>Ga0315909_10001068_pt1 | contig 36979 bp, 68 predicted proteins | sample LakEriMetagenome_11_FD_203527 | JGI IMG/M metagenome (GOLD analysis project Ga0315909, IMG submission 203527) | Freshwater fungal communities from buoy surface, Lake Erie, Ohio, United States - Buoy 2 MA125 | ecosystem: Environmental > Aquatic > Freshwater > Lake | place: USA: Lake Erie, Ohio... | reverse complement strand
GTTATCAGATGAAAATTACAGTTCAAGACAACACCCTTCAAGTTGCCAAGAACTTTGAAAAACAAGTTAGAGAGCAACCTAATATTGTAAAGACTGCATTAGGAAGAACTGCTGAATTTGTTATGGGAATAATTAAACAAAGAACTGGCAGAGGAATAGCTGCTGATGGTTCTAAGTTTCCACCATATACTCAAGCCTATAAAGAATTTAGATTGAAAGCCGGAAGACAAATACAATATCCTGATTTAAATTTTTCTGGTCAAATGCTATCAAGCATGACACAAAAATCAGAGCCTAGCTATGCTATTATTTTCTTTGCTAATAAATTCCAAAATATAAAAGCATTAGGCAATCAAAGCAAAAGAAGATTCTTTGCAATAGGAGATAAAGAGGCTCAACCTATTACAAATGTATTTATGCAAGAATATAAAAAACTAAGTATAATTAAATGAGCAAACGAGAAGATATAGCAGCTAATATTATTACAACAATTCTAACTGGAACATCTCCTATAACTTTAAAGAAAGTTACTAGAGACCCCTTTAATGTAGATGAGTTATCTGAACAACAATATCCAGCTTGTTTCGTACAATCAGGAAATGAAACTCGTTCAGATGTTACTATTTTATCGCCAAATATTACAAGACAAGCAACAGCAGATTATGTAATTGTTGGATTTGTTAAAGGCACTCCGACAAATATTGACACAAAAAGAAACGAATTAATTACAACGATTGAAACAAGATTGAATTCTGATAGAACACGAGGTGGGTATGCGAAACAAACTCAAGTTGTTGAGGTCTCAACAGATGAGGGTGTTTTATTCCCAGTTGGTGGTATCAGAATGGTAGTGAGAGTAATGTATCAATACATTTCTGGAACACCTTAATATAAACAAACAAGGAGAAAAACATGGCAACTCATACTGGTTCAGAAGGGCTAATTAAAATTGGTTCTACTGTTTTAGGAGAACTAAGAAGCTATACACTAGAACAAACATCAGACACTATTGAAGACAGTTCAATGGGTGATGCAGTAAGAACTTACAAAGCAGGTTTAAAAGCAAGTTCAGGTTCAGCAAGTGTATATTTTGACGAAGCTGATGCAGGACAATTATTATGCACAGTTGGTTCAGCAATAACATTAAATTTATTCCCAGAAGGTAATACTGCTGGCGACAAATTCTATGCTGTTGATGCAATCGTAACTGGTTATAATGTAAGCGCATCATTTGATGGAATGGTAGAAGCAGAAATTACTTTTCAAGGTAATGGCGCAGTAACAATCGGAACAGCTAATTAATTAAATAGAAAAGGAAGAAGTTATGAATACAATAGATAGAGTGAAGGCACATTTTGAATCAAAAGGCGTAAAAAAAATTGAGGTTGCTGAATGGGGCGAGGAAGGCAAACCTTTAATTATTTATGCTCAACCAATGACTCTTGCTGAAACAAGAAACCTTTTTAAAGGTGCTAAGAATGACGACTTAGGTGTAATGGTTGATGTTGTGGTTCTTAAATCCAAAGATTCAGAAGGAAATAAAATATTTAAATTAGACGACAAACTAGTTTTGTTGAATAATGCTGACCCAAGTGTTATAGCTAGGGTATCAAAAGATATTTTGGATTCAACTTCATACGAGGAAGCTGAAAAAAAGTAAGGCTTGATTCTGAGTTATTTACCATACTTGCTCTGGGTCACGAATTAGGAAAAAGTATGGAAGAAGTTTTGAGAATGACTCAAGATGAATTTTATTATTGGTTGGCATATTTTAAAGTAAAGGCAGATAGAGATAAACTAAGATATGGCAGAACAGCAACTAAACATAAAACTTAATGTCATTGACAATGCTAGTCAGGCTTTTAAATCTGTTAAAGATACAATATTTAATCTGCGAACAGCACTTTTGGGCATTGGTGCTGGTAGCGTTGTTAAAAGCATTTTAAATGTTGGCAGCCAAGCACAGCAACTTAGAAATCAATTTTTATTATTAGCGCCATCAATAGAAGAAGGTAAAAAGGCATTTGAAGAATTACAAAAATTTACAGCACAAAGTCCCTTACAATCAGATAGCATAGAAAGAGCATCTGAAATTGTTTTTGCATTTTCTAAAAATAGCAAAGAACTAACAGATAATCTTTTTGCAATTCAGAATGCTGCAATCACTTTAGGCTTAGACATTGAAACAGTTGCAAGAGAATTTTCATCATTATCAAGAACTGGAATAGAAGGCGCAAGAGAATTAAAAAGAAGAAACATAGAATCATTCTTAGGATTGCAAGAAGGAGTTAAATTATCTTCACAAGAAATTACTAGAATATTTTTACAAACATTTGGCAGAGGTGGAACATTTGAATCTGCTTCTGATGCTTTTGCAAATACTTTTGCCGGCGCTACAAATAGATTTAGAAACTCATTAAAGCAAGTTCAAGAATCAATATCACAAGCTGGCTTATTAGATTTTTTTACAGATTTAGTTAATGTATTTTCTGATTTAATAAGAAATAACCCTGAGCAATTAGGTAAGTTTGTTAAAGAATTTACTTTTGGATTAATAGAAGGAATAAAAGCATTTGCCTCATTTACATCATCACTAATAGAATTATTAAAAGAACCATTTAATGTTTTAGTAATGTCAATTAAAGGAGTTAATGATTTATTAAATTTATTTCCTGAAGCAGTTAAAGAAATAGGAATAGTTGGGTTTTTCTTATTAGGCAAAAAAGGAAAAGCAGTAGCATTAGCAATAGGATTTATTATAAAAGCTGTTGAAGATGCTTTGATTAGCTTAGGTATAAAAAGTAATGATGTAACGAATTCTTATGAAAGCCAAAAAGACAATTTAATTTTACAATTTGATTTATATAAAGCATTAGAAGAAAAATCTAAATCAAGAGCAAATGCAGAAAAAAGAAACGAAGAAAATATACAAAAGGCAAAAAACAATGTTGCCGAGACATTATCAATATATAAAAAATTACTTTCTACATTAAGCCAATTAAACGACAATACTTTAAAACAATTAGATTCAGTCGCAACATTTGCTAATATTGCAAATCAAGGCATTACAGATTTTTCAAGAAGCATAGCTGAGATTATAGTTCTTGGTAAAAGTTTAAGCGGAACATTTAAAGAATTTTTACAAGGAGTTCTAGTTAAGATTCTTGCATCAACAATAGAATATCTTGTTAGATTATATATTATTCAACCTTTATTAGATAAAATATTAGGAACTGAAAGAGATAGAACTCAAGAGCAAAGCAAACAAACAACTCAATTATTACAAAATCTTGGAATAAACTATTTAGACTTAGAAGTTCATAAACAAAAGATTGAAGCTATGAGAGAACAAAATGGCTTATTGCAATCTCAATTAGTATTAGAAAATGGAATAGCCGGTGCTAGAGCAGCACAATCAAGCTATGGTGGCGGTGGGGGTGGCGGTGGTGGTAGTGATATTTTTGGAAGTATATTAAGTATTGGAAAATCTATATTTGGAGCAGAAGGTGGCTCTATGAGTGCTGGACAACCTTATACAGTTGGAGAAAGAGGTAGAGAATTATTTATTCCTGAAACTAATGGAACATTGATTCCTAATCATGACATGATGGGTGGAACAAATATTAATTTCACAATTAATGCAACTGATGTTAAAGGTGTAAAAGAATTGTTATTAAATAATAGAGCAACAATTACAAACATAGTAAATCAAGCATTAAACGCTAAAGGAAAGTCTAATTTAATATGAGTGGCGCATTCCCATCAACACCAACTCCAAGAGATGTAGTTATTCGCTCTCAACAAAATACTATTGTATCAACAACTGCATCAGGCAGAAGACAAGCAAGACAAATTGATGGTCAAAGATTTGCATTAACATTAAGATTCCCAGTTATGACTAGAGCAGAATTTGCACCTATACTAGCCTTTATAATGAAACAAAGAAGCCAATTAGAATCATTTACTTATACTCCTGCAACTATGGAAGATAGCAGAGGTTCTGCAAATACAGTTATTTCAGTCAATGGTTCTCATTCTGCCGGAGATACCACGATTGATGTAGATGGAATGGGAAATAATTTAACTGGAGTTTTAAAGGCAGGAGATTTTATTAGATTTACTGGCCAGAGCAAAGTTTATATGGTTGTAGAAGATTTATCTTCAAATGGTTCAGGCGCAGGAACAATAACTATTGAACCACCATTAAGAAGTAATTTATCTGATAATACAGTTTTAATTTATAGCAATGTAGATTTTACAGTTGGACTAACAAGTGATATTCAAGAATTTAATATTGGAACATCTTTATATTATCAGTACGAAGTTGATTTAGTTGAGGTATTATAATGACAAGAAGTTTAAATGCTTCATTAATATCAGAGTTAGCAACTAATAAACTTAATCCAGTAGAATTAGTTTATCTAGGAGTATCTACTGGAACTTATTACACAGACCATTATAAAAATATTTCTTATGATGGAAATACTTATGTATCATCATCTTTATTTCTTGGTGCTTCTGAAGCCAATGAAAGTTCTGAAATAGGAGTTAATAATTTAGTTCTTAAATTTTCTGGCGCTGACCAAACAATCATATCTTTATTTCTTAACAATGATTATATGGATAAGAGAGCGTGGGTATATAGAGGCTTCTTAGATGAGAACCAAGCATTAGTTAATTATCCATTTCTTTTATTTGATGGAAGAATAGAAAATTTTAATGTTGAAGAAGATGATAACAGTTCAACTGTATCAATAAGCGTTGCTTCTCATTGGGCAGATTTTGAAAAACAAAAAGGAAGAAAAACAAATACTGGTTCGCAAAAATTACATTTTCCTAATGATGTAGGATTTGATTATGCTTCTCAGGCTATTCAAGATATTAAATGGGGTAGAGCGTGATGGACTTATATAAAATTATTCATTTATATAGACAGTTTAAAAAATACGATAAGTATTCTTATAAATATTTAGTAGAAGAAAATACTCCTGCATTTAATTTAGACCAATATCAATTATTCTACAAAGATAGAGATGTTGTAGGCTTTGTTAATTGGGCATTTCTTACAGATGCAGTTGAGCAAAGATATATAGTAACTGGAAAATTAAAAAAGAATGAATGGAATTGTGGAGATAATATTTGGATTGTTAATTGTGTAGCCAAATCAAATTTTATAGACATTTATAAATGGTGCAAAGATTATTTTACTAGCATCACAGAAGAAAATGAAAAAGTAAGATGGTTAAGAACAGATAATACTAATCATATTTACAAGACTTTTAAAACTCAACATAAGGGTTCACAAATAAATGTCTAAAGGGATTCTAGCACAAGTCGCAGTAGCAGTAGTAACAACAGCTATAAGCTATGCAATAAGACCAAAACCAAAGCCACCTAATGCACCCAGTCAGCAGTATGAATCTGCGCAAGGAGTATTGGTTAATAAATCTTCTAATAATGAGAATATTCCTCTTGTTTATGGAAGAAGACAATTAGGTATTCAAAAGGTATTTGTAGAATCTTCAGGAACTAATAATAATTATCTTTATTTAGCCGGAGTTCTTTGTGAAGGAAATATTGAATCTATTGATGAGATTTATGTTAATGACAAATTAGTTACTTGGTCAGGCTCATTAACCGACCAAACAGTAAGAACAGTAAATAGCTCAGATACTAATTATTATAAAGATGGCGCAAGCCTTATATCAGTTCAACCTTTTTTTGGTCTTGATAATCAACCAGTATCTTCTTTATTAGACGAATCTACTAATTGGGGCAGCAATCACAAATTATCTGGTGTTGCTTATTTAGCTTTTAAATTTACTTGGAATCAAGATGCTTATACTGGCGGTGTTCCTGATATTAAAGTTACTTTAAAAGGAAGAAAGATTTATGACCCAAGATTAGATACTACTAAAGGTGGTTCTGGTTCTCATAGACAAGATGATTTCACTACTTGGGCTTATTCTGACAATCCTTCTCTTTGCTTATTAGATTATATTAGGAATGCTAGATATGGAAAAGGATTGCCCAATGCTGCCTTTGAAACAAATTACGATTCATTTAAGACTGCTGCCAATACTTGCGAAACCCAAGTTACTCCATATACAAGTGCCTCTGATATAGATTTATTCACAACAAATATAGTTTTAGATACTAATGAAAAGTTATTAGAAAATGTAAGAGAATTATTAAACCCAATGCGAGGTATCTTTACTTATACTTCTGGTGTTTATAAATTATTAGTTGAAGGAACTGGAAGTTCTGTAATGACCATTGATAAAGATAAAATCATTGGCGGCATAAAAATCTATGGAGAGAAAAAAAATTACAAATTTAATAGAGTAATTGGTACTTTTGTTAATCCTGATAAGAACTGGCAAGAAGATACTGTTTCATTTCCACCTGCTGATGATTCTGGTTTGCCGTCAGGAGACCAATATGCAACAATGCTTGCCGAAGACAACGGAACTAATCTAGAAGGCAATTTTGATTTTAAAGGAATAACTAATCCTTATACAGCAGAAGAAATGTGCGAAGTATTATTAAGACGCTCTAGAAATGCTTTAGGCGTTGATTTAATGTGTACTTCTGAGGCTTTGAATTTATCTATTGGAGATATAGTTGAATTAACTTATTCTACTGGTGGATTTTCTGCAAAACCATTTAGAGTTTATGGATTAAGCATAAATACTGATTCAACAGTTAATCTTCAATTAATAGAACACCAAGATTCATTTTATACTTGGGCTAGCAAGACTGCTGCGCCAGTTATTGCAGATACAACTTTACCAAATCCAAATACAACTCAACCACCAGCTTCAGTAACTCTAGACGACCAATTAATTGAGTATAGTGATGGAGTGGTTATTACTGCTCTTGATGTAACTATTGGTGCTTCTCCTGATTCTTTTGTAGACTATTATCAAGTTGAATATAAGCGTTCTGATGAAACAGATTATTTAATATCTGGTCAGGTTACTGGTTTATTCCACAGAATATTAAATGTTATAGACGGAGATACTTATAATGTTAGAGTAAAAGCATTTAATACATTAGGAGTTTCTTCTACATATACTTCTGCATCAAGAATTATCGTTGGTGGAATTGCACCACCTTCTGATGTAACAGATTTCTCTTGTAATATTATTGGTGGAGATGCACATTTATCTTGGCAACAAATTAGTGATTTAGATTTAGCTTATTATCAAATAAGATATTCAACACAAACAAGTGGTGCTTCTTGGGCTAACTCAGTTTCTTTAGTTGAAAAAGTTGCAAGACCAGCTACATCAGTTACAGTTCCAGCAAGAGTAGGTTCATATCTTATAAAAGCAGTAGATAAAAATGGTAACTTTTCTTCTAATGAAACAATCATTGAAACAAATGTATTAGCAATAGGAAACTACAATGCTGTTGCAACACAAACTGAATCTCCAACATTTTCAGGAACTAAATTTCAAACTATTGTATCTGATGGTACATTAAGATTAGATTCATCAGAACTATTTGATAGTGCAACAGGAAACTTTGATTCAGGAACTTCATTCTTTGATTCTGGTGTAACCTCTTATGACTTATATTCTGAAGGAACTTATATATTCTCTACTCCAATAGATATAGGTGCAGTTTATACTTCAAGAGTAACTGCTTCTATTACACAAACATCAGATAACTTAGATGATTTATTTGATTTAAGAACTGGAGATTTTGATGACGCACAATCTAATTTTGATGGAGATACTCCAGCTAATTGTAATGCACATATTGAGATTGCTTTATCTAATGACAATATAACTTATACTACATTTAGAAACTTTGTAGTTGGCGATTACACAGCTAGATATTATAAATTTAGAGTAACATTGAGGTCTTTTGATTTAGCTTCTACTCCAGTTATTAGTGCTTTATCAGTAAGTATAGATATGCCAGATAGAATATTTAGTGGTAATGATATTGTTTCAGGGACAGGAACTTATAATGTTGTATTTACTTTACCTTTTTATTCAAATTCTTATGCAGTTGGAATAACAGCACAAGGATTAAACACAGGAGATTTCTTTACAATTTCAAATAAAACTGTTAATGGTTTTGATGTAGCATTTAAAAATAGTGCTAGTACAGGAGTTACTAAAACTTTTGATTATTTAGCTAAAGGATATTAGATAGAATATGGCACAACACGATTATAACATAGCAAATCAGGGTTTCCCTGCATTTAGAACAGATTTAAACAACGCACTATCAGCAATTCAAACAACAAATTCAGGAACATCAAGACCAACTGGTGCTGTCGCTGGTCAGCTTTGGTTAGACACAACTTCTGCAACTACACCTACATTAAAATATTATGATGGTGCTGACGATATATCTTTAGCGACTATTGACCATTCTGCTAACACAGTTAATTGGTTAGATTCAACAGTATCAATTACTGGACTATCAACAACTGCGACAGGAACAGTATTAACACTTTCAGATTCAGCAACTACATCAACAGTAAATTTAATTATAGACAATGATAAAGAAATTCGTTTTAGAGAAGCAACAGCTAATGGAACTAATTATGTTTCATTATCAGCACCAGCTTCTTTATCTGCTGATTTAACTTTCACGCTTCCTGCAACTGATGGTACTGCTGGTCAAGTTCTTCAAACTAATGGTAGTGGAGTTTTATCTTTTGCAACAGTTGGTGGTTTAGCTTGGCAATCTATCGTTACTGCTTCTACATTAACTGCTGTTGCAGGTAGAGGATATTGGATTGATACAACTTCAAATGCTTGTACTGTAACATTACCTGCTTCTGCAACTAATGGAGATACAATTATTTTAGCTGACTATGCTAGAAAATGGGGAACAAATGCAGTTACAATAAATACAAATTCTTTAAACTTTCAAGGATATACTTCTCCAAATCCTATTTATAATACATCTGGTCAATCAGTTACATTAGTTTATTCTGGTGCAACACAAGGTTGGATTCCAACAGTTGATGATGATGTAACAAACGAAACACCACAATCATATAATATAGAATATTTAGTAGTGGGTGGAGGAGGTGCAGGAGGTTCAGATTCAAATGGTTCTAATAATTCATCAGGAGGTGGTGGGGGTGCAGGAGGATTTAGAACTGGAACTTATTCATCTGTAACACCTGCGACTGTTTTAACTTGCACAGTTGGTGCTGGTGGAAGTGGTGCTACTCTTACAAATGGAGGTTCAGGAACAGCTTCATCAATAACAGCAACAGGTTTAACAACTATTTCTTCTGCTGGTGGTGGAGGAGGTGGTAGAGAAGCAAGTAATGGTTTATCAGGAGGTTCAGGTGGTGGTGGTGGTTATGGTAATGATGGCCCAAATGGTAATGGTGGTTCAGGAAACACACCAAGCACATCACCTAGTCAAGGTAATAATGGAGGTAATGCTGTAAGTTCAAATCATGCTGGAGGTGGAGGTGGTGCTTCTAATGCTGGAGTAAATGGTGGTTCTGGTTCACAAGGAGGAAATGGAACTGCATCTTCAATAACTGGTTCTTCAGTAACTTATGCTGGAGGTGGAGGAGGAGGAGAGGGTTCTACTGGAAGCAATTATCCTGCTGGTGGAACTGGAGGAGGTGGTCGTGGTGGTGCTGGTACTGGTACAAATGGACTTGGAGATGAAGGAACAGATGGTTTAGGTGGAGGTGGAGGTGGAAATGGTGCTGGGAGTCAAAATACAACAGTAGGATTAGCTGGTAGGTCTGGTGGAGACGGAGTAGTTATTTTATCTGTACCAACTGCTAATTATTCAGCAACTACAACAGGTTCTCCAACAATAACTACAAGTGGTTCAAATACCATAATTAAATTCACATCAACTGGAACATATACAGCATAATAATATGGCTCATTTTGCAAAAATAGGATTAAATAATAAAATTATAGCAGTAGTTACTATAAATGATTCTGTAATTACAGATGAAGCTGGTATTCAAAGAGAAGATTTAGGAATAGACTATTTGACTCAATTAACTGGTTGGGCGATTTGGAGAAGAACATGGAAAGATAAATCGCAAAGATATAATTACGCATCTAAAGATGGAACTTGGGACGAAAATGCACAAGCATTTATTCCTCCAAAAGTATTTGATAATTTTATATTAGATACCAATACTTATACATGGATTCCACCAATACCTTGCCCAGATGATGGTATAAATTATGTTTGGGACGATAAAACTTTACAATGGATAAATGCTGAGTTAATAGTTAATAACTCAGATGCAAATTGAAAAAGTAAAAAATTTTTCTTGGCAATTTAAGCTAGATACAATTAACCAATATGCTTATTGGGATAATTTTTTAAGCAAGGAAGAATGTGAAAAAATAATCACAATAGGTATTTCAAAAAACTTAAAAATAGCAAACACAAACAATAACAACATAGCAAAAACTAGAGATAGTTATATAAGTTGGTTAGCACCATCTGATGATTTGGTATGGTTATATGAAAGATTAACCAATGTTATTACAGAATTGAATAATAAATTTTTTAATTTTGATTTATGGGGTATTCAAGAAGGTTTGCAATTCACAAATTATAAAGCACCAACTGGAAAATATGATAGTCATGTTGATAGATTTTATAATGGAATAATTAGAAAATTATCAGTAACTATTCAATTAAGTGATGAAAATAATTATCAAGGTGGAGATTTAGAATTATTGTTTGAGGATAAATCAATTAAAATGAAAAGACAACAAGGAAGATTAGTTATATTCCCAAGTTTTGTTCTTCATAGAGTAACTCCAGTTACACATGGGGAAAGAAATAGTTTAGTAACTTGGGTAACAGGAAATAATTTTAAATGAAGGAACACAAATTAAATTTAGAATATGACTTTATTCAAGGGTATTATTTATCTGATTTATCTATTTGTGATAATTTAATAAAACTTCACACTAACTCTCAAACAGTAGATGGAGTTTGTGGAATTGGTGTTAATAAAAAAATAAAAGATAGCAAAGATTTACAATTAAGACCACAAGAAATAGAATTTTATACAGAATTAAAATCATATTTTAATGAGTTAAAAAATGTTATAGAAATTTATAAAAAAAAATATAAATATTGCTCTCATGATATTTGCCAATGGGCAATAGATGATAATTTTAATATCCAAAAATATAGTCCAACACAAGGTTATCATGCTTGGCATTGTGAAAAATCTGACATATTAAATGCTCGTAGGCATTTAGTTTTTATGACATACCTTAATGATGTTAAACAAGGAGGAGAAACAGAATGGTTTTACCAAAAGTTAAAAGTAAAACCAGAAAAAGGATTAACAATAATTTTTCCAAGTGAATGGACATTCACTCATAAAGGACATACTACAATAGATGAAGATAAATATATTATAACTGGTTGGTATCATTTTTTAAAATGAGAATAATAGATAACTTTTTACCACAAATTTATTTTAATCATTTAAAAGAAACAGTATTAAGTAACAATTTTGATTGGTATTACCAAGATTGCAAAGTTGAAAAAAATGATGGAGGACAACAATTTACTCATGTATTTTTTAATGAAAATAAAAAACAAAGCAATCATTTATTTTTATTAGAACCAATACTTAAACAATTAAACACAAAACAGCTAATTAGAGCAAAACTAAACTTTACTCATAAAGACAATTTTATCAAACAATTTAAGTATCATATTGACACAAACACTAACTGCTCCACTTCTATTATTTATCTTAATACTAATAATGGAAAAACAATCTTTAAAAATGGTAAAGAAATTGAAAGTGTTGCTAATAGATTAGTTGAATTTGAAAGTAAATTAGAACATACAGCAACAACACATACTGATACTTCTTATAGATTGGTATTAAACTTAAACTATTTATAAAAGGTTATAATGACTGAAAAATTATCAGTTAAAGAAACTATTGAAAGATACACTAATGAAAATGGTTTTTGCTGGGGTATTAATACAGTAATGAAATCCTTAGCACCTAATGTTAGTTATGATTTAGGTTCTGGGGGAGGAACATTTGTAATAAATAAATGGGATTCTCCCTTGCCACAACCAACATCACAAGAAATAAGAGATGAATATATTAGACAACAAACTATTGCAGAATGTATAGAATACTTTAATAAGGTTAAATGATATATTTTATATTAGGATTAATACTTGGCTTATACGCAGAATGGAAGTGGGAGATTGCTAAGTACATTATTGAATCAGTTAAAGAACATTTAAACATCAAGTAGTCTTGAACTTCGTATGTTGCAACATTATATGTTGGCAATAACAAATGGAGATAACAATGCTAAACTATTCAGACTTTAAGAACTATTGGACTAAGTTCTACGCAGATGCTTTTGAAGATGCTAAAACATTTTGGAAAGACTATGCTAAGAACATAGAACAGTTCTACAAAAAATAACTTTATTAAAACACAATAGTTTGATATTAATGCACCGAAATTAATGTGCATTTTCAAACTAGCAAATGGTGGGTGTCTCTTGCTAAAGTCTTGCAAATGCTTAAACGACAATGGCAAGAACACAATCAGAAGAATTAATATCTTTAAGAGGTCATATCACCGGAGTTCGTAGAGAGATAAAGATACTTGGAACAACTGTTTATAAACTTGAAAAAAGATTAGAGAAATTATTTTGGTCTATCTTTATAGCGCTTGGAACATTAAGCATGGCGCTGCTAACTTTATTTCTTGCTAAATAAAACAAATACAACTACTAGTTAGTTATGGACACAAGAAGGATTCTGGTCATATCGGATTTGCACTTGCCTTACCATAGGGAAGATGCCTTTGACTTTTTGAAGTCAATTAAGAAAGAGTATAAACCTACTTTTGTAGTTTCCATAGGAGATTTACTAGACCATCACGCTCTGTCATTCCATGACTCAAACCCAGATTTATTTTCTGCTGGGCATGAACTTGTTAAAGCAAAAGATTATGTAAGAGAATTAGAATCAATATTTCCTGAACTTATAGAAATAGATTCTAACCACTCATCAATGGTTTATAGACGAGCATTAAAACATGGTATGCCAAGAGCATATCTTAAAGAGTATGGAGAATTTTTAGGAACTAAAAAATGGAAGTGGGTTGATGATTTAACTTTAACGCTGCCAAATAAACAAAGATGCTTATTAACTCATGGTCGTTCTGCTGATGTTTTAAAAGTATCACAAACTAATGGAATGAATTGCATACAAGGTCATTTCCATACCAAGTTCAAGATAGAGTATTGGGCGAACCCTGACAATCTTTTTTGGGGTATGCAGGTGGGGTGCATGATAGACCAAAAATCTTTAGCTTTTGAATACGCAAAGAATTTTAAAACTAGATTTATAGTAGGAACTGGTTTAGTGATAGACTCACAACCAAAATTATTACCTTGTGTTTTAAACAGAGATGGCAAATGGATAGGCAAGTTAGTTTAAAAGAATTACTGTTTTCAGAAACAGCCACTAGGTTAGGAATTAATAACGAACCTACTGACCAAATATTATTTAATCTTCAAACATTAATCTATGAAGTTATTGAGCCTATTGTAAATCACTTTGGCGATATAAAAATTACTTCCGGCTATCGCTCTAAAGAACTTTGTAAAGCTATCGGCTCATCTGAACGAAGTCAGCACACCTTAGGTATCGCAGTAGATTGTGAGGTGCTAGGAGTTCCAAATAAAGAATTAGCTGACTGGGTTGTTAATCATTTAGAATTTGACCAATGTATTTTAGAGTTTTGGAAGCCTGAAGAAGCTAACTCTGGGTGGGTTCACATCTCTTACAACAAAGCAGGAAATCGCAAGATGTATCTTCGTGCTTTTAAAGCTAATGGCAGAACAGTTTACGAGGTGTTATGAAATCATTAAAAAAACAAATCGGTGGAAATCACTACAAGAAATATAAGATTCAACCCATAGAATTTATATTAAAAAATAATATTGGATTTTGTGAAGCGAATATCATAAAGTATGTTTTGCGATTTAAAGAGAAGGGTGGTGTCCAAGACTTACTTAAAGCCCAGCACTACATAGAACTACTAATAGATTCAACTAAAAGTAGATAATATCATTTAAAACGATTTTAAACGCATTTTAAGGCACTATGTCTTTGAAATGAGAAACAGCTTTATAACCCTTATATCATCAAAATTTAGGGGCTTTTTAAAGGTTTAAATAGGCAAAATAAGAACATTTAAGGAACGATATGGACATAATAAAAATAGACTCAGATTTTACACCAGAAACTCATACAGTTTCAAATACTTCTGCACAATCTAATCCAATATTTACTGGTTCAGGAATAATCAGAATTGCAGTAACCTCAGGAACTCATGTGAAGTTCGGTGTCAATCCCACCGCCACAGTAGAAGACTTGCTTATCCCAGATAACCAAGTGCAATATTTTTCATTTAAAAGTGGACAAGTCGTGGCATTCATACATCACGGTGGTGGTTCGGGTGAAATTAACATCTGTGCAATAGACTAATATGTGGTGGAGTTTAATACCAACTATATTTAAAACCGGCGCTGAGATTTATAAGAATCACAAGCAATCAGAATTTTTAGAATCTGAAGCTGAAAGAAAATATTACGAGCGTATGGCTGCCGGAGAAATAGAATATCAAAGAGATGTTGGCGACCAACAAGACAAGACTTGGAAAGATGAACTGGTATTAATTATAGTTTGTATTCCAATAGTTCTTTTATCTTATGCTATCTTTACTGATGACCCATTAATAAAATCTAAATTAGATTTATTCTTTGATTATTTTGGAAAATTTCCTAGTTGGTATCAATGGTTAATTGTAGGAATCTTTGGTGCAATATATGGACTTAAACCCACTTTAGACATCTTCAAAAAATGAATGAGTTGCGGCTCATAACTTGTGCTGTGCATTTTGTGAAGCATGGAGATATGATTGAAGATATGTCTTATGTAAGATTTCTTGATTCTGATAATAATGCTAACTTTAATACTTTTCTTGCTTCATTAAAGAATGTTAAAAAATTTAGAATCTTAGCTGTTGAATGGGAATCTGAGCCAATAGATTTTCAAGATTCAGATTATGATTGCTCAAATACTATACATTAATCTCAAAGTATTCCACGCCATCATTTTGAAAAGTTTTTAACTTTGAATCTGGCAGCATTCTTAATAGCTGCTCAACTGATATAAAACGAATTTTATCTTTAAGCGGAAAGCAAATAGTAAATTTAGTCCAATAGTTAGTATATAGCTCGTTTATAACAATATACTTTTTTAAATCTCTTAACTTAATTTTATTGGATTGCTTTAATGAAACGAAGAACTGTTCTTGTTTATTGGTTTCTGTCGCAGCTTTATATACGAAAAAATCTGCTGTAAGTTTTGCGATTGCTGGTATTTTGGAAAACAAAGGTATATTAGTTTCAATAACTGATTTATTAGGGTCAATAGAATTATAACCAAGACGACGAAACAGATAGCCAACGGAATTGCAGTAATCAATAAAGCGGCTTTCAGCATAATTGAAATTATTTTTAACATCTGTCATCTACTCAATTCACGATTTGTAACTAGCCACGAACGGTATAAGTCCACCCATGATTGTAAGTTACTATATTTTCCTCTAGCAATAGAATATTTTTTTTCTGCATAAAGCAAGCCTTCTATTATAGTTTTATATTCATCAGCAGTATAAGCCCACTTTTCTGCTTCTGCAACGCTGCAATTCTTCTCTAATTTTTTTGTAATAGTTAATTGGCTAAAAGTAATTTTACGAAACTCCTCGCATCTTCTAAAGTCATAAAGTGCATTAGCCATTTCTTCAGAAAGTTTATCTAATTCTTGTTTTATATCGTCTGGGTTTTTTAGAGCAAAGTCTTCCATGTGCTTCCTTTACATTTTATAGTTGTATTACTTATTTAGTAAGTAATTTCTCAAATTCAAAGACATATCTAGAGTTAAGAAGTTCTTTTAATCTCTTGGCTTTCTCTAACTTCATTTTATACTCTAGTTCAAGGTTAAGAAGTTTCTGGCTTCTGTCCCTGATTCTTTGAACTACTTGCTGCTGTGTCATCAAATAGTTTAATATTATTTCTAATAAACTTTTTGTTTAACAAGTCCACAGAAATAATCTTTCCTTCATTTTCATTTTTGAGAGCATCTTCTTGTTTGTCAAAAAGTTCTTTAACTTTAATTGTACACTCAAGAATTTTCTCTCTCACGAACATCTAAAATATATACCATTTATATATGTGAAATCAAGGGATAGTGGCCAAATAAAAGGGGATAATGACTTTAAAATTTGGCCACTAAAATAACTAACAATTAAGAGTTATGAAAGTTCACTTTATAAAGATATTTTAAATCCTTAATAAGCGAATCCATAGATTCTTTTGTAACATTTATTGAACCTGATTCCAAGCAACTTTTACTTAATGCCATAACGAACATATATTCATCTTTGTCAAATGGCTTCTTGGTTTCAACTGTTAAATCAGCATCAAATTCTTTAGCTGCTTCTTGAAGTTGAGATTCCAGTTCATCAGGGTTGAAGCTAGTATCTTCTTTAGCTTCTACATCAGAAGGAAGTTCTTGCATTATTGGAGATTTGTCCGGCTTTGATTGAACAAATAAACTTCCATTTTTTTTACTGGCTTGGACTGCAACACTCAGCTTTTTACCCTTCTCTAAAAAGACCGGCTTGATTGCTGACCAGAGAACGATTTTCTGGTCATTAATTCCAAAAGTATAATTTGGATATTTGTTTGGACTTCCATCTTTCATTAAGCGGTTGTCATAGACATATTTTACTACTCCACTTATATTAGGCATCTTATTTCTCCTTCATGTTTAGCCAGCTATATATTTTTAGGCAGCATATAGCGGCTTCTTGCTGCATTTCTCCTATTAGAAATTCCTTAATATTTAACTTACCAGTCTTCGTGCAATTCACTATGATGCCTTTTTTAACATCAATTCCAAGTTCTTCTTTTATTGCAATTTTGTAAAGGTAAATTTGGATTAGCATTGAGTCTCTTATGCCGCTAGAACTCTTCCAGTCATATATAATATATTCTCCTGATTTGTTTTTAAATATAGCATCAAGAGTTCCAGTAAATTTATGAATTCTACTTAATACTTTTCTTTCAGTAAAAAGAATCTCTAAGCCTTCTTGCTTGTCATACCATTCTTTAAACTTACCAAAAGATTTTTTAATCTCAGGATTATGAATTTCAGCCTGTATTCCTTTATGAATATAATCTTCAATTAAGTTATGCACTTGAGTTCCAACTAAACCAGCATCACCCATGCTTTGATTAGGGGCTTTTTTAATTTGTTCTGCAATTTTAGCTAACTCAATCTCATCATAGCTAACACCTGCTCTCATTATTTTTTTAAATTCTTCAGAGCATATCTTAGATGACCAAGCACCGATAACGCTTGCCGGAGTTAATAATTTGCAAATTGTTGTGGCGCTAGGTAATTTTTCATCATTCCAAAAATACTGATGCAGAACTGAATCAAAAAAAAGCGTTTCTTGTCCATTATATAGTTTTATTTCTTCCATTTTTTATCCTCTTTTAAGTTTTATTTATAATCCAAACTATTACAATTAATAGAATAGTTATAAATATTATTTTAAGCATAAATGTCATACTTAATTACTTTCTTGTAATCTGATTTGGTTAAGTCTTCAAACATTGAATCAACCGAAACATCAAATATTTTTGAGATTTTATAAAGCTGACTGGCACTCATTTGATTAGTTCCCAACTCAAATTTAGAAATCTGCTGCTCGCAACTACTGCCAATAAATTCTGCGAGATGTCGCTGGGACATAAATCTTATTTTACCAGTCATTGGTTCTTCAACCTGAGTATTATGCCTTAGGTATCTAAGATTGCTGGCCAGTTTATTTACTATATCTTGCTTTGTTTCCATATATCCTTCCATTTTTCATGCTGTTGCTTCCAATAATCACAATTCATATCAGGATTGTAATAAGGGAATTGTTTATAAAACTCATTTAGAGTTATTGTTTTATCTTCAATAGAACACAAATCAAAATAGTATGGTGCTTCATTAGCAACTATACTTGGGTTCTTTTGAGATTCTAAAAACAATCTATTAATTTCTTCTTGAACTGTTTTAATTAATAACATTGTGTCCCCTTCCGGCTAAACATTTTTTAGTATAATTTTCTCTAGTTCTTTTTTCTTCCGGCGGAAGCCAAAAAAATAATCCTCTAAAGACATTATTATAACCCCAAACAATTCCATCAGTTAATCCACTAATCTCTTGGTTTGCAAGAGTGGAACAATGTTGAATATCGTCGGTTATTTCTGCTGCTCTATCACTTGGATAGCTGCCACTTCTTCCTTTGGTATCAATTACCGGCTTATAAGCACAATTAGTTAATAGTGCGCTTAGTAAAACGGATAATATTATTTTTTTCATTTTTATCTCCTTTTTTTAAATATTCCATAACCTTAACATTTTTATAATCCATAAATCTTAGTCTTGGAAATGTCTTCCAAGCAAGTTCTATGTAATTGGCTAGTGTATGGAATCTGTTATTTTTTACGCAGTCTTCAATTATTTTAAGCGCTACAATTAAATCAGTCTTTTTTTTTCTCATTTGCCTTCTCCATTTGTTTTTTTTCTTTTTTTAATTCTGCTTCCCTAATTGCTTGTTTTAATTTTTCTGCAAAAACGCTCTCACCTAACTTTGTACTAAGAGATTTTTCTTTATTTGAAAAGTTCATTTTTTCTTAGTGTTTATAATTTTTTTTAATTCATTGTAAATAGCCTTATCATAGCTAGATACTTTTGAGCCTGAGAATTCTTGGGTGATTATAAATTTCTCTATAATATGTAATGAACCCTTCAGTATATCTAATGAGACTTTTTTATACATCTAATTTATTATCCAGTTTAATAATATTATACTTGACCAGCCCAAACCAATAGCAATTAAAAATGCTATTCCTTCTTTAGTTTCTTTATTCATTTGTAGTTCTCCCATATTAATATTGTTAATATAACTGCGAAGCAAAACCAAGCAAATCCCAAATCAGATATTAATTCAATCATTTTTTGAATCCTTGCTTTGTTAGCATTCCATTTAATTTTTCAATTAAATTAGTCATGCGCTTTTTAGTGTTTATTCCTTTTACTTCATTATCTAATAAGATTTTAGTCATGCAGCCAACTAAAAGCCGCATTTCATTAAAACTCATTGAGCAAATCACGCCTATTTCTCTATTTGCCATAATGTTTTAAATATTCTTTTTTTTTTGATTGGACACCAATACCCATAGTAGCCGGTTATTGTTTTTTTCTTTTTTTTCATTCTATCTCCTTTTTTGGTTTATCCTCTTTGTAGTCATATTCAAGATTAGTAACATTGAAAAAAGATAATTTAATAAATTGCTTAAATTTCTTTATCATGTCTTCTATATCCTCTTGGTTACAATGAGAATTCCATTTGATGTTGCATTTATAGTTTTTCATTTAATCTCCATTGGTTTAAGTATTCGCTCATTTTAATTAAAACACATTTGCTTGCTTTATTATCTCCCAGCATAACTTCTTTATAGTTTCCTCTTTTAACAATGCTTTTTAATCTATTAACTGCAATAACTGTAATGCCAACTAAGTCATCTCCATCATAAAAGCTATGAACCCAATACTTAGCATGAGTTCCATTTAAGCCTGATTTCTTGCCATAGGATTCTAATTCAATGCACACATTTCCAGTCTTCTTCCAATAATCTCTTTCAGATTTACATTCAAACTTATCTTTAGACATTCCTAAGAAAGCAGCAACAGATTTCTCGTTCTCTATTCCTTTAGCTAAATCAAAATCAAATTTAGAATCATTATTAAACATTAAAATCCTTTTTTAATTAATTTCTTAATTACTTTGACTGCTTGTTTTTTGTTCTCAACTACCCAGAATCTATTTTTGTTTGTTTTTTTTGCAGATGGCGCAAAATTTATTAATTCATCTTTTGTAAATTCTGCAACAGTTCTGTCTTTTAAGTCAATTATATAAGCCATATTATTCTCCATTATATTGTTTTGTATATTTTTCTGTGATTAAGATTTGTTTGTGCTGTTTCTCTCACCGCATAAACAAGGCATTGATTATACCAGCGATTGCCACTTACTTTTCTGGCCAGCTTTAATGCCTTTTTGTAGGTTTTTGCTTTTCTATTTATTTTATTGCGACGATTAGTAATAGAAAAATAATCTGGTTTTTCTAGCACCCATAAATCACGCTCATTAAAAGCAAGATATTTGTTATTTATTTTCATATCCAACTTTCTTTTCCATGCTCAACATAACATTCTCCATAAATTGAACTTATGTAATGGACATATTTATTTTCACATTGATTTTGATAATAATTTTTTGCATCTTTTTTAGCTGTTGTTTTTGTATAAACTCCATCATCAAAAGAAATTAAGATAGCTTTAGCTTCATCATCAATAATTTGATTTTGAAACTTGATTGGTAAATTATTAAAATCTATATTTTCTTTTATGACTTTTATTTTTTCTTTCATATTTTCTTCCTTTGTTAATTTGATTTTTTTAATTCTTCTAATGCTAATAAATATAACCCCTGAGTAACTGTCCAATAATGTGAATTATTAACATCATCACATAAATAAGAGTTATTATTTATTGCCTCTTTAACTAAAGAGTATTTTTTTTCAGAAAATAATTTTCTTATATTTCCTAAAGTTGCTTTTGCTTGGCTTGTCATATTTATCTCCTTTTAGTTATATGCAAATAATATAATTTACTAATTTAGTTAATTCAAGCGTAATAATTGAGAAAAACATCATTATAGCTAAAATAATTTGTTTTAAATTCAATAAGTTAAACTGTTGCTATTATGTTCCACTTTTGATACTAGGAATTGTGGTGCTATGCCTTCCTAGCACCACGCTAAATAATAGGATATTTAATGCCACTTATAAAAGGTTATTCATCTGCCAGCATAGCAAAAAACATAAAAAGAGAAATGAAGACAAAGCCAACAAAGCAGGCTATTGCTATTGCTCTTTCTGTGGCCAGAGCCGCAAAGAAAAAAGCTAAGAAAAAATGATTTTAAAAAAGAAGGCTATCAAATCACTTGCTCATTTAAAATGGGTATCTAAAAACTATCATTGTATAATCTGTAAAAACCCTGAAATTCAAGTTTGCCATATAAGAAATTTGCCATTTGGAAATGTTGGCTTGGCAGTTAAGAATGATGCCTTTGTAACACCTATGTGTTATCCGCATCATTTAGAGCAGCACAGAATGAATGAAAAAAAGTTCTGGGAGAAATATAAAATAAATCCTATATATATTTCCTATAAATTAGCTTGTAATAGTCCATGTAAAAAGATACAAAAATTAATAACAGAAGGATATTATGACGAATACATATCAAGATATTTTGGAGACAACAAAGAAAGTGCTTTGTAATTCAAAATTATATAACAAAGTTAATTTCTTTAAAGTTCCATTTAATAAAATAGGCGTAACAGTTATTAGAAATATAACAAAAGATTCTTATGCCAACATAGGAAAGCATTTTAATAAAAGCTGGTTTAGTTGTTATGCTGCTGTTCAAAATTGCTCTAAAAATGGATTGAAGGCTTTTACTGAAGAAGTTATATCTTTAGTAAAAAAAGAAATGAAATGACTGAGGGTTGGATAGCTTTACATAGAAAGATTTATAATTCTAAAGATTTTAATAATCAATTAGAAGTTGCTGTATTTTTATATCTAGTTGCTATGGCATCTCATAAACCAACCCAGATTATTTATAGAAAAAAGAAAATAAATCTTAAAAGAGGAGAAATTTCAATAGCTTATAGGGATTTGGCAAAAAAGTTTGGCATTTCTTTTGATAAAATTAGAACTATAATTAAAAACTTAAAAGCATCAGGCAATATCAATCAAACTTTACACAAACGATTAAGCGTTTTTAGCATTGTAAAATATAGCAAATATCAAGATTTGCCGGCGCAGCCCAATCAAAATATCCCACACAGAACAACAACTATTACTAACTATACTACTAGTATAGGTAAAAATATGTTAAGTCTTAGTAAAATGGCTGATAAACCAAATAAAATTCATATCCCTATTCTGCAAAACCTAAAGACTAAAATTATAGAAAAACCTAGAAACAAGAACGAATGGGAAATTGGCAAGGAGAAACTTGATGCTCAGGATTATGAGAAATGGGTGCTGCGCAAATTAAACTCTTGATTTAATTGACTATTTTATTCTTTAAAAATTATATATTTACATAACTTCAAAATAACTTTAATAAATTTGCCACCAAACTAACAAAAGGAGTGTGGGAATGAAAATAGAAAAAATAATAGCTAAACTTGAAAAAAGCCAAGATAAAATCAATCAAGAATTTGATGCTTTAAGAGAAATGCTTGAAGACCATCTTGAAGAAATGGAATCAGAGGAAACTTATGATGACTCTGAGGATATGGACGAAGATTTTTCTGAAGACGAAGATTTAGATTCGTCTGACGAGGACTAACCTCAATCACAGATAAGCTGCAAAGCTGGAAGGTTATCTAACCTTTAAAAATGAACTCAAAAATACTTAGTATAAAACTATGGGACTATTCTATTGTCTGCTTATTTTTATCTTCTGTTTTTGTGCTTGGAACATTCTTTCCGAATTCTAGCACCAAAGAAAAAATTAGAAATAGCACTATTGAAGAAATAAGAAAGATAGGCTTCTTTGAACCAAAAGTTGATAATAGTTCTGGCGAAAAATTTATAGTTAGCATGAAAAAATGTATCGCCTATATCAACCTAGACTTAGATAAAAAAGAACAAATACCAACAGCATTAATAATTGCACAATCTATTGTTGAATCAAATTTTGGAACAAGCAGATTTGCATTGGAAGGTAATGCTCTCTTTGGCGTAAGAGTTTGGTCAAAAAATGGACTTTTGCCGCTTAAACAAGACGAATCAATTAAGTGGAGAATTAAGACATATAAAACTAAATGCCAATCAGTTAAGGATTATATAAGCATATTAAATAACAATCATCATTATCAAGAATTCCGCCAAACAAGGCAAAGAACTAAAGACCCTTTGATATTAGCAGAAACCTTAGACAATTTTTCTACTAGCTTAGAATATACAAATCATGTTAGACAGGTATTAATTAAATACAAAAACAAGTTATGATTAAAATTTTAATCAATATAAATAAATATTTAGAAATTATTATTTGGAAGCATTTTAACAAACTTAGAAACAAGAGATTAAAAAATGGCAAATGAAACCACTTCAAGCAGTCTTGCGGTCTTATATACCAATCGCAAATCCAAAGGGACTTATAGAGTTTATAAAACTAAAAAGATGCCTAGAAAGAAAAAATGAAAAAACCAATTTGGGAAAGAAATAGGCCAGCAAGTTTAGGAAAGCCAAAACCCTTTAATAAAAAATCTAAAGCCTATAAAACAGCTAGGCGTTCTGCCGGTCAAAAATTTGGCAAGAAAAGCAGCTTTGTTAAAAATTTATATATTGCCAAGAAATTGAAATTAAAATGAATATAGACAAAATAGTTTTTGGAAGCAGAACTGTTAAGTTAGATTTCATAGACAAAGACACAGCAGATAAGAAAAAAATTTTTGGAGAGTTCCACCCTGACAAGAATGAAATAACTTTAGATAAATCTTTAGATAATATGCAGCTTATTAATACACTCATGCACGAATTAAATCATTTATTGTTTGATGAATATAAACTTGAGTTAAGCGCAAAATCAGAGGAGTTAGTATGCAACAGCCTAGCAAATGGAATGTGTCATATTTTATATCAAAACCAAGACTTACTTGACTTTCTTTACAAATCCCTAAAAAAAGACTAAAGAACAATTAACGAACATAATCGGTTAATATGGAATTAGTTAAAAAGAAGGTATCTGAATTAATACCCTACATAAACAACAGTAGGAATCATAGTGAAGAACAAATAACTCAAATTGCATCAAGTATAAAAGAATTTGGATTTACTAATCCTATTTTAATTGACCAAGACAACTCAATCATAGCTGGTCATGGAAGATTGCAGGCAGTTAAAAAATTAGGATATGAGGAAGTTTCTTGTATTGTAATTTCTGGGCTATCAAAGACTCAAATCAAAGCACTAATTATAGCCGATAATCAATTAGCATTAAATGCAAGCTGGGACATAGATAAACTATCTTTAGAACTAGACAGTCTAAAAGATGATAATTTTAATTTAGATATATTAGGATTTAATAATGACTTCTTAAAAGATATTCAGGAAGAAATAATCCCATTGTCAGATTTGCCGGAAATAAAAGATGGCGATAAAGAACCATTCCAACAAATGACATTTATTATCCATGACTCTCAAATCAAGTTTATTAATCTAGCATTAGAGAAGGTTAAAAGTAAATTTGACTTAAAGAATGAATATAATCAGAACATTAATGGAAATGCTATAACAGAAATATGCAAGAATTTTTATGAATCTCACAGCTAAAGACATCATAGTTAAAGCTATATCTTCTCAGGACGCCAATAAGATAGTTAAAAGAATTCATTATTCAGGCAAGGTTGTGCAGAATTCTATATTGCATCTAGGAGTATTCTTAGACAATAAACTTCATGGTGCTATGCAATTTGGAAACCCAATAGATAAAAGAAAAGTGCTGCCATTAGTCAAAGATACTAAATGGAATAATATGTTAGAATTAAACAGAATGGCTTTTAATGATATTCTCCCAAGAAATAGTGAAAGCAGAGCTTTAGGAGTAGCATTTAGATTAATTAAAAAGAATTACCCTCATATAGAATGGATTTTATCATTCTCTGATGGAACTCAATGTGGAGATGGAACTATTTATAGAGCAAGTGGATTTGTATTAACCGGCATAAATAAAAATCAAACAATCCACGAGCTGCCTACTGGAGAAATAGTAGCCAAGCATGGAACATCTAAAAGAGATTTTACTGGAAGCAAAAGACTTCAGGGTTATCAATTAAGATATATTTACTTTCTCAACCCAAAAGCTAAAGAAAGATTAACAGTTCCAATAATCCCATTTTCAAAAATATATGAAATAGGGGCAGGAATGTATAAAGGTTTGCGAGTGCCTAATAGTAGGGTTTCTGACGACCAGTTAGAAAAAGATGGTGCGAATCCAATCCACTCGCTCCACAAATGATATGGATAATAAAAAAGTTGGAAGACCAAAATTAAATATAGACCCTGAAACAGTAAGAAAATTAGCTAGATTACATTGTAGCATGGAAGAAATGGCTAGCTTTTTTGGCTGCCATAGAGATACTTTGCACAATAATTTTTCAGCAGAAATAGACAAAGGGAGAGCAGAGGGTAATATATCTCTTAGAAGGAAACAATGGCAGATGGCAGTAGAGAAGGGTAATGTTGTAATGTTAATCTGGCTCGGTAAGCAAATGCTAGGTCAAGTTAATGAAAGACTAGATTCTGATTCTGATGCACCATTACCAATTTATGATATAGTAGAAGAACCTAAAGAAATAATAGAATCTAAAAATGAGTAAATGTTTATTTTGTAAAAAAGAAATGCTAAATAAATTAGAGCAGCATATAAAAGCGTGTAATGGTTGCATTGTTAAATTGTTAATGAAGAAACATAATCTAAAAATAAGACAGCCTGCACCGCCAATTATAGTTAAAAGTAAATTAAATGATTAAATTTGCATTAAGAAAATCAGACAAAAACCCAAAAGGTGGTTTGACATCATCAGGCAGAGCAAGATACAATAGAGCAACTGGAAGTAATTTAAGACCACCAGTCAAAGATAGGCCAAATAGACTTTCTGAATATAGGCGCAAAGGTTCATTCCTAGTTAGAATGGGAAGTTCACAAGGAAGACTCTATGATGATAAGGGTAGAAAAACTAGGTTGAAACTAAGTTTAGAGGCGTGGGGTTATAAAGGCAAAAGTAAATCTGAAGCAGTAGCTTTAGGCAGAAGATATTTGAGGGCATATCAGAATAAAAAAAAGTAGTGGAATATTTTGTTATATTCTTCTTGCTTATATTTAATGGGCAGGAATATAGGCCAGTCTTTTTAAAAATGGAAGATAATAGAAGATTTAAGACTTTAGAAGATTGCTATAAATTCGGCGATAAACAAGCTGATTTAATTATAGAAACTTTAAACGAACAAGGTATAGTATATAAAGATTTGGTATTCAAATGTGTGGAAGAAAAAAGCCAAGAAATATGATTGATAGGAAGCAAAGAGGTTCTAACGATTTAGAAGTTGTCATTCACGATTTAAAAAAAGAAATAGATAGACTGAACGAGGAAGTCCAAGCAAAACAAATTGAAATAAAACTTCTAGAAGAAGCTATTAATAACAAACCAGAGTAATTAGGTTATGTCTTTTAGCAAACCTCAACTTGCTGTTTATACTTGTCCCAATAGATTTAGAGTTTTAATTACTGGCAGAAGATTCGGTAAGACTCATTTAGCTATGTATGAACTATTAAGATTCGCCAGCCGCAAACCCAATTCAAAGATATTCTATGTTGCACCCACTTACAGAATGGCTAAGGAAATTATGTGGAAGCAATTAAAGAAAAAAGTAACTGAGCATAAATGGATTAAATATGCCAATGAAACAGAACTATCCTTAACATTAAGGAATGGAAGCCAGATAAGTCTTAAAGGCGCAGATAAATCTCCTGATAATTTAAGAGGAGTTGGTTTAGATTTTTTATTACTTGACGAATATGCAGATATTCCTTTTGAGGCTTGGTCAGAAGTTTTGAGGCCAACTATTTCAGACCGCCATGTAACTGGAAATGTATTATTTGTTGGAACGCCTAGAGGCTTTGGAAATTGGTCTTATGAGATATATCAAAAAGGTTTAGGCGCAGACCCAGAATGGAAGTCTTTTAAATATACAACATTAGATGGCGGTCAAGTAGACCAAGATGAAATTGACCAAGCTATGAAAGATTTAGATGAAAGAACATTTAGACAAGAATATATGGCTAGCTTTGAAACATATAGTGGAGTTGTTTATTATAATTTTAGCAGAGATGATAATGTTAGAAAATGCACTTATGACAAAGATTCAATTATTCATGTGGGACTCGACTTTAACATTGACCCCATGAGTGCTTGCTTATTTCATATTAAGAACGGAAACATAGAAGTCTTTGATGAAATAGTAATATATAGTTCAAATACTGACGAATTTATTGATGAATTGCTATCAAGATATAATAAAAACAAAATAATTATTTACCCTGACCCAGCTTCTAGACAAAGAAAAACATCTGCCGGCGGTAGAACCGATTTAACCATCTTGCAAAATGCCGGATTTATTGTTAAATGTAAATCTACTCATGCTTTAGTAAGAGATAGAATTAACTCTGTGAATTCTAAATTGAAAGCATTTGATGGTAAGAGAAGTATCTTTATAGATGGTTCTTGCAAAACATTGATTAATAGTCTAATGAAACAAATTTACAAAGAAGGCACAACGCAACCAGAAAAGAATAACGGATATGACCATATGACTGACGCTCTAGGGTATGCAATAGAATTTTTATTTCCGATTACTTCCAATCTTCCAAAATCACAACCTAAGAGATTTTCATAATGGCATATTCAAGACAAGAAATGGAAAGGCAACATTCTCAATATCAGGGAATGATTACAAGATGGGAATATTTTATTCGTTCATATTTAGGCGGCAAAGAATACAAAGATGGAAAATTTTTACAGCAATATAAATTAGAATTAGAAAATGAATTCTTTGACAGAATTACTTACACACCTTTAGATAATCATTGTAGAAATATTATTCACATTTATTCAAGTTATCTATTTAGAGTTCCACCAACTAGAGAATTAGGCATATTAGAAAATGATTCAACAGTTCCTTATTTCTTTGAAGATGCAGATTTAGAAGGAAGAAGTTTTGATGCTCTTATGAGAGAAGTTCAAAATTATGCTTCTATCTATGGACATTGTTGGGTGCTAGTAGATAAGCCATCAACTAATGTTTATACGAGAGCAGAAGAATTAGAACAAGGAATTAGACCCTATTTAAATATCTATACTCCTGAAAATATTTATGACTGGCATTATTCAAGAAGCGACTCAGGATATTATGTTTTAGATTATTTAAAAATTAGAGAGTCAATAGATGAGAATGGAGAATATTTTAAACTTTGGTATTTAGATAAAATTGATACAGTTTATGTTTCATCTAAAAATAGAGATGAGCCTAAATTAATTGAATCGCTGCCAAATCCAATAAACAGAATTCCAGCAGTTATTATTTACAATCAAAGAAGTCCAATGAGAGGTATTGGAGTATCTGATTTAACTGACATAGCTGATTTACAAAAAGCAATTTACAATGAACTGTCTGAGATTGAACAAATTATTAGAATATCAAACCACCCTTCATTAGTTAAGACAAGAGATACTGACGCTACTGCTGGCGCAGGTTCTATTATAGAAATTCCTGATAACATTGATGCTAATTTAAAACCTTATATTTTACAACCAAGTGGAAGTAATTTAGATGGTGTATTAAAATCTATTGAGCATAAAGTTGATGCAATAAATAGATTATCTCATGTTGGCGCAATTAGAGCGACTGGAGAAAGAATACAATCTGGCATAGCGCTAAGAACCGAATTCCAATTATTAAATGCTAAACTTGCTGAGAAAGCAAAACTTATGGAATTAGCAGAAGAACAAATTTGGAGATTATATGCTATCTGGCAAGAAGAACAATTTGATGGCAAAATAACTTATCCAACATCATTTGACATTAGAGATTGGGCAACTGACTTAGAATTATTACAACAAGCTAAAACAAGTAATATTAAATCATCTACTTTCAATAAAGAATTAGATAAACAAATTGCAAGAACAGTAATTGATGATGACGAAACATTAGTTGTTATTGATTCTGAGATTGAGCAAAATACTCAGGCATTAGGAGAATTTCCACAGCAACCTATAACTTTACCAACAGTTTAATGTGGCAACTCTTTTACAAGAACTTCAGGCAATAAGAGCAAAAGCAATAACCTCATTAGAGGATAAGCAACAAGAATTATTAATCAAAGCATTACAACAATTAGAAAATAAAGTTGTTGAGACTGCACTTAATCTTCCTAATAGAAATGGAATTTTATTTGATACAAGACTTGCAATAGAGATTAGACCAAAATTACAACAAGCAATAGAAGAACTATATTTAACTAAAGTCCAAACATTCATAAATGATTATGATAAGATTGCTGCAAACATTGTAGCGACTTATGGTAAGCTGCCAATTCCTGCTGAGTTTAAACAAATCACAGAAATAGATTTGCAAGTTATCCAGCAGCTTAAAAAAATATCATTTAGTCAATTTCAAAATCTAGGAAATGAATTTGTAAATACTTTAGCGAATGAAGTTTATCAATCCACTTTAACCGGCAGGCCAGTTGTTGAAATGGTGCAAACTTTAAGAAGTAAAATTAATGGCATCTATCAGCAATCAGATAATAAAAAAGCGCAAGAGTTAGTAGATTATATCGCCAACAATCCTAATGGCGCAGAAGTAAATACTGCTGTTAGCGAATTACAAACAATCTATGGTAGAGATAGACTAGGAGATAACCTTAATAGATATGCAACTCAAATAGTTCAAGATTCTTTAATGGGTTTTGATGGCCAGTTTGCAAAGTTTAGAGCCGACCAATTAGGCTTAACTAGCTATGTTTATTATGGCTCAATCATTAGAGATAGTAGAGATTTCTGCATAGAAAATGCTAATAAGATATTTACTGAAGATGAAATTAGACAGAAATGGGCTGATGAAACATGGCAAGGCAAAGCACAAGGAGACCCATTTGTAGTTAGAGGTGGTTATAATTGCAGGCATCATTTCCAACCAGTCAATCCTGACTGGGGTATTGTCAATGAAGATGGCACTTTTGAATATACTTTAGAATAATAATTGCATTTTTACCGCACTACTGATAATTGAATAATATTAATCAAGAAGGAGAACAAAAAATGAACGACCAAGTAAAAAAAGAGTCGGTTGAGAATACAGCAACTCAGTCAAATGCTGGAGAAACAAAAGTTTCTGAAACTCAATCTGAGAACAAAATCTTTACTGAAGAACAAGTAGAGAACATAGTGCAAAGAAGATTAGAGAGATTTAAAAAATCTGTATCTAACAAACTTGATGGCATAGACATTGAAGAAGCCAAAAAGTTAATTGAGGAAAAGAAACAAAAAGAAATAGAACTCGCAAAACAACGAGGCGAGTTTGATAAAGTCTTAAAAGAGACTGTGTCAAAGAAGGACAGCAAAATTACGCAGTTGGAATCTGAATTATCTAAAATCAGAATAGATGAGACACTTGTTAATGTAGCTAGTGGAATGAAAGCAGTTAAACCTGCTGAAGTTAAACAGTTATTAAGAAATAGTGTTCGTTTAAATGAGAATGGGGTAGTTGAAGTTGTCAATGACAATGGAACACCTAGATATTCAGAAAAAGGAGAACCAATGACTGTAAATGAATTGGTATCTGATTATTTAAAAAACAATCCACACCATGTTACTGCTACTCCAAGTGGCGCAGGTAGCAAGGGACAGATTGGTGGGGCAACACCAAAGCCTTTAAACATTGGTGCTTTGGACTTGAGCAAACCTGAAGACAGAAAATTATATTCTGAATACAGAAAGCAAAGAGACCAGAGTGTTTTTAAAATTAAACCAACAATATAAAATAGGAAAAAAAAACTATGGCAAACGAAACAACAAGTTCAACTCTTAGTGAGTTGTTCACGAATATAACTCAAGAAGCTATATTCACATTCCAAGAGACTTCAGTAATGAGACCTCTTGTAACAATCTACCCAATTACTTCTTCAGGTAAAACTGTTGAAGTTCCTGTGTACCCTTCAATCACTGCTTCAGCAGTAAATGAAGCAACTGATTTATCAAACACAGCAATCAACCCAACTTCAGCTACTATTACAGCTAGTGAGACGGGCGTGATGACTACATTAACAGACCTAGCAAGAGATTCAGCTAGCAGAAATGTAGCTGCTGACATTGGTCAATTATTCGGTAACGCTATCGCTCAGAAAGTTGATACTGATTTAGTTGGATTGTTTGTGAACTTTACTACTAACGAAGTAGGTGCCGCAGCAGTTGAATTAGATGCAGATTTAATTTTCAAAGCTGTTGCTAAACTAAGAATGCAAAATGTACCAGCACCTCTTTATGGTGTATTCCACCCAAGAGCTGTGTACAATTTGAAAAAATCTTTAACGCAAGCTGGATATAATACAAATGCAAATGCAATTTCTGAACTAGGAAATGAAATTTTAAGAAATAATTTCATTGGAACAGTTGCAGGAGTTCAAATATTTGAAAACGCAAATATTACTCCAGATGCAAATGATGATGCTTATGGTGCAGTATTTCACCCAGCTTCATTAGGCTTAGCTATCAAAGAAGACTTTAAAGTGGAGACTCAAAGAGACGCCTCACTTAGAGCAACAGAAGTGGTGGCCAGCATAGTATATGGTAAAGGTGCAATCAAACAATCTTATGGTTGTGCGGTTATTACTGATACTACTATCTAATTAAGACAATCGGTGGGGTGTAAAAGCCCCACCAACTAAACGAGATTAAATATGGCAAATTTTTCAGTAGATTCAGATTTAACATTTTACCAACCAGATATTTTAACTTTTGGAATAGCAAGTTTTACTTCTCCAAATGATTACCATGCACAAGCACGAGCAGATATTGAAAGAGATTTAAGAATAAGATGGTTTCCAGTTTATTCAAAAGAAACTTATAGAGATATATCAATCCTAAATACAACTGAAATGGACGCTACATTATTAACTGATGCGCAATTTAAACGAGCAAGTGTTTATAAAGTAATAGGATTTTATGCTTGTCCACAATTAACTAAATTTAACTCAAACGATAACCCAGATAGATTCCAAGTTATGATGAAACATTATCAGCAAATGTATGCTGATGAATTTGAATCTATTTTAAGAGATGGTGTTGAATATGATGCTGATGATTCTAATACAATTATTGATGCAGAAAAAGCGCCATATCATAGATTAAAAGTTATCAGATGAAAATTACAGTTCAAGACAACACCCTTCAAGTTGCCAAGAACTTTGAAAAACAAGTTAGAGAGCAACCTAATATTGTAAAGACTGCATTAGGAAGAACTGCTGAATTTGTTATGGGTATAATCAAACAAAGAACTGGCGGAGGTATTGCTGCTGATGGCACTAAGTTTCCACCATATACTCAAGCCTATAAAGATTTTAGAATAAAAGCCGGCAGACAAGTTCAATATCCTGATTTAAATTTTTCTGGCCAGATGCTATCAAGTATGACACAAAGGTCAGAGCCAAGTTATGCTATTATTTTCTTTGCAAATAAATTCCAAAATATAAAAGCATTAGGCAATCAAAATAAAAGAAGATTCTTTGCAATAGGAGATAAAGAGGCACAACCTATTACAAATGTATTTATGAGAGAATATAATAAACTAAGTATAATTAAATGAGCAAACGAGAAGATATAGCAGCTAATATTATAACAACAATTTCAACTGGCACATCTCCTATAACTTTAAAGAAAGTTACTAGAGACCCATTTAATGTTGATGAATTATCTGAACAACAATATCCAGCTTGCTTTGTGCAATCAGGAAATGAAGTTCGTTCAGACATTACTATTTTATCGCCAACTATAACAAGACAAGCAACAGCAGATTATGTAATCGTTGGATTTGTTAAAGGCACACCAACAAATATTGACACAAAAAGAAACGAATTAATTACAACGATTGAAACAAGATTGAATTCTGATAGAACACGTGGTGGGTATGCAAAACAAACTCAGGTAGTAGAAGTATCTACTGATGAGGGTGTTTTATTCCCAGTTGGTGGTATCAGAATGGTGGTGCGAGTTATGTATCAATACACTTCTGGCACACCTTAATATAAACAAACAAGGAGAACAACATGGCAACTCATACTGGTTCAGAAGGGTTAATTAAAATTGGCTCAACTGTTTTAGGAGAACTAAGAAGCTATACACTAGAGCAAACATCAGACACTATTGAAGATAGTTCAATGGGTGATTCTGTAAGAACTTACAAAGCAGGCTTAAAAGGCAGTTCAGGTTCAGCAAGTGTATTTTTTGACGAAGCTGATGCTGGTCAATTATTATGCACAGTTGGTTCATCAATCACTTTAAATTTATTCCCAGAAGGTAATACTGCTGGCGACAAATTCTATGCTGTTGATGCAATCGTAACTGGTTATAATGTAAGCGCATCATTTGATGGAATGGTAGAAGCAGAAATTACTTTCCAAGGCACTGGTGCAGTAACAATCGGAACAGCTAACTAATTAAATAGAAAAGGAAGAAGTTATGAATACAATAGATAGAGTGAAGGCACATTTTGAAGCTAAAGGTGTAAAAAAAATTGAGGTTGCCGAATGGGGCGAGGAAGGCAAACCTTTAATTATTTATTCGCAACCAATGACTCTTGCGGAAACAAGAAACCTCTTTAAAGGCGCTAAGAATGACGACTTAGGTGTAATGGTAGATGTCATAGTTCTTAAATCTAAAGATGCTGATGGAAATAAAATATTCAAATTAGACGACAAACTAGTTTTGTTGAATAATGCTGACCCAAGTGTTATAGCTAGGGTATCTAAAGAAATTTTAGATTCAACTTCATTTGAAGAAGCTGAAAAAAAGTAAGACTTGATTCTGAGTTATATACCATACTTGCTCTGGGTCACGAATTAGGAAAAAGTATGGAAGAAGTTTTGTGTTTTACACAAGATGAATTTTATTATTGGTTGGCATATTTTAAAGTAAAGGCAGATAGAGAAAAACTTAGATATGGCAGAGCAACAACTAAACATAAAACTTAATGTCATTGACAATGCCACTCAGGCTTTTAAGTCTGTTAAAGATACAATATTTAGTTTACGAACAGCACTTTTGGGTATTGGTGCTGGTAGTGTTGTTAAAAGCATTTTAAATGTTGGAAGCCAAGCACAACAATTAAGAAATCAATTTTTATTATTAGCACCATCAATAGATGAAGGCAAAAGAGCATTTGAAGAATTACAAAAATTTACAGCACAAAGTCCATTACAATCTGATAGCATTGAAAGAGCATCTGAAATAGTTTTTGCATTTTCTAAGAATAGTAAAGAACTAACTGATAATCTTTTTGCAATTCAAAATGCTGCAATCACTTTAGGATTAGATATTGAAACAGTTGCTAGAGAATTTTCATCATTATCAAGAACTGGAATAGAAGGTGCAAGAGAATTAAAAAGAAGAAACTTAGAATCATTTTTAGGATTACAAGAAGGTGTTAAAGTATCTTCGCAAGAAATAGTTAGAATATTTTTACAAACATTTGGTAGAGGCGGAACATTTGAATCTGCTTCTGATGCTTTTGCTAATACCTTTGCCGGCGCTACAAATAAATTTAGAAACTCATTAAAACAAGTACAAGAATCAATAGCACAAGCTGGCTTATTAGATTTCTTTACAGATTTAGTTAATGTATTTTCTGACTTAATAAGGAACAATCCTGAGCAATTAGGTAAGTTTGTTAGAGAATTTACTTTTGGATTAATAGAAGGAATAAAAGCATTTGCTTCATTTACATCTTCATTAATAGAATTATTAAAAGAACCATTTAATGTTTTAGTAATGTCAATCAAAGGTGTTAATGATTTATTAAATTTATTTCCTGAAGCAGTTAAAGAAATAGGAATAGTAGGGTTTTTCTTATTAGGTAAAAAAGGAAAAGCAGTAGCATTAGCAATAGGCTTTATTATAAAAGCTGTTGAAGATGCTTTAATTAGCTTAGGAATAAAAAGTAATGATGTAACAAATTCTTATGAAAGCCAAAAAGATAATTTAATTTTACAATTTGATTTATATAAAGCATTAGAAGAAAAAGCTAAATTAAGAGTAGATGCAGAAAAAAGGAATCAAGAAAATATAGAGAAACAAAAAAAGAATGTTGCAGAAATAGTTCCTTTATACAGACAATTACTTTCTACTTTAAGTCAATTAAATAGTAAAACAATAGACCAATTAGGTTCAATAGCATCATTTGCTAATATTGCTAATCAAGGTATTTCAGATTTTTCAAGAAGCATAGCCGAGATAATAGTATTAGGAAAAAGTTTAAGCGGAACATTTAAAGAATTTTTACAAGGAATATTAGTTAAGATACTTGCGACAACAATAGATTATCTTGTTAGACTATATATTATTCAACCTTTATTAGATAAAATTTTAGGAACTGAAAGAGATAGAACTAAAGAACAAAGCAAACAAACTAGTCATTTATTAGAAAATCTTGGAATTAATTATTTAGACTTAGAAGTTCATAAACAAAAGATTGAAGCTATGAGAGAACAAAATGGTTTACTGCAATCTCAATTAGTATTAGAAAATGGAATAGCCGGCGCTAGAGCAGCACAAGCACAATATGGTGGCGGTGGTGGCGGCGGTGGTGGATTTGGCTTAGGAGATATTATAAGCATTGGTTCTAGTATATTTGGATTTGCAGAGGGTGGTTCTATGAAAGCTGGCCAACCTTATACAGTTGGCGAAAGAGGTAGAGAACTATTCATTCCTGAAAGTAATGGAACATTGATTCCTAACCATGACATGATGGGTGGAACAAATATTAATTTCACAATTAATGCAACTGATGTTAAAGGTGTTAAAGAATTACTATTAAATAATAGAGCAACAATTACAAACATAGTAAATCAAGCATTAAACGCAAAAGGTAAATCTAATTTAATATGAGTGGCACATTCCCAACAAGTCCAACACCGAGAGATGTAATTATTCGTTCACAACAGAATACTATTGTTTCAACAACTTCATCAGGCAGAAGACAAGCAAGACAAATTGATGGTCAAAGATTTGCATTAACATTAAGATTCCCAGTTATGACTAGAGCAGAATTTGCACCTATTCTTGCTTTCATAATGAAACAAAGAAGCCAATTAGAATCATTTACTTATACTCCTGCAACTATGGAAGATACTAGAGGCTCTGCATCAACAACAATATCTGTTAATGGCTCACACACAGCAGGAGACACTACTATTGATGTAGATGGCATGGGAAATAATTTAACTGGTGTACTTAAAGCTGGAGACTTTATTAGATTTACTGGCCAGACAAAAGTTTATATGGTTGTAGAAGATTTATCATCAAATGGTTCAGGCGCAGGAACATTAACTATTGAACCACCATTAAGAGCAAACCTATCAGACAATACAGTTTTAATTTATAACAATGTAGATTTTACTGTTGGACTGACAAGTGATATTCAAGAATTTAATATTGGAACATCTTTATATTATCAATACGAAGTTGATTTAGTTGAGGTATTATAATGACAAGAAGTTTAAATGCTTCATTAATATCAGAATTAGCAACTAATAAACTTAATCCAGTAGAACTAGTTTATCTAGGAGTCTCAACTGGAACTTATTACACCGACCATTATAAAGATATAACTTACGACGGCAACACTTATACATCATCATCTTTATTTCTTGGCGCTTCTGAAGCAAATGAAAGTTCTGAAATAGGAGTAAATAATTTAGTTCTTAAATTTTCTGGCGCTGACCAAACAATCATATCTCTATTTCTTAATAATGATTACATGGATAAAAGAGCATGGGTATATAGAGGCTTCTTAGATGAGAACCAAGCATTAATAAATTATCCATTTCTTTTATTTGATGGAAGAATAGAAAACTTTAATGTTGAAGAAGATGATAATAGTTCAACTGTATCTATTAGTGTTGCTTC
>Ga0315909_10001065_pt1 | contig 37103 bp, 42 predicted proteins | sample LakEriMetagenome_11_FD_203527 | JGI IMG/M metagenome (GOLD analysis project Ga0315909, IMG submission 203527) | Freshwater fungal communities from buoy surface, Lake Erie, Ohio, United States - Buoy 2 MA125 | ecosystem: Environmental > Aquatic > Freshwater > Lake | place: USA: Lake Erie, Ohio... | reverse complement strand
CCAAGCCCGTATCTGTAATGGTCGAGTCGCAGCCGGTAGAGTTCACACGCTTCAAGACGTTGATAGGTGTAGAAGAAGAGGATGACGAGCCGCAAGGTTTGTTTGGTTCTGACGCACCACCACGCCGACCAATAGATGCAACGACCCGCGCTTTGATGGGTAACAGTGTGTCCCGTTTTGGGACTATCATGCGCAAGAGTGCCGAGGGTGATGGATGCGCACAACTACTGCGTATCTATAAAGAGCAAGAGACCGTTGAGGAACCGCTATGGAGAGCGGGTCTGTCTATTGCAATCAACTGCGAAGATGGTGAGAAAGCGATCCACAAGATCAGCAATCAGCACCCTGAGTACGATCCACAAGAGACGTTTAACAAAGCACACGCACTACTGGAGAAGCCATACAAGTGCACTACGTTCTCAAGCATTAACTCTGCACCATGCAACGACTGCCCACACAAGGGCAAGATTACTTCACCGATTCAGATTGGCTCACGCATTGCCGAAGCCAAGGCAGAAGACAACATCGTTGTCATGCGCAACGCCATACTGGAAGAAGAAGTCACGGTTGAAATTCCTGACTACCCGTACCCATACTTTCGCGGCAAGAACGGCGGTGTGTACAAGCGGGGTTGGGGCAAAGATGAAAAGGGCGAGGATGAGAAAGATGAGTTGATCTACGAGTACGACTTCTATGTCGTGAAGCGATTGACTGATCCTGACACAGGAGAATCTTTGTGGATGCGTCTGCACATGCCCAAGGATGGAATCCGTGAATTCTCCGCGCCACTATCAAGCGTTTTATCTAAGGACAAATTGCGGGAAGTCTTGGCGTACCAAGGCGTAACTGCATACAACAAAAGATTGGATTTACTTATGGGTTACATCACCAAGTGGGTGCAAGAACTTCAGCACCTGACAGAAGCAGAAAAGGCACGTCAACAATTTGGTTGGCATGAAGACGATACCAAGTTCATCATTGGCAATCGTGAAGTCACAGCATCGGGCGTGAACTACAGCCCGTCATCTAATGCCACTGCGGAGATCGCAAGCTACTACACCAAGAAAGGTACGGTTGCCGAGTGGAAAAAAGTTGCCAACATCTATGCGGCTCCCGGAAATGAAGTACGTGCGTTCACACTTTTTGCAGGGTTTGGGTCAGCGTTATACAAGTTCACCAAGCTCAATGGCTCAATCATTCACCTGACAAACAACGGCTCCGGTGTAGGTAAGACAACGATTCAGCTTGCAGTCAACAGCATTTGGGGCAGACCCATTGAACCGTTGATGAACCAAGAGGATAAGTATTTGGCACGTATGCACCGTATCTCAGTGCTTGGCAATATACCCCCTACCATTGATGAGTTGACCAACATGGGTGATGAGGAAGTCAGTGCAATGGCGTACGCTATTACGCACGGGCGAGGCCGTAACCGCATGCAGTCACAGTCTAATGCTGAACGTAGTAATTCACTGCGCTGGAATTTGATTGCGATTACATCAGGCAACAAGAGTTTGTACGATCAGTTGTATAACCTCAAAGACTTTCCGGAGGGCGAACTGATGCGGGTACTGGAGTTTGCAGTTGCCAAGAATGACAGCTTGAGTAAGGCTGAGTCTGATGCAATGTTCAACCCCATGTACGAGAACTACGGGGTAGCAGGGGAAATCTTTATACGCTATGTGATTGCTAACTTACCGGAAGTTCAGCGGCTATTGAATGCGATCCAACGCAAGTTTGATAAGGCCGCAGGGTTCACACAACGTGAACGCTTTTGGTCTGCGACAGCGGCATGTGCACTGACATCCGGCATCATTGCCAAGAAGTTGGGTCTGCACGACATTGATGTATCCGCAGTCTACAAGTGGGCAGTAGAAACCCTAAGTAATATGCGCATTGAAGTCCGCGCTGACAGCATGACACCTCTGAGCCGCATCGGTATGTTCTTGAACGAGAAGAACAACAACATGTTGATTGTAAAAAGCACGGTTGATAAACGGTCAGGTTTGTTTGAATCACCAATACGGGAACCCCGTGGGGAGTTGATGACCCGCTACGAGCCGGACACCAAGCTGTTGTTTATCTCCACCAAGGCACTGCGCGAGTGGTGTAGTGAGAACCAAATATCCTATAAGATGGTGTGCGCTGATCTACAAAAGGCTAAGATCATCAAAGGTATTATTAAGAAAAGCATGTCCAAAGGTTCTGATATGACCACACCTTCAGTGTTTGCACTGATGATTGACTGCGCTGTTGCTACTGACCTTGATCCGGAAGTAGAAACTATTACCCATGACGATAACGGCTGATACTGTACCAGTTGCTATAGAATGGCATAAGTTTGTAGTTGGTAGCTCTTTCTACATACCGTGCCTAGATCGTCAGGGTATTGCAGACCAAATAGCCGCCTCTGCTAAAGAGCGCGGCATGAAGATCAAGTTCCGTTTTGTTTTGGAAAGAGGCACCCAAGGAGTGAGATTCTGGCGAATCACTTAACAATGTGCTAGAGTTCGCCCTAGCAACTTGTTACTCTCTCCTTTGGTTGCTATCTCCTTGAACCCCGACTTCGGTCGGGGTCTTTTTTAATCACCGTATGCTTCTGCGGCGGCTTGTCGGAGATAGGGAGCCAACTTACTATCAAGCTGAACACCGTTGTGCATCTCGCGTGATATGCGTTCACGTGCCTTCACTGATTGATTGATTGTCTTTTCACTGATCTTTAGGTCAGGGTATTTAGCACCAAGTTCAAACAACTTCTCACGTGCATCCATCATGCCTTCAACATCGCCTTCACGCATAGCCGCATAGTATTTTTTCAAAGCGTTCTTCTCGATAGACTTGATGGCTTTACCCTTCTCGGTCATGTACGCATTTTCTTCGTACTGCTTCATCAAGTCAGCAGGAGCAAACCCAAGCACTTGCATAGCGGCGTTGTACCCGTTCACATCCCCAACTGCATCACCACGTAGAGTGTTAGCGCCTTCGATTGCATAACGGCCACCCTTCAAGATGTTGCGGATACCGATAGGTAGCATGGCCTCAATACCGCGCTCATACTGGCCTTCGGCAATCAGGTCTTTACCCCGCAAGATGCTGTCAGCAATAGAGTATGGTGCGCCAAGCAGAGTCTCCATGAACTGAGACAGGGCACTTGCATCAGCCTTGCTACCCTTTTGTTCACGCCATAACAAGTCAGTCCAACCCACACGATCCGCAATGCTCAGATTGGTAAAGTAATTGACAGGGCCTTTGAACGCAAAGTCACCAAGGAAGCCACGCATGACGGTATCAAAATCATCCTCATCTTCATCTTGGAACATGTTGTAAGCGGCTTCTGCAATCCAATACAGAGGCATACCTTTGACACCCGCAAAAAGTGCGGACATACCATACACACCCGCCAACTGCTTACGAGCCGCTTTGATTGCTTCAAGTTGTTCACCTGTCGCGCCTTTGGTGGGGAGCGAACGCCTCATGGTGTCGAACAACATATAGTACATGCTAAACGCAAAGCGTTTGAACACCATCAAAACTTTTCCTATGTCACTCTGACCAAGGCTGGGGCCAGACAGCGTACTGCCCGCACCATGTGTGTATTCCACAAGTGCAAGAGCCTTATCAATTGCCTTGGTTTGTTTTTCAGCGTCACTCAGCTTAGAGTTCTTGAGCTTGGCCATCTCCAAATCAAATGCGGCAACTGCTGTAATCTCACGGTTCATGCGCTCGGCATGGTGGAACATGAAAGAGCCTACCAACGTAGTGACACGTGCAAGTTTGTTTGTGCTGCCGTAGCTTGATGAATCATCGTTCTCAGAACGTAATGCGTCACGTGCAGTGGATGTAACCAGCAGACCACGGTCTTTCATTGCATCAATGAGACCTTTGTATTGGGTGTACTTGCCTTTGTTGACCCAGTTCTCAATAGATGTCATGGCCTTTTGACTGGATACATCACCAGTCAACTCAGTCACATTCTTTGTAAGGCCACTGCTTGTGTACAGCTTCATGGCGTTTTTCAATGCGGCGTATGACTCCTTGAACCCATACTCACCACCAAGTTGTGGGAAGACGATCAAAGGAGTTTGCAGTGTGTTGACCAGTGCAGAAGATACGTTACCTGCAAGGTTGTAATAGAACGCAGAAGAACTTGCAAACTGTGCCCAACCTGCCACAGTGGGTTGCATTGCAAAACCACGCCGACCTTCAAACTCGTTAATGAGTTCAATACCAAATGTATTAGCATCACCACGGGCTTGGTTAGCTGTTTCAACCATGTCTTTTACAAGACGTTGTAGTTCAGGGCCATACTGCATCCGAGCCAACTGACGTGCAGTGTTACTACTCACACGGTCAAACACGTAAGCGGCATTATCTACATATCCACCAATACCAGTACGCTTTTGACGGCTCTTCAAAATGCTGGCTTCAGGCATGGCCTTGACAACAAGTTGTATCAAGTCATCAATAGCAGTATCCCCGGCACCATTATCCTTCATGATTTTCATGATGTCGGCCAACATAGTGCCGGATGGCACATTCTTGGTTGTCATTTGATCGGCACGTGAATAAGCGTCAAACTTTGTAGCACCACTGGCTTCTAATTTTTTACGCGCAAAGTCACGTTCAGCCTCAGTCTCAAAGGCTTCTTTCTTGACATCATTACCAACGTTGTACTGCAACCAAAACTGGCCTTCGCGGAACAAAGGAGCATAGTGGTCGATACGCACAGTGCTTAACTCAAACAAAATCTTTTGGTAAGCGGATGCAGACTTGGCTTTGTCGCCCACCGTAGCCTCAATGTTGCGCTCCAGCGACTTTAAAAACTCTGTGTCAAGAGCTTTGTAGGTTGCAAATAGATCACGGTATAACTTCTGGCCATTTGGTGTAAGTTTCTCAAACCGTGCGTTGAGTTGTTTCCACTCGGCTTCTTTCTCAGGACTGCCGTCATAAAGTTTCTTAGCTTCTTTATAGGGGCGCACATCAACCGTAGTAGCGTCATGTACCAAAGTAGACCACGCCTGATACTCAGGGGTCTGCCTAAATTCGGTCAACCGCTTATGCAAGGGGGACATGGCTTCAAGCAGTTTTTCTTGATAACCCGCCATCTCTTCTACCGTAGCGGCAAAACGCTCACCTAAATTACCCAAATATTTCTTAGAGATCTCACCCAAAGCGGACAAGTTCAATGCTTTGTACATCAACCTACGACCAGTTGACCCAATCGTTTCCGCGCCTTTCCAAAACCCAACAGCATTCTCTTTGTTCATAAGAGGTTGCTTGCGGATAGTGTCGCCCATCTTTGTAAACATCTCTTGCACAACGTTAGGGTTATGCAGGGATTGCGCATACATAGTTTCACCCATGCGCTCGGCAGGGGGAGGGCTGATGATGTCATTCAGCATGCGGTCAATCGCATCTAACGCAGTCTCGGTCTTAGGAGGCAAGCGTAGCAACTGGCGTACAGAATTAACCAAACGCTCCCAACCAGTGAGCTTCTCACCAGTGGGCTTGAATTCTTTTAGACGGTTGCGGAACGCATCATTGCTCCATGCCTCGGCAGCGAACTCTTGTATATCTTGCGCACCATAAGTTCCTTCAGTGCCTTTCTTCATTTGATTGAAGAGGGTTGTGACCTGACGGGTAACGGGGTGTGATGGGTTGTCCAAAGTGTGGGACATGGTTGCATGTGAAGACTCATGCAGAATCTCGTACTCGGTAGCACCGTCACGCAAATAGACTGTGTTGGTCTTTGGATCGTACATGGACTTCTTAGCACCATATACAAGGTTCACATTACCAACCAGCTTGGACAAGTTCAGTGCAAAAAGTTCTGCTGTCTTAGATGAGCCGCTATCCGCCAGCCCTTGTAAAGCGCCTACCAAGTTATTGTTGGCAAGCTGTTGGAGAATCACCGGGTGAGCCTGTGTATGTAATGCGGCAAGGTCTGCATCAGCTTCAAAGCCACTGATATCAGTGTCGGCTATATCGTCTAACCCACCATACAAATCAGATTCCAACTCACGTGCAAGACGTTGTAGTTCTTTCTTACGTTTGCCTGCTAAAGTCTTTGTACCTTTAGCGTCTTCAAGTTCTTCTAGCGTAGGCGCAAACTCACCTTCTGCTTTGGCAGTGGAGGCTTCTTCGGCCACTTGCGTTTTAGTAGCTTTACGCACCTTGGTCTGCGCTTCCTGACGGCGGCGAATAGAGTCAGACCTTTGCTTTTCCTTTTCGTATTGGGCAATCTTCTGATCCATGAACGCTACAGCTTCAGGAGACAAATTGGCACGTGCCCATGCTTCGGCATTTTTAGCGTGGCTACCACCTTGGCCTAAGAAAAATGCGGCTTCTTCTTTGGTGCCAAACATTGGCTCTGGGCCAAAAGGACTTTGTGCAAACGCCTTCATCTTGTCGTTGCGGTAAGCCGTAGGTTGATACACCAAATCGTTGGCAATTGAATCAAGCGCAAGTTCAGGGACTACCTTGCCAAAATAGGCACGGGCATCCTTTGCAATCTTATCTAACTTAGCCTTTGCTATACCAAGTTTCTGTTGGATAACGGGCAGTTCTGCGGAGAAGTCAGGGCGGTCTAAGACGCTTCGTGTGGCAGTTGTTGCCGCTTGTCCTTGCGTTTCTGCTTGCTGGGTTTGAGTGGTCGTAGTGCCATCAGTTGTGGTTCCTTCAGTTAATGTAGTGGACTGTTGTCCTTCTCGTCCAGTAGCGTCTCCAGCATTCTGGTCAGTAGAAACATCTCCACCTCCGACAGTTGTTTCATCGGTTGCGGTATCTTTAGTAGCAGTGGGTTCGCTATCCACGCTAGGGCTTCCTCCACCTGTGGTGGTGTCAGGTCTTGTAACATCAGGTACTCCAAATGCAAATTGGCGGGTTTGTTCTTGCTGTTTCTGCTTAGTGGGGGAAAGCGTTTCGGCTTTCATTTCGGCACGGGCGGCTTTGACTTCTTCGGGATCAAAGGTGCTGACAATATCATCGTATGCGACAGGATCAATATTACCCATGAACTCAGGGTTCTCAAGCGTCTGAATGAACGTGCGGCGACCATCGACCGTATCAAGATCAGTACCCAACAACTGCAAGCCCACCTTAGAGCGGTCAGACACCTTAAGATTTTTTAGGGTGTCAACTGTAACGGGATCCCCGGGGGTGTTTGTAGCTACAGGGCCAAACGCAAAGTCACGTGTAGCTTGCTGTTGATCAGCACGGCGTTGTTCTGTGGCAGGACTGTATAAACCACCAGTACCGGGAGTAGGCGGCACTTTGGCAAACGCACTGCGCTTGGCTCTCTCGGCATCATACGCTCGGTCGAGTGCAGTTTCAAAATCATACTCGGCTTGTAGCATATCAATCTCAGCCTGAGTTTCTGCATCAGGCGTATATCCTTCAGCGGGCCGTATTTGATCCATGCGGGCTTGGAGAGCCTTGAGGTTTTCTGCACGTTGGTTGTAGTCAGGCAGACCTTCAAAAGTAGAAGTTAGTTCAGCCTCACGTTGTTTACGTGCTTTCTCAAGTGCAATGTCGTATTCAGCACGGCGTTCAGGAGTGAGCGTACCGGCTTTAGCTTCGGCATCCATTTGCGCTTTGAGGGCCGTTTCGGCTTCTTTGGTATCTTTAAATTCTTTGCGGGCAGTCAAGCCTTGGCTTGTGCCACTGACAGTACCAAACGCACCTCCACCAATTGCGCCTTTAACAAACGATTCTTTGAACCGCTGAATGTTTTCGGGGCCAAACATGTCTTTAGTGCTACCTGCAACTTGTTCTGCGGCGGCATTGATAGACTCTTGCGCAGCCTCAGTTAAACCTTCAGTACCTGCGGTTTTAGCGGCTTCTTTGCCAATATACTTCCACACCTTTGGTGCGGCACCAGATTCTTTGGCCAACTTCTCGATGACCTTCATCTTGCCGTAACCACCAAGATCACTTAACACTTTTCCGGGAACGATAGCGTCTAAGACAGAAGACAGACCACCCGCAAGTGCGGCAATCCCCGGCTCCATCTTGTCTGTTTCTTGGTAGATGCTCTCAAACACTTCGGGTGCGTTTTGTGCAAATGAGCCAAGGTACACACCACCATACATTGCACGTTTACCTGCAACTTCACCAGCCTTTTTGGCGGTAGCTTCTGCGGCGGCAAGTCCTGCACGGGATAGCGGGCCAGCTTCTAAAGCCGCACCCATAGCGCCACGAGCGGCAACTCTACTACCCACAGCACCGGCACCTATACCGGGAATCAAAGCAGTCAGTGCTGTTGGGCCAAGTTCACCCAAAGTTTCTGCACCGTATTGCAAGGCTTCGTATGGGCTTTCAATTTCTGTGTATGACTTGAATTGTGTGGGGTACTTGGCTTCTAGTGCGGCACGAGACTCTTGCGCTTCACCAAGTTGTTTCTGTGCGTAATTTTCAAAGCCAAGCGCAGATGCGCCCATGGCGGGGAGCGTATCTCCCAAGGCGATACCTGTTTCCCCCAATCCACGCATGAAGCCACGTTTAAGGAGGGTGCCAATCCCTACCTCTGGCTTTGGCAATTTGAAGTCGTATTTTTCTTGAAGCCTACCCAACTCAGCCTGAAACTGTTCGGGTGTTAGGTCATCACGAAAGTTGACGGGGCCAAGTTTAGGCAGGTTGATGATCATACTTACTCACTTATTTTTAGAGTTCACCGGATGGCCGTGCGCTTAGAGCATCTATTGCTTGTCCCCTAATATCTGCAAGATAGGCTTGCTTACGTTGATTAAACATTCGTTGGGCTTCCAAGCTACGTGCATCTTGAGCAGTCAGGAAATTAGGGCCATAGTCTTTGGCAAGTTGCGCTCTAAGTTGAGCACCTTCATTTTGCATGAAATCGCTTAGACCTTTTGCAGTTGCTTGCATGATACGCGCCCTACTTGCCTCGTCCATTGCATTGAAGCGTTTTTCTTGTGCGGCAAGTTGAGCTTTGGCAATCGACCCTTGTTGTGCAAGTTGTGCAATACCTAGCGCGTTACGGTTCTGTTGGTCAACTGCGGACAGTTTTAACTGCTCACCCTGATTAAGTACACCGGCTTTACCAATATCACCCGTCTGTTCAATTTGCTGACGTTGTAAGGCTTGGCTATTACCAGCAGATGCGGCATTTAAATTTAAATTTGTATATTTATACAAGTTATCAGCGGCACGTTCTCCAGCCGCTTGAGCGGCTTGGTAGTTACCTTTCTTAGCCGCAACTTTTTGTTGCTCAAGATTGTCACGGTAATCTTCTAACTTATCTTTAGCGGCACGGTTTGCGGCTTCACCCCTGATCAAGTCAGCAATACCTTCACGGCCTTCTTTGCCCAAAGCACCTGCAAGACTACGTTCTTTACTACCGGCAATACCAAACCCAGTGCTAATAAGATTTAAGGCGCGACCAACAGCCGAGTCTTTTTCTTGAGCGGCTTCACGTTTGCCAAGACGACCTTCACGGGCTTCAAAGCCGGGTTTGTCCATATCTTCTAATTTATTTTGCACTTCTGTAACTTTAGCTTCTACTGCCGTTTTTGTTTCTGCTGGTAACTTTTTGGTAATTGCATCGAGGTCGGTTAATACGGGAGCCGTACGTTCTGGCAAAACCGCAGGGGTTGGCGTGTATGTCTGCATAGCAGGCATTTTGAAACCACCACCATCAGGAGCCGCAGGGGGCGCAGAGGGAGGAGGGGGTTGTGTTTGAGCACCGGAGGCACCGGAAGCCGCAGGTGTAGGAGTTGGGGCTACAGCTTGAGCAGGCGCGGTAAAACTAGCAAGCGCAGATGGCCCTTCTGCCGCAAGTTGCTGTAACTGCGGAAAAGATAAGTTTGGTAACGCAGCCGCAACAGCTTTAGCCGCTAGGCGTTCTTCATCAGTTTGTCGCATGAACAAACCGGGCACAGCGGATGCAGGGCCATACTGCATTTGCAGTTTGTTGCGTAGTTTGGCCATTTCATTAGCTTCAGTAAAATTTTGCCCTAGACCACTGAAGAAGCGACCCGCTGGAGTTGTGCCTGTATATCCCGTACTTTGGAAACGCTCAACCTTGCCACCATCTTCAAACGCAATAATGCCACCACCGGCATAAGACTGCGGGAGGTTAGATCGTAGGGCTTCAACACCTTGAGACTGATCTGCTTGAGCGGCTTGCGCCATAACTTGTTGAGCAATGGGTGGCTGTGGAGCCTGTTGGCCTTGTGGGGGTTGTTGCATCCCAGCACCAGCCATGCTTTGCGCCATTTTGGCTTTGACTTCGGTTATCTTCTTGGTAAGTTCTTGGATGAGCGGGATACCAACATAAGGCTGGATTGCACCGCTCTGAACACCCGCCACAAGACTTTTCTGTATGGCTTCAATCTGTTGGGGATTAGTGGCGCGTTTAGCCATTGCCGCCATAGAAGCGGCACGGCGTGACATATCATCTTGTAGGCTATTGAGGCTCATGATTATTCCTTATGGTTTGCCCACTGCGTTGCTCAATGCTAATGCGCCAATACCGGCAGTGCCCAAACCTGCAACCTGATTAACAAGTGGAGGAGCGGCTTGGTATTGAGTTGAGGTTGTTCCGGGCAGTGCATAACCACGCAACAGAGCGTTGTATTGGTTGTACGCTTGCATTGGCGCTTCTTGTGCTTGCCCATAGTTCTGGATAGCTTGGTTAATGTACTGCTGTTGCTGACCTTGTTGCTGTGCACCGATCTGGTTCTGTAGACCCAAGATGCCTGTCTGCCCAGCCAGTTGCTGTGTACCAATATTGGCCAGATTAGACGCCGCTTGATTAGCCAGACCATAACCTGCTTGAGCGCCAGACACACCTTGGAGGCCAACTTGAGCACCCTGCATACCTTGGGCAGTACCTGCCAGTTGACGATCCACACCTTGCAGACCAACACCGGCACCCTGCATACCGCCTTGCAATCCTTGCAGTGCAGTGCCAATACCAGACAGACCTAACTGACCGCCTTGCAAGGCAGTACCCAGTCCCTGTTGCGCTCCTTGAAGACCTTGAAGTCCAAGATTGGAGCCATACTGCATAGACTGAATTGCTTTATCGTAAGCAGTTTGCTGACCTTGAGCACGAATTGCATCCATCTGAGAGGCCAGCGCACGATTAGCTTCAGCGTTTTCAATAGCCTGACGGGCACCACCAAAAGCACCCGCACGAGCGGCTTGCGCTCCACGTTGTGTACGGGCAATATCAGCTTGGCGTTGTGCGCCCTGTATTTGAACATCAGTCACAGCAGACTGATATGGGTTCATGTATTGCTGAACCGCATTAGGATCAGTCATTTGATTAGCGTAGTTTTGCCCAGCGGCGGCGGCTTGACTAGCGTATTGTTGTGCTTGGTTACCAATTTGCTGGCCAGTTTGTTCAGCGCGAAGACCCATCTGGCCAATGTCAGCGGCTTGTGCGCCATACCCCGCACCCATATTGCCGTAGTACTGACCGCCTTGAATACCGAGCTGTTGGCCTTGTTGACCAGATTGAGCGCCTTGATTGCCGTAGCCGTAAGCAGCTTGTGCGCTTCCCAACCCACCTTGACCGGCGGCGTTGGCATAACCCGTAGCCTGATTAAACTGGCCGGGCACTTGCAAGTTAGCCGCATTTTGTTGGACTTGTTGTTGCAGAGGGCTAAAGCCCGCTACATAATCTTGTACGTTGGCGCTGTAAGGCGTAAAAGGTTTAGTGCCTGTAATTTCAAACGTGCTTGGAGCGCCATCTACCCCGGGGATTTCTTTGGTTTTAAACAACTCCCGCATTGACCCGCCAAGCACCGTCTCAACTTGAGGGCGTAGGTACTCAGGGATATTGGATTGATTGACCGTGGTTGTTGTAGGCCCGCCGCCACCGCCGCCGCCATAAATGATGCGGCCACCTTCTTTGCGGGTTACGGATTCACCAAGGGGTTCACCCATGGCGTAAAGTTGTCTACGGGAATAGCTCATATTAGTACCTCAACTAGGGTGTTGCGCGGTTCAAAGTTGTAACGTTTCCACAAGCGCACGATGGCTTCACGGCCACTACCTTGTATTTTCGTTGCCCCATGTGATTTAAGCAACTGTTTTAATTGCTCAAAAGTAGCTTGGTTAGAAATCAATTTACCACCAATGCAAGTAACAAACGCTACCCTATGAAGTGGGTAGTTTATAAAAGACACAGTGCAGGCACCGTGGATTTGTTTTTCTTCGTCAATAGCAACTAACAAAAGCCACTGCCCTGAAGTTACATACTGTTGTACATGGTCTATGTTGTAACAATACGCCCAATCAGGAAAATCATGACCTTTGTTTAACGCATCCTCAATGTATGGCTTTACTGTAGGCCATATTTGATGGATGTAGCTTACATCTACCGAACGAATTGTTAAGTTCATTCAACATCATCCATCAAAGACGCAATACCACCTTCAGCACGGCGCATCACGTTGGGGGTGCCACGCATTTGGGAAGACCTGCCAACAATAGCTTGGCTAGGGCCGTAGTTTGGCTGCATCTGCTGGGGCTGTTGCATTTGTTGCTGCATTGGTTGTTGATAGCTAAACGGAGACTGATATTGATTCATGTAAGGGTTAAACGGAGTTTGCATTTGGGGCATAAAACCACCCATACCACCGTAGTCTTGTTGATTTTGCGCAGTGCGTTGGATCATTGCACCGTAGTCAGGGGCTGGGCCGCCGTCTACCGTTGGTCGTGCTGTTTGAGGCATTGATCCCCGTTCGGGTTGTTGGGACGGGGTTTGCATCTGGGACATCCAATTACTACCACCCATACCACCAAAACCACCAAACTCCCTCTTTTGTTGCTGTTGTGGGTTGTACTCATAGGCTTGCTGTAAATCAGCTTGATTTGCGCCTAATGCTTTACGTGCGGGGTTAAACGTTGTGTAGTCCATACCACGAGGTTGGCTACTCTGCTGTGCAGCAAACGCCTTTAAACCTTGATAATAACTATCAAGACCTTGACCACCTTGTGCAGTTGCAGCTAAATATCCCGAGGAAGGGCCGGGGTTCGTACCGTAATTTGCTACATTACCTGCCGTTAATGGGTTGGCATAGTTGTTGTACTGGGGTTGATAAATAGGCTGATAAAACTGGCTTGACTGCTGATAGCCGGTAATGTTGTCGGCGTAGTTAGGATCGTAGATGGGCTTGCTGTAATCCAACGTAGATGGACGCATGCCTCCACCAGCTTGTACCAGTGAACCAGTTCTATTGCCGCTTCCGTAGGTTTGAAACACAGGTGGGGGAGCCGCAGAAGCCATGCGGTCAGGAGGAGGGGGAGGAGCCTCTGGTGCGGCAGGGCCGCCACCGCCACCACTACCACCACCGCCATAAATAATGCGGCCACCTTCTTTGCGAGTTACCGATTCCCCAAGTGGTTCACCAAAGGCATAAAGTTTTTGACGAGAGTAGCTCATAGTGGTTCCTTATGCGGCCATGTATTGTTGGGGGCTAATCTCACGGCCTTGAGACTTACGACCCGTGCGGGCTTTGCGAACTCTGTCCATCATGGCGTAGAGTTGTTTAGCACCTGCATCAGAAGAGCCATTACCAAGGTGTGAGACCACATCAGCGGGAACCACAAACTCTTCAGTAGCCAAGCGGGCAGGGCGTTTGCCTGCAATACTTGCAGGGATGCTGTCAGACATGCCATCACCGGGGCCTTTGAGCATACGACCACCACGTGCGTAGTCTGAGTAGCTACCTAAATCAGAGATACCACCACGAGCCATATTAGATGGATACATAGGTTCTTCACCAACCATACGGTCATAACCACCTGCGGCTAAATCAGTAATACCGCCTTCAGCGGCAAAGAAAGAAGGTCGATAGGATTCAGGATTAAACTTAAATCGCTTGAGGGGGCCATCGTATTCTCCCGGCCTTTCCATTTCTTCTCGTCCGCCAATAGCGCCAGCTAGACCAGCACCTGCGGCGGTAAAAGGATTAGCCTTTAAAGAAGCCATTGGGTTATTAGCAAACTTTGCCATCCCTTCACCAAAAGTTCCACCAGTTGCAGGTGGCACAACATTGGATGTGGCTGATGGAATTGCGTAAGAAGTACCAGAGGGCGTCAACAGCGTTGCAGTATTTGGGTTAGCAAAACCGGGCGGAAACAAATTTGGGTTAGCCGCAATATTTTGTGCAGCATTTTCACCCAAAAGAGAAGAAATACCTCCACCAGCAGGAGCCGCCGAAGCGGCAATATTTGTAGCCGCCTCAGTACCCGCAGTAGCCAAAGCCGCTTCTGTACCAGCCGCACCGGCTAAACCCCCGCTAATACCCGCACCAGCACCGCCGGTCAAACCACCAAGGAGGGCACCTTTAAGAGGGTCGCCACCAGTTATAGCGGCAGAGCCGCCACCCATTGCCGCGCCAAGCAGCATCGCTTCACCGACTCCAGTACCCATAATAGGCTCCTCTATGTTTTGTCATATTCTAGTACTAAGGGGTCATTGTGCCAACTGCACCAGACCCAGAAACACCAGTTAAATTTTTAGTAATTGTGCCCCCAACGGCCCCTACACTACCAACCGCCCCTAAACCTGAAACCCCAGTCAATTCAACTGGCACTTTAATACGAAGCATTTGGCTTGTGGCCTGTACGCCATCTTGGGTATCCCGATACACGTCGCCAATACGTAGATTAGGTAGATCGGCATCAGTAGGCAGTGTACGTAAGTCAAGATTCAAACTTGCTAAGTTAAGTTGTTGTACCGTGTTAATGTTATTAAAAAACAACCGAATCACGTTACTCAACGCATTCATGTACGCTTGGTCATACTCCGCAGGGGCTTGCGGAATATTTGGGGAAGCCCGGTTCTGGAGCATCGTCATAGGTTATCTCCTACCGTCTGCTCTAATATCCAGTCTAGGCGCACCTAACTGCCATGTTGTACCAATCTGATCCGAGGCAATCTTAAATATCATCTGACGGCCACGAACACGGGTGTAAATCTGCCCCGTATATTCCTCAGTAATGTTGTATGTTGCACCTTTAGTGATGCTTGCACTGCCCGAATTCCCTGTGCCAGAGCCAGAGTTTTGTAACGGATACAAAGTCATAGCAACTGCGGCGGCAGAGCCACTAGGTGTTGACGAAGAGTTTTCAAAAGTTAAATCAGGCAATATGCGCCATACATAACCAAAGTTGTGGCCATCACCAATGTCAAATTCAGAAGACGAGATGTACGCAGGTAACGCAGTTTGCACACCTAATACATAGGAATCTACACCGTCTTCGTGTTGTACAAGTTCATTATCGTATGTGGCGGCAACAGGCAGGGGTAACAAACCAGAATCTAACCAAGCTGTACGACCCATATTGCCATAGCTCCACACATTTTCAACGTAGTTATAAATAACGTACTTATCAATTGCAGTTGAATTGGCAGAACAATAGAACCACCAGATTTCATTAAAACCTTCGTTAGTACCAGCGTAAACTTGTTGGGCTTGTAGAGCATTAAAGTCGCTAAAAATATAACGGCGTAAGTCACAGTTAAGCGTTTGTACACGTCCATCGTATTTGTAGAACTTGTCTACGCCCATCCAGTACACCGCGCCTGATGCAATTACAGCGGCATTAGGGCCAACGACAGACACGTTGTCAGCAATCAGTTGAGCAGTCCAAACAAATGGTGGGCCAACATACTGGAGCGAGTAAATGGACGAGTCCGTAAACACCACAATCTCTTGGCGAGACTGAACGGCTGTAATAATTGATGAGCCGTGGGAGAGTTGCAAACTACCCGCTTGGTTGGTAGCTTGGGGTGCCCATGTAAACGGATCTTCTTGGTCTGACCAACGGATTAACATTGGGTTCAAAACAGTACTACCATAGTCATTAGTGCCGAATACAAGCACAAAACGGCTGGTATCTGAAACAATAAGGAAGTTTTGAAAGATGGGCGTGTCATCGTCACCCGCATCCGCCAGATCAATACCACGCTGAGATATGCGTTGGGTGCCAGACTGACCACCAGAGGTAGTGATTGGCGTACCCGCAATAGTGGTAGATACATTGAATGTGCCACCTGTTGAGTTCACCACAAAATAAACTTGACCAACCGTTAACCCAGTAGGTAATGCGCCAGTCGAAGTAAATGTAATGGTTGTGCCATCAGGAAACGAAAATCCAGTGGGTAATGTAATAACTCCGGGAGCCGCAATACTAATTGTTATTTGGATTGGTGCATAACCTACGTTAGCATTCCAGTAATAAATACCTTGGCCACGAGGGCCATATATTAAATCTTCACCAAAGTTTTGCTGATTCCAAATGTAAAGAGACGTGGTAGTAGATTCTCCGTTACCCCATGTGCCACCACCCCAAGGGCCAGCACCCCAACCAACAAGAGGTACTTGGTAAGAATTACCTGTATTAACTTCGTATTGTGTTACGACCGTACCACCACCGGGAGATCCCGCAGCATCTGTAGCGTTAGCAGTGGCGGATACCGTAATTGTGTAACTATTATCATCAAGGAACGTAATCTGGAACGTGTTTGTAAGTACAGCCGCAGTGATGTTGCCACCAAGACCCACGATCCCACTGCCACTATAAATAACAGTATCGCCGTCTACACATCCATGATCTGCTTCGGCAACTGTTATAACGCTTGAGCCATTGGTTGCAGTAAACGGATTTGTAAGGGTGATTGTTTTGCGAATTGGTGTGACGTCGTAATAAACACCACCATTTAGAATATAAAACTGTAAATTAGTCCCGACACCAACTAGATTTTCTCCAGCCAATGTTATCCAATTCCATAAAGAACGGCAGATGCCTAAAAATGTGTTTGCTGCAAACTGCGTCCAGCCGCCAATCTTTTCAGGGTTGCCTTGACGAAAACGGATTTTGTCGCCCTCATACCAACCGCCTTCGGTGGTATAGCGTGTGTTCTCCCGGTTAACCCCCGGCTTAAACAAGAATTTTTGTAGTGGCATCGGCAGTCCTAAGATAGAAACACGGCACGTTCGTCGATCCGACGTTTCTGTAGCCCTTTGAGAATTTTACCCCCCGCCATGCAATACTTCAAGAGTTCTTCTGCGGCACCCGCCATATCACCACGAATCACTTTTTGGCGCATGGTTGAACGCTGGAGCGTACCTAGCCCAACATTGAATGAAAACGATACAAGTGCGTCAAACTGTCCTTGAGTAAGAGGAACAGGACAATAGGTAGCCACGCCTCGCTCAAACCTAGCAAGATCGGCTTTAAGTATCTCATTGACTTCCTCCATGCTGTGTTTACGCATAGACTCTGGTGGGGGTACAAAGGCATCCCGCTGGTCTATCTTGAGCTTGCCCTGCTCTGGAAACATTACGTGCCCAACGCCCACCGTCCACAATTTTGCTGGGCATTTATACGGGTTTTGCCTGACCCCCTCGTGATGGCGGATCATGTGCAAGCACTTGTCTGAGATGTTCATTTGCCAAACGCCCGGCCACCAAAGTGGAAAGCAATGATTGAAGCAAACAGGGCTTGGGTGTCAGAGTCCCACAGCATCTCGGCCAACTCTACAAAAGTAGCACCGCTGTGCCAGCCGTAGGCAAACAAACCGACGTCTACAAACAAGAGCAGGACGAAGAAGCCGTAGGTAATGACAGGGCGAACGCTGGCTCTCAGGTTCTTCATCCACTGGCTTGTGCCTTCGTTTAGGCTTTCATCGTGGGCGTAGATGGCCTGCATCTCGGCTTGTTGTGCCCCTATAAGAACTTGTTGGGTGTTAGCTGCGCTCTCGGTTGCCAACTGCTCTGACCGGATATGTTCAATCCTTTCCTGCGCTTCAAAGCCAGCTTTACGCAGTTCCAACTCACGCTCAATCTGTAGCCGAGCAAGATTTAGTTCATGCAGTTTGTCAGCCTTGTCTTGGAAGAAGTCCAACAGCTTGGGCAAACCGCCCATGAGAAACGAAATCAGGGTTGAGAGAAGGGTTAGCATTATCCTAGTCCTATCATTCCAAGTAGTTTATTCACAATTTTCCCCGCCAACTCATCAGGCAGGAACCGGAGCAGTCCAAGCACCCACCACGCAATACACAGCCTGACAAAGACTTTAAGGAAAAGGTCAAACTGTTTTTGGTACTCATTCACCGCCCACACCTGTTGGTAGCGCATAGTTCGTTAATTTGTGTAAGCCCCCAGCCAACAGCACCAACAAACATCACAATAATCACAATGGCAATTGCCCACTCCATCTGCTCGGCCTCGGCCTCTTTGCGCCTTTTCTCTTCAGCGTGTAAAGCCGCCATCTCTTTGGCATCATCCCTGTCCATTTCAGCCTGCCGGGCTTTGGTCGCATTCCATACGTCTATGCGCCCAGCTTGCATGAACAACATTTTTAACTGCTCTTCAAACCGCTTGGCTTCATCTAAAGCCATCTCAATCTGTAACGCCGCACCAAGGTTAGACTTACCACCCGTACGCTTGGCGTGGAGCATAGCCTTAGTAGCGGTTGACTTGGCATCAAAAAGTTTGGCAATTGACGGAGTTAAACCTGCCAGATCACTAGCAACTTTACTAGCTTTTTTAACGACACTGATTGCAGTTTGCAACCCTTCTAGCGCCGTGATCGGATCAATCATCTCAATTCAAAACTTAAATTTGCATGACGAGGGTACTGTACAACGCGCTCCCCTTCAGGACACTTGTACTTGATCGTCGCCAGCAAAGTGGCTTTGCCGTTAGTAACCTTTTCCTTGCCTACCATCGTAAGTTCGTAGGTGAACGTATCAATCTCTGGCCCGGCTGGGCCGCTAAACTTACTTGCGGTGGTGGTTGCCTCATGCACCATACCAGCCGCATCGCGAATGCTTGGGGTAAAACTCTCAACAGAACAATCATCACGCTTTTTAATCCGCGCAACCGTCACGTTGATGGGCTTGCCAGCCTCAGCCACAATTTTAAAATTCTCTGGAGACCACTCAATGATTGCTCGGTCAAAAAAACCAAACTTATCGGCAAGCGTGTAACTGCCGCCTAATGCAGCAACAGTAGCGGCAACTGCTCCAATAGCTTTGGTCAGATCGATCATGCCTCCACCATTACATCCGCAGTAATACGTGCTGTTGAAGTCTCTCGATCAATTGTCATGTAGCCTTGGCAAATGATGTTGTAGTCAACCCCGTTAACGTCTTTCTCGCTCTTGACGGGGGTCGTAATGTCAATGTTCTTAAACAAGAACTCCTTGCCGTTTTCAAAGACGCGCCAGACGTGATCCATAGAACCGCGCCCAGCTTGCCCGCGAGACTTGTTGAACCGAATTTGGTACGTGTTCATATAATTTCAGCGGCTGGAGGAATAGCGCAAGCCTGTTGCGGCGCAGGAATCACTGTTAAATTAAAATGTACAAACTTAATAGGCAGGTCAGCCGCATGGCGTGTAAATGAATGAGAAAGCCATGAGTTAGCAAAGATCATCATGCCGGGTTTTGGCGTGAAGTTAATCATTTTGCTGGCAGGTGTTGCCATATTTATGTCTTGCTCTGGCAAATCAATCTGCACCTTGGCTGCACGGGGATCGTGGAACACTACGTGAGATCCTCCTTCTGGAGTCTCAAGGAAGTAAAAGCCCACAATCTGTGAGCCAAAACCATGCACGTGTGCGTCCATTGCGGAGTGTTTGTGGTGCTCTTGTGTCCACATTTCTGTGAACTGCACCGCCTTGTCCTGCATGGCATAGCCTTGCTCATTGAGGATGTTCCAAGCAGTTGCGCCTACAAACTCAGAAAACCCAGCCATACGGGGGTCACCAAAGTAGTTGCCCGTCATATAGACAGGGTAGATTTCATTAAGTGGCTGTGTTTTTTTGGCTTCCGCAAGGGCTTCTTCAGAAATAGTGTTTACTACCTCCAAGAAATCAGGGCGTTCAATCAGGTAGATTGGGCAGGGGAAATGATGCGCAACTTGAAGTTGTGTTTGCAGAACAACTTGGGCCACTGACTCAGCGGCTTTGCATACTTTTGCTTTTGACTTCTTAGTGGCGGTTTTTGCCATGGTTCTCTCCTTGTTGGTTGGGCTATCAGTTTACAACCGCAACCCACTGCCAAGCAAGGAAATCAAATTTATATTGATTTTCATCAACGGGTTTAGCTGGAGTGTCTTTCCAGTTGTTGTCTGCGCCGCACCAGAAAGTCATGATGCCAGCGGCAACCTTAGTTTCATCTATAGCAGGGCGTGGGATTGGAGGAACCATTACGCAGGTAGCCTCATCCAAAGTCCAAGCAGACCAGTTAGATGCTTGGTCTCGGGTATTAAACGCATCACGAACAGCTTGCTGTTTGGCTGCTTTCTCTTCGGTAGTCATTTCACGCACTGTCCACACATCAGTCCAAACACCGTCTACTTTGGCGTAGACCGCTTCTTGGTTTTCCAAGACCTGATAAATGCCGGGTACAGGACGCTCGACACGGGTAAATAGCTCCCAATGTGCTGGGACAGAACCAAACGCTTGGATGAGGTTGTCCTCAAACGCAGGATGATTCTTAGTTACGCCGTTTTCAGTTTCGATGTAGAGGTTCATGTTTACTCCTGTATATGTTCGTTAGATATACCACCGTGTTTTTTCACGATGTTAATGATGCGCGTATTGCCTTCCAACGCCATTATCTCGTGAGGCTCGTTGGGGCGAAAGTCAAGAACCTGCCCTGCGTCAGCTTCGGTTTCCCAATCATGCGAATAGGCTTTTATACGGCCACGGGCAACAATCGTAATATGTACGTTGTCTTCGTTGTGGATATGTTTGGTCAACACATCTCCGGCCTCTTCAAAATCAAAGATCATTCCGTTGATATCGCCAACATGCAGTTCTTTATTCAATAACATCTGGGACACTCCCCGGCTTGTCAAGGAGGTTGAAAGCGGCGTCTTGTTGTGCGTAAAAATCTAACTCTTCTTGGGTCAAGGGGACAACTACCCAAGTCATTTGCCAAGCATCTTCAACTTGCACCGGAGCGCCTTCTATACATTTAGAAACAGTGGGGTTGAAAGATGGGGGCTGAGTGGGCGTAACCAAAGCATATGTTAGCGGGCATGGAAACGTATCGCCGGTTTGTGACTCAAGAATTTCAGAGTGTTCAAGGCGAATATCCCCCTCATGCCGGGGGTACTCAAGCGTTGAAAGTTTGATATACGCACTCATAGTATTGTAGTTCCTGTAGTTAAAGAACCGTTAGAAACAGTGTACGAAGAAGCAGAAGCACTCAAACTTATAGCAGAATTAGACGGACCGCCAGTACCTAAAGTAACACTAGGGGTGCTGATACTCGCAGAAGAAGCACTGTAAGTCCAAGACAAACCGCTTAGTGTGTATGTACCTGTTGCCGAACCATCAGAAGGGGGTTTCATAATGAACATTCTGTTGTCAGCGGCATTGTTAAGGGTTCCTACAAAAACAGGGTTTCCTCCTGAATCAACGTGGGCATCTTCCCCATAGCTTTTCCAACCGCTGGTATTAGCGGTCATCTGTCGCTGCCACTGCTCAGTTCCAGATGAATTCAATTTAATCATGTACATTTTATAGTCAAACAAGTAATGACCTGTCAAGTACACGTTACCTGATGTGTCAACACTCACGCCATAACTGTAGCTTTGCGCTCCAAAAGATGCTTGTTTGACCCACTGATTTGTACCTGAAGAATTATATTTAGCTACAAAACTGTTGGTGCCTAAATTTCCTGTCATGTACACGTTATCGCTTGAATCCACCACTACGTCTTGACCGTACGTGTTGGGGTAATTACAAGGCAAGTCAACAAATCGGTTCCAAATAGTAGTACCGTCACTAGAGTTCACTTTGACAAGTGTTCCGGTATAGTACCCACTACCCGGAACCCTGCCCGTGGTGAAATATATGTTGCCAGCTGAATCAGACGCGAGAGAAGTGTAAGGATTACTATTTAGGTTGTTAGTAAATGTACGCGACCATTGTTTAGTTCCTGAAGAATTAAATTTACTTAAGGTGTATCCATAAAGGCAAGCGTAATAAACAGGAGTACCTATGTAGACGTTCCCAGACGGATCAAAACATACACCGGCACCGGATTGTGGGGTAGCACCACTACATCCACTAGGCCAACCAGAGATGTACCGTTGCCAAGTTAAAGCGCCTGTTGAATCATACACGAGTAGACGTTGTTGACCGCCACCAACAGTCCCTACAGCCATATTCCCGGAACTATCAATTGCAATCCGGTTACCTGAAGTACCAGACACGCTTGTTTGTTTTTGATACACTAACACGCCTGCGTTAGTATATTTAGCAATATTCACATATTGGTTATTTGTGTCGTAACCTAACATAAGAATGTTGTCACTTGAATCAGTAACTACAGACCTAGCAAGACCGCCGTAAAGGTTGGCCATGAACGAAGGTGCAACCGGTGTAATACTATTACTGGCCGCACTAGCGGGGCCTGTACCGCCGGGGGTTGTTGCGGTAACGGTAAATGTGTAAGCAGTGCCGTTTGTTAAACCGCTTACTGTAATAGGGGAAGCGCCTGTTCCGGTCAAGCCTCCGGGGCTGGAAGTGGCTGTATACGTAATCGCCCCTGCGCCAAGATCAGTTGGCACGGTATAAGCAACCGTTGCAGAACCAGACCCAGCCGTGGCCGTACCAATCGTAGGAGCGCCGGGGCTTCTTGGCCAGATGCCTTGCTTGGTGTAATTCTGTGCTTGGTCAAGCGTCCAGATACCTTTAGCTGCCGAAGTTGTCGGAGCCGTTGGGTTCTTGGTGACGATACCACCGGGGTATTGTTTGATACTCATGAATTAAGGCCCTACGTTTGTTGATGGGAACGATGGGGTGCCACGAGCGCCACCAGCCCAGACAATACGGACTGCGCCCCTACCACCGGGGTAGTTAGCATTTGTCACGTCAGAGTAACCGCCGCCACCACCGTAGGCCCCACCAGTTTGAGTGGAATCTGAGCCGCCAGAACCGCCCTTACCGTAAGTAGCTGATTGGGGAGACCCGCATACTACGCCAGCGGCTCCGTTTGCGCCTTGTCCAAAAAGTCCAACCCCGCCCCCGCCAGCATTCTCGTAATTGCTGCCTGTGCAGAAACGTCCGCCAGCGCCACCACCACCACCAGCGCCAGCACTACTAGTACCACCATTACCAGAGTAACCGCCAGCGCCACCGCCACCAGTACTACCAGAACCACCATTGCCGCCACCATCCCCGGTGAACGTACCAGCAGTGCTCGTTGAGCTACTACTGCCGCCGCCGCCACCACCTTTAACTACAGCGGTTGATACAAAATATGAACAGCCCCCGCCACTTCCAGCAGCCGGACCCGCCGCGCCTACAACAACCGTGTAAGAACTTCCGGGCGTTACTGAATACCCATTCTTATACCCAAGACCGCCACCACCACCAGTGGACCAGTTGGCATTACCGCCCCCGCCACCGCCAACAGCAACAACCGCCACAGACGTGACCCCAGTTGGAGCAACCCAAGAGTATGAACCCGCAGTTGTGTATGTGGCGCAAGTTACCAAGGTTGCAGTAATACTATTACTAGCCGCGCTCAACGCGCCATAACCATTGCCGTTTGTAGCTTGTGCTTTAAACGTATACGAAGTAGCCGCAGTAAGTCCAGTTACCACCAACGGTGAAGATGCGCCAGTTTGTGTAAAGCAACCGGGAGTTGATATAACACGATACCCAGTAATCCCCGCAGGGTATGCACCCGTACAGCCGGGTGCTGTAAACGTAACCGAAGCGCATAGCGCAGTGCCTGCCGTAGCCGTACCAATCGTAGGCGCACCCGGCGTTGCGGGCCATGTACTTGCACCCTTTGCTTGCATCTGCTGGGTGACTGTCCAGATTCCAGAAAAATTAGGCATTAGAGATCACCTGTGTTCGTTGATGGGAAGCTGCGAGTTGTACCGGGCCAGATGATTCGGACTGCGCCTACGCCGCCATAGCCGCCTTTGTAATTGGTAACACAGCAGCCAGAAACCGTACGCGGGCCTTTAGCGCCACCCCCACCGTAAGCTCCGCCATCACCGCCCCGTCGGCATCCCGAAGTAATAGCAGTAGCGCCGTTAGCCCCACCAGAACCGCCCTTACCTACATAACAACCGTTGCGAATACCGCCAGCACCATTGGAGCCTTGCCCCAAAATACCAACACCGCCGCCCCCGCCAAACGCGCAGCAGCTTCCCCCACCGGAAGCCCCGCTACCTCCACCGCCGCCCGCGCCAGCATTACCGTTAGTACAAGTTGTCCCAGTACTATCCCCGCCTATTCCGGCGTACCCACCAGCACCCGCGCCACCAGTAGAAAGAGCGCCATTACCGCCTCTAAAACCTGTACCAGTGATTACCGCGCCGCCCGCAGAAGTCGCGCCACAGCCCCCCTGTCCGCCGGAAACGCCCAGTACTCCTGAACTAACAAATGAAGATGCGCCACCAGCAGCGCGGCAGGTCAGTCCACTACTTATGCCGCCCCCGCCCACAGATACGCTGTAGCTTGCGCCGGGAGTAACAGAGTAGTTGTTAATATAGGCAAGGCCACCCGCACCGCCACTGCCGTTGAACTTACCACTTGCCCCGCCCCCAACAACAACAGCAGAGACGGAAGTCACGCCAGCAGGGGCCACCCATGTGTAACTTCCTGCGGCTGTATAAGCCTGTTGACCGGTAACCACTACTGGGGTTACGCTATTTGAAGCCCCGCTTGGATAACTTGGGCCATACACATTGGTTGCAATGACTTTAAAAGTGTACGCCGTGCCGTTGGTCAATCCTGTGACTACCAAGGGGGACGATGCGCCGGTTGTTCTGTAGACACCGCAGTTTGCAAATGCCGTGTACGATGAAATAGCCCCGCCACCCACACACGTAGGGGCAGTAAATGCCACAGAAACTTGAGTATCCCCCGCCGTAGCAGTGCCAATCGTAGGGGCGTTAGCAACCTTCAGGGCGTTGTACCCCGGTAAAACAATACCAGCTTGGCGAGACATCGACATGGGCTACCCCTTTAAGCGATAGATTCGTAGCTAATAGTATATGAGATGGCAGCACTTGTACCGCTGGTCACAACGATAGATTGGTTCTCCATCAAGTAGATAGCTGTAGTCTTATCCACCGCAATCAGCGACGCATTAGCTGGAACAGACACTGCTGACACAATAGGGAAGTCTGTACCAGCGCCAGCAGCGGCGTTGTCGATGCTCACTGTGACGTTAGCCGCAGAACCCGTAACATTTGCACACACAATCTGATTGATCTTAAAGACCAGACCAGAAGATGCTGCATTTGACAACAGCACGTTGGCTGTAGTGTTAGCGGGTGCAAGAAAAGTTGTAACGCCATTGATTGTCGTTACGTTGACGATATTTGGATTGGCCATTTATAGCTCCTTAGAAACCGAAAACAAGTGCAAAAGAAATAGACTTACCAGCAGAAACGCTGGCGCTTGATGATGATACCCAAGCCGAACCGTTAGATGCCAAAACGTTCCCGTTGGCCCCCGGGCTAGACAACCCTGTACCACCATTAGCGGCTGGAAGAACACCGGACACGTCTGTTGTCAACACCACTGGGTTACTGACAATCTTCACAAAGTCAGAGCCGTTCCACGCTACCAAGGCGCGAACACCGGAGGCAACCGTTACGCCAGTTGTTGGGCCAGAGCCGCGAATAACGATAGAGCCAGTGCCAGCATTGATGACCAAATAGGCTTTGCTCTGGGCTGGAGCCGTGATGTTCCGAGTGGTTGCGCCGTTACTGGCTGTCCACAAGATGATAGCATTACGTGCTTGGTTAGCCGCGCCGTTGGTCGTTGAAAGAGTTACATCCGCATCGGCTGAAAGTGTAGTCGTGCCAGCAACCGCCGAGTCAAGCAGGTTTGTAATGGAGTCATTGACTGTTGTACCCCACGTACCAGACAAATCTCCAGTAGTTGGTAGTGCTAAACCAAGGAGAGGGGAGAAATTGGTTACTGCCATATTAGTTCCTTAAAGAGCCAAAATACGCATGGCTTGTGCGTATGATCTTGATGCCAGTGTGGCAGTGCCAACTGTAGGGGCATTTGCAAACGCCCAATTTCCATTTGCCGTAACGGATGACGTTGCCCCAGATACAGCAGAGCCTATGTTAATGTTAGTAATTGAACCAGAAACACCCGCAGTGCCAAAATTGACTGTTTTGGTTGTACCATTTGTTGTAGCACCAGTAGCCAAGTTAAGCGTTTGAGCGCCTGTAGACTGGCCAACGGTAATAATACCTGTGCCGGTAGTTCCACCAACAGTAATAAGACCTGTTGTTTGTGATGTTCCCAACAAAAGACTTGTTGTTGTTCCGCTAAAAGTTACTGCGGCAGCCGCTGTTAATGTAGAACTTACAGCAACAGTAGAACTTGCAGTTACGGCACCGCCCGCAGTTACGGCACCTTGAACAACCAGAGTTCCATCAACATAAGCATTTGCACCAGAAACAAAGTTACCGTTTATGGATAGTGTGCCGGGTGTGTACAGCTTGTCTGTGCTGAAATCGACAGAGTTTGTGGCGGTGTTGTATTGGTAAACTGTATCTGTTGTACTTCCCACAAGATACACACGATTAGCCGCTGTGGAATCAATATACAATCCATTTGGGCTAGTATCTTGAAAACCAATATAGAAGTTGTTGACGGGAGTTGCTGTGCTTACATTCCAAGCCGTACCAAGTGTGTATTCCCAAATGTCATCGCCAGTTGTACCAACCACCCACATCTTTGTGCCGTCAGCACTCAGGTTGACTTGGTTAGCCGAACCTTCTTGTGATGCAACACTAAACGAAATACTTGCATAAGTTGCTGTTGACACATCCCACGCAGTTCCAAGTGTGTACTGAAATACTGTGTCAGAACTTGACCCAATGACATACATTACTAAACCATCTGGTTTAAACCAAAGACCAAGTGGTGTTGCTTCCTGCGTTGTAACGCTAAAAGACTTGCTGGCGTATGATGCTGTCGAAATGTCCCAAGCCGTACTAAGCGTGTATTGATAAACTGTGTCGTTTGTACTTCCCATAACAAACATTGACAAACCATCTGGTTTAAAAAAGATGTCTTGTGGCGCACTATCCTGTGCAGCTGTAGAAAATGTAGTGACAAACGTAGCTGTCGTAATGTTCCAAGCAGTTCCAAGTGTATATTCGTTTACATCGTCACCAGATGAGCCATTGACGTACATCTTTGTACCATTAGAGCCAATAAACAAACCTGTGGGTGATGTTTCCTGACCGCCAACAGAAAAACTATTACCTGAGTACAGCCAACCTGTGATGCTGGTGTTAGGGGAAATAACAGCGTTGCCAGAAGCAACAGGGACGGTCACCGATGTGAACGAACCAGCCGCAGGAGTTGTAGAGCCAATGGCTGGCGGGTAGGCCAGTGTGTCGGTGGATACCGATTTTTGTGATGGATATGTAACAAACACATCTTTTGTACCGGCTGAGAATGATAAAGCCGATGGTTGGGTTCCTGCGCTATTTGCTAAAACCGTAGTACGGGCAAGTGTTGTACCAGAAGAAGTGTACGTACCAATACCTACTTCCCACTGACTACCAGTCTGCCCTGCAATGGTGTAATAAGTTGTGTTGCCATTGCCAATCACAGCAAAAGACTGAAACCCTGTGGATGCGCCAAGCAGAGTCACTGTCCCCGTACCAGTCGTGGTAGTGGTTTCTTTAACGCGATCTGCTAAAACTAGAGCCATATTCTTTCCTTACACAACCATTTCAACATCTTCCCAATTTGGCGCTTGTACATTATTCACATTTTGCCAGTTTGGAGTCCCGCTGTTGCTCACATTTTGCCAGTTTGGAGTCCCGCTGTCATCAATTGTTGTCCAATAAAAATAATTTACTGTACCAACTTGGCCACTAGCTTGTACTCCGGTTATTGCAACCGTCCGACTTGACCCCACTGACCCCACACTACCGGTAGCTACTACGCCATCTTCGGTTGGATTATTTGTTTCTGTAACATCACCCACCGCACCAGAGGCTACTACACCAGTCAACGCTACAGTCCGACTTGGGGTGACGGAACCTACTGCGCCTGTAGCTACTACACCGTTTTCAGTTGGATTATTAGTTTCGGTAACATTTCCAACTGCGCCAGAGGCTGCTACACCATTCAACGCAACTGTTCTACTTTGGACAACCGTGCCTACAAAACCATTGGCAACTACGCCGTTTTCTGTTGGGCTGTTAGTCTCGGTAAGATTTCCAACTGCGCCCGAAGCAGAAACTCCGGTAAGAGCTTTAGACCTACTTTGGACAACCGTGCCAACTGCGCCCGAAGCAGAAACTCCTGTGAGAGCAACCGTTCTACTTTGAACAACTGTACCAACTGCACCTGTAGCAACTACTCCGTTTTCTGTTGGGCTATTAGTTTCCGTAACTGAGCCAACTGCGCCCGTAGCTGCTACGCCTGTTAGGGCTTTAGACCTAGCGCCAACCGCAACTGTTCCTACCGCGCCAGACGCCTGAACGCCGGTAAGAGCAACAACTACTGTCTGCCCCGCAAGCGAGGCGAACGGCGCTTCGGCAAATGCGGAGATTCCAAACATGGCTACTCCGGTGAGTTACCCCACCGACCCTATTAGGTTGTAGCCAAACGAATCAAAGCAGTCGAAGTTGTATTCGATGGCATTGTCAACGTGAACGTGCCAGCAGTAATTGTCTGCGAACCAAAGGTATGAACACTAATTGCCTTGTTATTCTGGGTGGAGTTGTACAACAACACCGCATCAAACGCCGTGGTCAAAGTCACGGTTGTGTACGTAATACTTGCCGAAGGAGTCCAGTACGCAACGCCTGCTGTTGCAGACGAGTTTGTTGAAGTGGGCGCAGTGGCATTAGTTACCGTCACACCACCAGCAACATAGCCTGTGCCCGACACTTCACCCGTTACTGTATAAACAGTGGTGGAAGCATTAATGGTTGCAGATGCCAAGTACAACGCAGCTTTAACTGTGTCTGTAGTTGGAGCAGTTAAACTGGTGCGAGAAACCAGAGTTACAGCGCCTAGTTGTTGGCCACCGACCAACAGATCGCTCATAAACGAGGTGCACATTGATTGTGTATTTGCCATAATAGTTCCTTAAAAAATTAACCAAAAGATGCGGCTTCGACTTTTATCCCCACCGATTTCTTTAGTTGCACATGCGCCGAACGGTGAACCAACTCACCTTCATGCCAATACTCAACCCAAGTCGTGTACTCGTGGTCATTATCGACTGAACCTTCTTTTTTCTCAAGAAGAGATTCGTCCATTTCGCCTTTGGTGGTTGTAACCAGTGCCATGTTTTCTCCTATACAAGTCTAATGAGTGCAGCCGTGCTAGTGTTAGCAGGCATCGTTACAGTGAAAGTACCAGTCGATGTTATGTTATTCCCAAAGTCCAGAACGCAGACAGCGCCATTAGCCCCAGCTTTATAAATTAAAGCTCCCCGAGCCGTAATTGCGCCAGTCCAAGCTGGGCTAGAAAAATTAACGTAAATAGTACTACTGTTTGAACCTAGCGCCGTATTAACTGTTGCCGTAACCACTTGGCCACCAGCTACGTAGTTACCACCAGAAGTCTCACCATCGGATGTATACGCCGCAGTAAGCTGATTCAAAGTAGCAGAGTTTGTATACAACGCCAAATAAAACGTGTCAGTTGAAAAATTCAACGTCCCGTTAATCAAGCCAGTCCGCAACGTATTGCAGGAGTAGTTACCTGTAAAAGCCATCAGGTCACCGCCTGTCTATATTGACCAGAACGATAGGCATCCTGACGCTCCATACCATCACCCAAACGTTTAGCTTGTGCAAGGGCTTCTTTGTATTTGCCATCGTATAAGGCAAGCATGTCTGCTTCGCCTTTCATGTAGGTGTAAGCCTCCACCAGTGCTCCATACAGAAGCACTGTGTCAAAGTTGTCACCAAGCCATGACGTACCCGCAGTCGTGATTGACTCTGGGTAGTAATAGAAATGAAGCTCTGCCGTATAAGTAGTATCAGGTGTTGGGCCAAGAATAAACGTCAGTTCAGTTGTAATTACACTACCCGACAATGCTGGGCCAAATAATGCGTAGTACTTTGGAATGCCAACATCTGTAGTTGGATTAGGGTATGACTGGCGAATGAAGTTTACGTCTTTGTTTAACAAGTACTCGTAGTTACCAGACGCATCTATCACAGCTAAAGAGTATGTAGCCAGATAGTCGTTTGGCGCTTGAAGGTACTTGTTGCCCGACTGAATATTACCCGTCATATTTTTACGCAAAAACGGAAACTGCACCGTGTTATATATGCGTAGTTCGGCTTGTTCAATAAACCGATTGATCTGTTCGGTAGTCGTCTCTATCCCGCCACTGGCAAGAGTGAAATCCGGAAAGTTATTTTCCGTGTACGACTGAATGGTATCGAACAGTTGCGTGTAATTCATATCAAGCCATTGGGCCTCGGGCCATCACACCTTTAGTAGCTGCGCCAGTACCGCGAATTTTAATGCCAGAAGTCTTAGGTGCTTTGTATGGATCACGGCTGATGTTACCAACAGACATGTTCACATCATTGGCGGTCAAACGATTGCCACCTTGGTAGCCGCTGTTCTTGATGTCCACACCCGCTTCGCCGCTCATGTTATGGGGCGGAGCATAGACGCTGGCATCACCAACTTCTTTGCCCATCATTTTTTTGCTAAAAGTTGCCATATCAACCGCCTTTTTTGTAGGTAAAGGAAGACTTCTTCTGGTTAGCCACCTTGGCTAGACCACGACCCAACTGCTTCATTTGCAGGTTAGTTTTACCGCCTTTGGCAAACTTTGTCATAGGCTGACCGGGATGCAGCTTCTTCTCGTGCTTGTGCACGGCTCCAGCTACCATCTTTTTGTCTTGTTTCAAATCTGCTTTGTCCATGTTCGACTCCTTATGTCGTTGTAACCGTAACTGTACCAAGTTCTATCGCTAACACCAAGTTATTTGGCGTTAAAAGTGTATCAAACCCACTTGCGCCACCAACAGGGTTGTACCCCCATTGAAAGACCCGACTACCTTGCTCTGGATATCCAAACCCATCTTGAGTGGTGCTGTCCGTTAGCAAAATCTGTAGGCCACTTTGGCCAGAAACTTGGTAGCTCACATCGGGGCGCGGCTCACGCACAGCTTGCGGATCATTAACTGGATACATACCCAGTTGCAACTGTGGCTGATCGGGATCCCAACATGCCGGGCAAACCTTGACCTTAAATGGCTTAGTCTTGACTACCTGTGTCTTTAATTCCTTGAGCATGTACCTCTGCGCACAACGGTCGCATTCAGCAATTGCATGCTTACCGGAGGCAAACCGATTAGGCATAGAACAAGTTCCTTGGCACAAACCTCAACGGAGAGGTATCGCGGTCTTCTGACTGAGCCAATTCCCACTGCTGTTCGTACTCGGCCTTTAGCCCCATCACACGCTGGGGGTCAACATCTGGTAGCTTCATGCTGAGTAGATAGGCCAGCCCTGCCACCATGCAGGGGATAAAACGGAATGGGATGTCTTGGACAGTTACACCAGAGCCAGCGTCCTGAATACGGCGCATGCGGTAGTACACAAACATGTACTGGTCACCGGGCGAGTTAGGCGTAGGCCACACATTGATTGCTGGAAGATTTTGTACAGTGATAGCCGCGCCAGTAGTGTGCGCCGCAGCGGTTGTGCCATTCTGTCCACGAGCGCAGTTTAACAACTGGTTGTTTACAGGGTCTATGTTGGGGTAACTGATGGTCTCATTATCAATCTTGATAAATCCAGCAGTGGTCAAACCGTCCACATTAGACAACGTGATTGTGGTGGCTGTAGATGAAATGGTTCCGTTAAGGGTAACCGTAGTGCTGTTTTCTTGACCGGACTGGCGGTTGTACCAAACCTGAATTGGGCGACCTTGTGCCAACTTGTTTGGTAACGACATATAGGTCGATTCTGAAATACCGCTAATGTTGATGTCGATCTGGTTAGATGTGGCATTACTCTGGCGTATAACCATGTCTAGGAGATTGATTGTGTCCGTAGGCATGGGGTAGATAGCCTGACCCGTCACCATTGGAATCTGGCCCTGTTCTACAGTCCAGAAGTTCAAGCCACGGTTTGCCCACTCAATCGTCAGCAAGTTCAACGACCGACGTGCAGTGCGGAAGTTATAACCCGTGCGAAGTTCTTGACCACAACGCTCAAACGCCTCTTCAATGAGGTCGTTCATGTCGAGGTCAAAGGCTGTGGTTCCGGTGGTCTTAGCCATTATCTATACCCTGCTGTTTTCTTTGCGATTGTCTTGGGTTGGGCTACGAATTGTTTTCCGGCGGCTTTTCCTGCCCGCTTGGCTTTGGTCGTCGCAGCGTACTCAGCAGGGCTGAGACTTTTGATCGCAGCTTCTGGAAGGTATCGCTCACCTGTTTTGCTAGACGGTTTTCCACTTTTGGTTCTCCATTTCTGGTCGCCCCAGTCTTTCAATGACTTTTGAGGCGCTTTCAATCTCGATAACCCCCGCCAGCCGCCTTGTACTTTTTGGCAACAAGCTGTGCTTTACGCGCCGACCACTGACCTGCGCCAGTGCCCTGCGTTGCTGCGGCTTTTACCTGCGCCAAAATCTTCTTGCGAAGACTAGGTTTTGTGTAATTGCCAGCGGCGTTTACCTTGCCACCCTCTTTGTACTGGGTGAAATCAGTGTCATCCCGCCGCGCTTTTGTCTTAGCGCCGGGCATTTTTGAAGGGCGGATTGCGCCCATACCACGGGATGCCATCATAATTTAACAGGCGTAACCGCCGCCTTTCATGGTGATCATAGTGCCACGGGTCTTGCCTTTGACAGCGCAACCATCAGCCCGCTTAGAAGCCGTCATGCCGCCTTTTTTCATCTCACGGGGAGATGGGGGCATCTTCTTACCTTCAGTAAAAATACCAGCATTTTGCTTACGCTCGTAATCGGCAAGTTCTTTAGCGGTAGGGCCACCTTGACCGCCACGACCCGCACCGGCGTCCGGTTTTTTAACACCTTGGACAGTGACGTTATTACCTTCACGAGTCGTATCAAGACCGCGCTTTTTAAAGCTACTGTCAATTTGATCCATAAGCCCAGTCATTTCAGTTGCCATGATAGCTCCTTAGATCAGCAAGTTTTGCCGCCCTTTTTCATTACACGTGAACCGATGCCATTAGGCACACCGGAACCGGCCATTTTGATCTGCGTACCCTTGGTCTTGCCTTTGACAGCAACACCATCTTTGCTAGGAGCCGCAGTCTTAACTTTGCCCATTGATGTTGCACCACCACCAGCCATTTTGCTAGTGCCTTTTTTCTTTGCCATCATCGCCATAAAACCGGGGTTCATTTTAGAAGCCATAGTATCACCACCTTTAGAAAATTTGCGGTTCTTGTCCGCGTTAGAAAATTCTTTGCCCACGGACTGTGGGACGCCTACTTTCTTAGCAAACGATGGCGAATTTGCAATCGCTGTCATGAAATTGTGTTGTTTCTTGCTAACCGAGGGCACTGCGTTGCTCCTTCATGAAGTCGTCAATCTTGCTCTCAAGTCGGTCTAATCTTGCAAGTACCCGGTCAATGTCGTTGTGAACATCAGACTTGGTTACGTATTTCTCAGCATTCTCTTCACGAGTTTTGCTCAAAAGAATACTCAGGCGCTTCACTTCATCGTGAGACGCCTTCACCCAGAACATCAGCAGTGCTGATGCAAAGGAGAGTATTACGTTCCAGACCATGAGTTCCATTTAAACCATCCGACCTCTGGTTTTACCACGCTGGGCGATACCATCACCACGGCTGGAAGCTGAACGAACAGCGCCACCTTTTTTCATACCGCGAGATTCGCGTTTTGTTTGGCTTTCAAGTTCACGATTCAAAGCGCCTTCTTCATCTCTGGCGCTCGTATAGCGGTTGATTCCGCTACCAATATAGTCAGAAACTTCACCAGCAGATTTTGCAGCACGTGAGGGTGCGCTCATAAGCTGATCTGCTCCGGCTCCAATAGGCCCTTTATTTGGGCCATCATTACGCCCCAAAGCGGTTTCTAAAGCAACTGCAACAGGGCCTAATCCCGCACCAATAGCTGCGTCTTTTAAACCTGTTCGTTTAGCCGTAGACAAACGCTCTTCTTCACCAGATGGGCGAATGCTGTCGTACTTACTGGGTTTGTTCATACGACGGGCTTCTCTTTCCCGATAGTATGCGGGAGAGTCTTTGTCTTCCTCTATGCCCATCTTACGTTTGTATGTAGCCATATCTACCCCTTAACAGTTCCAAGCCCGCAAGGACTTATTGATGCGTGAATTCGGATCGTTTGCCGTCTTCGCGCTGGTTAGCTTCTTTTTCATGCCACTCATCCTCGCACAGAAAGAGTCTCGCCGGGAGCCGCCTTCTGGCTGGGGACGTTTCAAATTCATGCCTTGCGCTTTCGCGGAGGCCCGACCCTTTGCGTTCAAGCCACCCTTCTCGGACTTGCCCTCTTTTCTCTGCCATGCTGGACTCTTAGCCATAGAACACCGTTACAGATTCTGCGTCGCCAATATCGCAATATATACCGTTTGAAAACAAGATCCCTTCACCGGGTATAGTCACATTAAGACTCCCTGAATGACCGGAATCTAACTCCAAACGTACAGTGCCACTTGCGGCTGAAGCGTTATCATAAAACTTAATATGGTCAACGGGACTGCCGCCCGACACCGTAAAAACTACACCTTTCAGGCGTGTGCGCCCTGCATACAAAACTGCATCGGTGTTTGTATGCGCTGACTTTACGTCATATTGCATCGTCATAATCAATCTCCTTATTTAACAGGGGCCGAAACCCCACGGGGTTGATTAGGCGGGCGTAACAGCAGTTGTACCGTCAGCGTTGACCCAAGTGCTAGTGGCTGTAGCGCCGGTAGCAATCTTTAAAGTACCCAAAGTGGTGTTAAACACAATAGTACCTGCGGCTTTACCTGAAGTATTTACGGAGTCTGTTGCAGAGGCAATTTGGGTAGTTGTAGCAGTGCGAAGCTGAATGTAGCCTGCGGTTGCGTCTACGTTGCCTGTCACTGTGCCAGTGACGTCGCCAGTGATATTGCCGGTTACTGCGCCAATAAAGCCATTTGTGGACGTTACTGGGCCGGAGAAGGTGGTCGATGCCATGATTTTTCCTTACATACAAGTGGAGTGCATTAGTCTGTATGTCGTCAGCCGGGACTGTCTAATGCACCGGATAACCCCGGGTTGAAAGCAATATACAACAAAAGAAAAGGGGGCACAAGGCCCCCCTTCAAATATTTCCTAAGAAATATTAAGCACCGGTAGAACCGAACATGCCCAGAGGGTCAGACCAGCCGAAGCTGTAACGCTCACGAGACTTGTAACGGACATTACCTGTGTCAAAGTCGCCGTCCATAGACTGGGCCAAAGGCGAACGCACAAAGTGCTTCATGCCGTTAGGTACGTCTGTAGTCAGGAACCAAGCATTGGTATCAGTCAAGAAGTGGTTAATGGTATATCCACCGGGGATAGAACCATTGTTCTTCAAGGCGTTGATATCATTGTCAGCAGTAGACACGCGCAATTCAGTCTCAAGCAAGCGAGTTGCCGTGAACTGGAGTGCAGGTGGAACCACCAACTTGTTAGGCTTGGCAGCGATCAACAGGCCACGCTCGTCTGTCCACAAGCTAATCTGAATAACAGCGTTTTCCAACGATGTTTCGTTCAAGTCAGCAGGGGTAGAGGGGATGTTACTGTTAGTACCACCAGACACCAAGGGGTGTGATGCGCTAAACAAAGCAACACCGTCACCACCAGCGTAAGCATTGCTGAAGCCGTTATTCAAAACAGCGGCAGCTTTAACTTGCTTGGTGTATGCCATAGCGCGGGCCAAAGCCTTCGTGTAACGAGCAGACAGTGAGTCATACAAGTTATCTTCGATAGCCTCTTCAGTCAAGCTGAAGCCCAAAGCAATGGTTTCGTGGTTGTATCGGGCAGTCCATGCTTCCTGCGCATTGTCATAAGCAATGGCAGAACCCTCGTTTTTAACGGGGGCAGCAGAGAAACCAGACAGTTTCGTCTCTTCTTCAAAAGAACGCTCAGAGGTTTCAGTCTCATAAATTTCTTTATGTTCTTCACCGTATTTTGCGTACTCCAAACCAAACAAAGCGTTCAGGCCGGGGAGAAGTTCTTTAAGTAGTTGTGCGCGTGAAATAGCCATGATTTAGCTCCTTAGACCGCAGTGGCAGTGTAATAGGAATGTGTGCCAAAGTTGAGTTTGACAAGCATTTCTGGATACTGGGTGAAAAGAATAGTGGACGCACTAGGAATAGCGGTCACACTGCCGGGGACTGCAATCGCAGAATTGATGGTCACTGATGTTGCACCAGCAGCCGCAGCCACAGACACATACGATCCAGTTTGAACAAGCTGACCATTAGAGGCAATATAGGCCACATCAGTACCAACCACCAATGCGTTAGGCAAAGCCGAGCAAGTGATAGTAGTAGAAGAAGATGAGCCAGTTACGCTAGTTTGAACAGCAGTTTCGCCAACCAAACCAACTACACGCAAAGCCAAGTCAGCACTTGTGGTAGATGCAGAATACAGAGCAGCAACAGCAGAGTTACCTGTGTTGACGTTACCTGCGTTCTGAATCAAACCAAAGTTTTGACCTAACATAGCATTAGCAGCAGAGGCAATAACTGTAGTTGCAGAGCACATCACTACTTTGAACACTGTATCAGGATCATCGCAAATGATAGCTTGGCAATCACCTGCGGCAGTACCGGCGGGCCAGTATTGCGCAAATTGCTTTTGCTTAGTTGTGGGGTTTGTGTAAGAACAACCCAAGAACACACCAACAATACCGGTGCCGGTAGAGTCAGTAGTATCTGCGTTATCTACAATAGAACCACGAATAATGTTTACGATGTCACCGTAAAAAATGTTCGTAGCGTAACCATACTGGATCGGATAATTGCGGGTAGAACCAGCAAATACCTGACCACCGATCAGGTTGATCGGCTTTAGGCCGTAGGGGGCCGAGACGACGGGATAAGCCATTTAAGACTCCTTAAAAATTTAAGTACCTTTGCCAAAGCTGGA
>Ga0315909_10001064_pt1 | contig 37104 bp, 56 predicted proteins | sample LakEriMetagenome_11_FD_203527 | JGI IMG/M metagenome (GOLD analysis project Ga0315909, IMG submission 203527) | Freshwater fungal communities from buoy surface, Lake Erie, Ohio, United States - Buoy 2 MA125 | ecosystem: Environmental > Aquatic > Freshwater > Lake | place: USA: Lake Erie, Ohio... | reverse complement strand
GTTTTGCCACATCCTTGTCTGGATATTCCATTCTGCTCATTTCTTTTCTAAGTCCCGTGAATATTTCTTGTGGAGAAAATCTTGGATGTTTAAGATCGTCGCTTGTTATGGTATCATATAGCGAACTGCCAATCACAGTGTTGCCTTGCATATATGTGTAGCGACGACTTGCTGGATAGTCATTCAAACGACGAGATGTTTGATTACTCGAAAATGTTCCAGCCCAATTTGTTGGAGCTACCGCACCGCCTGTCATAGCTCCGCCGCCATATCCACCAGATTGTCCAACAAAATATTCTGCAATTGATTTATCCATTTAGTATTCCTCTTTTGATTGTTGGCTCGCTGCGTTCACCCATTCTTGCTTTTAGCATTTGCAGCACGGCTTTTGGGTTTCTTCCGCCAAAATTTACACCAAGTATACCACGCTTTTGGCAATATTCTTCAAGTTCTCTTATATCGTTTGGATCGTGTTCCTGTATTTGATTATATGCCAGTGGTTCTTGGGTATACGAACGACCTTTAAGAAGATTGTTGATGTCATTCATACTTACTTCATCCTTGCTTTTTCCGCGAGGATAAAATGCATCCATGTTCATTGTGCTCCAATTTTCGTTCATATATATGGTCTTTATATAAATATAAACCAGATCAACTAATACATCTTTTTATATATCACATTACCGCACCGAAGAACATCACCAATAATAATACAAGCAATATAACAGTAAGTGTGTTCTTTGCTACTTTTACAAACTTATCAAACATTATTTGTATGAACCCAATCCAAGTTTTTGTTTTTCTTCTGCCGTCAGTATGTTCTTGATAAAGTGTTTGGTATATCTACCACTCAAAACGTTGGCTTCATCTTCTATCTCGCCGCCAATCTCTTCCTGCTTTCCATTTATTCTACCATCAACGTCTTGTTTCATATGAGCAAGTTCATGAGCAATTGTACGACAATAATCAATCATATGTCTGCCGCCAGCTATACTTGATATTGTTTTGTCTGATGGGTTATAGCAGCCAGTTGTAATAGGTTCATTTGGATTTTTACCAAGCAATCTGATCTTGATGTCTTGTTTTTCCAAACCTAACTGCTCTATGCAGTATTTTACATACTTGGCAATAAGTTTTAGCTCGAACTCATCAAGTTCGGGGCATCCTTTTACCATGACTAATTTGGCGTTCATACATTAATAAATATATACGACTTTATTTAAATTGACGATTTAGTAATATTTGGTAGAGTATATCACGGTTCAATTAAAAACATATATGCAAAAAGCACAATATCTATCGTATCAAGATGTATTCCTAAAACCGCAATACTCAAAATATCATTCGAGATCTGAAGCGGATGTTTCGGTCGAATTAGGTAATAGAAAGTTCAGAATGCCTGTAATTCCGGCAAACATGAAATGTACCATAAATCAAAAGTTGGCATTATGGATGAGCGACAATGATTACTTTTACGTAATGCATCGCTTTAATGCTAATCATTATGACACGCCAAATACAGATAATATTCGCTTTATTGAACAGGCAAATATAGACAAGTGGAAAACTATCAGTATCAGTCTTGGTGTTAAACAAGAAGATATGGATCTGATTGACCACTGTATCAAACAAAATCTTCGTATTGATTATATCACTATTGATATTGCCCACGCTCACAGTATTCGTATGAAAGAAATGCTTTCATATATTCTTACAATGTATCGTAGCAAGAACTGCTCGTTGGATAAGCCATTCATAATTGCCGGCAATGTTGCTACTCCTGCCGCTGTTGTTGATCTTGAAAATTGGGGTGCCGATGCTGTAAAGGTTGGTATTGCTCAAGGCGACGCATGCACAACATATGGTCAAACTGGGTTCGGTCTCCCAATGTTTAGTTGTATGCTTGAATGCTCTGCTGCCGCTCGTAAACCACTTATCGCTGATGGTGGTATTCGTATGAATGGAGATATTGCGAAGGCTATTCGTGCTGGTGGTACAATGGTTATGGTGGGTAGTGTGTTTGCTGCTTGTGAAGACTCACCTGCTGAGACAGTTGTAAAGGGAGACAAAAAATATAAGCAATATTTTGGCTCCGCTTCTGCAATAAACAAGGGAAAGAATGTTCACGTTGAAGGTAGACTTGTTTCTCTTGAATGTAATGGGTTTTTCGTTCACCAAAAGCTAAACGAAATGACAGAAAGTCTACAAAGCAGCATGTCATATGCTGGTGGTGATATTCGTTTGGCTGATTGGGGGGTTGTTTATCCACGCCGTTAAAGAAGCTTGCGAACAAAATCCAAATGTACGACACCCTCGTACTTTGACAAGTAATAACAAAACGCCGCTACGACAGCGGCGTTTTCATTTTTCAAACATTCAGAGAGTTCAAGATATTTTCCATCTCGGAACATTTCCAAATAATCTATACACTTGTCATCGACACTCATTCGTCATCGTGTTGAGTATCTTTGTGTATTGGTTTTTTATTTTTCTTCTTTTTAGGACGAAATTTTTCAAATTTTTCTGTTTCAATTTCGTCCAATTCTTCTATATCGACGTTGGAATAATCTTCCTTGTATCTATCATTTTTTTTACTCATATGTTTTTTAGCATATCCACATATAAATATTTGACACAAAAGAAAAACCCACCGTATTTGGTGGGTTTGTTTTTTTACGAAATTCTTTCAATTGGAGTCTTTATGAGTATTTCTCCAGATGCATCTATTACACAAAGCCCTCTCATTCCATTTTCTTCATACACATACAATTCTCCTTGATAATTTGAATAATATGATTTTGCAATTTCAATCTTGGCTGGATTTTGTCCTGCAAGGAATTTACCAACAGTTGTTCTTTCTTTCAGTTGAAATTCAGTACTAATCGGTCTCTGTGATGGTTTATCCGTGCTTCCAAATCCGCCTCCGCGATCTTCGCCATCTAGGTCTTTCACTAAAGTAAAGTCAATCGCATGAGTTTCCATAGGAACCAATTGACAAATTTTGTCTCCCTTTTGATATATCTTGGAAATATTAGGTATTCCAAAAATCGCACCATCTGATATGGAATAATCCTCTGGATTCCAAATATACTTGAATCTGGCAAGGACTTGATTTCTATATCCACGATCAATTAATCCAACAGAATTGGCAAGCACAAGATTATATTTACTGATACTACTTCTTGCTCTGAGATCCGTATGAAACTTTGAATCTGGTGCGATGTATAGATTTGTTTCGTATTCAATATAATCGATTCGCTTGTATGATGGACCAGAATACACTTCGCCCGTTATCTTTGGTCCGCTGGTTGCAATTACATCATATCCAGCGTCACTTTCATTTGCTCGCTTTGGTACGATGACTCCATCAACGTTTTTAATATAGTATTTTACTTTCATAATCAATGGATGCTAACAACCATATCGTTATGTGTCAAGCCATAATCTCCTTTCCAACCCTGTTCACTAATTCCAAACACAATATGTTCTTCTGTTCCTTCTGTCTGATATACAACCATATTTGGATTTTGATCGTCGGTGATTTTCTTAAACTTCATTATTTTAGAAATATCTTCACGCGATAAGAATAAATCAAATAGCTTAGTTATTTCCAATATAGGAGTTTGTCTTATAACCACAACACCTCGCCCATTTCCCCCCAACTGTTTTACATGTGTAATAATGAAAATGAAAAGGTTGTCGTAGTTCATATCTTAATAAGAGAGTTGCGGATATCCTTCACAGTTTTTGTTTTCATTTTGAATATACCAAGCTCAAGTTCGGAATTATTTTCCACGCCTTCTGACAATATGTCTGTAAGTTTCATTATGATGGCGGCATTATCATTACCTGAAACCATGAATTCTTTTTGGCTAAAATACAGTAGGATGTCATTATTTGTTTGATCGATGTATCCATGATTTAGAATTCTTGACCTCAAATCAACCTTTGTAGTTGGCTGTTCTCTTTCAATATATCTTTCAGCGCAAACCATGTTATCAACAAAGATATTTGAAGCCCAAGGCTCTACAAAATGAAGAAAATCTTCAGACACTACATCGGTTAATACAAATCCCACATTATACACAGGGTGTGATATTGGATGATGATCGACATCAAAACTCATCCATTTGTGCCACTTGCGAAGATAATTGCGCCTTGCTCTTGTTTGATAAAATTGAAACATGCTGTCGTCTTTGCCCACACCATTCTTGGCCCAACTTCTATGCCCTCTGCTGATCCAATGCCAACATAAGCTGTCTCTACTTTGTATTAGGTTATATCCAGCAAGATGATACCTTAGAAATAAATCTGCATCTTCTTCTGGATACGGTGCGAAACTTTTTGCATCATGCCCACCGATATCAAGAAAGTCATTCTTACTTATCAACCACGGTGCAAATATTCCTTTTGTGATTTTATCTTCGCTTTCTTTTTGTTCTTGTTCAACAAATGCATTAAACTCTTCACGTTTAAATTCATGAAACTCAATTCCAAATGGTTTTAGTATCTTTTCTTTTCCAGATGGGTATATTCCCTCTGGTTCAATTCTTGTGGCACATATTACTGTTTTTTCCTTGTAATGCTTGAGCATATTCTCAAGATAATTCTTACCACAGATCATATCACTGTGAAAGATAGTAACTAGAGGATTTTTAGCCATCTTGATTCCCATATCATATGTGATAGTATGACCAAGAATATTGCCAGTTTTATTTATCCAAATACGAAGATTGTCGTCAAGTTTAATCTGCGCTTCTAAATAATCTGCGCTACCATCTGTACTTCCATCATCAAGTACAATTATTTCATTTTCTGGGTAATATTCTCGTAAACTTCTGTACGCCATCAGGGTATAATTTAACGTATTATACGATGGCATAATAAACGATACATCTTTTGCTGTATATTTCATCATTCCTTTATATTGTTTTTACCCACAATGTCAAGTAGTTCACGTTCTTTCTCTGTCATTTGAGCGTAAGCCTCATTAAGTTTTGTTTTAAGCTCGCTTTCAAGTTTCTTATCGTTTATCTGTTCATCAAAAAAACGTTGAAGCTTGTAATACGTTTTAAAATAGTTCTGCGCTGCCTCCGTCATGATAGATACAAGTCCTTATTGTTTATATAGCGTTGACGCATTTGTTCTGTTACTTTTATAAACCCAACTTCATCATATGATGGAGGCTCTCCCCACAAACCAACCCATGTACGAATGTTTTTTGCTTCACTTTGTTTCTGTCGATCAGATGTCCCAGTCAACTTATCATGTTGACCAAGAAAATGGCTGCTGCGTGCTCCAAAATGCCAAGCAACCGCACTTCCATATACGGCGAAGTCATATCCTTTCAACTGCATAATCACACTTTGCATATGATCTTCAAATGAACTTGGGGCAAAGCGAGAATCATTTGGCACAAAATATTTTGTACGCATCATGTATGATACTCCCTCAACTTTTCTGAATGTGGGAGCGTTTGATATAGAGAAATAATAATCTGCCCAATCAAGAAATTCACTCTTTTTGAAATCATGATGATATGCTCCAAATCCACCGATTGTATCTGGTGGGGAAAATATTGTACCAAGCCTATCCTGATTATTGAATATATTTGGTTCAAGTCTCCAAGAACATGCTACGAGGGGCTTTTCAGTATTAGATACAAGATCAAACAGTGGAGCATCATAATGCCTACTGATGTAAAAATCGCTGTGTATAAGACTAAAGAACTCTGTTTTAACTCGTTTGACGGCTTCATTTACTCCACCACCAATTCCTTTTGGAACTTCATTTTTTTCATAAATGGTTTCTATATCATTTTGTTGTTTCAGCCATTCATATGTCTCTTCGTCGTTTTCTGTGTATACAATGATTGGTTGATTTGGATAATGAGCATTTTCACGAATAGATTCAATCGCCAGCTTCAAATATGGCAGGCTTTTGTATGTGTTGATAATCCAAGTATATTTTGTTTCACTCATGATTTCCATCCACTCTTTTGGCTTTCAAACTGAAATGCCATCTGAACATGCTGCTTTATGATATGATCGAAGAATAATTGTCCAGCAGCATCGGCATCTCCTCTGAATTTCATTGTGCCATCTGACCAATCCAACACGCCAACTTCTCCATCGGCGTTATGAAAAATTACTTTATAAGTGGGACAGAATGCTATTAGTTTACTGGAACTGTTGTTTCTGATATACAAGTCCGTGTCAAATTTCAAATCAGCCTGTGTAGGCTTCATGAAATCAAATTCAAGTTGTGTTTCAACTACGGTATTCATAATTTTCTGCTTTTCGTCTAAGTTCAATGTATTCTCTCAATAGGTTCTTCTTTGAAAAAAAGTTCTGCTGACCCGTTTCAGCTCGCATGCAATATGTTTTAATATCCAAGCCAGCCACGCCCCGCTTTACTGTGAGTGAGTTGTGATGCAATACACAACAGCGGTCAACCATCCCAAGTTTATAACCATTATTTCTTGCCACAAGAGCAAAGTAGAAGCATATTCCCCAACCATACAATAGATCAGAATCAATCTCCTTTACCTGTTCAAGTAAGCGGCGAGAAATAAGAGGACATTGAAAATCAATATAATCTACGTCTCTGATATCCTTGCTGCTCCAACTGTGCATACTTTTCCAATGACATTGTCCATTTGGTTCAATATTGTAGAAAGATGGTGAAACAATGTCGTACTTCTGTTCCTGATACCCAAGCTTGTCCAAAAATACTTCTTCGTACATTTCTTCGCGCAATGATCTAACAAAATTGTATGGATGTACTGTGAGATCGTTGTTGAGAAACAACATGCTGTCATACTGTTTATTTTCAAGTGTAAATTGCATGGCGGCGTTGAATCCACCGCCAAAGTACACATTTTCTCCAAGCTCAAAAGAAGTGTGTTTGCTTTTTCCTTCGAGTGAAGATCCATTGTCGATCACATACAAATCATAATCGTGCCTCTCATATGGCTTGAGAGACTCATATAACATGTCCGTGTAATCGGGCAGATTGTGATTAAGAATGAACGCTGCGGTCTTCATCGTCCTCGTACTCCACATCTCCGTTGATAACCTTCATTTTGATGCTTTTTGCATTCATTTCAGCTTCTTCAATAAGAAACTTCTTATTTGGATGAGTAACATCAAAATAAATTTGTAATTCTTCTTCACTGTCGGCAAACATCATAAAATCCGTATCGTTCCCTGACTCTCTGCACTTGAACAGTTTATATTCTGTAGTTACTACCTCAGTATACCCCGCATCATATTTGAATATTTCTGATATAAAGTACATTTCAATCATAATCATAAGACCGTTACTCGCCGTTTTCAATATATCCGATAACAACGTATCGTTCATCCATTGAACTTTTAATGCCAATAGTGCTGATATGGCGAACGGCAGTCCAATTGCCGAAACTATAAACGATACATAATACGCTGCTTTTTTCTTTTGTTTCATCATATTATTCTGGTATAATGTATCAGTTTGGAAGTTAAGTCAAGGATTTATAATCAGTGTTGCATTGTGGTCTGCCCAAGGACCACGAACCACATCATAATTGTTGCTTTTAAGATATTCTACAAGTTCATCAAGTTTTTTTCCACGTTTTTTTGTTCCGTCTGAATGTTCACTTTCAAATTGTATATTTTTAATCTTATATTTTTTGAAATCTATGCTTTGTAGTATTCTACAATCCATACTTTCGGCGTCGATGAAAAGATAATCAACTTCAGTTAGTTTATGTTTTTCCATCAATTCGTCGATTGTCATTACGGGAACCGATATCGTCGCTATTTTTTTCATAGGACATCCATGATTAAGAAGATGATTTATATCAAATGTACTGGTTTCATAATTACCTTCTAATGGATAATACAGTGTCATTTTTTCATCAGAATATTCTGGAACAATCCCAACCATTTCAAATACTGCCTGTGGAAAATCGGAATAACATTCACGTAATTTTGTCTCCAAGAACACCACTGGCTCAACAAGAATTAACTTGTTAAGTTTTTCCTTATTTGTGGACGCCAGTTCAAAGACATGGTCTCTTCCTTCATTTGCTCCTATCTGTACAATATTCATAAAGAAGCATCCAATATTTTGCTCCAATCTTTAAACGGACTCAGCCATTTTGTTTCGCCGTGCGTTGAATGCCCGGGCATGGGAGAAATAAGAATACGCTCCTTTGATCTTAATTCCAAAAACATCTGATGGTCATTTGGATGAACCCCTGAAATCCATTTGTCAAATATAGGTTTATCTTCTTTCAAGGTCTTTACTCTTGATGAGAATGTCATGGTTGTACTGTCACAGCTTCTCCAATAACCACTATCAGACCTGAAAATATACTCTGGCTTTATTCCTTCTTCCATTTCTTTGTCAGGATGGGCATATAGTGTGACATATTCTACCGCCACATCCAACAGCCTATATCCTTCCAATAACATGTTTCTTGAATTTTTATCGTGGATATAATCTCCTTCTACAAAATATACAATTTCATCTTCACCGAAGTTGTTGATGGCATACTCCAAAGCAAATTTAAATGAACCGGCGTTGCCGTTATTTGTATCAATAACTTTTGGACAGCCTCCCATGTTTATGTCTTTTATGATGGAATCAAATTGCGCATGAGTGGATGGATTACAGTAGTCTCTTATCAATGTAAGATCTGATAAATCGCGATTCAAAAAATTGACGCAGAAGTTTTTGAAACAATTTTCATTGTTTACAATTGGGAGCTTCTGTTTTGGATATCCTCTATCGCTGAATCTGTATATTACTTTCATGTTATTGGAATGTTAAGATAGGGTTCAACAATATCATATTCTCTATCTCCAAAAATCACATCTTTGCCTCTGAATGGCTGTGAAAATTCTTCTTCGACTAATACAGACCAATCAAGATCCTTATTGTGTCCCCAAGATTTTACTTTTTTCAACATACCTTCCTTGGATCTTACCCATGAAAAATGATGTGAAAATGGAAGACCGTCCAATTTACATTTATCCATTCTCATTTCCTCTGGCAAGCACCAAAACATCGCCTTGCGTTCTTCTTGATGAAAAATAATATTATCGTTTTGTGTGAGCCTACCCGCTCTTACCAACGCAATTGCTTCTTCCCACACCTTTAGTCTGTATTTAAATTCTCTGAAATACCAATAGCAAGCCAATCTGTAACTCTCTTTTAAATTATTTTGCTGCATACTCCACCATTTAATGAACTTGTCCGCCTCAAGTACTTCGTCCACATCAAGAAACATGAAATAGTCTGTGCCTTCTGATGCGTTCATTATTCCCAACTTGCGACATGCGTTATGATGCCATCTTGAACTTTGAGTTGGGTCATATTCAAACTCAATAAACTCAGCTTTTGGATTTTCGGATATTCCTTTATTGATGAGTTCTCTGTTTTCTGGTGTTCCATCCAAGAAATGGTCGCAGTACGCAACAATAACCTTTTCTGAAAATGGGAGCACACCGTCAATACATGGCTTAAGAAACATGTGATCGATAGTACAATAATTGATTACACTTGTAATTTTCATTTTTTAACAAACAATCCGTTGATCAAGTGCTTTTCTCTCCATCTGGAGTCTTGTTCTGAATAATTGCACTTGATAGTTTCAAAGTTATTTCTTTCAAGTATGTTTTTAAGTTGTTTGTCGTTGTAAAACGCCCTATGGTGGTCGTCTTTGTATTCCTTCATATATGGAATACTAACAATCAAATGTCCTCCGATTTTCAGTCCTGCGGTAGAATTGGATATAAAAGCATCAACGTGTTTTTCAAGAATATGCTCTATGCAATGAAATGAAATTGCCGTATCATATGTCTCTTCGTTTATTTTCTTTTCTACAAGATTGGCGCATATGAATTTAAATGGTATACCCACCCCAGAAAGATTTTTTTCAAATCCTTCTTTGACATTTAAGTTTATATCAACCCCAGTTATTGAAGTTACTTTTTTGTTTTGTCCCAACCAATAAGTTATACCACCAGTATTACATCCTATATCTAACACATTTCCATGAATATATTGTTCATTTTCCTCCAAAAGAATAACCGTAGAATGTCCTCCCCACGGTTTGTGGTCTCCATCAACAATATAGTCTTCTGTTTTATACTCTTCCATATCAGTTCTTTGTCTTGCAAACCCATACTATGGATTGAAATAGATCTGGTTTATACTCAATTAGACCATATTTGGTAGATGCTTCTGATATTTGAATATCTTCCAGTTCCAACCAATCCCACACTTTGCCATTGATATACTCTCGAAAATATTTGGATGACTTGGCATAATCATGTCCCATGATGAAATCTCCAGAGTTAACATATTGTGATAGAATATTGAATTCTCCTGCTTTATTACCACCATCGCACAGAATAAGCTTTTTACCTTTGGACTTCAATATATCCAAGGCTTCTTGATCAATTACTTCTTTATCTCCAAAGATATTTACTATCTTTACTTCTATTCCACATTCAATTAGTTGAGGATGTTCTGGTTGGCTTCGTATATCATAACTTACAATTCTTGAGCTTGGAGATGCATCTCTTAGATATCTTGTCAATCCTCCATTCAATGTTCCGATCTCGATGATAATGTCAAATTTGTGCTCTTCCAAGAATGGACCAAATACATTTGGAAAATCGCCGTGTTGTGCTGCTCTGAACCCTTTATAGTGTGTAAATCCGTCTGGCATGTTATGATAGGTTTAAGGTTGTTTCGTTGCTGAACAACACAATTCCAGTACCAGAATGATGACCGTACTGTGTTATATCGTACTTTTCATGTTTAATTTCTCTCCAAAATCTTTCCATCTCATCGCTAAGATGAATATCATCGCAAAGCATTATTCCCTTCCAATTGTTTTCTACAAGAAAATTATAAAACCATATTTCATTATGATACAAATGATCTATATCTAAGAATATCAATTCCGATTTTAGGATTTTTTCTTGTATGTTTGAATCATTTTGAAAATGTCCAACACAAAATTCTATATTGCTATATGGTATTTCATTTCTAAATACACCCACATCTAAACTGAATACTTTGTTGTTTTGATTTTGAGCCAATGCAATGGCTGAAGCGCCTCTGTACGTTCCAATATCTGAGATTTGAATGTTGTTATAGCAATACGACAGATGAATCAGTAATCTGTAATGCTCTTTACCAGACTGCAAATGAAACCATTCGTTTGCTTGTGGATGGATATGTTCGATATGAGATGTAGTAAGACAGTCCAAGATTACGTTTGATAATGAAATTTTCATACTGTTTTAGAAATATGTTCTTTGAGCTTTGCACCAAATTCTTCCCACACTTTACTCTTATGTGCATCAATGTCAATGGGATTTAAAGATAAATATTTTTTATATGGATTTTCTACTATATACTTTTTACCAATTTCTGTTACAACCACGTTTTTCATCACATGTTGGCTTATAACCACCATGCGCTTACTTCTATTATACTCATATGAAAAATGCGTAAGCCATGTATCATCTGGTCCATATTCTCCAATGAATTCTGGTACAGTGGCTGTCTGCATAAGATCATGAGAAATACAAGTAAACCATCCGCCGCCAAACTTTATGGTACCATTATCCAACTTTGATATGTATGGAGAATCTATTTCCTGTGCCACCTTGTTAATAGAATACATGTCAAAATAATCTCTGTGGTTGTGCGGCTCATTCAAGAAATTCTTATTCACGATAACATCCCATGAACTATCCCAATATCGTATAAGCTCTGGAGTAAGAATATACAGCTTGTCTTTGATTGAGTTTAAACCTACATTCAACACCTGTAGTATATGCATGGGAAAATACATATCTGGGTCCAACCATATAAATGCATCACATTTGTCTTTGTATTTGATGGAATCTTTTCTTCTTTTGGCGGCTGACCCAAAGCAGTCATTCTGTTCATTATAATCAAAATCAATATCGCACCAATTACATAAAGCCTTGAAATTTTCAAACTTGTCTCTGAAAAATGAAGATGGGATGGTTGATTTACTCCAATCCGTTTTCTTGTCAGTGATATCCAATGTGATGGATAAAGTGTATCGTACACCACTATCACAAAAACATGATGCTTCCTTAAGTGAGATCAACACTCGTTCGAGTGCATCAATCTCCCAAGGAAAAACAAACATGCTTATTACGACATTCTTCATAGTTCAATCAATCATATTTTTGGTTACACCAGTCCAAGGCTGCACTTCACGCTTGTGATTCAAAACTTTCCATTTTGGATAGATGAGTCCTTTTCCTCTACCATCGTAATTTGGACCATACCAAGGATCTGGCATCACAATGTTTCCACTTGTTCTGTTAAGATATGCTCCCCACCAAGCAAATGTGCTGTTAGACATCACCAAATGTTTCATTTTTGTCATCAGAAACAATTGTACTCCAACACTATCTTCAACATATATCACATTTCCACCAAATGTCTGTTTACACCAATCAAAATCATCCGATAACACAAATAATTGATCCGAGTCCGTGCAGTACTTTTCAAATGCATCATTGTAATATTGTTCACTTAATACACAGTGATTTTGTTGCAGCATGATATAATCGCCGCGCCTTACACTTACACCAGTCGCGTTCGGTGATATTTCAATTTTCGACAAACGTTCAGCTATGTCTTTGTTTGGAACAAAATATTTGTCGATTAATTCATCTCTAATGTCATCAAAATACTGATATGATTGATAAAATCCACAAAGTGTAAGATTCTTGCTTACAGGTATGTCTGAATATATGTCATCTTTTTCTTCATACCTAGTATTTTCACTTGGCAATTCTCCTCTGGGAAAATCATAACCAAATATGCCAAGATCGACTGGCTTTATTCCTCTGTGTCCAGCATATGTAGTGTGCGGAAATACCACAGCATCTTTGGACTTTTTGGCCAGAGAAAGTGTGGCGGCAATCTGAAACATGTTATTGCCGAGTCTTCCGTTGAATGCACAAGAATTCATTTCTTCAAAATGGCACTCGTCACGCTATCATTAAAATCATTCTCCATTCTTGAGAAAAATTCTATACGCACGGTATTATCTCGTATGTACTGTATTTGTTCTGCCGTAGCATGTGGTGTTTCAAACTGAATATTGTTTGAAATATTGTATAAGAAATCATATGCAGTTACTGCATCTTTATTTGGATTGGCATACTTTACTCCTTCTTCGTTTTTCCAAAAAGAAGTATGAAGATCTTCAAGAAAGTAAACTCCACCCGATTTCAAATATGGAAAAAGAGTGGCCATTGAAGAAATTTGATGTCCGATGATGTGACTACCATCATCAACCATGATTTCGTATTCTTTGCATATATCAAGACACTTCAATAGTTCTTCTGGTTTACTCTGATCTGCAATCAGTGTCTTTATGTTTTGAGTTTCAAATCCACGTTTGTCGATTATATCAACACCAACAATCGTTGATGTACCAAAATACTGTTCCCACATTTTCAACGACGCACCATTGGCAACTCCAATTTCTAGTAGATTTGGATTTACATAGTTACTAACATATTTTTCGTAAAAAGGAGTATATTTGTGCCAATACGCCTTGTCTGTTCCGCAATTCAGTCCTATTTGTGTTAATTTGCTCATAAATTATCCATGCCCCATATTGGCCTTTACAGACCAATTTTGATTATAAAACATATTTTGCGCACGTTGACGATCTATTGTCTTGTCGTGTATAAATGCCCAATCAACTTCTTTTGGCAATTGAGATACATATTCCGCACCAACAATTGTTTCATGCAGAGGTTTGTGCCATTGAATTTTCAAGCTGTTCTTATATATTCTTGATTGATAGTCACCGTGATGCCAGTTTATGATAGGAAGATCTCCGTAATCAAGTAATTTGGAAATATTCCATCCCCATGTTCTAGCGTCTTGTTCTGTTGCTCCTCTTACAATATTAACTCTTGGAACACGATACAATTCAACCATTGGATTTGCCTCAAGCAATTCTTTCATGTTGTAAAGAAGAGTTGAATGCGGATATTCGTCGGCGTCTATTTGAACGATGTAATCACCAACACATCTTTTGCTGCCATAATTTTTGTGTTCAGCAAAATTTTTGTTCAATGCATGTTGTACAACAGTAAACCCATATGACCTTGCTTTGTTTAATATCTTTATTGTTTCATCGTTCGTTGAAAAGTCGTCAAGTATGACAACTTCATCATTTGGTGCATCAGAATCAATATGCTTCTTGAGCTTCTCAATCAATTCAAGAAGCTCAAGTGTCTCGTTATGACAAGTTACAAGATAACTGATTTTCATTAGGAAACTGGCGTTGGTGCTGAAACTTTTTTGAACTTTGGAAGAGTAATGGCCACCTTCTTTTCAAATGAAGGAAGATTCTTATCCAAAATGTCAATCAGTACCTTATTTCCATTTTCCAATGTAAACTTTTCAGCGTTTTGAACACGTAGCTTTTCAGCATTTGGAACATATTTGATGTAATTTTCAAACATATCTTCCAATTTTTGTGCAGCGACACTGTAGTTAACGTTGAACCATTTTGCTTCCTTAATCAGCCAATCGTTACATGCACTTGGTGGAACGTGGTCAATATTGCCCGGCAATAAATTAGAAAGCTCGGACGGCAAAAAGTCAACATGCCCACTCCATCCAGATGTTAGCAATGGCTTGCCACTAAGTGTAGCCTCCAATAAAGGTCTGCCAAATCCTTCGCCGTGAGTGAAGCTTACATGTGCTTTTACTTTTGGATGATTATACAATCTGTTTAATTCGATTGGATCAAGTTCTCCATGAATCAAATAGATGTTTGGAAGATCGCCCATCATATTTTGACGTATGTCATGTATCTTCTTCAAGATTTCCGTTCTGTCCATCTTGGAGAATGTAGCTCCACTGCTCTTCAATATAAGTGCGGGCTTGTTCTTCTTGTTCTTGAACACTTCACTGAATACTTTTACAAGCATTCCAATGTCTTTTCTATCGGCACCAATATCTCCTTGTAGCCAATGCCCAACCATCAGAAAACAGAAATCTTCTTTCACAGCATTTAATGCGGAGTCAATTCCTTCAGAAGGTTCTGATGTTTTCTTGTAAATATTTGTATCCACTCCTTCAAATGCAACTTCAATGGGTCTATTCAAAGAAATTTTTTCAATCGCACCATTATCTAATTTCTTTTCATAAGCAGCTTTTACAAATACATCTTTTGAAAAGTAAGAAGGAACAATGTTGAGATTCATTCTGTTCAATCCCTCAATCCATTCCGGTTTCGGAACCGTGCTTTCGATACCAGCAGTTATACCAACATTATATTTTCCAATTGGTCTGAACTCGTTTGGAATCGAAACTTGTACAAACAAATCAGGTTGCTCAGTAAGTTTGCTGACTATTTTGCTTTTTACTTCCTTGACCATTGGACGATTTTCATCTTCCAACATAGTATTTGGACAAACTCCCCATCGCATAGGAACAATCTTTACATCGAACTTGCCCCAATTGATCAATGCAGTGGCAATTTGGAAAGTGTGGTCGCCGTATCCACTGCGAGATGCAACTGGTCCCTGCAATACACAGACTGGTTTAATTTCGTTACTCATTTATATAACCTTTTTTATTTTATGGATTTGTTCCGGTAGTGTTTTGATCATCCTGCTCTGCAAATACTGCAAAGATTTCGCTTACAACATCACCAATTTCGTCCTTGTATTCTTGCGCTTTAGCTTTTTTTTCTTTCGCAATTTCAAGGCGCTTCTCGGTTGCTTCATACACACGACCTTTTGCGGCATCGTCACTAATGGCTTTTTGTTTTTGCTTTTCGTATGTATCTTCAATTTCATTTTTCAACTCTCTATCTTCTTCGGCATATGTTTTCATTTCTGCCTTCTTGTCCTTTTCAAGTTCAAATAGACGCTTGGTTAGGTTATAAATCTTATCTTTTGCCTGATCTGTTGTTAATGGTTTAGCCATATGTTTATATTAGTTAAATTTGTTCTTTGCTTCTTGTCTATCAATTTTTGGTAGAATGAATCCCAACTTTTTATTTGGCATATTATGCCCAACAAATTCATCATGGCGATGAATATTGAATTTTTCTCTACCCTTCCAATTTCGGAGCATACTATCGATACCGTCTGCCATGTTTTCACACATTTTTTCAGCACTCAAACCATTTGGTCCAATTAGCCACTCGCGACCTTTAAGTCCTCTTGCCTTGCGTGCTTCTCTACCAACTTCATACCAATGCATCATAGCTACAGCGGCGTCTTCCCAACGAGCATAATCAGCGAGAATATATGGCGTGGGAATACTACCTTGAACCATTCTTGCTCCCGGAAATATGGGAGTTGCCCAAGTGCCATGATTTTTGTATCTACCATCTGCATTTGTACCCCAATCAAGATTGAATTCAACAGGCTTTCCATTCTCATCTGTAAACCCACACTGATCCTGCAATCCTCCAGTTACTGTAACGATGATTGGAGTCCCAGCCGAAATGCTTTCAGCAGTTCCTAAACCAAATCCTTCATTGTCTGAAAGATTGATTGTAACATCGGCAATGTTATAATACTGGTTCAGTCTTTCTGGCATGATCTTATCTGTACTAAAGATCACATCATAATCTGGACAAAATGCCGTTTTGCATGCTGGTAAATCTGTTCCCGCTTCGTCTGCTGTATTTGTATGCATGAAGAGAACACACTTCTTTGCTTCTTCTGGAGAAAGACTATCGCAGAAATTTCTGTACGCCAGCATTATTGTTGATGTTTGCTTACGACGAATGTTTCTATTGTTATAGAACAATACAAAGTTATAATCTTTTTTGAACAACTGCTTTCTCAATACACCAAGTTCCTTCAACTCTTGATCGGTTGTGAGTGGACGAAATGTTTTTGGATTAATTCCGTGAGGAACATATGTTACTGTAGTAGGATTGTTTAGTGCAGTCCCGAGTACACCCTCAATAATATTTTTCGTTTGCTTGCTGATGCATCCAATCCAATCACAGCTTTCATAGAAAGCCCGATTGTACATTGGATATGGCAAGTCGTCCCAGATGCTGTAAAATCCAATCGGCATACGTTGGCGAAGTTCACGTTCCATTTGATACAACCATGTCCAAAATCTTGGATCAGTAAAATGAATTAAACCATCTGGTTTTTCGAGATTAATGACCTCGTTCAGAATTTCAGGATTGCCATAACCGTCCACTGGATATAAACGCACATATGCATCATTGATGCCAGCCATTTGATTGACTGCACTATCAAGATTCATTATCTTTCCCTTTTCGGGATGTTGAATACTACCAGCCAACTGAACCCAGTTGTATTTACCAGCTAGACCTGTTACAAACTCTCTTGCCATTGTGGCAATACCAGAATGCATTCTTAGGTCATCGCATAGGAGTATAATTTTCTTTCTGTCCTTTTGAGGAATATAACCATTTACCATATATAACCTTGTATTATGATTTAAATCTTATGTTTGTCAATGATTTAAAATGCCGAACCGCTAACTTGTAGAGCGTTGGTAGAATCAATCTTTGCTTTGAATTCTGGGTCATTTGTATACAAATAGACGCAACGATTTACTAGTTTTTGCAGTGTCATGCCGCTGCTTACTCCAGCCTCTTTAAACGACGTATATTTGTCTTTGAAGATATGAATGCTGGTGAAGCTTGTTTCGTGATTTGATTTTAGTTTCATATATATACCTTTCTTCTATATACATATATATGAACAACAGATTTTGTGATGTATAAAAACTATTTATGTTTTTTATATCAACCCTCTTTACCGTTGCAGTATAACTCACCTTTATCGTTTTTAAGAGTTTTAAAAACACAGTATTTACAATTTTTGCGAGCTTTACCGGGGTTTTTAGGAAATGGCACAGAAGTATTATATTCACCCTCTTTGGTGAATCCACTATTTATAAAATCTAGGAAAGTAGTTTCAACTTCCTTCATACTCATCTTTCCATCTGGAGGAGATATTCTTTGAATTCGCTGTTGTGGAAATTCAACATTTTCTAAAAGTTTTCTCTTGACAACAAAGAATTCAACTTCTATGTCAGACATTGGAACCTTGAACATCTGATTATAAAAACGCTTATACAAAAGTAATTGATCGATCTTTGTTCTATCTGCTTTCTGATATTTGTTCCAACCATTAGTACTGGTTTTAAAATCAAGAATCAAAATCTTCTTTGTATCTTTGTCTCTAAATACAATATCAAGAAATCCTTTATAAAGTATAGTTCCATTTCGCAACGGAATTTCCAAAGGAAGCTCAATACCTACCAATTCATATTTCTTACTTGGAAAATGTTTACTACGCTGTGCATAACTCAAAACGTGATCAAGAATAACTTTACCATCTTGCTCAAACTCAGATACAGTGGATGGTGTAATTAATCCAAGAGAGTCAAACTCGCCTTCAGCAAGCTTCAACTGCTCTTCATTTGCAATCTTGAGTTCTTTTAGTCCTTCCTCATACTCCTTCTTGAATAATGCAAATGTATCCAATGCATCTGCTTCTGATGTTCCTACAGTATATAATAACCTAAGATACTCTTGAAGGGCTGCGTGTATACCTGTACCAAACACAGTATGTATGCTTGCTTCGTATGGTGCTAATTTGTCTATATATGATAGCTTCCATTGTTGTGGGCATTTCAACCACATAGCATATTGGCTAAAACTTACCGTTTTTGGTTTCTTTTGTTCTTCTGTTTGAAGAACTTCAGTTGGATTGGTTGAAATTTGGTCGGTTGACATAATTGAAATACTATATGGGGAAAATGAGATGTGTCAATTCATTTGAGTTTATATTTATGTAGAACAACGCATTTTACACTATGGAACTATATACACATGTTCTACAAAAAACTGGGGTCTTGAAGACTTTTACGGTGGCAAAAATTGTGAAGAAAAAAGACATCGAGGATCTCAAAAAGCTCATCAAGGAAATTGCGTCAGATGAAAATGAATACAAGACTTTATTGGAAGAAGAGCTTTCTAAAATATCAAACATGCACGATAAAGCTAATCCAATTCCGGGAATCATCTACAAAACAGAAGATTCAGATAAGCGGCAAACGATTTTGGCATTGACGAAAAAAATTTCAAAAGCTTTGAAGAAAAATAATTTCAGCAAAAAAGAATTGGCATTTTTAATTTCAGCCATAATCACAGAACTAGAACTTACTCAAGAAGATTTTGTAAATCTAAAAAATGAACTTGAAGAAGAGACAAAAGATGATTATGATAATAATGACGATAGCGACGAGGAATATGAAGACTAGATCAGTTTAAATTTTTCAATAAACTCATCAACATATTCATTTAGTGTAGGATTCATTAAAAGCTCCACTTCATTCATCTTACCTTCGTCTGGCCACTCAACAATGTGATCAGCTGCGCGTTTAATCCTTGGATCATTTTCAGCTTCATGGTCGTTTGCTGGTTGTACAAATTTCTTTTCAATAAGACGGCAACCGTCTTGGGTCTCATCAACGGTTTTGTATTTGCTGATATGACACAAAATGCCATTCACTTCGTTCTTCAGAAAATAAAGCTCATCTTTCTCATAAGCATCATAGCGCACATCAGTGATAATGTAATAGTCATAATTGGATTCTTCAATAGTTTTCTTTGCAAGGTCAATCCAATATCTTCCATTAGTCAATTTTCTTTGTGCATCTCCATACCAAACAAGCATAGGTCTAATAAGAGTTTTTTGCTCAGTTACTGGTGTAAACGCGGTGATACCAAGATTCTTTACAAGAAAATCATCCACTTGATATTTTAGAGGTTCGGCCAAAGCAACTCGTCTCACTGATTTACCAGCTTGTTGTAGTTTAGAAGCAAGTATTCCAGCGAATGTATCTTTACCTGCTCTTGCCACGCCGCTAAGACCAATAACTTTTTTGTTCGTCATAATCTCTCAAGATACCACTTGATTTGAAATGGTCAAGCCTTTTCCATCATCTCTTCAATTTGATCTTCGGAATATCCGTATTTTCTAAGTATACTTCGTACATCATCTCTGGGAATGAGTTTCATGTATTCAACAATATTTCGCGTGCTATCTTGAAAGTGAATGCACATCAATGTAAGTAATGACTTGTTGTATTTTTCTGTAGAATTCTTTATATATGGAAAATATCCTTTTCCTTTTGGTGTAGAAGCGATACACAGTCTGTAGAATTGTTCTGGAGACAATTTATCCTGATAATACTGTAAATCATTGATTACATCAATTAGATCGGTTTGCATGCTCAGAACTCTGCATACCATATAATTCGACCAAGTCTTCTTATCTTCATCAGAAAGAGTTTCAAAATACTTAGGATTTTTTCCCACACGTATTTCATTCACATGATCAAACAATGATCTTACTTTGGGTTTTGTTTCTTTTACTTTTTTCTTCATTTTTTCCAAATGCGCTTATCATATTGAACGAAGGTTACAAGACCCAGTGCATTTTTGGCATTTGACCATTTTCCATCAATTCCTTTTTGGGTAGCCATTTTTGTGTAAGCGGCATTCTCGGTTAAGTTGGACGGGTTGGAAAGATAAAATTTTCCACCAATATCCAATTTTCCAAATTCCATCATTTTTGGACCATCATTATTCGTTTTCATTTTCATCTCCATCTTTTATTTTTCTGCGTGTGAAGGCGACTTCATCATCGGCTTTAACTTTTTTATTATCAAAATTTTTGGCAGTTCTGCTTATATGTTGTTCTACTCTGTGTATTCTAGAATTGTGTTCCACGATTTTAGTATTAAATTTGTTATGATCATTTGAATTTTTCTTCAAATTATCAAATGCAACTTTTAGTGTTTCTGTTATGGCACTTCCTGCTTCTGCCAAGGATTTCTTATGTGTAATATCTTGTTCTTTCAACATACGCAATATTTTTACCTGCTTGTGCAGCAAGTAACCACAAATTGCATACAAAGAAAAAATTAATAGATATGTGAATTCCATAAAATATGGCCCACTATACTTCGGGGCAACTTTGTTGTCAAGATGCTATTTGAAACCCTCTTACTTCGGAGACATTATCCAAGAAATGAATCCAACTTGGATGATGTGCAATGTTTATTGTTGCACTAACAGGAATACTTTTTGGAGCATAAGGTTTACGAATGAGTCTAAGTCCAGCTTGTTCTGGTGTTTTATCCGCCTTCTTACTGTTGATATCTCTGTGGCACCATACCATATTCTCAAAAGTATTTTTACCACCTTGTGAACGTGGAATAACATGATCTACATTGCCTTCTTTCCAAGAAAGTGGTTTACCAGTGTATTGGCACACTCCACCGTCACGCTTGCGAATACTTTCCTTAGTAGGGCGGGGCTGAACCATTGGCATTTTACCATAGTTTGGCTGAATTATTACTCTTGGTACACGAAGTGTCATGTTACCAGTATGAATAGCAAGGTCATATTCACGGATAGGAAGTGTTTTCCAAATATCCCAAGTTACTGGATTTGTATTGGTTGGGCTGTTCCAATCAACACTGCCGTCAGAATCTATTTCAAATTCCATATCAATCGCGACAGCAGGAGCATTTTTTCCGCCGTCGCCACCTAGCATTGCTATAAAAGCATCTTTAACTGTCTTGGTGCCAATAGCTTGCCAAGAAGCATTCAAAGATAAAACTGGTTGATTGATAACATTCATTTCCATATCCTTTATATGGTATAACTATGACTTTTAATCTATAAAAAGTCAAGACTTATTTATCCAATTACTTTGATCTGAAAATATGGGTCAAAATCAATCTCCATATCACCATCAAACAATACAATGGTTCTATTTGCTTTTTGAACTACTAGGCTCACTACAAGTATTCTTCCAGAAGCACTTGGTACTCTATCTCCAATTACCAACCGCTTTGCTGCTTTCTCGACCAATTTATATGTTGTTTTTGCCATCATGTATAAATATTGTTATATGGCATCAAAGATGTCAATCTTCTTTTGTCGCTAAATGCCAATACCCACAATGATTGCATTTGTATGGCGTCTTCTCGGATCTATACTCCATAAATATTCTTTTAGCATCACGTAGCGCATCCGTGCGAGTTTCATATCCCATCTTACTCTCGCACGAACGCCTATGATGATCATTTGAGGACTTGGTATAGCAGTTTCTTGTAGTCATCGGCACCAATGTACTTCGCGTCAAGCATCTTGAATACAATAGCTGCTCTGCCTGTGCTGCCATACGCTTGTAATATTTCTGCTGCTGCTTGCTTACGAGGAATATTGATACGACGGAACGAAAAAAGAACCAAAGCATCCATTATCTTTTTCACTTCCTTCATAGCATCACAGATACGAGATGCGTGACCTTGCGCCATTGTTGCGATTTCGTAATCAAACTTTTCAGTAAGATACTTGAAGAAATCAGGATATCCAGTTGCTTCAGGCGAAATTTTATGACGCTCCATGAACCAATCAATATACACATCAATAACTTTGTCTATGCTAGAAATTTCACTCTTTGCTCTATGAAGATACAAATAGTGTGCGCTCTTTACTTTACGAATGCACTGCTCTTCCTTGTAATATACACAAAGACCTTCTTGATCACGTAATGCTTCCACGCTAGTCTTCATCTCCTCAATAGAGTCATATGAATAAAGCTTTGGACGACGAAGCTGAAGCTGTGATGCAACAGTGCTTAGTCCATCTTGTGACATCATAGAATAATCGTTGTGAAATATCACGCCGATTAAAACCATATCTGGGTCGTTTCCGTAGTCCAATACAATACGGTTAGATGGTGATAACCATTCAAAGATGTAAGAAACAGAAGTGTTTTCTTGTGCTTCTATAAATTCAAAAAACTTATCATACTTTTCACGCAAAAATGTAAGCTCGTCGGCGTTTGCTTGCTGATATGCATCTACAGTTCCACGTGTACGCATAACTGTAATACCCTTGTAGCGAGAGATAATTAGAGTAGATCCGTCCAGTTTTTCTAAAAGCTTTGCGCCTTCTAAAGTTTCTGGTGCAGGATCGATATCAGGCTTTTCATCCCAATTGAAAAACTTCTTGAAAGAAAGAGATACGGGATTGCCTTCTTTATCCCAAACAGAGGAACGAAATATAAGATTACCCCTGTTCCAAGTCGCTCCAATGTGGATAGGTTGAACAAGTGTTACTTCGTGTTCTCCTATTTTATGTTGATGAACCATAAATGATTCTTTGTCAATGGACTCTAAATCAATTTTCATAAGAAATATAACTATGGATGATGAAGTCCAAAATGTCAACCAATAAAAAACCCACGGGGTTTATGCCGTGGGTTTGACTTTATAACCTTTTCAACTTTTTACGCTGCTAGGAGCTTGCGCAAGATAGCAATAGCGCGACCGTTCAACTGAACCTTATTCATCTTCTTGGTAACGGGATTAACTCCAGTTACGTTTAGATGCATTCTTTCATCCTTCACACCCTCGATAGGGCGAGTGAACGAAATAGAATACTTTTCGTTGCGGACGTAGGTATTGATCTTGCGACCATTCTTTGTCTTATTGTGCTTTGTCATATGTTTTTTTAGTTTATTTTTGTTTATTGGAACAAAATACATTATGTGGATTAACCAGCAATTGTCAATAACTTTTCGCGAGAAATCTTATTAATCGCGATTTCTTTCATCTTGAACTCAAAGTCAAGATGAAGTTCACCATTGTAGTTCTTATAGATGGCAGGAAGCATTGTAGGAAAATCCGCGTGAGCACGAGGATTATTGCCGACAAGAGATTCGCTGAAATGGAACAGTGGAACCACATCTTTGGGCCAAGTGGATAATGCAAGCTCAAATGCATATTGCTCGCTGGTGTCATTGTGATTGCATTGGTGATGCAGGTTGTCGAAAGTAATCGGAATACCAGCACGCTTGTAAAGATATTCGTATAGATTACAAACAGTCCAGCTTTTACCCTTGTCCTCGTTCTCAAAAACTAGTCTGCTTGTTACTGGCTTTGACATACGCTTGAGAACAGTTTCAAGTCTATCAACAACTTCGCTGAACTTGCCATCGTTGTAGCAATTCATATGGATGTTAATGGGAGCTTCATATGACTGGGGCAATTCAAGCATATCCATGATCATGGCATGTTGTTCCAAGTCTCTAATAGAATTCTCTACCACTTTGGGGTTGGGGCTGGCAGGTACAACAAACTGGTCAGGATGCATACTGCAACGAATGTTGTTCTGCCTGATTGTTTGTGCGGCAGCGGAAAATTCAGCATAAATTTCATCTGCATTGTAAAAATCATCTACAGTGAAATCTAGGTCGGGGTGTGTCATCAATGGAAATACATTGCTACCAATACGATAATTCCAATTATTCTTGGCACATTCCTTTAGAATAGCGTGAATGGTCTTGATGTTGTTAAGTGAACGATCAGCAAGAACTTTCATTGCTTCTTTTTTACCCAATTTCTTGTATTGGGCATACGTCATTACATTGAACTTGATCTTTTGTTCTTGTAGCCCTACATGGATACAACATAGGGAAGGAACAATATTGGGTGGTAAAATCATGCAATCAAGTATGCACAAAATATATATTTTGTCAAACACTATCTATCATTGATATGATTTCTTTTACTTCATCTACGCTGTAATCTAAACATGACGGTGGTAAAACTTTAGAATGGCATTTAAGAAATTGTTTATGCAAAAATGGTTCCTTTAATAAAAATGGAGTGTTTTGTAACTCATTTGGATGTTCTCTTGAAATTGCACACCCAGAACAATCTTTCAAACAAGTCAATTTATTTTTGAAGTATATTCGTATCAGGTGAAAATGTATAGGATCAATCACGTTTTCAGGTCTTATTCTGGATTGCATCCATATTTGAGGTATACCATACGACAATGCAAGTTGTGTCAATCCTGAATCTGGTCCTATCATGACTTTTGGATAAGATTCAAATATTTTAATTATTTCCAGCAACCCTTCAACATTATATGGCTTAGTCAGAACGAACTTGACTGAAATATTTTGGTTGTTAATTTTTTCCAACGCCGCCTTTGTTATGAAGTATATTGCATGAGGAAGTTGTTTTGCAAACTCCAATATAACACCATCTGGTAATTTTCTCCATTCTTCATCAGATCCTTGATATATGATGACCGTGTCGTTATTTGATAAATTTTTCGGCGGAGACATATCGGTTTTAAAACTTTTGTGCTCTAACTCTTCCAGTGTATAAAATTGATATCTTAGTAATGATTTTTTGGTTTCGCCTATGATAACAGTCCCATTGTTACTATAAAGTTTTTCCGATACTTGCATATCATTCAGTAACCGAGGATGTCTTTTGATATATTGAAGTTCTGGGTGATTGTTCATGAATATGGAAAATTTATCCAAGTCGTATACCATGTAGCTTTCATTTTTATCTGAGAAAATTTCTTTTATTCTATCCACTGACGCCTTTTCCAAACAAGCATCATTTCTATCAGAATATCTACATCCCTTGATGTATTCTTTGAAAAGGTTATATCTTTTTACTACTGGAAATAGATCTTCTCTACCAAGATAGTATAGTTCATATTCAGCCGCCAATTTTTTCCACAGTGGAACCATGAACAAATTATCTCCAAGTTGGCGTCTTGCTAGATATAATAGTTTCATAAAAATAAAAAGAGCCTCACATTTAATGAGGCTCTTTTTTGCGATATAAGCTTATTAGTTTATTAGAACTTTACAGAAAGACCGGCAGAAAGACTGTTTACTGTGTTTCCTGCGGTAATCAAACCATCACGTAGTTGAGAAAAATCAACATTCAATGTGGCATACTTTGTGTAATATCCCAAACCAATGCCAACGACGGCATATTGCTTTGCATTTTTGTACTGAGCAATCGTATCCGCACCAAGGTCGTTGAAACCGTATCCAACTGCTGGAACCAACTTGAGGTGTTGGAAACCAAATGGCAAGCGGAGATTTGCCTCGGTGTTGTTGGTGCGATTCTTTAGATCGTTGCGATAGCGTGCATCCCACGTAGCGCGTGTACCAAAGAATGTACCATTCAATAGAGCAAATGGCTCAGTGTTGCTGGAAAGATTTGATACGCTCTTGGCAAAGTTCTTGTATGTACCGCCCAATGTTAGATTGGCCAACGGCGATGTGAACTTGTAGCCGAGCGACAGATCAGTGCGCTTGAACAAGCCAGCACTTGCAGTATACTTTCCAGTTGTGGTGTCCTTCAATGTGTTGAAGGTATTTACACCTGCAACAAAATTGTAGACTTCCAGTGTAGCTCCTGCAACAGCAACATCTTCGAACGCAACCAAGCCCTTGTCAAAGTACTTGGTGTGATATGTTGCATTTGCACTTAGTGCTACTGGTGCAGCATTTACTGCTACTGCTGCAATAAGTGCTGTGATTAATACTAGGATTTTATTCTTCATATATTTTTGTATATTATTGTTTTAATACTTCACGTTTCGTAAAGTATGAATAACTATACATTTGAAAATCATTTCGTCAAGAAATTTTTTTCTTATATATCTGTAAATATGGTGGACGCGGCGGGAGTTGAACCCGCGTGCTGTATAATATAACCACAAACATATACATGCTTATCTCTTATAATCCGACTGAATTTGGTAGAGCACCATTCAGAAGTTGAGAGTTCTGTATTGACTCGTCATTATTACCGACTCTCTGCCTTATAATGACCAGCAGATGTTTGACGTTGTTGACTTGTTATCTGCGTCACAAGGACAACGGGCAGCACTAATTAGGCTGCGGCTAGCATCTCAACATCGGCATTCTTGCGAACGCTTAGGAAAGATACCTTTGCAAGATTTCTCTTAGCATTTATTTTTTCCAATGGGTATTATACAGAGACTTTGGACTCTGTGCATGCGGCCTGTACCTATACTATATAGTAGAATCCAAGAACGCGCCCGAAAATAAAACATGCAGGGACCGATGTTAGGGCATTCGGTACCGGAACCACATTTGGGTGACTCGACCTATCTTCTTGACTTCGGCAATTTTATACAAGCATATAGCGTTGATGCCTACTAGGATTGTCGCTGAAGAATGACCAAACTTTTTCCAAAGTCTGGCCTTTTAACTACCCTGCATGTTTCAAAAATTATTATTCAAAGAACAGTAACAATAATTATCGAACATCGCGTTCAAGTCAATCAAAAATATTTTAAAGAATTTATCAGCAATATATTTTTTGATTGATTTCTAATATACTTACATTATTATTCACAGATGGAATCAGATAAAACAGGTCACACTAAAGAAGACATACTTGAAGATCTTGAATATTGGAGAAAAAAACTTGTTCATTTTGAAAAAGTTGGAAACAAAGAAGGAATTAAGGTTGCAAAGCTTCTGTTAAACAAGTATCTTGATGCATATAACGACGCAATAATATGAAACTCGCAATTGTTGGTGGCAGAGATTATAATGATTATGATGAAGTAAAAGGATATGTTTTCAAATACTTTAGGGATCTTACATATTCTCCATATGAAATTGTAAGTGGCGGAGCAAGTGGAGTCGATTCGTTGGCTAAAAGATTAGCAGAAGAATATAAACTAAAATATACAGAATTTCCTGCTGATTGGAATAAGCACGGTAAAGCCGCTGGTCCAATTCGCAACGAGCAGATCATGCAATACACAGATAAGGTAATTGCCTTTTGGGATGGACAATCAAAAGGCACAATGAGTGCGATTAATCTTGCCAGAAAACACAAAAAAGATACTATCATTATTTATGTATAACTTATTTCTAGACGACGAAAGACTGCCTCACGGAGTCACTTGGGTGAATCTACCATCTGGTCCTTGGACCGTGGTACGAAGCTATAAAGAGTTCTGTGATTATATTACAAAGCATGGACTACCACACTTTGTGACATTTGATCACGACTTGTCGGTTGAAGACCAAAACAAACATCCAATCACTGAAGTGTTCAAAGAAAAGACAGGTATGGACTGTGCCAAGTGGCTTGTGGAATATTGCATGAATAACAATCTAAGATTTCCAGAATATGAAGTGCATAGCATGAACGTAATTGGTAAGGTCAATATCAAGTCTTATATTGAAAGCTTCAAGAGCACAATCAAGTGAAGCGAATATCTCTAAACAGCAAAGACCAAAAGATTTGGTTTGTTTCCGATTTACATCTTGGTCATAACAAGCCATTTATTCTCGGTCCACGCAATTATAGCAGCATCAATGAAGCCATCGACCATCAATGGCAGATGATGAATGAACATATTGGACCAGAAGATATTGTGTTCAATCTTGGCGATGCTGTAATTGGTGCGTTTGATAACACAACCACATATGCAAAACGAGTTGTGCATATTCCATGCAAACAGCAATATTTTATTTGGGGCAATCATAATGCAGGTGTACAAGCTCTTTATGATGACTGCCGCAAACAGCTTGATCTTCTAGAGGATGATATTGAAATTTATCCTTTAAACTATCCAAGCAGTCCATTTGTTTTTCTTGGACATTACGCAGAAGTATGGATTGATGATGTTATGTGCGTATTAACTCATTATCCAATTGCTTCGTGGAATAGAATTGGAAAGGGTGCATACAACATACATGGGCATTGCCATAGAAATCTCAAAGAAGATTTATCAATCAAACGCCTTGACGTTGGTTGGGAGTGGAAAAGACGCCCCGTTGAATGGAATGAAATAGTAAGAGAATTATCTCCAAGAAAAGGATTTGCCCCAGATCATCGTAGAGAGTCCGAATAATTAGGACATTATAGTTGCATTATAGTGAATATTACCGATGGTGTTTCTGGGTGTGGAGATGCCGACGGTAGTGTTTCAATTCTGTTATTTGCATGTGTCGTTGACCACATCAATTGAAGCTTATCTCCAGAATTGTACGATCCCATAAAGTCCCACGCGGCCACAACATATGGAGAGTTGGCATTCACAGACACTTGTGTATTTGAATATGGTACAGCGGATCCATTTACTACCAACCATATGTTGATTGCGGAAGAAGCTCCACCGCCTCCTGTGTTATGTAATTGAAGAGAAAATTGAAAATCGTATGTGCCTGTTTTTGGTATAACGATTGTACTTCCACTGACCGTGCTACCATTACTACCAGAGATGTAAAATCCATCAAAATCTCCCCCAACAGTATTAACTGTAACTGGATATGCAGTATTTAATAAAGACGCCGTTTGTATATCTGTACTATACCATGTTCCCCAATAGTGCTTGACAAAAGAAGCCGTCTCTGCAAATGAAGAACTATCGGCAAATGTTGGATATTGCGGAGGTACGGCCAGTGATTGTGTAATCAACTCGTTATTTGGTCCGGGAATAATAGGTAAGCTCATATTAACAATAAATATATAGAAAATACCTATTACACCTTGACATATCAGTATATTTGATGTTCAATAAAGTGCATGAAAAGTCTAATCTATAAGGACGGTAATCTATTAACCGCCGACGATGTTGATGTAATTGGACATCAGGCTAATTGCCAAAATACATTTGGAGCAGGTATAGCTAAAAGTATCAAGGAAATGTATCCCAAAGCATATCATGCTGATACTATGGCTTATAAGGATGGTAAAGCCATTCTTGGAAGTTATAGTTTTTGCCATCTGGACGGACAGATCAAAAAAGTTTTTAACTTATATGGTCAAACTTTATATGGAAAAGGAAAACGCCAAACAAATTACAATGCATTATACGATTCACTTGAAGGAATGAAGAATTATCTTATTGAATGTGAGAATGATTTTCCTATTCCAAATGTAGGATTTCCGTATCTTATGGGATGTGGGCTTGGCGGTGGAGATTGGAGAATTGTGGAACGACTAATTGAAGTTGCATTTCACAATTATGATGGAGATGTTATGATCTACAAATTCAAAAATTAATACGACAAAAAAGCCCACCTTTCGGTGGGCTTTTTGATTTTGAATATATTTCTTTTTTAGTATGCGATTGTAACAATCCCTCTGGCTCCAGCACCCGAGGTGTTTGTACCATAGTCATACGATCCACCACCACCGCCGCCCGGAATTGTACCGGCGGTTGCAGCTATAACACCATTTGTGGTTGATCCTGCGCGATAATACGCGCCATCACCACCCGCCCCTGCCCCACTATAAGCATATCCACCAGATGCTGGTGCTGATGTTGTTGAGAAAAATGCACTTTGACCATCTTGGCCATTGCCGTCAATACTGCCTGCTTGACCACCACCACTTCCGTTATAGCTGGAGTATCCCAAGAAGTCTGGGCATCCTCTTCCGCCGTAATAAGCATATTTGCTTCCAGTTAACAAAGTTTCTTGATGGTCAATTGTTCCGTCTTGCTTTCCGCCCGGCGCACGAATAATAACAATATTATTTGAACCAGACAGAATATATGAATTTCCGCCATCGGTTGCTGTAGCTTGTCCTACATAAACTGCATATGATCCTGTATACAGTGTTCTATATGATTGTGCATATGCACCTCCCGATCCCCCGTTTCCTGCGGAGCTTCCGTTTCCTCCAGCACCCACGCAAGACATTGTTACTGCTAGCGAGGATCCTGTTACATGAAATGTACCATTTGATGTGTATGTTGTTGTTGGCATATTTTTTGGTGTTTAGGTTTTAATTGATTATACTACTCTTTATGGAATCGGTGTTGTTGTTGGATCTATTGGCGGTATCATTGTTGGCATTGGAGTTGGAGTCGCTGTTAGATCTGGTGTTGGCGTTGGTGTTGGAGTTGGAGGAATATCCCAAGGCGCTTGAAGCATCAACGTTACTGGCTTGATTTGATTTTCAATATCTGTATCCAAACTTGCTGTCAAATTATTTACTCTTTCTTCTCCCATAGATCCAACTAACCAACCAACTACAATATCTTTTGTAAGTTGATCGTATGGAATAAATGATCCACTATCTGGGTTGTATGGAGAGACAGACTGCACTCCATAGCACTCCGCAGAATAACTTCCTGTGGTTGCATTATATCTCCAATGAATATTGTATACGACATCAAGGTAAGAACTTTGTGTTGCATATGCTTCCAATGCTGCTATTTTCCATGTATATGTTGTTGTATCGCTCATATGTTTTATCTTATTTCAAATACTGTTAAATTTGGACCGTCCGCTTCTCCAAATGTGAAATTGCTACCATTTATTGAAGTTACTTTCAAAGAATATGTATATGTTCCTGCTGACGGGTTATCTATACAAGATATTCCAAATGGATTATTCTCGTTATTCGCTGAACTTTCAGTTTGCAATGGTTTTCCAATTGCAGTATCTCCTCTGTAAAGTCGAATTATACACCATCCTCCACCAGTTGCATTATTTGCATCACCAGAACATGAAACATAAACAGGGTTTCCTGTTGTTGTAATGCTAACTGACACTATATTCGCAGGAGTTGTAGCAGAACTTGCTATAGTAATGCTACCTGTATTTGACTGAACATAATTTGAAGTTGCTCCATATTGAGTTGGAAGAGAACCTGTTATTAGTTCGTTGTTTGGCCCCGGAATAATTGACATATTCTATAAATATATGTTTGATTTATATTAGCATGAAATGTAGGCAGAAAAAAAGAGGATGGATTTTAGCCCATCCTCTTACGGTTTTTCTTTTTTAGTATTGGTCTTATCGGTTATAGTCTTGATCAAATATGATGACTAATCCCAATAAGGCCAAACATGCTACAGCGGTTACCATAGTATGTCTCCTGTCTTAAAGTCATCGACCCTAGGGTTTGATGACTGTTGAATGTATAACTATGACTCTTTAATTATAAGAAGTCAATAACTATTTGATTTATACTTTTTATATATCTTATGCAAGATATAAAACCACACTCCATTAATACATGGTTCTACGACGGCATCTAATGTAGCCAAATCCCACCGCGCACCAGTTATGAAATAGTTGCAAAGTGCGGCGATGATGATATGACCGACCGTGTAAACTATTGTTAGTGCTATACTGTTATCTAGTACAGCTCGTTTTATAACCTTTTTCATGAAAATTATCTGACAATTAAACTTGTAATTTCACTGTTAGCATATCCCATATCATTTCTAACGTCAACTTTATAATTTCCAGAATCTGATATTTGTGCGCCGTTTATTTTTAAACTGGCTTGAGTTTTTCCTTGCAAAACAATTCCGTTTTTGTACCAAGTGAATGTTAATGGTGAAGTAGCCAAAGGATCTACTTTTGCTCGTATCGTAACATCATCTCCAACATATGCTTCCAATTCAACGCTATATAAATCTCCGTTCAATATCCAAAAATTGGCGGAAATTTTTGTAAGAGTCCACCGCGATCCCAACGCTTTTGTTCTAAAAGCATTATCGGAATTCACAATTCTGACTCCCGTTTGTCCCGATATCCAAACCGTTCCGTCTGTTAAACTGTTTCCATATATGGTAGTTCCAGTTCTAAAAATTTCTCTCGTTTCAAACGGAACGACTATTTTAACAACCGTATTTGGTTTGGATATAACGTTTATCAATACCTGCTGATCTTTTGAGCTAATTGTATACTCTTTTTCAGGGAATATCGTGCGGACACTAGTTATTTGTGAATAACATACAGATGTAAAAATTAGTGCCGCTATTAGAAGAAACTTCATCCTTTGATTATTGTGATCTTAACATTTGATGGTGCAACTGGAACAATTACCACCAATGTCGCATTGTTACTTTCAGCTGAACCAACGGTGTTTGAAGCAGTCACTTTATACACGCCCGCGTCAGCGGTTTGAATACTATTGAAAACCAACGATGTTCCAGTAGCAACTTGAACATTGTTTTTGAACCAAGTGTATGTGATTGGAGAAGTACCATCAGCAGTAACACTTAGTGTGACTTTTGTATTAGTAAAAACTGTCTCAGATACGTCTGGATTTGGTGGCGTTTGAGCAGCCAAACCGAGAGATGATATAACCGACAATAGTATAACAGATAGTATTTTTTTCATATGTAATATTTAATGTATCCTAACAATAAATACAAAAATATTTGTAAAAAATTTGTAAAAATTACAAATATCACATATGTGAGTATATACTCACCAATGTCTAATCACACCAGCAACAATGAATATGTTCGTTATGATATAACACAACACAATGAGTGTGCGAACAACAGCGACGGTATCTGCTTCGCAGTTATCAGCACTTGCTTTTTCTCCAAGGGCTTTTGCCCAAATACGCCAGAATGATTTTAACATAAAAATTGGTAGCCGCAGAGGGATTTGAACCCTCAATCCTTTTCAGGCGGGAGATTTTAAGTCTCCAGTGTATATCCAGTTCCACCATACGGCCATATCTAAATTTTTCCAAATTGTTTCTTTTGCCAATACCCTACTGGTTTTGGCTGTATTCCATAAGTTTTACACCATTTTCTTACTGCGTTTCCAGATACTCCATATTGTTTTCCTATGGTCTCTATTGGAACAGATTCTATCAGTTTTGTCAAGTCCTCTTTGGATGGTCTCTCAACTCTTCTGTTCGCCATCCCTATTTTTTCCAGCCATTCTTTTGATTTATTCTTGGCAGAATATTCACTTTTTTGCTTTTCGTTTGCGGCTTTGGTTTGTTTTTCTCTTGCGACTTTTCCCTGACCATATTGATTTGGAAACTCTATTCCATTTTCTTTGGCAAGTCGTTTTATTCTTCCATATAAACGAGGATTGCATCCAAGTTCTTCTACCACCCCACGGACATTTCCGTGCTTCTTACATAAACTGATTATAAGTTCATCGGAATATCTTTTGCTTTTTACATTTCTGGAGCAGAATGTGGATGTCTGGGAATGGCAGTTCGGACACAGCCATCTCAAGTTTTCCAATCTATTGTCCTTCCTATTTCCATTGATATGGTCCAATTGTAAATTTATATTTTGATTTTTCCAATTGACTAATTCACAGGACTCGCATTTGTATTCTTTTAGTTTATTCTTCAAAACCAATTTTCTAACATAAGAATTTGAGCAGGGAGAATCTTCAGAAAAAATTTCTTCCTTACTATACTTGGATAGTCGGGAATCTTGCATTACGGTTTTTCCACTAGTCCATGCTTGACCGGTCATATGACTTGTATCAATTGATAATTCCTCAATTTTTCTTTTTACAAATCTTCTTCCTTCATTGAGCTTTTCCATTGCATTTGCAATTGATGAAGAATTTTTTACTACTTCAATAATGTATTCGTTATTCATATACTAATAAGTATCGAACCGACATACTAAAACGCAGAAAATTTTTAGTTTTTCGCTTATTATAATGGTAGCCGAGGTCGGACTCGAACCGACAATGTCTTGCGACGGGGGTGTTTGAGACCCCTGGATATACCAATTCTCCTACACGGCCATAAAGTGAAGCACTGGCGGTAGGATCCTGCGTCTCCGCGCTATTGGTTCATCAGCAGGTGAGTCATCCCCAATATCAGTGCTTGTTTCTTTTCTGACTGCTTGTTGAGTTGGTAATCTCGCGGTATGACCCAGCAGCTAGGTTCTCTTTTCATGACTTCATCTAACTATGTACTCCCTATCCAAAACATAATGTCGAGATAGTAGACGGTACTCGTTTTTTCCACCGTTAGCTCTACGGTAAGAATTCATCACTACTAAGCAAACAGGTTTACGAGACCTGAAGTATTTACGACCAGAAAAAAATGGTGGGCGCGAAGGGACTTGAACCCATACGCAATTAAGCATCAGCTTCTAAGACTGACATGTCTGCCATTCCATCACACGCCCATATTTAAAAGAACGAATATAACTATACAGATATACTCGTTCTGGTCAAGCAGTTTTTATTAAATCTTTTCAAGCTTGGAGACTATATCTCCCATTTCCAATTGTTTTAGTTTCAATCCAAGTGCTGCGGCGGCGGGACCACCAAGTGCCATAACTTGATCTGGAATGAGTGCGGCAAGTTGATCTGCCATAGGATGCAAGCTTGGAGGAAGAATTGAATGTGAATTTTTCACAAACAATACAAGACCAACTGCTGCCATAAGCATAAATTCTTTTGATTTGGCGGCATTCAATTTTCTCACTGTGTCTTTGCATCGTTCATTATGAACATTCATCATTGTCACAGGAATGCACGGATGTAGCGTTGAAAGTTTATCAAATCCTTTTTGATCAAAAACCGCAACCTTAGTATTTGTCTTCGCAACAATACTTGCATTTCTCGGCGCTTTGCTTACTAATGCTCCTTCACCAAGAAACACTCCTTTGCTTAGTGTTGCTAAATGTACTTTCTTTGGTCCCTTTAGTACATCAACTTGACCATCAAGTATAATGAACATAAAGTCACCTTTTTCTCCTTCATTTATAATGGGACTGCCAGAAGGATATTCTTTTGCTTCACAAAATGTTGCCGCCTTCTTCACAAATTTAGGAGGAACGCCAGCAAACAATGGACTAGTTAGTATCTCATCAAATTTTACTTTAAGTTTCTTTGCCATATATTATATACAAATATATATAATATATACAAATTAAAAATATAATATATATGACTTATAGATTTATTATAACCAAAATATCTAGAATAAATGTAACTACTAATATAATAAATAATATTGGGTTATACACCAAGTTCGGTACGTATTTTTGTAGCTGAGATGTTTTGTGTGGATTCATCAAGGACGATCTGTTCAATCTTGTAACCTACATCTCGTCCATAATAAATATTAGTAATGTTTGGCACACGCACTACAGTAAACTTGCCTTCATATTCGTGAAGTCCTTTTCTGATATTTGCTTCGACCTCTTCGACGTTAAATGGATTTTTTTCATCTGTGCCTTGTGTATCACGAATAGCAATACATACTTGACCAACACGATTGATGGCTTCAACGATTAATTTTTTGTGACCATCATGAAATGGTTGATATCGTCCTAACATGAATGCCGTTGGTGATTTTGAATTGAATGTTGGAATAAGAAACTGCTTTATCTTATTTGCCCAATAAAGTGGAGATCCTTCATCACTTACTACTACGTGGCTCTTGTTTGGTGCAATAAACATTTTGGTTGTATCAGCAAAATCTCTACAAGGTTTTCTATTTACAAACACAACAAATGTATTATCAAGTCCAAACGCTTCGCGGGTCTCTGGAGTAGGACATACAAAGTCAGCAATCACATATTGTCCAGTTCTGGCGACAATATCGCAAAGTTTTCCCATTCTACGTGCATGCTCAATTCTATCTTCTGGAGAGAATCCTAGATTCTTATTGATTTCTTTACGAATTTCATCTGCATTGAAATGCACCGCATTTAGCATTTTTGCAAGTTCAAGTGACAGTGTTGTTTTTCCTGCGCCGGGTAGTCCCATTACTAGTATTTTTTTCATATAACTTTTTTAATAAATCTTCAACCTTCACCACTTTACCATTGTAAAAGGTATAATGTTCTTTTGGTATTCTTTTCAATAATTCAATTTCATTCATACTATCTATTGTATAATAGCCTATGAATACGGTCATAAATTTCCAACTGTTCTTTATTGTTGGATGATACAATTATTTCCTTTAGCGTCAGTTTATTACCATATTCATCTGGTACCCAGCTGAAAATAATATTCTTCATTTTTACTTTTGGCAAACGAATATGAACAAACTCACTTTTTCCATCAAACTCCATTTCATACTTTACATCAGAATTACTTTCATCAAAGATAATCATTTTACCCTTTTGCGGAACAGCATAAAAACTAATGCTGGTAATCTCTGTATTCATTAATAAACTAATACGAGAAGTTGAGATAGTATCTGTTGTAGATAAATCCGCGTCAATAAGTTTAGGATGATATGACTCGGCGGCTTGATATTTCGCACCAACGCCAATCTCAATAGCAAAGCCGTTTGACACAAGTAATATTGCAAATAAAAATAATTTATTCATTTTAATATTTTGGTGTTAGGAGTGGGATTCGAACCCACGAAGCCTTACGGCAAGAGCTTATGAAACTCCTTGTTTTAGCCACTTACCTATCCTAACATAAA
>Ga0315909_10001063_pt1 | contig 37117 bp, 65 predicted proteins | sample LakEriMetagenome_11_FD_203527 | JGI IMG/M metagenome (GOLD analysis project Ga0315909, IMG submission 203527) | Freshwater fungal communities from buoy surface, Lake Erie, Ohio, United States - Buoy 2 MA125 | ecosystem: Environmental > Aquatic > Freshwater > Lake | place: USA: Lake Erie, Ohio... | reverse complement strand
ATTAACCTACTAGGGGTCGGCAGACATACAACCTTGCAACAGAAGTCGTAGTTGTGGTGTGGTTTCTACCCAAAAAGAAACAAAGTGGAGGATTAGTTCTCAGTAAACCGAACCACTATAAAATAAGGGAATTGTGAAGTTTCGGATTGTTTAGAAAAACAATGACCTAAACGTGTAGTGTTTTATGGTAAACATTTTTGGACCGGGGTTCGAACCCCCGCATCTCCACCAAATAATAAAGGGACTTCGGTCCCTTTATTTCTTTATCAAACATTAAGTGTTAATATATTTATTTATAAATACTCAAAATGGCCAATTCAAAATTTGAAAAATTTAACCAAAGGATTTTAAAAGATATTATTGTTAGATTATATAAACTATTATTAGAAGATGGTGAAGAAAATCCTAAATTTTACAACATAAGTGACGATGGGGTTTTTAAATCAATTGAGACCATAACAAAACTAATGGGGGTTGGTGATGGTGAGTATGAAGATATTGATTTCATTTACGCCTTATATAGTTTAAATTATCATTTAATTAACGATGGTAAAATTGAGGGAGACATCACTATACCAATCCTTGAAAAATATTCATTTGATGTAGATGTTCGTGAAACTGTTTATCAAACAGTAACTTATCGTCATATAGAATCGTCATATTCTGAAAAAAATGCAGTTCCGATTTTTCAAAGAGCTGATTATGATGGTAATTTTTCAGTTTACGACGGTAATCCTATTCATACAGAAATTTACGATTCTGAAACTAATGATATTAGTTGGGATTACAAAAGTGTTAGAAAATTAAAGTCTAAGTAATTCTTTAATTCTTAAGATTTCTTCGTTAAGTTTTTCTGTGGTCTCTCCACCTAAAAGTTTTGTTCCGTTACCTAATAAGCTATCTCCATCACCGTCTTCTTCTTTGTCATCTTTAAAAAACTCCCATTTATCATCTTTTTTAACCTCATCATCTTTTTTAACTTCATCATCATCTTCAACATCTGTATCAGGTTCTTCTTTATCTTTATAAAATGCACAAGGGTCATTTTTAGGTTTTTTTCCAAATGCGGTTCTTGGTACACTGATTATATTTTTTGCAATACATCTCGCTCTATCTCTAGCACTCATAACAGCACCCTCACCTTTAAAAGTTTTTCCAATAAAAGATTTTGCGTCAATATAATTACCTTTATACTTAACTCTAAATTCAACTTCCTCATCAGTAACACCGATAACTGTTGACTGAGAAACCGATTCACCTTTAACAACTTTAATATCACCGTCAATATTATAGATTGAGACGTAATCTTCGTCTATAGAGTCTTTATGTGAAATAAAAACTTCATCACCATCAATTTTAATAACTTTACCAGGTAAAACCGAAGTAATTCTATGGTCTTTACCATTGTCAACGATATATTTTATACCACCGTTAGAAATATTGTTTGTTTTAATACCAACAATTTCAATTGGTAATTTTACTTTAATTTCACCCATTACTTTATTAATTTTTTAAACATTTTAAGTTCTTCTTGTAAAAGTTTACTATAATCTTTGTTAACGTTTTCAGCTTGTTGTTTACCGTTAACTAATGTATTCAAAACACCTCCAACCATTGCCTTTGCACTATCTCTATAAGGATTGGTTTGTGCGGTTGAGGAATTAGTCGTTGAACTACTATTAGTTCCTGTATTTGTTTGTGGTTGTTGAGTTCCAGAAACTGACTTAACAAATAATTTTCCATCACTAAGTCTACCTAATACCCCGTTTGATGTAACTCCCGTAATTGATGGTGTCGCTGACCCGTTCCAATAGTATTCGTATTTTCCTCCGACTTTAACCGCATTTTGGTAACCACCTTTCTGTGACAACTGTTCAATTTTTCCACCTGGGTCAAATGCTCTGATATCTGACGTAAGAGTTGTTGATGTGTACATTACTCCACCATTAGTGTTTGTTTGGGTTGCTCCATCAATAACTAAAACTTGTTCATTAATTAACTCTCTGTAACGATATATCTCTTGAGCAATTTCATTAACTGAATCAGGAGTAGTTTCTCCTTTATCCATACCAAATAATGTTTTAATTAAATCTTTGGCAATATTTTTATAACTTTTAGTTTTATTATCACTATTATCTAAATCAATATCATCATTTGAGTCATTGGTATCTGTATTAGTATTGTCAGGGACTGTAAGATTACTTTGCTCTCCACTAATTGAATTTTCATAATATGACTTTGGATTCACGGGAGTTCCATTTTCCCATACTTCAAAATGTATGTGAGCACCCATCGCATTACCTCTACCGACATCATTTTTCCCTCCACCGGATAATCCAACAACTTGACCTTGTTTAACTTGGTCTCCTTTATTAACATCTAATCGTTTAACGTGACAATATTTTGATTTAACATTCTTACCATTAAATGTACCGTGATTAATGGTTATTAAACCACCGCAATTACCAGCATTTGGAGAGGCCTTTTCAATAACCCCATCTAATGGAGAAGTAATCTCTGTACCACTTGGATACGATAAATCAATTCCTTTATGATTTTTACTAGCCTTTCCACCAATATTTCTAGGTCCAAATGGTGAACTTATTCTTGCTTTACCTGAATTTGTAATATTTCCAAACTGTGCCATATCATATAAATACATTTTAAAAATAAAAATTTTGTATAACTGAATTTTTGTAGTATATTTGTAAAAAAAACAATGTATAGACTCTCAAATAGAATTCTTGGTGGTGTATGTTCAGGACTTGCACATATGATTGGTATTGATACATTACTAATTAGACTAATTTTTATTTATTGTTTATTTACTACAGTACCAATTGTTACTATTTATATCTTGATGTGGATATTCTTACCACTTAAAGATTATGAAAAATACAAATAATGAAAAAAGTTTAATTATTATTCCTTTAGAATTGATTGAAGATTTAAAAGATTTTGATACTTGGAAAGAATTTAAGAGTGACCCTGATTTTTTAATTAAAAAGGGTTCTAAAATTATAAACACAAATAAAAAACAAACCCACTTTGATGACCCTTGGGATAATTATAGTGGAACACATTTCGGTTACTAATTATGTATTGTATTATAAAATATTTGAAAGTAGATAAAAAAGAATTACCTGTAATAATTCTTAATTCACAAGATGAGGTGTTAGAATTTGACACTCAAGACCAAGCGGAAGATATGTGCGGAATCCTTCAATTAAATTCTGATTCAGGCCACAGATACGTTGTCAAAAAGATTTGATAATGTAACAAAAAAATCATATATTTGTTACAGATAAACGCCTTCGTAGCTCAGCTGGATAGAGCAACAACCTTCTAAGTTGTGGGCCACACGTTCGAATCGTGTCGAGGGTACTAAATAAAAAAGGTGGAAATATCCACCTTTTTCTGTTTTAAAACTATCAAAATTACTTAGAAAATCTGTCAAAGTTATCAAGGAATATATTGGCACCACTACCGTAAAAATCTAAATCTTTAGAGACTCCTAAAAATACCACATCACCTGTATCCGCATTTAATTCAGATTTATCTATTTTAACATCTTCGTTACGATACCTTAAAGTTTTTATGTCCTTATTTAAATCATAACTACTTAATTCAGAGTCATAATCAATAATATCATCATCATCTAACAGTTCAAGTTTTTCATAGATTTTTTGATTATAACTAAGAAAATATGATTGAGTACCTTGTATTTCAGAATTATCTTCAATTTCTCCATTACCACTACAGTCATAACATTCGTCAGTTCCTCTTCCGTAACATTCTTCACATTCTGATTTCCCACCTCCTTGACAGTTGTTACAAGTCTCCCCATCACTATCTTCACCATCACCATTACATTCATCACAGTCCACCTCACCTGAACCACCACATTCATAACAATCATATTCACCATCACCACCACAACTACCACAAGTCACGTAAACATAATCTTGGGTAATCTCAACGGTTGAGTATGTATATAAATTTAATTTTATATAATCATACATTTTACTAATATCTTTATCCATAACATATAATGGGATTAAAAAATATAATAATACGGTATCTTCACCATTTAATCTATTTAATGATTCGAAATATAAAGAATCCCTGTGACTTAATATATCACCAACCTCTGTTGGTGTTTTACCTTTTAATTCACTATTGCCGGATAACCGTTTAATTAATTTCAGTAATTTTTCTTTTTCCATAATAATAAATATAGTTAAAATGTCATATTTGGAAATTAACAAATTCATCTATATATTTGTATCAATTATGAACTCAGTGTTAGTATTAAATGCGGATTATTCCCCGATAAATGTGACTTCGTTTAAACGAGGTTTTAGTTTATTGTATAAGGGTAAAGCTGAGGCGGTTAAAAGTACTGACGAAATAATCCTTTGTGGGTTAGGTTCAATTAAAAGACCAATAATTATTCGTCTTAATAACTACATAAAATACAAAGCAAGAAAAATTAGAGTTAATCGTCATAGAATTATGAGACGTGATGGATATTCTTGTGTTTATTGCGGTAGTAAGAAAAATTTAACTATTGACCATATAATACCTAAAAGTAAGGGTGGTGAAAACACTTGGATGAATCTTGTTACTTGTTGTAGTCCCTGTAATTTTAAAAAAGGTGATAAATTATTACACGAAAGTGGATTAACAATGATTAAACAACCTTCAGAACCAACAATATTTTATGATACATCAGGTGAAGTATTAAAAAAACTTTACGAAGAATATCTAAAAAGTTTTTAGAAACAAAAAAGGTGACTCTCGTCACCTTTTCTGTAGATTTAAATACCCCCTTTGAAATATATGGTTTATATTGTAGGTTTCTCAACCTTACAATTTCTTAGGTCTAATTAAATACTACTGGAGCCTTTTTTTCTCTATACTCACCTCCGCTACCTTGATACTGAGCCTTTTTATATTCTTCTTTATCTCCGAATAAACCACCAACCCATCCTAACGCACTACAAACCGCATCTCGGATTACACCTTTCATACTTTGAGCAAATTCGGTAGTTGCTAAACTGTCAACAATTGTTTTTCTAAGAGCTACGGTTAAAATATCTTCATCAACAAATTGTCTTGCAACATATTTTGTAATGATTTCAGGTAGTTGAGCAACAATTAAATCACTAAATTTACCACAATTAGTTAAGATACCTGGTATTTCAGTCCACTTAGCATTTGCCAATACAACTTCAACAGTATCACGTAAAAATCCTTCTTCCATACCCATACCGTCAAGGATTGAGGAAATTACTCTTTCCCAAATTGTGTTCATCCCTGTACCACCAAACCATCCTTTAAGTTTATTACCCATATCATCTAACAAACCTTCATTTAAAGATTTGTTTTTTTCAATAGACTCTAAAAGTTGTGGTAACACAATCTTCATTCTGTACTTTGGTGGTGATTGTATAAACTTCTCACAAAGTATTTTAAATTCTTGTTCTTGTCTTGTCATTTTTTTTAAGTATTTCAGTATTCTCACTAAGAGTTTTATTCATATCATAGTTCATCATTAACAAAGCTCTGTTTAATGCTTCAACTGACTCCATTCTTGGTAATTCTCTTCTTTGTTTTTTATTTATATCTCTTTTGTTAAACCCGTACATTTTAACAACTTTATTTTCACCACTACCTAAGTCTTTCCAATTGAAGTTAAACTTGTTTAGACACGCAAAACATTTGGCTTTATATGCTGGGTTTGCGGAATGTTCTTTTCTTTCACATTTTTTCCACGAATTATACCAATTAACTGCCTCACTAAATAAAATCTTACAATCGTCCTTTGATATATCATCATCCTCTTGTTGTAAAATAGAAATAACACTTCCTGGTGTCGAACAACCTTCAATAATTATATTAGAGTTTCCTCCGTCTAAAACTACAGGTTGTGTGTTATCTTGAGTGAAATCGGTTTTACAGTAAGAAGATACATAACCTTTCAAGTACTTTTTCTTATCTCCCATAAACGCATATCCATCTTCACCTGAACTTGCTTTAGTTCCACAGAAACAAATTACATCTTGTAAATTATCACAGTGCATTTCGGTATCCATTTGGTAATTGATAACTATTCTACATTCTCTTCTTAAGAATGATGGGTCATCAGATGACATATTTTCTCTAATACTATTGTACGCTCTTATAACTTGCTTATCAGTAATCTTACATAAACTCTCAACAACATCTTCAGTGTCAGGATTGGTAGTAATCACAGAAGTTTGAGTAGGGGTTGTACCAACACCTCCAACATTAGTCACTGTACTCGATGATAAAGGGGTATTAGCATTTGGCTTATTACATATTCCCATAGTTGAAATGGTTTGTGGTCCCGCAATACCATCAGGTTTTAATCCGATACTTGACTGGTATTTAATTACCATAGCCTTTGTTAATGGTCCGTAAATCCCATCAACCTTTCCTGTTTTAGAAACATTTTTAAATCCTTTAGAAATTAAAAATTCCTGTACAGGGTTTACTGAGTCTCCTTTCATACAATTTTTTAAATATGATGAACCTGAACATAAACTATCTAAAGATGGTGCTTGTTTACAATTTCCTTTTTTAATTATAGTTTCTTGTTCTTTTTCAGGATTAACAATAGGTGTTATTAATTGTGAATCTTGACCTGTATTACTTCCACTACCAAAATTTAAATCAAATGTTTTTTGGTCATTAGGGTTAATCACATTAACTCCTATTGAAGTAAGGTGAGAAAACATTTGTTTAACCGAATTCCAATCTGTTTTTCTTTCAAAATTAAATTCGTCATCAATAAATTCTCTTAAATTATATTGGTCATTAACAGCTCTAGCCGTTTCTAAGTTAGGAATTTCTTTAATTGCCTCAACTGCAACATCTTCATCAGTGCCCATACCTGTACCAAATCCAAACCAGTTATCGGATGTTGATTTTTTAAGTTTGTTGACAATTTCGGTAACTTTACTTTGGTCAACAGATTCTTTTAAAATCCTTTTAACAATTTCTTTTATTTTACTATCATTCATAATAACGTATTTGATTTTCCTCGTTTAATTCCTGTTGTCCATTTTTCTTTATTATTCACAGGATTTGCTTTACCCCTTGTTAATCCACTTTCCCATTTTGTATTACCAATTTGATTTGCCTTTCCTCTTGTCAATCCTGTTTCCCATTTTGTAACTGTTGGATAACCTGCGGGGGGTGATGGAGCGGATGATGTGGTTGTTGACCCACCCGCTGCGGGTGCCGCAGCGTCTTGCTCATTAAGTTCATCTTTTGAAAAACTTTTGAGTAAATTAATGTATGTGTTAAAGTCAAACAACATTTTTATCTTATAAATATTTTTATATATGAAAAAAAGTAGTATATTCGTAAAAAAAAGGAATATGAAAAATTTATTGGTCTTATTATCGTCATTATTCGTATTAACAGGGTGTTACAAACCTGATGAGTGGAACACTCAATACACATCATTAGGTGGTGAATACGTTGTTGAAAGAGTTACTTTATTAGCCTCTGACCAATCTCCTGTTGAGGAGGGTACTAACTATTACACAGGTGATTTATATGTTAATGATAACGGTACATTACCATTAGACGCAATTGAGGTAGGGATTACTCGTTGGCACATCAGCAATTCAACAATTGGATTCAATCCTGCGGGTAGTTCAACTGGTCAAACACTATGGTTAAATCAATACGTATTATCTCGTACCACAACACCAGGTGGTGATGAAATGTTAAGTTTTAATATTAACGGTTCGGTTAAAAAATTTAAGATTGTTGATTGTACTTTGGAGTCATTAACATTGAGAAGTACAGGTCAGTGGGCTTTTGGTTCTTCAGGTCCGTATGAGACAATTGTAATTAAGTTTACACGTATCGGTCCTTAAAATATTTCGGTATCAGGTAATTTGTCAGAGTTGTTTGAGTAATACTCAATCAAAAAAGATTTAAGTTCGTATTCATCAACTGAGGGTTCAAGGTCAGATTCTTCACTTTCAAAGATATAATCTTCTAAATCGTCGTAAGAGGAGTAAGAATCACTTAAATCATCAAGATTGATTACCTGATACCCATACTCTAATATAACGTCGACATCAAACTCTTCTTGACGAATTACATCATCAGAATCTTCAGCAACTCTGAAATCAACTTCAACCATATTTGTTTTTTGGTTGTAATAAAAATCTACAAGCTCAATAAACATTTTTTAAATTTTACTTGATTAATTTTTTGAACCAATCTAAAGATTTGTCAATGTCTTCCATAACCATATTAGACTTTGACTTTAATTTAACGTTTTCTTCTAATTCTTCCATAGTATATCCCTTACTACCACACTCACACATTTCACCTTCAGACATTTCACCGCCACATCGCTCACACATTTCACCTTCAGACATTTTTCCACTACTACATTGTTCACACATTTCACCTTCATATAATCCGCTACATTGTTCACAAACTTTTTTAAGTTTTTTGTTAACTTCAGTGTTTGTGTATTTTTTAACTTCACCTAAATTACTAACTGTTACACCTTCTTTATCCAATGCGTAATCACCAACAGTTAATGGTGACATATTACCTTTGCTTTGTAATGCTTGGTATCCGTTATAAAGACTTCTGTGTTTTTCAGTGATTGAGGTTTTCTCTTGTTCTGATATGTTTAAAAAATAAGGGTTCATAATTAAAATGTTTTGCAATAAATATATGATATTAGACATTTGACAAAAAAAATATTTTTATTATTTTTAACGAATGAAACCTTACACATTAAATCAGCCGGTATATAAAGACCATCGAGGGTCATTTACCCCAATAGATATTACAGGAGAATGGGTCCAATCAAATGTTAGCATTAATGACGACATTTTTACTTTCCGTGGATTACATTTCCAAGAATCAACAAAATCACAGACTAAATTATTATCAGTCATCCAAGGAAAGATTATTGATTTTGTAGTTAATATTGATAAAAATAGTGATGACTTTGGTAAAGTTGAAACATTTGTATTAGATAGTGGTAGTTCTGTGATGGTACCAAAAGGATATGCTCACGGATTTTTAACACTCCAAAGTGGAACAATTGTTAATTATTTGGTAGATGAACCTTATTCACTATCAGATGAAAGATGTATTAAATGGGACTCAGTTGAGGACGTTAGAGAAGTAATTGTTAAACTAATGTCAGGGTTTACTTTTAAAATGAAAATGAGTGATAAGGACACTCAAGGATTAACACTTGAAGAATATAAAAATTTATGACACGAGAAGAAGTAAACGAATTAGCCGAAGGTGCAATTATATTGGAAGGTTTTGACGATTGTATTGTTGGGGTCACCGAATCTTTTGGTGAAGGCATTAGAATACTTTATTCAAGGGATAAGATTTTATCGTCACTTCAAAAAGATATGAATGAAGAAGACTCCATTGAGTATTATTATTTTAATATTGTTGGTGGATATTTTGGGGAACAAAACCCAATATTTTTAGTTTAATAATGGGTCATCCAAAAATTAAGCACTTTTGGGGCCCATCTTTTCATCACTCTTGTAACAGTTTCAGGTGTAATTTCTTTACCTTCATCTTCTAATATTGTCATAGCTCCTCGAATCATTATTGATTTAACTTCTTCCGATAATTCAAGTAATTCGTCAAATTCAGGACTATCTTCATTATAATGTTCTTTTTGTAAAATATCTTTACCGATATACAAATACGGACTTGCACCAAACATATTTGTGATTGATATCTCTCTAAGTAAATCCAAGTATTTTTTAATTTTAAGCATTTTAAAATACTTTAAGATTTTTGAATCGTCAGCTAATGCTTGGACATTGTTTGCCTCATTAATTTTTGGTTTTCTTTTATAATTTTTTTCAAAAACCCACTTATCGGTATCTAATAAAAATAAACCACCACCACCTCCACCTTCCCATTCAATACTATATTGTCGGAAAGGACCTTTATTAATTCCAATAACTGTACCTCGTCTACCGATATACGCCGGTTCACCATCCATTTCAAGACAGACAATTCTATCTCCAATGTTTAATTCGGGATTAATTATTTTACTCATATATTTATAAATATGTCAAAGATTATATTGAGTGAACAACAACGTAAAATGATTCTTATTGAGTCAGTATCTAACGATATTGAAGATGTACAAAAACATTCTGAAAAACTATCTGAAAAAATTTATTCCGAAATTAAAAATCAGTTATCGTTTGATTTTAAAATTCTTTTAACTTGGAGTACCGCAATTGGTGGATTTCTCACTCCATTAACCCAATTAATTAAAGGAGAAAATCCTGAGTTAAGTGAAATGGATTCATATCTAATTTTATGTGGTGTTGTGTTTACCGTATTGTTTCAAAACAAAGAAAATTTTAAATTAGTTAAAGACGAATTAGTTAAACGTGGGATATATGATACATTTTTATATGTTAAAGATAAAGCTTTGGATTTAAGAAAAACATTTTTTAGTTTTTTGTCAGGTTTAAACATTACAACCCATACAATGTCAGGTATTGTCGCATATTCATTTTTAATCCCAATTGTTCCAATTCTAATGCAATTATCGTCAGGTGAATCATTAAGTCCTGATGATATTTCTGAAATAGTAAAAAGGGTATCTGCTTGGGGACTAACAATTGTCTCAGCAAACACCCTTAAAAATGTTATTACTAAAATTATAAGTAAATTTAATTAGGACTCCAAGGGTCATCAGATGCTCCTCCACCTCCAACACCTGATAGTCCTGAAAGGATAATATACGTGAGTAATCCGAAAATAACCCATTCCCCTGAATACTTAAGAAACTTTTTACCCTTTTTTAATATACCGGCACCTAAACTAAGTGCATCGTCAGCCTTTGCACCTAATGTACTTAAAAGTGTATCAATGTTTTTATTACCTGTTTTACCTAAATTAGCCAATTTCAATTTACCTGAAGCGACATCACTAAACTTTTTTAATACTGACGCTTGTTCAGGTGAAAGTTTTGACGATAAGGTTCTGTACATCCTCTCAAGTTGTTTTGAGTTTATATCTCTGGCCGTCTTAGTCGAGGTATATGCTTCAATAAAATCAATGAACATTTGATTATTTTCTGGTGATAATGTACCGTCAAATGATTTTAGTTTTGTCTCAAGTTTATTTAATTCTTTTACATATTTTGAAGTTGCTCTGTTTACTACAGGTACTGAACCAAATACATCAGCCATTTGGTCCCATCTATTGTTAGGAGGTAAGTAAGATTCAATTTGTTGTTCAAATTTACTTGTGCCACCCCCAAAATCAAAATCATTTACAGGTCGGTCATCAGGTTTAGGAGGGATTGGACCGTCCTTAGATTTTGATGAACCTCCTTTAGCATTAATTTTTTCTTCAATCTTATCAAGATATTGAGTTTCAAAATTATGTTTAACCTCTAATGTAAACGCATCTGATGTATCTAAATCATTAATATACGATTCTAATTGAAGTTTAAATTTTTCCAATTCTTCAAGAGTAAGTTTATCCCCTCTTTCCGCGGCGTATCTAATAATTCTCGCAAAGTCATTTCCCATAATAGCATCAGCAGCGTATCTTGTAAATTTCGCAGGATTTTGCTTTGATAACGCAACTACAAAATCTTCTAACACATCGTCAGTAGTATTTTTAAAATATTTTTCAATAACGTCATTTGGTTTTGCCGATGACAAATACTCCTTTTCAAATTGTGCATATAATCCATCAATATCTGATGTTCCGGGATTAGATGTTTTCAACATATTTTTAAGCTCAATTAATGAAGCTTGTTCAACACCTTGTTTCATACCTATCTTAACTGCATTTTGAAGACCTGGTATTCCTTCATTCAATAAATTTTCACTTTCAAGTAGATAGTTTTTTTTGGTTGCAGTTATATGCATATTAAGAATTCTTTCTCTTTCAGATTCATTAATTACAAATAAATTTTTCATATATTTTTTTTATAAATAGTTTATTCAGGATAATCATCGGCAATTCTTGCTAAAACATCATCAATTTCCTCCTGTTTAATATTTTGTTTTGTGGGTTTTTTAATTTTTATCATACTTTTTAACTCAGTTACCACTTCTTCAGGATGATTTACAAATGTCTCAAATTCTTCTTTATTGTCAAGCATTGCGTCAGCCATAACATTTTGAGTGTCTTTATCAAGTTCACCAATAGCTTTAATAATTTTGTCAGCATTTTCTTGAGTTAATTTAATATCGTGAACTTTAAATAAATTCATAAACTTTTTTAATATGTCTTGACCTATTTTAGTTGTTGAAGCGGCTACAGCGGCGGTTAATAAATCCCAAGCAAGATATTCTGTGTTGTAAATTTTTGAATAACTTTTTAAATACGCTTTTTGTTGTTCTGTTAATTTCTCTCCTTGGGTTTGTAAGATATTGTCGGCTCGTCGTGCAATTGATTCTTTAATCTCACTATTAAGTTTTGAAGGATTTAAAGTTTTTAAACTTTCAATAAACTCTATTTCAAAACTATTTAATTGTTTTAAAGGTTTACCTGACGCAATTCTTTTTTCAATCATTTTTTGACCTTTCATTAGCTTAGCACTTTTGGTAATATTAGACGCAATTTTAAGTTCAGGTAGTAGTGTAACCACTAACATAAACATACCCATATCCTTATCACCTTCCGCATAATAAAGAGACGCATCAATAGTACCAATCGCAGCAGAAATTACAGGACCTGCAACAGGTATAAATGCGGTACCTAATTCTAATACTGCTAAAATATTATGTATTTCTTCCGAAGTTAATCCTGTCTTATATTCTAAACTTTTAGCATTAACCGATTGTTGACCTTTACTCATACCTGGAGCACTTCTGTTAACAAATGCTGACTTAGGAGATTCATTTATTTTAGTAATTACATTAATATAACTTGGCCCATAACAAGCAACTACATCAGCATAACTTGGTATATGACCTGTATAACGTTTAATACTATTTGGACTTAACAACCCACCACTACTTTGTACACCTGAATCAAATGTTATTTTATCATATGGTTTGTAATAAGCGATATCCTCATTATAACATATTGTTGAAACATTATACGTAGTTGTCGAGTTTTTATTATAATCAAGTCGTTTAATTATGTTACCTGATTTACAAGATTCTCTGCCGGGAGTTTTCCAAGATTTAGGACATCTACCTTCAGGAAACCATCCCCATTTTTCCGCAACTTTAAATTCAACTTCTTGAGCAAACCAAACAGCGTAAACCGCATACCATTGGTCTTCATTTACAACTCTGAAAATATCCATATTTGGTCTATTCGCAGAAGGTACTCCAACTGAATCAAATAACTGAGATTGTCTTTGTTTGGATAAATAATATTTTTTGTAATATTGGTCGTACTCCAATTTCTGTTCAATCAATAATAAATTATCAGAATACGTTGTTGATTCATCGTATTCCATTAATAATTTAATTCTATTTAAGATATTTTCACTCATTAATAAATGTGATTTTAATTTTTAAATCACCTTCCCCCTTTATTGTTCTATGATAAATACCTTCAGGGATTAAATACTCACCTCCTACGTTCATTTTAATAGGTAACCCATTATCCAATTGTAGTGACCATCCGTTACCCTCAATAACCTCAACTAATCGTGTTTCTCGGTCTCTATGCCAGTGTAACTCACCTGAATCAACGTCAGAGTTGAATACTCGTATTTTGGAATTTTCAGTTATTTCAGAATCAATGTAAGGTTTCATATATTACCAATACCCAGGATAAGTTTTACCTCCCCACAAATGTCCAAATCTATTTAATCTACAAGCCCAATAACCAGCTTTCATTCTATCTTTCTTTTTATCACATTGGTGTCTTGCGGCAAATGATTTACGGGCTTTAGGATTCGATACTTTAGCGGTTAATCCTCCGTGAACATCACCAAAAGAAATTTTCTTAACTCTACCTGTTGATGGGTTTTTTACATATACAACGTACTTTTTCCCTCCGCCGGTATTTCTTCTTGGTTTACCTATCTCAACCTTTTTACCATTATATTCAGCTTCATTAATGAATTCTTCAGATAATGGAAGGTCTAAATAAACTTCCATACCATTTGATAATCTTACTTTTTCACCCAAATCAGTTTCAATAATTTCAACCTCTTCTTCGTTTAATGTAATCTCACCATCAAAATATAATTCTCTTACTTCATTAATTAAATCAAAAAATGATTCAGAATGAGGTCTGTAAATGTTTTCAGTTAATGGTATGTTATTTTTTAAGTGGTATTTTAAACCTTCAGAACCAACCAATTCAGTTTGCTCCTTTAAAACCTTTTTAATTAAATTTTCAATTTTCATTTTTTGTTACGAAATAAGAAATATAACCCAAAAAATAAAAGAGACACCCCATAGAAAACCCCGGTGGTAATCCAATAGGAATTGGTAGCATCTAAAATCATTTTGAAAATGATGTCGAATCCTAAAGGGTTGAAAAACATCCCAGCCATTAGACAGTATGTCGCCACGTTTCTGTGAAATACTCTTCTCCAAGTCGTCATTATCCATTCATTTGGATTTAAAATTTATGAGCAAAGCTCTTTTATAGAATAAATATTAAAATAAATAAAAAAATGGATAATTATAGGCAAATAACAAAATATGGCAGCAAAAGTTTCAAAAGGTTCCGCATCAAATAAAGTTAATTTTGGTGTGAAGAAGACAGGTAAATTCTCTAAAAAATTGACTAGTAACAAAAGGTCAAAGAATTACAAAAAAGCTTACAGAGGACAAGGTAGATAGTTGTTTTTTTGTTAGTAATTTTCTATATTTGTATTAATGAATAAGAAATTACTGTTACAAGAAATGTGTAATAAGTTTATTACTAAGACTTACCCCTACATTTTAGAGGTGAGAGTGAGAGACGTTTCTTATATTGACAACAGGATTGATTTAATCATTGATTTAATTACTAATGAATCTGAACTTAAAAAAATTAATATTTCCGACACATTAATAGATTTTTTAAGAAATGATGAGACCGGTAGTGTTTGGAAGTACAGAAATTTTGACTTAGGGTCGAATAGAATTAGAAAAGATATAAAAGATTTTATTAAACTTTTATATAATGAAAGAATTAATACTTTAACAGTACATTTAAAAGTCTCTTGACCTTACTTTATAATCTGTGTTCATATAGGGTATTCCAGTATTTTCTAAACCTAAATGAATACATAAATTTCTTGCATAATCAAAAAGTTTTCCTACCCAATTCTCATCTGTTTCCCCAAGGTATAAAACCAAATCGACACCGAATCCCCAAATCCATTTTTCACTATTCTGCTCAAACATTGCTTTTACATCATCTTCATTAATTTTAAAACTAATTACAAATGGTAATTTTTTAAAATAACGAGACATTCCTTGTATAAAAAGTTTGATTTTTTTGTCAGTATCCATATTATTATAAATATGTTGAAATTATTCTTTGAGAAAATGATGAACCGTGTTTTTAAAAAAGACATTGATTTGTTATTTGGTGAAGATAGTAAAATTAAAGTAGATTCTATGGGGTATTCAACACAATATAAAAAATTTCATTTGTCCGTTACATTATTTCCTGGTAATTATGAATATGCACTCGAAGTATACCCAGAAGGTTTGGAAGGTGTTGTGCAAGATTCTTGGAAATTTATGGGAATTTCTAAGGATATTATATTAACAACATCAATAGACCATTAATTATGGCACATCCAATTATTCATTCAAAAAGTTCTGCTAAAAAATTTGGTGGGAAATGGGAAGACTATATCCATTTACACGAATGGTTAGATGAAACTAAAGCTTGGTATGGACATTCAACCCATAGGATGTTTAGACATCACTCTGAGGGTATTTTTGAGATGGAAAAACGATTTGGGACTCAGTTTACTAACAGTGACGGAAAGACTGTTTATACACGTTATGTGGGGGAACAACACGTTAAAGAAGATTGTAATAACTACATACCAACAGCCAAAGAATGGATTGATGGATTACAGTCCAAAAAACGTCCAATATGGATGATGAAAACAATAAAATTAGAATTTGAAGATTAATATTTATTAGTATGGAAAAAATAGAACAATTTATTAATGATAACTTACAGAATTTTAAATTACTTCATTTTTATTTGAAAAGTGAGGGACATCATTTAATTACTCAAGACTTTTACATCCAATCGGGCTCGATTGATTATTACTATCAACCATTTGGTAATACACCATTAAAATTACCTAAAAGATTAGAAGAATTTTACGATAAATTAGTGACGTTGGTTACTGAGGAAGATTTTGATATTGATTATGACAATTACCACACAATTGAGGTTAGGTACACTGTGAAAAATAATACTTTAACAATAAAAGATATAGAACATATAACTGTCACAAGAGATTCGTCATCAGTTACTGATGTGGAATCACCTGAAATATTAGACATTTTCAAATTATGGTTCGACAAAGGTTTTTCACTAGTTAAAGTTGATTTTAATGGTGGCGGTGATAGTGGTTATATTGATAGTGAAGGTTACAATGATAGTGAGCGTCGTATTGAAATACCGGCAGCTCTTGATGACTTTTTATACGAAATTCTTGGACGTAATTTTGGAGGATGGGAAATAAATGAAGGGTCCCAAGGAACCTTTGACATTCATACTGATGATAATGAAATTATTCTTTATATTGGAGTTAATGAAGAAGACACTGAGACCTCAACTATCTATACAAAACAAATTAATTTTTAGAATAACACAATTGCGATTGGTTTGTGACCTTCGAAAGATGGGTTTGCTTTGAAATATACCTTGTTAGAGTCGTGATAAATGTTTCCAGTTGACCCGTCCTTAATTTCAAAATCATCTTTATCAGGTGCATTTAACTGGGTATCGTCAACTTTGAAGTATCCGTTTTCAAAAGACGCTGGGTAATTTTGTCCCATATTATAAACTTTCATAAACTCATCCTTAGTTCTTGGTTTAAGAGTTTCAGGAGTTGCAGTAACAGGAACCTCCGCAGTTTCAGGAGCTTCAGATTGTTCAAATAATTTTCTTTTTAAAGATGGGTCAGAATGTAACCCTAAGATTCTATTTTTTTCTGATTCTGTAATACTAATGCGATTTTTCATATGATTATAATATACAAATAAATATTGCGTCAAATAAAAAAATAAATATTTATTAATATGAAGATTATTTTAAATAACAAAACACTCAATACTAAGGTTTGTAAAACCCCTGAAGAAAAGATGAAGGGTATGCAAAACAAACAATTTAATGGGTTTGATTCAATGTTATTTTTATTGGGTAGCGACCACGATTGTTTTTGGATGAAGGATTGTATCATTCCTTTGGACATCCTGTTTTTGGACCACAAATTTAATATCGTTAAAATTTTTCCATCTTGTCCTATTTGTAACACAGATGATTGTCAAAGATATTGTAGTGATGGTAATTACGTATTAGAATTACCATCAGGTTACTGTAAGAAAAACAACGTAAAATTAGGGGACAAAGTTATTTTGTCCCTTCAGAATCTTTAATCTTATCCTGTAATTTTTGTACAAATTCTTGTTGTAATGTCTTTAAGAATTTAACATATGCCGCATCTTCACTATCGGCAGGTTTACTATATTTACCCTCAGGTGGTCTTTTACTTCTTCCAAATAAGTTTAATCCTGAAATGTTTGTAATACATTTATGTCCACCTGAATTGGCTTGAATAATATCCCAAGCAGTCACACCAATTTTGTCTAACAAAGTTTTTTCTTCTTCGGTTAATGATGAAAATGGTTTTGACATTGCGTCTTTAACAATTCCAAGATATTCCATACCATTGTCAATATCCATCATTTTCTCACCATAAATTGCCGAAAAATCTTTGAATGTAAATCCTACAGATTCTTCTCCAAAATCTTTTGCAGATTCTGAAATCCATTTTATTGTTGATAGTGGAATGACTCTGTCTTTTAATTTAGATTCCCACTTACCAAGTACTTCTTGAGCAATTTCACCAAGATTCACTCCTTTTAACTGTCTTTCTTTTTTGAATGGATTACAAGATGCCTGTAGTAACCCTAATGGCCAAGCAATTACTAAGAAATCCGCCTCAGGATTGTTTCTAAATGGAGTGTATCTATCATAAGAACCTGGTTTAATCATACTACCCCCACCATACTGAACAATTATATTACCGTCAATTTTAACATTTGGGTTAGACTTCATTGACTTAACATAATCCTCCTTGTTTTTTTCAAGTTGTGATGTACCAGCGTACCCTTTTTCTTTAACAACCTTACTAATAATATTAAAAATTGATAATATTGACGGTTTGGCCGTCATTACAAGATGTTCTAAAAATTTAGGTTTGTTCTTAAATGCCAATAACAATTTGTTTGTCACCAAACCTAACATCATTCTATTTTCTTTACCTGATTTATCTTTATCGAACGAATAAATGTAATTCATTACCATTTCAGGTGTAATATCTCTTGAAGCGTAATCCGCACTATCCACCATTGATATTGTTGCAACATCTTCAGGTGTGAAAATCTCAGACGAAGGTATGATTTGAGATAATGTCTCAACATTTGAACGAGCCCCTCTAAATTGTGTGGATTTTGTTTCTTCTGCCCCCGCTTGCCTGTCGTGGTGGTCTGTGTGAACAATAAACATTGGTTTTCCGTGAGCGAAATCAACTAAAACTGGCATAATTTCACCGTTAGCGTCAGCCTTTCTTACTGAGAACTCTTTATCTCCATATTGAATTATCTCAGAATCAACAACTTTGATTCCGTTATCTTCCAAATATTTTTTCATAGCTAAAGCGGTAGTTACACCGTCTAAATCCATATGAAAATAAATTTTTGCCTTCTTATATCTTTTTGATAATTCGTTAATGTTACGAATCCCACCCTCTGTAAGTAAATTTTTCATATATTATAAATATTATTCTTTATGAAAACAATAATATTTATTTGCCTGTCTTTTTACCCTTAACGTTTGGATGATTGAGATAGTAATCAAAGAATAAAATACAACTTCTACACAAAATGTATTTTTTATCTGATTTATCGGATGTCATTTCACAACAATCGTCTTTTTCTTTTTTACACTGTTGACAAGTATTAGTATGTCGGTCTCCGAAAGTAATCATTAGTTAAGTATAACTATTTCTTTTTAACTTGTCCATTTTTTTTATTAAACTTCACAATATCTTCTTCATAAATGTTTAACAAATTTTCCAATTTAGTTTTATTTTTTTCTAATGTCGCAAATAGGACCGCATCATAGAATTTATCTTTCAAACTAGGTTTACTTTCAAAGTACTCAAACATTAATTCAGTGATTTCGTCAATAGTCATAATGATAAATATTTTAATAGTATTTATTCTTTTTTAAAACATTCATATATTTAATATGAAATGAATACACGAACCAAATCAAATAATAATAACCATTCAGAATCCTGACATCAGTCAGGATTTTTTTTGCCCATACGTTAACAATAAACTAAAAATAAAAAAAAATGAAAAACACAGAAACTTACAACGAATTAGTTCAAAAAATGAGAACATTCTTCCAAGAGAAAGGATTTAAAGAAGTTCCAACCCAATCAAGATTATCAATCTTAGCTGCGTGTGAAAACCCACACTCAATAACAACATTTAATTACCAAGGAGAAGTTTGGCCATTACCACAGACAGGCCAAATGTGGTTAGAATATGAACTTCTTAAAAATCCTGAATGGAATGGTGTATATTGTATTTCAACGTCATATAGACAAGAAAAAGACCCAATTCCAGGTCGTCACGAAATGATTTTCCCAATGTTTGAGTTTGAATCAAAAGGTGGAATGAAAGATATGTTAAAACTTGAATCAGAGCTTTTAGATTATTTAGGGTTTGATAAAGCAATTGAGGTTAACTATGATGATGTTTGTGAAGAATATGGTGGAGTTCAAATTTTAGAAAACGAACACGAAACAAGAATGTGGGAAGAGAAAGGTCCTGTAGTGTCTCTTCAAAATTTCCCATACAGAACTAACCCATTTTGGAATATGAGAGAAGGGATGGACAAAATTTTCAACAAAGTAGATGTGATTCTTTACGGACAAGAAACTATTGGTTCCGCTGAAAGAAGTTCTAATGTAGAAGAAATGAGAAATAATTTCTACACAATTGAGAATGGGAAATACTCTGAAAAACTTTTTGAGTTATTCGGTAAAGAAAGAGTTGAGAAAGAATTAGAAGAATTTTTATCACACGATTTCTTCCCACGTTTTGGTGGAGGAATTGGAATGACAAGATTGGCAAGAGCCTATCAGTTAATGATGGAAGAAGTCGAAGCTTTCTAATAAAAACCCCTCCAAAGAGGGGTTTTTTTATCACTCAACGTTTTCCAACAATTTACCCCAAACCAATCCTTGAATTGAAATCAAAACGATTGAGATTACAAACACACTTGTGTTTGAAGAGTGTACCAATAACAATACTGATAATACAAGGGCCATCATCGCTGCGGTCAATTTTAATTTCAAGTTTTTCATAGTTGTTAGGGGTTTTAATTATATCTCAAAGATACACAAAAAATTTGAATGCACAAAAAAACCCTCAAAAAAATGAGGGTTTTAACATATTAAAATTGATTTATTATCTTCTTTTTCTTACAATACGACTTTCCATCATTGTAGAGTCATTTTCTTCATCAGAAATACCCATATCTTTGTTATATCTTTTTCTCGAAACCTCACCCATTCCTGAAGGGTCTAGGTCTGTGGTTTCCATTGCTGTTTGTAAAGCCTTTTCAACTTTATCAGCTTCAGCGTCGTTACCAGACTTTCTTAATTTTTTAATTGCGGCTTTAATGTAGTGTGAACCTGCAATTCCTAACATTCCGATTACAGTTGTAACGATTGTTATAATTGCTTCACCTGTGTCCAACGCTTCAGGATTAAAGAAGTTTTCAGGTTGCTCATTCATTTCAGTTTCATTAACAATGTTCTTAATTAAAGATGTTAATTCTGATTCAGTTAAACGTATTACTTTTTTCATTTTTTTTCTGTTTATTATAAATATGCTGTAATTTGAATTTGACAAAAAAAAATTAATATATTATACTTGAATTATGAGTACAATTAAAAGTGGTGATAATGTCACCGTAAACTACACAGGTAGATTAGAAGACGGAACAATCTTCGACAGTTCATTAAACGAAGGTAGAACTCCATTAGTTGCAACACTTGGACAAGGACAACTTATTCCAGGTTTTGAAGAAGGATTAATAGGATTATCTACGGGAGAAAAAAGAACAGTTGAAATTGAACCTGAAAATGCGTATGGTCAACACAACCCTATGATGATTCAAGAAATTGAAAAAACTAACGTACCTGAGGGTGTTCAAGTTGGTGATACTTTACAAGGTATGAACCAATACGGACCAATTAATGTAACAGTTTCAGAAGTTAAAGAAGAAACTGTGGTTTTAGATATGAATCATCCACTTGCTGGTAAGAAACTTATCTTTGACTTGGAAGTTGTATCGGTTAACTAATACAAAATCCTTTTAAACTAAAAAACCCCTCTAAGTGAGGGGTTTTTAATTATCGACAAATATTATTACGCTCTAACAAAATCAATATTTTGTAACGTACTTTCTAATGTAAATTGTCTTTTGTTATTTTGTTTAGCATCATACCATTTACTGGCAAATTGTTTTTGGTCATCAGAGTCCATACAATAAGATTTTCTAATTGTCCAATCCTGGCTATTTCCAACACAAATTTCTCCGTTAGAATTCCATAAACCTTTAACCACCAAATATTGGTCTCTACCATTTTGTTCAGGAAATTTCATTTTCCATTTAACACCTTCAATTTCTAAAAGACCGTATTCAGCTAGTTTGATTGGTACCCAATTGTCAATTTTTTCATCTTCATTTAGTAATCTTTTATTTTCGCTGATTACTTTTTTAACTAATCTAACGATATCTGATTCGGTTAATCTAACAACTTTTTTCATAATTTTAATTTTATTAATAAATATCAATATGGATAGAAAAATTTTTCAATATCAAAAAAAAACACTATATTTGTAATATGAAAAAGATAATCCTACCAATTCTAATACTTTCAGTGATTCTAATGAGTTTCACTTACAATGTTTTTTCATATAAAGTGATTAAAGTTATTGACTCATCCCCCCAACAATTTACAAAAAATGTAAATTATAAGAGTAACAACTTAGAGTCAATTATGACTTTTTGTCTTAATCAAACAAAAAATGATTTAGAGTTTTCTTTAAGTAGTAAACAAAATAACAGTGTCCCGTACATTTCTAAATCAAAACAAGCAAACTGTATCGGTTACACTAATTACTATAATTCTATGTTATCTAAATGTCTTTCAGAGAATAACATAGACTACGTTGAGATTACCCACGTAAGAGCTCTTGTTTTTATGGACGGTATTAATATGCACCAATTCAGTAATGACCCATCGTTTAAAGACCACGACATTTCAATTGTTAAAAATAAAAAAACAGGTGAAGTGTACTATGTTGACGCTAGTTTATCGGAAATGTTTGGTAATATTATCGTTAAATAAATTACTGAACAAACGAACTATCTTGATTACTTAAGTAATTACCAGCCTTTAACATACCCCAAAATTGGTTGTTATCGTTTTGTGTGATAGTGTAGTCATTACCTTTATATTTCATAACTAAATTACCATTTGATGTAGACCAAGAACCTGTTGTCTTATCGTACACAGGTGAGAACGCCGACTTGTCTTTTTGTAAAACCAAAACTCCATCAGGATAAAAATCAACTAAAACATATGGTCTGTCAGTTGAGGAAGCGACTTGTAATTTTTTATCGTCGTTTTTAGTCTTATGGAAATTATTCATTAATTTTTTAACTAATGGAAAATCTAATGCCGATGATTGAGGTTGATTAGTGTTACCACCTTTAAGGTATTCCTGCCCATATTGTTTAAATGCTCTTTTGATATATGAATTTTTGTAACTACCACTTTTATCCAATTTATATTTTTTAGCCCATTCAGGGTATTTGGTATTAACCCATTGTCTAAATGCATCTCCTTCTTGTTTATTTTTAAATGGAAGTACGGTATTCGTAGTTGATTGTTGAGATGTACTAACAACACTTTGAGCCCCTGCAGGTTTTTGAATAGTGTATCTAATTGGATATCCTGTATATCCACCTGTCTCTTTTAACGCAACTAATTTTCTAATAACACTATATAAACTTGATTCACCTTTCCAAAACATACTTAAAGTATCCGAAAATTGTTTTAAAACTTCATCTTTAGGTAAGTTAAACGCATTAAAATCATAGTTATCAATAATTTCAATTTTATTGTCATCAATTTTTTTAACTCCTCCTTTTGAAATCTCTCCTAACGTATACATAAACTCTCCCGCCAATCCAGGATTTGATAAACTTGCAGCTTGTGGGTTGTTTTTTAATCTTTCAGTTTCAGATTTAATACCTTCAGGAGTAATCGCAGTTGGTAAATTTTGAGCTCCTAATGTTCTCCACATATCATATTTAAAACCATTTTTTAATCCGTATTTAGTTGCGACATCCCATAAGTAAGTTTTCTCACCACTCTTTAACATTGATTCGTTTTTAGTTTCGGTAGTACCAATAAGGTAATAATAAAGAGCCCTTAAGTGTAAAGGTAAGTTACTTATCACTAAGTTATTCAATGACAAATTAGATACCACATACTTTGTGAAGGTTGCCAATGAATTGATAAAATCTCTGGATGCCTGCATTTGTTTTTCAGATTCTTCAGGAGTTTGTTGACTTCTTTCCAAATACCTCTCGTATGCGGTCTGTTCATTAATTAAATTAAGATACAAATTTTTTGTTGAGCTCTTATGCATCTCCAAAATTCTTGTCTTTTCATCTTCGGGTATTAAAAATTGATTTTTCATATTATATAAATATATCGTAGTTTAATATAGATTTTTTAAAAAAAAAATGTATTTATTATTAATAAATTTTTATTTTTAAGATAGTGAGTATATCCCCTGAAATTATAGTTGCCTTCATTACAGGCGTATTAGGACCAATATCAATTATGTTTGTTAAAAACTTTTTGGATAAAAGAAAAAAGAAACCAGACTTGGTTCAAGAAACATTAAAAGTAAGTGAATTAATCACATCAAAAATCGAGCATATTAAAGAAGAATTTAAAGCTGACAGAGTTTGGATTACTCAATTCCACAACGGAGGTAACTTTTATCCGACAGGTAAATCAATGGCTAAGTTTAGTGTTATGTATGAGACCGTTGGAGTAGGTGTAAATTCAATACAATCAAATTTCCATAACATTCCTGTTAATTTATTCAGCAAATCAATTAATCAACTATTAGAAAACGATGTCATCGAAATTCCTGATTTTAAAGATGAGTCAATCTCAACATTTGGTTTAAAATATATTGCGGAAGAAAGTGGTTGTAAATCAGGTTATTTATTTGCAATCAAATCTATTGATGACAAATTCATCGGGACATTAGGTTTAGATTATACAAAACGTAAGACTAAACTTGATATGGAATCTATTAATCATTTAGAAGTACACGCGACCTCATTAGGTGGTGTTTTAATGTCTCACTTATCTAAATAATTTATCTAAGATTAACTATATAATCTTTTGGTATTATTTTTTCAATTTCCTCTTCTCTGATTTCTTTTTCAAAATTAAAATCGGTCCAATCAATCCCATTTAATTTTGTTGGTACTACCCATATTGCCTTTTCTCTAAGACCTTTATCGTTAAAATCGGCCCAATCCCCACCTAATTCTATTGACATATCACTTATAAATGTCATAAGTTTGGTGAGTTCTGACCTATCGGTAATTTCAGGAACCTCAACCGCAACTGCCGATTCGTATAAATCATCCTCAGGGGAAGTAACGTCGTAAGTTAATACCCTAAATGGTAATTTGTATGATTTAAACTCTTTATCACCGTGGACACTAAAATATATACTCCCACCCAACTTAGAGTCAACTAATGCGTTTAAATAAGGGTATTTTGAAATCTTTTCTCTAAATTTTTTGAGTCCTCCAAAATGTTCAGCAATAGTAATAATTGATGAACCTTTATCAATTAGATTTATAATTTTTTGAGAAAAGTTATCGGACATTACTTTTTATTGAGTAATTGTAATACAGCGTCTGCAGTATATGGTCCAAATCTACCATCTTTACCTTTAGGCCCTAATGCATCACCAAGTCCCGCATCAATTACTTTTTGTTGAATTTGTGCAACTTTATTCTCAGATGGAGTTTCAGTAGATGTTTGAGTAGGTTCACCACCTTGTTCAGTACTTGTTGTTTGTTCTGTACCTGATGATTGCTGTCCTGAAATAAAACCTTTTAATGAGTTAATTTCAGTGTCCCCGATATACCCAGCTTTAAATTTATTAGGGTTTGATGTAATATACTGAGCAATTTGTGATTGTAAGGATTTTTCAGAAATTGACCCTGAAAAAGTTTTACCGTCGGATAAAGTTATTTTAACATTTTTATCGTCGGCAGTCCATTGACCTGTAGTCGCCGCTGGGGCACCTGTACCTGTATTTTTAATATCAAAATATCCATTATTACAAACATTAGAAATGATATTACTTCTAAGTTTACCGTCATAGATTGTAGTCTGCCAGCAATCACCTTCTTTGTCGGGTTGAGAGAATCCAATAGTTTTTGCAACTGTCTCAGATGAAGTTTTTTGTCCTGATGGATACAATGTACTGTTAAAAATATCCATAGCGGTTTGCTCGTAAAGATTCTTGATTCTTTTTCTTTCGTCTTCGGTAATAATAAATTTTTTCATACCAATAAATATTATGAAAAATTAAAAGTTGCTCATCATCTTTTGAATTTCAGATTCAATCATACCTTGACTATATTCTAATTTCTTAATTTCATTAAGTTGTGATTGATTTAATTCAAAATTTTGTCCCTTGATTGACGCGATTTGATTACCTAAAATGGTGTGTTCATTTAAAAGGTAACTATACCTTTGAGCTAAAGCTTCTCTGTCCATAATAATTGTTTTTTATAAATATAAATGATGTTTAAGAATAAAGAATAGTTAAATAAAAAACCCCTCACTTGGAGGGGTTTTGATTACTTTTCAGTTAGGAACGTTTTAACATCTCCTGATTTTGTTTCAATCAGTTTTTTGAAATTTTCAATGACAATTTTTTTACCACCTTCGTGTTGTTCACGAATTGCGTTTTTTGTCTCCTCAGATAAATCGTTTAATAAATGTTTCATAGTATAATAGTTTATATATAAATACATTAAAAAACTAAAAACTTTTTTAGTGAGGAGTACATTTATGATTTAATTGATTACCACCTTTGTTAACACGATGTGTCTTTCGGTGCATCGACTGACCTTGTTTTTTGTGTTTAGAATAATTGTATCCTTTTTGGGTCTGACAAGATTGTAGAAATAAACCTAAAGAGAAAATTAAAATAAGAGATAGAATAGTTTTTTTCATATGATTAGTGTTATATAATACAAATATATGATTTTTTTTATTTTTCACAAATAATTTTAACAATTATCATAATGCTCGTAAATTAAAGGGTTGTGTCCCGAAAAATTTCTAAATAGGTTACCGTATTCATTTACAGTTTTACGTAAAAAATTACTTTGTTTCCCTCCGTCATTCAAATCAGTTAAATAGTTTCTGTCAAAAAAAATATTTAAAACAAATCTATTCATCATATCATCATAATCAATCATAACATTACAGACACCATCATACGATTGTTTATTCAAAAATTTTGAGAATATTTTTATAATACCTTCGACTTGGGATTCAGTAATAATAATTTTCATATTAATTACCCATTCCTGATTTTGCCAACTTTGTTAGGTTGTCATATATTTTACTTAAATCCCCTTTAGTTGCAGCATTTACTAATACGTCATACTGACTACCCAATTGTTGTTTGTAGTTACCAATAGAATCAACTACACCTTTACTATCGCCAGTTAAACAATCCCATATAATACCTCCAATAACATTTGATGGTAAAACTTTTACCGCCAATTTAATTGCGTTATATAAAATTTCACCCATATTCGCAGAAGTACCAACAAATGTTTGTTCTTGGATGACTCTTGTCACAATTCTTGTAACGTCTGATTCTGATAGTTTAACAATTTTTTTCATAATTATAAATATATCAAAAAACAAAAAACCCCTGAGAATAGGGGTTTAAGATATATTACTCGACATCTTCGTACTTGTACCCCAAAGGAACAGGTGGAGTAAAACTCATATCATACTCCTCAAGTTCTTTCTTATACTCATCAATTCTTTCACGTGTGAAAATAGGAGCAAAAAGTGGTCGTCTACTGAACGGAACATTGTCTCGGTTATCCCACTCTTCAAGTTCCTTTTCCATATTAGGAATACTCTTAGTTAGATAATCCCATTCTTTCCAAGCTTTATACTCTTCTTCCGACTTGACGTAATACACTCCACCATAGTTTTGTAAATTCAAATCAGGATTGGTTGTATAAACATCAACAATACCTTCATCACCATCGTATTGATAACATAACTGATTAAGAACATATGTGTTACTTGGACGCTCAGTCCAACTTCTTCCATAAGAACGAACTTTACATAGATACAAAAATCCGTCATCTATGAAATTAAGACGGTTTTCAATTTCATCTCTTAATTTAACAAGTTCTTCAAAAGTGTGGTTATCTAAATTCATAGGACAAATATATAACAAAAAACCCCATCAAACAAATGATGGGGTTCATAATTAATAATTTTTATTATCCTTTTTTCCAAGTACTTCTCCTAATATATTCTCCTGTTGTGGTATTTTGTTTAAAATCATCTTCTTTAACCATAACATACCCGCCAGCGTTAAGTCTCCTCTTATCATCATTATACATTGTATCTAAATTTTGTCTTTGTGTACTTTTTTTAACTAAACAAATATCATATCCACTTTGGGACTTACAAAAATCTTCAGATACTTTATCTTTATCACTTTTATAAATAATACTTTTCAACTCATCTACAGTTGTTGTTGTTGTCGTTGTACTACCTGCATTGTCGTTTTTACTTGAGGTAACAGGTGTATTTGTTGGTTTGTTAGGATTATAACTTGTGTTATTGTAAAGTTCTTCTTGACTTTCCGGTGTACTTGTTACATCGTTTAAATATCTAACATAGGGACGACCAATTGGAGTTAGAAAATTATAAGTTTCTTTAGTGAATGGTTGACCTTCAGTTGCCGAATAAAATTTAAACCCACCAATTGGCATATCTACTAACTCAGTAGGGTACTTTTGTTTTATCTCATCAACAGTAAGGTTTGTACCAATACCCGTCATATCAATACCTTTTGACATTCCAACCTTATCTACATATTTTCCAAATGTTTTGAATGATGGCATTTTAGTAAATAATTGTGTTATAATACTCTCAACGTCCGGACCATAAGCACTAACAACATCTGTCGGTGTTGTTGTTGCGGTAGTCGGTGCCGTTGTATTAGTCTGTCCTGCGGCTTTAGTCTGAGTTTTTCCAGGTAACTTTAATTTCTGACCGACACGAATTAAATTGACATTTTTAATTTGATTTAAAGTTGCAATTTCTCTCCAATTCAGTCCCAATTTTTGGCCAATCTTACTTAATGTATCACCTCTTTGAACTGTATATTCTTCGTTTGAGGTTTGTTCACTAATCATTTGTTGGTTATTAAACCTTTCATTCAGAAGTCGTTCTTCAAGTCTAAGATTCGCTTCTTGTATGTGTCTAATTTTACTATAACTTTTGTTCATAATATTTTTAATTATTTTTATTGTTAAATAGAACTGTCGTATCTATCATCTAACTTTTCAATTGGAAATGGACCTACACCATATTTCCATCTTTCAGGAGAGACAACAAAAATTACCATCTTCCCATCAGATATTAATTTAACATTACCTTTAACATAATACTTATACGTTGGGTATTTTTTTATTAATTGTAACAATCGGTCTTTTTGTTGACCATTAGGTAATGAATTAATTTCCACTAATTGATAACCTTTTTGTATTAAAGGGTCGTTACTTGAGGTTTGTTCATTCAAGAATAATTTTACATCTCCTGACTTAGTGTTAATTAATTTTGAAAAATTTTCCGTAACAACGTTCATTCCTCCGGTATGTTGTCTACGTATAGAGTTTTTTTCTTCCTCTGTTAAATTATTTAATAAATGTTTCATAATATATAAATACCTCTTAAAATAAAAACCCCCTTTATAGAAGGTGGTTTTTGTATCAGTAAATTATAATTCACACCATCCAAGACATACCTTACCAAAGGTAATCTTTTGAACAAATTTGCAAATAAATCTTTTCATAATAATATTTTAATTACCAATTAAATCCCGTTAGAGCAGATAAACAAGCGACTCCCGCCCCCAACATTGTCCATACAACATCCTTCCATTCAGGTTTACCATCTACAGAATCATACATCTCTTTACCAAGAGCAAAGAACAATGATAGTAAAATACCGTTTTGTGAACCCAATGTGTAATTACCAATCAAAAAGATAATAGACCCATATAAAAAATGGTTAGCCTTATCACCAGGTATCACAAGAAATTCAATTACTCTCTGAAATAAATTCTTACCTTCAAATATGCTCATAGTTTTAAATGTTTACTATAAATACATTATAAAATAAAAAACCCCACTACACAGGTGGGGTTTAATTATTTCTTTTTCTTCTTTTTAATCCTGTATTTAAATGCCTCATCATCCTCGCCGTTACCTTCTTCATCCATAAAAAGACAATCAATATCTAATCCAGTTAATTTTGAGAAGTGGTCAATCATCAATTTTGCAAATAATTTTTTTCTAAAAAGTGGTGCGAAATCTTTCAATTTATCAATAGTGCTAGTGTAAATCATAAGTTCGTATTTACATTTTTTCGTTATCATATGACTTGATGAACTTATAATCCATCCCATTTCTTCACCACCAACTGAAAAATCCAAACTATCATCATCATCATCATCATCACCACTGGTTCTATCAAACTCAACGTCTTTGAAAAAGATGTTAATTAATCTATTTACAACTTTTGTGTATTGTTCTTTTGTAATTTTATACTTCATACAAATATAAATACCCATCTAAATAAAAAAAGGGGGTAGGGGGGATTGGAACAACGGAAAAAAATTATTTTTCAACATTCATAAAGTTAACACCAATGAGACCTTTTCTTTCAGGGTCAACATATTCAATCATACTTTTAAATTTAATTTCCACAACGTTAACATAAGCTCCAACAACGTCTTTCTTTTTTTCTTTTCTAAGTTCAGGTGTGTACTTTAAAAACTTTGGTATATCAGGGATACTATAAACATCAACATAATACTTATGATATTCATATGGGTCACCATATCTTACTTTAACCTTAAACTCAAACGGGTCGGTAATAAAATTATCAGTAATATACTTGTTTCCAAGATTATTGTATAACTTTGTTAAAATATTAGATAATTCAGTTAAATTCATATTACAATAAATACATTAGAAATAAAAAGGGGGTTGGGGGATTGAACAACAGAGAAAAATTATTTTTTACAATCATCAAATTTTTTGGATATAATTTCTTTCAATTCATCAAGTTCAGAGCGGAACCCTAAATTATAATGCCAAGCAATTTCATTCGAATATCTTTTTTTCATTTCCTCAATTACTTCATCAGATGCTTGTTTTATTAATTCACATTCATCACTATAATCATTATAAAACCATCTATCAATCATTTCTTCCACAGTGTCTTGTATAGGTTTCCTCCATATAATCAATGAAATAATACGATGAATTAATGTACTAATTCTTTTTGATGTTTTTCTTTCAATAGACTTTAATTCTTTAAGGATATCACCATTAAGGTAATTTGATTCAATTAAATCTAACAATAAATTTATGGCTTTATCTTGATTATATCCGTTAATTGATAAGTTGTATTTAACACCTCCATCATTATTATAAATTAATAATCTTAATCCTCCACCTGAATTTTCGTTTCTAATATCACCATAAAAATTTCTTACTTTGGTGGTGTTATCCAATAACTTATATAGTTTGGTATTTTCTAAAACATCAAAAATATTTAAACTGTCTTCCTTTTCTCCAATTCGTTTTGCTGGACGTTTTTTATCAGATTCGTTAACCACCCTACTGACTATTCTAATCAAATCTGATTCAGTTAATCTTACAACTTTTTTCATATTTCTTTTACAAATTGACCAAGACCAAGACTATTGAAACCTTTACTTCTTAATTTGTTTTTAACTCGGTTGGCATCCTCCCTCTCGAATCCCGCATCAACAAAATCATAAGGAGCTCCGACATCAACAATAATGTATTTATGGGACACATCAAATTTAACACATCCACCTGTAATATATTCTCTTAAATAACCACGGATTTCGTCATAAAAACTAGGTTTATCCTCAATTTGATTTGACGGACGTTTTTCGTCGGAACTAAGTTTATCCCCAATTCGTTTGGCTGGACGTTTTTTAATAGATTCAATTAATCTTTGAATTTGTGATTCGGTAACAATGTATTTCATATTACAATAAATACACTAAAAATAAAAAGGGGGTATGGGGGATTGACAACAAAGAAAAAAAATTTTAGAAATTAATCCATTATTTTTTTTTGATATTCTTCTTTATAAAGTTTTTCAAAATCATCAATAATTTTGTTTTGAGCTTTTTCACTAATCCTTCCATTAATGGTCTTTTCCAATTTAGAATAGAATTCATCTTCTCCGTCAGGGTTATTCATATAGTCCCACTTAATGCGGTTTGTGGGATACGTATTTCGTTTCCATATACCATTTTCTGTTTTATAATTAAAATTCACTTTAGTATTCCAAAAAATGGAAATTTCAACTTTACCTGAAGATTTTGTTATATGATAGATAATAACCAAAGCTGGTTCACTCCTATTATATTTTCTAAGTTCAGAAGTTAATTTATCAGGATTAATAAAAAATGCGGGATATTGCATATAACTATAGTTTCCAAATCTACCTTGGAACTTGGAGTTTAGAAAATCGGTTACATCAGATTCAATTGCACTAGAAATATCGGTCTTTAAAAAACTTATTGTGTCCTCGTGTTTTTTAATTAGATTCCTTAATGCGGAATATTGTGCCTCAGTAATAATATATTTCATATATAAATAAATACACTAAAAACAAAAAAAGGGGTAGGGGGGATTGACAACGACGAAAAAAAATTATTTTCTTCTTCTTAAAGTACTATACCCATCATCAATAAATTTTTTCAAATAAGTTTCAACCTTATCTATAAAAAATTTATTCACCATTTCTGATGGCATAAATGCAAATAACTCTCTATTACTTTCAAGTTTCGGAAAATGTCCGTCAGGTGTTAATCTATTAAATCTGGAATCATATTTAAAGAAAAATTCATACCCAAGGTTATATCCAAGTTTTTCCCCATTTTTATAAAGATAAACCGTTGCGGTTATTGAATCGTAACCATTATCATACAAATACAAAATATTGTATGTGATATTATGTCTTTTAAGAAGGTTTGAAAATAAATCGTCAGATTGGCTTTCAGTTATAATATACCTCATATCACAATAAATACACCAAAAACAAAAAAGGGGGTAGGGGGGATTGGAACAACGGAAAAAAAATTATTTTATTAATTCCCCCTTATTAATCACATCAATAATATCTTGTTCCTTAAACTCATCCTTCCAATTGTATTCGTGAGGAATATAATCAGGATAACAATGTTTACCCTTAGGAACTCCCAACTTATTAACAACCCAATTATGAATATCACCATCCAAATCCTTAGATGGATAAAACTCAAAAAATACTTTCCAAAAATCCCGATTAAAAAATGTATATCCGCTATCAGCAACATTAACAACCCATTCCCGATTAACGGGGTGGATTATCCAATACCATCCCTTATAATGATATACAGAAAAATTCTTAACATATAAATCAATTGCCTTATTAACCATATATCAAAAATCAATATTGTAATCTACCCTCTTATATATTCTTCTATAATTCTCCAAGTCCTCTTTCATATACTGAACAAATAACTTAAAGTTAATCTTCTCATCAAATTTAAATCTCTCATTCTCCTTATCCCTCGTTAACTGATTGTCAATTGAATCAACAATCTCCTTTAGAATTTCCTTATAGATTAATTCCCTATCGGTAACCTTTCTTAACTCATCCCTCAGTTCAAGAATCTCTCCTTCCAATCTTTGGATTTCATCATTACATTCCATTCCTCATTTCTTTTAAAAATTTATTATATAATTCAATATTAGAATCGTCAATCAAATTACTTTTTTTCAAATTTTCATCTTTCCATAACGGTCTAAGGTTGGTATAATGATTTAAATATTTAATTTCATCAATAGTATTACCAAGACTTGCAGGTACAATATGGTCAACATCCCATTCACCCCTGTTTCCCCAAGTCATACCATCTTGAAATAATCCTTCAATATACTTAATAAAACCATCATCATCAATCCCAAGAATCTCAGAAGTCTTACAAGGTTTTGAATAACCATTTTTTTTGAACAGTCCCCTAATACTCCTTGATAACATTTTCCTAAATCGATAAAGAGGGTCAATTTTTAATCTATTCTTTACCTGTTTTTTATTTTTAGTTATTATCATAGACTTATACTCAGGGTCAGACTCCATCCTACGTTTCATACGAGCATATCTTTTATCACTCTGTATCTTTCTATAATCAGGGCTCAACTCCATTTTACGTTTTCTACGCTCCCTACTCCTAACATTAAAACACTTCTTACAATAACTGCTCAATTTATTTTTTTCCTTAAAATAAAAATCAGTAGTATCTTTTTCCACTTTACAAGTAATACAAACTTTTGTTAACATAATACAAAGATACCATATTTCCCAAAAATTTCCAAAAATTTTTTTTTCACATATGACCCTATTTCAAAGATAGGGGGTCATCTTATATAAAAAAAGAAACCCCTTGAAATTAATCAAAGGGTCAGTCCAACAATACTATCATTGGAGGGGTTAATATATATATTACACATACCTAAATTCCCAAACAGCACTTGGGTCATAATCATTACCAGTTGGGAAAAACACCTTGAAGAGAGAATCAAAATCATCCTCAAATTCCAAAGATACCGCATACCCACCCGTATCAAAATAAAATACATAATCAGGTATTTCCTTATTCCTAAATCTATATGTCTCAACCTCCACATACTTAACACCATTAAACCAATCGTGTTTTGACATCTTCCTCTCAATCCAATCTTTTAAAAATTCAACCTTCTTATCCATTTCTATATTTTTTCCAAAAATTTATTTTTTAATATATACACTATGATAAATATGAGGGTCCCCTTTCTATAAAAAATTTCCCAAAATTTTATCGATGGGATTGTACCCCCCTTTTGACTGACAAAATGACCTATATAAGGGGGGATACGGCAGGGGGGTGTCAGTAGGGGGGAGGGGTAACCCCTACATAGGGGGGTAGTTATGAATAGTTATCAACAACTCCCCCCCACCTATATGTTAATAAGATTATGCTACCCCACAGGTTCTTAGTAGGACCATTATGATTACCATACCTATTGCGTATAGTAGTATTGCGGAGTTGGGTGTTAGTTTAAATTGTTTCATAGTTTAGATAGTTCAAATAGTATGTGTGTAACTTGGTCTTTGTCTTGGTATGACCTAATGTCTTCCCCATCACCGAGGGTAATCCAATCACCGTGGTCACCCCACCAAGCTCCCACCTCGAATGTATCCACACCATCACCATATAAGGTTGGACCACCGACAATAGATACGGTAACACCATTGGGGAGTTTAACTAATCCTTGTACACCACCTTTAATTACACCGTGGGGTTTGAATACTACATCTCTGAATGTGGGAACTCTTTGTTTCATTATACAAATATAGGATAATATGGTGGGGAAATATATTTGTTTATTAAAAATATTTGCCGTATCTTAGCTTGGTGCCTTATATATTTTTTTATATATGATAAAGCGTCAACACAAAGTTACGGCAAAGAAAGTTAGTATCCTAATTTTTTATTAATTATTTTCGCCATAACTTAGCCCTACGATGTACCTTATAACGATGAGGGGATAAAGGGCTGGCACCGATAATGCTTGGAGTGTATACTCCACCCTGCCTTTAGAAAAAAAGTAAGATTTTTCTTGTATACAGAGAATCCCCGCCGTATATTTGTAAAACAATCAAACACGACACTACTACTATGACACTAACAGCCGATAAGAAAACAACCAACCTTGTTAAGAAGTACTTCAAGAAGAACGGGTTAATCAACATCCCTTGTCAGTTCGACGGGTTCGGGGAATGTGTTGTTAGATTCGTGTCTGTTAGTGAGTCAGACAAGTGGAACTATAAAGAACAGAAGTACTCTCGTATGATTAACTTCGAGATTACTATGAAGAAGAGTGGTCACAGATATTCTGAAGATAAAATCCCAACCCAATACTCTTGGAGAGATTCAAGACAACGTTTCTACAAGAACAGAAAGTATATGGCTCAAATGCATATCAACCAAATGTTGACCAAAACAAAAATTCCATTATTCTTTGATATGGCAACAATCCCAAGACAAATTCACGGAGAAATGGTGGGCAACGTAACTTACAAATACATCGACTAATATGAAACTAAAAGATAGGTGCGATAAATATTCCGTCCAAGAACTTAGGGACCTCGGCAAGATTGTGGTTGAGGTAACAAGAAAAGTTCTTGGACACGGGAATAAACCAACCCCTTCATTTCATATCCGAAACAATATGTCCAACCTATATGGCCAGTACTGTTATAGTCATAAGATATTTATCAACCCATCCACCTGTGAGACCATATCGTATTTCGTTGGGGTGACCATTCACGAATACACCCACCACATACAAAAGGGACTGAAAAGAAACTACGACTCATCCGTAAAGAAACACGGGTATAACAACTGTCCCTTCGAGATAGAAGCAATCTCTAATGCCAAGAAGTACAAGAAGAAAGTATGGAAGGAAGTTAAACGACTAATGTGCGAAAGTAATTCGTAATGGTCTGTATGGGAGATTCCTCACCCTTGAATAATTCCATATACTCAGGAGTGAAACTATATCCGACAAGAGTTATTATATCCCCTTGGTATGGGGTATGACTTATTCTATACTCCATCTTACCCACCTTCTCATCATTATAATATAGGTAAGCAGCCTTATGTCCCCTTAGGGTATCATATGACACCCTCGTATTTCTTAGTGTGTCGTATACTGAATTGGTCTCTGTCATAGCGTCAGGGGGAAATTGTTGATAACTTTATTTGTTAATTTTCTTGATTTTGTCAAAATGTCAGTTGACGTGACACAGGGGACAATCCCCTCGACGGGTTTTTAACATTATAACTATAATAAATATATGGTATATTGTGTAGTATATGTTAATAAAATAACTCCCACTTTTTCCCACTGACGTATACGTGAGAGGGGTTTTTGTTCATATGAAAAGTAAGAAAAATGGTCCTGACGATAGCGTTAGAAGGGTTTTTTTTACTATGTATATAATCCAGCGAAAAGTAGGACGTATAAAAGAAATGGCGTGGACAGACTTTAGTCGTTATAATCTTCAACGAAAATAGGTTGTTATAGTGTCCTTCAATGGGGTTCTTAGACTTTCCCCTTTCAAATGAGACACAATATATGGACAATTATAATGGTGGTAAAAAGTGGGACATAATGTGTTATATAAGGGATAACCCTGTAGGGTTATGTGTCTTATAAGGGATATTGTCCCCTTCACACTCCACCATATATGTTATACCCTAACAGGTATACTCATATCATATTATATACCCTTTAGGGTATTTCATTATCCCGATGGGGTACAATACCATTCACAGTA
>Ga0315909_10001059_pt1 | contig 37182 bp, 31 predicted proteins | sample LakEriMetagenome_11_FD_203527 | JGI IMG/M metagenome (GOLD analysis project Ga0315909, IMG submission 203527) | Freshwater fungal communities from buoy surface, Lake Erie, Ohio, United States - Buoy 2 MA125 | ecosystem: Environmental > Aquatic > Freshwater > Lake | place: USA: Lake Erie, Ohio... | reverse complement strand
GTAATCGCGTATTCGGGCATGAGCCGGACGTACGGCGACTCCATGCAGAATTCATACGGCGCGACATCCGCCGGCGAGACGGGATCACGGAAGCTCGCGACGACTTTTTCCCACGGCGGCGAGAGCGCAAGCACGGGCGCAGTGGTGACATTCACCGTGACATTGCTGCGCGCGACGACCTCGAAGCGCCGGTGGATTTCCTGAATCGCAAACGAGCACACGGCATTTCCAAAATAATCGCGGCTCTCCTTCCGCACCGCGGGCTGCGGCAGGACGCTGAGCGAACTCCGCGAGACCTGCTGCGTCGCGCTGGTCATCGGCAGCAGTCGCGCGGCGTGGTGCGAGACGGTGACGGCCTCGCTGTATTCGTAAATCGTGCGGTGCGTGATGCGGTAGTCCATGGCCGTCGTCAGTTGCCCGCGCGTGAGATGGCGGAGTGCGCGAAATAATTCACCGCAATCGCATCCGAGAGCCGCGGCAGGCTGGCCTCGACCTCGCGGATCACGCGCCCCGTCTCGCCGTCGTGCCACGGGCCTTTCGCGTGGAAAAGTTCGCGCGGATCGAGCAGGCGCACACGGGCGACCGTCTTGATCAGTTCGCGCTGGCCGGGACTCGGCAGCGCGGTCCGCCTTTCCTGCGGCAGACGGTCGAAATGTTTTTCGAGCTGGAGCAGTTGGAAGAGCAGCGAACGCGGGTTCGTGCCGTCGAGGAGCACGAGGTCATACACGGCGGCGATGTTCGGAACGAGCGAGTACCGCGAGCGGTACGTGAGCGTGCTGTCGGCGTATTCGAGCACGGCCTCGAGCACGCTGGGATTGTCCGCCTCGGGCGAGCGCAGCGCGCAGTCGAGCAGCGAGCAGAGATACAGCGAACGCTCGATGCGCTGGCCGATGTCAATGAAACGCCAGCCTTGCGCGCGCGTCATGTTTTCCCGCGCGAGCCCGTAGAAGGATGCGATGAGCAGCAGCAGTTTGTTCAGCACGGGAATTGCGTCCGCGGCGAGCATCGGACGTCCCGTGCCGGGCAGCGCGAGGCATTCGTCGAACTGGCTGAGCACGCGCCACACGTCGTTGGAAGTGCGGTCCCGCACGGCCATCGCAAGCCGCTGCACGCGCCCGGCAAAGTGGCTCAGGCTGTCCGAGCGTGTGGGATCAAAAATCATCGCGAGAAGTTCCGCCTCCAGCGCCTCGGCATTCCGCGCGTGGTCCGTCTCCTTCAGGCTGAAATGGCCCTGCCGCGCAAGCACCTGGAGGAATGGCAACACATGCGGCATGTGCCCGCCGCTGCGCTCGGGATTGAAACGGATGAGCGTGCTCCGCAGCAGGCGCGCAGTCGCATCGAGCCGCTCGGCGTAGCGGCCAAGCCAGCAGAAATTATCCGCAAGCCGCGACGGCAGATTGTTGCCGGTGCGGCGCAGTTCGACGTTGCGTCCCCCGCCCTGCAGCAGCGTGACTTCCTCGACCGGCCGGTCGCTGAGCACCCACGCGTCCTTGCTCGCGCCGCCGTGCTGCATGGAGATCAGCCGCGCGTCGCCTCCGAATGCCGTGCGCGCAAGGCCGCCGGGCATCACCTTGTAGCCCTCCGGCGTCGCGACGAGGTACACGCGCACGACCGTGCGCTTCGCGACGAGCCCGCTGCGTTCCCACGAGGGCGCGGTGGAAAGCTGGACCTTTTCCTGCGCGACCCAGAGGTGCGGCTGGAAGCGGATGCGCGCGCGCAGTTCGTCGTTCGAGAGCGCTTCCGATCCGACATTGCGCTGCGATCGGAACGCGGGCTTCACGGTGAGTTCGTCGAGATGCGACAGCACGTAATTCTCCGCGGCCTTCTGCCCGCACCACCATGTCGCCACGGATGGCATGAGCAATTTTTCGCCGAGCACATGGCGACAAAGTCCGGGGAGAAACGACTTGAACGCGGGGCTCTGCAGCAGCCCGCTGCCGAGCGCATTTGCCACGGCGACATTTCCCGCGCGCACAGCCTCGACTAGTCCCGGCACGCCGAGCATCGAGTCATTGCGCAGCTCCAGCGGATCGCAGAAGTCGTCGTCCACGCGGCGCACGATCACATCCACGGGCTCGAGCCCGCCGATGGTTTTCAAATAGACACGGTCGTAGCGCACCGTGAGATCCTGTCCCTCCACGAGCGTGTAGCCGAGATAGCGCGCGAGGTAGGCCTGCTCGAAATACGTCTCATTGAACGCACCCGGCGTGAGCACGACGACGCGGGGGCTGTCCGTCTTCCGTGAGCCGAGCCGCGCGAGCGACTCCTGCATCTCGCGGAAAAATCCCGCAAGCCGCTGCACGCGGCAGCTTCGGAACGCCTCGGGAAAAATGCGCGACGTCACGAGCCGGTTCGCCAGCGCGTAACCCGCGCCGGTGGGGATCTGCGTGCGATCCGAAATCACCCACCAGCGGCCATCCGGCGAACGCGCGAGGTCCGCCGCATAGAAATGGAGGAACGTGCCGTCCGGCGGGCTGATCTCGTGGACCGGACGCAAAAAATCCGGCTGCGCAAAGACGAGTGCTGGCGGAAGCCACGCGGTGCGGATGAGATCCTGCTTGCCGTAGCAGTCGGCGAGGATGCGGTTGATCAGCGTCGCACGCTGCGTGAGCGCCTTTTCCACGCCGCGCCATTCCTCCTGCGAGATGACGAGCGGGATCGGATCGAGCCTCCACGGGTTCTCCGCGCCGCTCGCGTCGCCATAGACCGTGTAGGTGATTCCCTGCTCGTGGATGATCTGCTCGCAGGCGTCGCGACGCCGCGCGATTTCCCCGTGGCCGAGCGCATCGAGTTCCGAAAGCAGCGTCTCGAAATGCAGACGCGCCTCGCCATTCGGCGCGCGCATTTCATCGAACACCCCGGCGATATGCGCGTAGTCGGCAAACAGCCCGCCACGCCGCTGGCCGTCCGGCGGATTTCCGGCGCGGGCGATGTTCGTCGGCGCGCTGTCAGGCATGGCGCAGGTCGAGCGTGAACGGGAAGTCCGGGTTCAACTGCGCGGGCGGCACGATGAATTTTCCCTGCGTCGCACCTTGCACCACAAATCGGGAAAGTCGGCGGCTCTCGGCTTCGTAGCTGTTCACAGGGAAAGTGTCGTAGCTGCGACCACCGGGATGCGCAACGTGATACGTGCAGCCGCCGAGCGAACGCTGGTTCCAAGTGTCGTAAAGATCGAACACAAGCGGCGCGTGGACGCCGATGGTCGGCTGCAAACAATTCGGCGGCTGCCACGCGCGGTAGCGGACACCCGCGACCGCTTCGCCATTCACGCCAGTCGAGTGCATCTGGATGCGGCGGCCGTTCACCGTGAGCGCGAAACGGTCTCCGCTGAGGCCGCGTGCTTTCACCTGCATGCGTTCGAGCGAACTGTCCACATAGCGCACGGCGCCGCCCGCCGCGCCTTCCTCGCCGAGCACGTGCCACGGCTCGAGCGCGGTGCGAAGTTCCACATGCACATCGCGCCGTGCAAAATCACCGATGCGCGGGAAGCGGAATTCAAAATGCGGCGCAAACCAGTCGGCCTCAAATGCGAAACCGGCGTCGCGCAGATCGTGGATCACGTCCGCAAAATCCGTCTCGCAGAAGTGCGGGAGCATCCAGCGGTCGTGGATGTCCGTGCCCCAGCGCACGAGGTCGTTCGTGTACGGATGCCGCCAGAATTTCGCGACGAGTCCGCGCAGGAGAAGATGCTGCGCGAGGCTCATGCGGGCGTGCGGCGGCATTTCAAACGCGCGCATTTCCACGAGACCGAGCCGGCCCGCGGAGCCGTCGGGCGAATAGAGTTTGTCTATGCTGAACTCGGCGCGGTGCGTGTTGCCGCTGGCATCCGTGAGCAGGTTGCGGAACAGCCGGTCGGTGAGCCACGCGGGCGTGTGTTCCGGGTCGCGCTTTGCGCCAAGTGCGAGCTGACGATCCAGTTCGTTGAACGCGACCTCGAGTTCGTAGATCGAGTCGTTGCGCGATTCATCCACGCGCGGCGCCTGCGAAGTCGGGCCGACGAAGAGGCCGCTGAAAAGCCAGCTCAGCGACGGGTGATTTTGCCAATACGCGATGAGCGAGCGCAGCAAATCGGGCCGGCGGAGCACGGGCGAATCAATCGGCGTCTCCGCGCCGATGAGGATGTGGTTGCCGCCGCCGGTGCCGGTGTGGCGTCCGTCCACCATGAACTTCTCCGTGCCGAGCCGCGTCTGGCGCGCTTCCTCGTAGAGCACGGTCGTGCGGTCCACGAGTTCGTCCCACGACTTGCTCGGGTGCAGGTTCACCTCGATCACACCAGGATCGGGCGTGACCTTGAGCACGTTCAGCCGCGGATCGCGCGGCGGTGTGTAGCCTTCGATGGCGACGGGCGTGTTGAGTTGCGCGGCGGTGTCCTCGATGGCGGCAACGAGTTCGAGGTAATCTTCGAGCGTCGCAACGGGCGGCATGAAGACGTGCAGTTTTCCCTCGCGCGGCTCGACGCACAGCGCGGTGCGGACGATCCACGCGGCGGATTCGCCCGGCTGCGGCACGCGCGTCGGGTCTGCGCGCAACGCCTCCTTTTCCGCCTCCTCCTTGGTGAGTTTTCCACGGCGCAGCGCAGCGGCCTTGCGGCGCTCGGGCGTGTCGGCGCGCAGGTAGCGCTGGCGAAATTCCTGCGGCGAGGGCAGCGGCGGACGCTCGGCCGTCGGGTCGAGTTCGGTGATGTAAGGATAGTCGGATTCCTTCACCCACGGCAGCGAATCGAGCGGCAGGCGCAGGCCCATCGGCGAATCGCCCGGCGCGAGATACAGCCGCTCGGAACGCAAGAACCACGGCCCGCTCACCCAGACCGGCGCGTGGCCTTTCCACCCGCGCTGAATCGGCAGCACGTGACCGACGACCCTGTCGAGCCCCTGCTCCAGAATCTTCGCGAGCCGCACACGCTCCTCCTCCTTTTTCAAATCAGCGGCGTGCGGGTCCACATTCGTCGGCAGCTTCCGCTCCTTCCACACATGGTAAAATGGATCCTCGAATCCCGGCAGTATCCATTTCGGGTCCGCACCAATCCGCTCGGACAGCGCTGTGATGAACTGCGCGGAGTGATCGCGCGTGTGGCTGTAGTCCGCGCCTTCCTGCGCGATGAGTTCGTCCTTCTGCCAAATCGGCATGCCGTCCTTGCGCCAGTAGCAGCCAAATGCCCAGCGCGGCAGCGACTCGCCCGGATACCACTTGCCCTGGCCGAAATGCACGAGCGACGCGGGCGCAAATTTCCCGCGCAGCCGCTTGAGCAGCGTGTCGGAAAGAACGCGCTTTTTCGGAGACGTCGCGGAGAAATTCCACTCGGGCCCCTCGGGATCGTCAATCGAGATGAACGTCGGCTCGCCCCCCATCGTGAGACGCACGTCGTGCTTCACAAGGTCGGCATCAATGGCGTGGCCGAGCTTCTCGATCCCGGCCCACTGCTCCTCGGTGTAGGGCTTCGTCACGCGCGGCGATTCGTAGATGCGCGTGACGCGCATTTCGTGCAGCAGCTTCGACTCGCATTTGTCCACCGCGCCGCTAACCGGTGCCGCGGTGCTCGGCTCCGGCGTGCAGCTCAGCGGGATGTGACCTTCGCCCGCGAGCAGTCCGCTCGTCGGATCAAATCCGATCCAGCCCGCGCCGGGCAGATACACTTCGCACCACGCGTGCAGGTCCGTGAAATCCACCTCGGTGCCGCTCGGCCCGTCGAGCGATTTCAAATCCGGCTTGAGCTGGATGAGGTAGCCGCTGACGAAGCGCGCCGCCAAACCGAAGTGCCGCAGCAACTGCACGAGCAGCCACCCCGTGTCACGGCACGAACCGCTGAGATTCGAGAGCGTCGTCTCCGGCGTCTGCACGCCTGGCTCGAGCCGGAGGAGATACTTGATGTCGTGCTGGAGCCGCTGGTTGATCGCGACGAGAAAATCAATCGTGCGCAGTTCCTTCGCGCCGACTTTGGCTGCGGGCTTTTTGCTTTCTGCAGCGGTTCCTTCCACCGCGATGTGCCCGCCTTCCGTGTGGACATTCGTGCGATGCAGCCCGCTCGGCGCGGGCACATGCGTGAGCGCCTCGGGATGCCCGAGAATGTCGCGCTTCAGCGTGGTGAAATACGAAGCGAGCTTCGGCGTCAGCGTGCATGGCTCAAGAAACGGCGTGAGATCCTTCTTCGTCACTGCGTCGTAGGCGAAAGGAAAATTGCTCGCCGCCTCCTCGATGAAAAAGTCGAACGGGTTCAGCACCGACATCTCGGCGACGAGCTCCACATCCACGCAGAATTCCTTCATCTCGTCTGGGAACACGAGCCGCGCGTTCCAATTCGCAAAGGGATCCTGCTGCCAGTTGATGAAGTGCTCGCCGCCCGTGATCTTCTGCGAGTAGCTCAGAATTTTTGTCCTGGAATGCGGCGCAGGCCGCAGCCGCACGACATGAGGCGCGTGCGCGACCGCGCGATCATACGTGTAGTGCGTGCGGTGGTGGAGTGCGACGTGGATGGCCATGAATTTTCGGGATCAGCCGGTGGTGCGAAGACCGCTGGCGATTGCGTTGATGCTCAGAAGGAGGTCGGGCAGCATCGCGTCGGCGGCTTTCTCGTCGCCCGATGCGCGCAGTCCGCGCCATTTCCGCAACAGCGCGATCTGCTGGAGGTGCAGGATGCGCAGCGCCTCGGTGCGAAGATGGAGCGTCTTCCACATGCGCGGCCGGCGATCGACCATCGGGCCGCCGCGCAGACGTTCGAGCATCGCGCGCGTGAGATCCCATTCGCGGAGGATGTGGCCGAGCAGGCGTTCGCGGACCGTGGTGTCTTCCACCATGTCCGCGTAGGCGCACATCAGGTCCCGGTCGGAACTCGCGATGGAAGATTCGATATTCGTGAAGACGTAGTGCAGGAAAGGCCAGCTCCGCAGGCCCGCGCTGAGGCTCGTGAGTTCTTCCCCGGTGAGCGACGCGAGCGCGCTGCCCGCACCGAACCACCCGGGGACATAGAAGCGGGACTGGTTCCACGAGAACACCCACGGAATCGCGCGCAAATCGGCGAGGCTTGGCTGCCCGGTCCGACGCGATGGACGCGACCCGATGCGGCTGTTCTCCAGCGCATCGATCGGCGTCGCCTGCCGGTAAAATGCAAGGAAACCCTCGACTTCGAGCAGGCCGCGATACGCCGCCCGGCTGCTCGCCGCGAGTTTCTCGACGACCGGTGTGAGCGGACGCGACGCCTGGCGCTCGCGCGCGTGACGGCCTGTCTTGACGGTCACGCCGGCGAGCAGGAGTTCGAGGTTGTAGGCCGCCGTCGCCGGATTCGCAAATTTCTGCGCGATGGTTTCCCCCTGCTCCGTCAGCCGGATGTCGCCTTGCAGCGAACCGTGCGCGAGCGCATCGAGGAACCGATGCGTCGGCCCCGCGCCGCGACTGACGGTGCCGCCGCGACCGTGGAAGAAACGGATCCCGATGCCGGCCTCCTGCCCCACTGCCGCGAGCTGCGCCTGGGCGCGGTGCAATGCCCATTGGCTGGCGAGGATTCCCGCGTCCTTGTTGCTGTCGCTGTAGCCGACCATCACCTGCTGGATGATCTCCGTGCCGTCGCGCTTCGACTGGAACTCGAGGCTCCGCCGCGTGACGGGCTGCGCGAGAAATTGCCGCAGCATTTCCGGCCCGCGCTCGAGATCATCCGCAGTTTCAAAGAGCGGCACCACCGGCAGCAGGCACACGATGCCCTCGGGAAAAGCACGCAGCAGCCCCGCCTCGCGGGCGAGAACGTAAACGACGAGCAGATCGGAAAGGCGGCGCGTCATGCTCACGATGAGCGCGCCGCCGCCATCCGCACCGAACCGGGCGATATGCGCGGCGAGCACACGATGGCAGCCGACCACGGCATCCGCCTCGGGCCCCGCGCTCGCGCTGGGATGCAGGAATGGCCGCGGCGATTGCAATTCACGCTCCAGGAAACGAAGCCGCTCCGCCTCGGACCATTCCTCCCACTGGCTGCCGTCGATTCCCGCGGCACTCATGAGCTGGCTGAGCGCCTTCGCGTGGAAGGCGGAGTTTTGCCGGATATCGAGATTCGCAAGATGAAAGCCAAAGACCTCCAGCGCGCGGCGCGGCGGACCGACATCCGCATCGGCGAGCCGCTGCGCGCCCGCTTCCACGAGCAAAGAATGCAACACATCGAGATCGGCGGCGAGTTCCGCGGCGGCGTGGTAAAGACCGTCGCCCTCGCGAAGTTCCGCGAGCTGGCCGGGAATCACAGCGAGCGGGAGACGCGCGAGCATCAGCTCTACGAACTGCCGCCACGGCTCCTCCCCGTGGCTGGCGAGGATGCCCGCCGCCGCATTGCCCAGCGCATCCGCCATCCGACCGATCGCCGCGCGCAACGCCACCGGCGGCGGCTGGATCCATGTCGTGAGCGTGAGCTTCTCGGCGAGCGCGGTGAGATTGCGATGATGCACGAGCAGCGCATTCGCCCGCAGGCGTTCGAGGGATTCGCGCGTCACCTCGGCCGTCACGCCGGGATGGCCGTCGCGGTCACCGCCGACCCACGTGCCGAAGCCGATGCGCGGCAGCGCATCCGGCGCGGCGAGCCGCGCGGGATTGAAGCCCGCCTCACTCCACGCGAGCCGCAGCCGTTCATCGAGCACCGGCAGCACCGCCGGGAAAACATCGCGCAGATAGTGCAACACATTCCGGCGCTCATCGGCGAGCGTCGGCTTTTCCAAAAGGATCTCGCCCGTGCGCCACAGGCGCTCGAGCGCCGCCTTCACCTCCGCGGCGCGACGGCGGACTCCGCCGGGCGTGCGCGATCCCGTGCCGCCCTGCTGGAGCAATGCGAAGAGCATGCGGTGGTGATCGAGCACCGTGAGGCGCTTCGCCTCGGTCGGATGCGCTGTGAGCACCGGCTCCACACGCACGTGCCTCATCTGCGCGACGATGTCGTCCTCACTCGTTCCCGCGGCTTTCAGCGCCGCGAGATGGCTTCCCCAGAGGCCCTTCTCCGCGGCCACACCTTCGTGCTCTTCGCGAAGCTCGCGCACGGTGGCGGCGGCATTTTCCTCCACCATATTCAGAATCTGGAACGCAACCGAGTACGCGAGGCCGAGCCGGGCGGGCGGCTCGGACGCCATCACGCCTCCGCCGATCCACGGCAGATGCGCGGCGAGTTCCCCGTGGCCGAGATCGCGCAGCACTTCCGCAAACGCGCCAACCAGAAACCGCAGATCGCGGTCAATCTGCTCGAACCCGATGCTGAGGTAATCAGGCTTTTCCGTGCTCATTCCCTGATGATGCTCGATCCCGCCCGGAGTGGAAGCGGGGTTTGCGCGCGCCGGGGGAATGAGCGGCATTTTGACGGGACTGCTGTTGCTGCATTTCCTGCTGCACGATGATCTCGTCTTCGAGATTCGTGAACGGCTGGAAGATGTATGCGTTGAAAAGCGCCTCGCCGATTCCGTTGAACTTCACTTGGAGGCGGTCGAGGTACTCGTGCAGACCGACAGCGAGGACTTCGTCCATTGAGCCGTATTCGAGTTCGGCGAGCAAACGTCCGCTCAATTTCTCCGCGTCGTTGCTGAAGCGGCGCGGCGCGACGCCGGAAATGCGGCGAAGCGCGTCGTCGAGCTTCTCCACGCAGAAGCGCACGCTGCGCGGGAATTCGTCGCTGAAGAGCAGCATCTCCGCGACCCACTCGGGCCGCACCTCCGCGCCGTATGCGGCCTTGTATGCGTCCCATGCACTGCATGAGCGGAGCATTGAACTGAGTTCCAGCGCGTCACGCTGCGTCATCGTGCGCGGCGTCTCCTTCGTCGGGAAAATGGCGTGGCGCACGTCGAGGATGCGCGTGATCTTGTCCGCGCGTTCGAGGAACTTGCCGACCTGCATGAAGTACCAGCCCTCGTTGTGGACGACGGTCGCGTAGATCGTCCCGACGAGCAGCAGGCTCGTGTTCCGGATTTGCGCGAAAAAATCCGCCGGACTGCGCCGCCACAGCTCCCGCGCGTCGGCGGATCGAATCCAGAGATACAGGCGGTTCAATTCCACCCAAAGTTCCGCGGTGATCTGGTCACGCACCATGCGCGCATTCTCGCGCGCCTGGCTGACGGAGCTGATGATCGAGTTTGGGTTCTCAGCGTCGAAGACAAGGAACTCCGTGACGTTCGGGCCCGTAGCCTTGGGGTGGCGCTTGAGAAAATTTTCCTCATCGCCCGTGCTTTCGATGATCGGCATCCAGTGTTCAGCGAGGCTCTGGTCATCGAGCTTTCGGAAGTCGAGAAGGAGCTGGAGATTCACATCCACGATGCGCGCGGTGTTGTCCGCACGCTCGATGTAGCGACTCATCCAGTAGAGGCAGTTTGCGACTCGGCTTAGCATGGCATTTTCTCCTTACTCGTCTCCGTAAAGCACCCAGGTATCCTTCGATCCCCCACCCTGGGATGAGTTCACCACGAGCGATCCTTTTTTCAAAGCAACGCGTGTGAGGCCGCCAGGGACGATGACGACTTTCTCGCCGTAGAGCGCGAAGGGGCGCAGATCGATGTGGCGGCCCTCGAAGGTGCCGTCGTCCTGCCGCGTGGGATGAGTGCTCAGCGAAATCATCGGCTGCGCGATGTAGTTGCGCGGGTCGGCCTTGATCAGTTCGCGGAATTTTTCGATCTCCTCCTTCGTGGACTTCGGCCCCATGAGCATGCCGTAGCCGCCGGATTCGTTCGCGGCCTTCACCACGAGCTTGCCGAGATTTTCCATGATGAACGCAAAGTCCTTTTCCTCGCTCGCGAGATACGTTGGCACGTTTGGCAGGATGGGCTCCTGATCAAGGTAGTACTTAATCATCCTCGGCACGAAGTAGTACATCACCTTGTCGTCCGCGATGCCGGTGCCAATGGAGTTTGCGAGCGACACATTCCCCGATCGGTATGCGTGGATGAGCCCCGGCACGCCGAGCGCGCTGTCGCGGCGGAAGACGGTGGGATCGAGGAAATCATCATCGAGCCTGCGGTAGATCACATGCACCTGCTTCTGCCCCTTCGTCGTCCGCATGAAGACGCGTCCATCGCGCACGACGAGGTCGCGGCCCTCGACGATCTCGATGCCCATCTGCCGCGCGAGATACGTGTGCTCGAAATACGCGCTGTTGTAGGAACCCGGCGTGAGCAGCACCACATTCGGCTCCGCCACGCCATCCGGTGCGGTGTATTGGAGCATCTTCAAAAGCTCCTGCGGGTAATGCTCCACAGGCCGCACGCCGATTTCCTCGAACATCCCGGGAAACGTGCGCTTCATTGCGCCGCGATTCTCCAGCACATAGCTCACGCCGCTCGGGCAGCGGCCGTTGTCTTCGAGCACGAGGTAGTTTCCGTCCGCATCGCGGATGAGATCCGTGCCGCAGATGTGGATGTAGATGTCCTTCGGCACCTGGAAGTTCACGAACTCGCGCCGGAAATGTTTTCCCGAGAGCACGTAGAACGGCGGAATCGTCCCGTCCTTCAGGATGTTTTGCTCGTGGTAGATGTCGTGCAGGAAAAGATTCAGCGCCGTGATGCGCTGCACGAGCCCCGCCTCGATGCGTTCCCATTCCTTCGCCGGGATGATGCGCGGCACGAGGTCGAAAGGGAAAATGCGCTCTGTCCCCGCCGAGTCGCCATACACGTTGAACGTGATACCTTGGCGCAAAAACGCGAGATCCGCGGCGTGGCGCTTCTGCTCGAACTCCTCGACGGGCATCTGCCGGAGCAGACGCTCAAACTTGGCATAGTGCGGACGGATCGCTCCGTCTGCTCCCGCCATTTCATCGTAGAAATGTGACCCTGAAGAATATCCCTGTAACACGGTTGCATTGCCTCTAGCTGGGAAGATTGGATTTCTGCAAGTGCCGATTCAGCAAAAGCCATCGCAGCTTTTCGCGCGTGGAGTTTGACCGCGACGCCCCGCTTCCCACATTGTTCCGCCCGTCATGGAAATCCGAAAAGCCGTCATCACCGCCGCAGGCAAAAGCCAGCGCGGACTCCCCCTTCAGACTCTCGTGGACCGCGAAGGCGTCACCAAGAGCGCGCTCGCCATCATCATCGAGGAAGTCCTGCGCGCGGGCATCGAACAAATCGCGATCGTCATTTCGCGCGGCGACGAGACCTCATTCCGCGCCGCCGCCGGGAAGCACGCGCCCCGGCTCACATTCATCGAACAGGCGCAGCCCCTCGGCTACGCGCACGCGGTCGCGAGCGCTGCGAAATTTACGGGCGACGACGCATTCCTGCTGCTCGTCGGAGATCACCTTTACCTCTCGCACACCGGGCAGGGCTGCGCGGAGCAGCTCGTCGCCATCGCGCGCGCGGAGAATTGCGCCGTGTCCGCCGTGCAGGCCACGCACGAGAGCAAGCTGCCGTATTACGGCGCAGTCGGCGGCAAGCTCATGGACGCCGCGCGGCATCTCTACCAAGTGGACACCGTGCTCGAAAAACCCACGCCCACCGAAGCCGAGCAGCAAATCACCGTCCCCGGCCTGCGCGCCGGCTACTACCTGTGCTTTTTCGGAATGCACGTCCTCACGCCGACGGTACAGCGGTTCCTCGCGGAGCTGTTGCAAAATTCCGCCGGTCGCGAGCAGACGCTCCATCTGCGCGCCGCGCTAGCGCAAGTCGCCGAGCACGAGCGATACCTTGCCGTGGAACTCGCCGGACGCCGCTACGACTTCGGATTGAAATTTGGCCTGCTCACCGCGCAGCTCGCGCTCGCGCTCGAAGGCTGCGACCGCGACGAGGTGCTCCGCGGCATCGTCGAACTCCTCGCCACCGGACGCCCATCCGCGAAGTAGCCCATGTCCACCGGCCCCGCTTCATTGCTCGCACTCATCACCTCGACCGACGCGGCGACTCGCGACCGTTCGCTCGACGACCTCTGCACCGCCGCGCCGTTCGCGCAGCTCCTCACGGAATGCGACGCGCTCGACGCATTCCGCCGCGAATCGCGCAATCTCTACGAGCGTGTCCGCGCATTGTTTTTCCTCCACGCGATCCATCGCTTTCACCTGCCGTCGCGCTCCGAGCTGAAAAAGGGCGGCATCATCCCATTCCACGGCTACGAGCATCTGCTCGCACGGAGATTCGAGGACGCGATCGAACTTTTCACCGCGGCGCAAAAATCCGACGGGCCCTCCGACGCGCTCTCCTCGGCGCTCGCATCCGCGTATCACCGGCTCGCATTTCAGACGCTCGCGGATCAGGTCCGCCGCAGCGTGCGCACCGTGCGCGGGAACCAGTGGATGTTCCGCATGGGCCATCCGAAAGATCAGCCGCTCCGCATCCGCCCCGAACTGCTCGCGATGAACGCCGCAGGCGCGCATCCCATCCTCCGCGAACTCACGCCCGTCCGCATGGATCTCACGCACTCGGCGTGGAGCGACATCTTTTTCCTCGGCATGGATTACCCCGAGGGCGCGCGCGTGCTGAACATCTCCGTGAACCTCGGCGTGCACGGCCGCGACACGGAGACAAAGCCGCCCGTGAGCGCGTGGCTGCGCGTGATTGACGAACCCGTGCTGCGCCTCGTCTCGGTGGATCTCGGCGCGAGTGCGGACATCTCCTCGCTCGCAGAGGTTTTCGATTTTGCAAAAGATTACCTCGGCTTGCTCAAGGCCGCCGTGATCGCGAGCGGCGTCGTGCCGCCGGGCATCGAGGGCAGCGGGCAGTCGCTCGGCGATCTGCTCTCGCAAATGCTCGGCCCCGGCCGCGGCCTCGAACTCGTCTCCAGCGTGAACGACATCCCGAAAGGCTCGCGCCTCGCCGTGTCCACGAATCTCCTCGCCGCGCTCATCTCCGTGCTCATGCGCGCGACCGGCCAGGCCGAATCGCTCACGGGCGAGTTGCGCGAAAGCGAGCGACGGCTCGTGCTCGCGCGCGCGCTGCTCGGCGAATGGATCGGCGGCAGCGGCGGCGGCTGGCAGGACAGCGGCGGCGTGTGGCCGGGGATCAAATTGATTGAAGGTGTCGCATCATCGCCCGGCGATCCCGAGCACGGCATCTCGCGCGGGCGGCTCATGCCGCAGCACCGCGTCTTCACGCGCGACGAAATCCCCGACAGCGCGCGCAAGGCGTTGCAGGATTCGCTTGTCGTCGTCCACGGCGGCATGGCGCAAAACGTCGGCCCCATCCTCGAAATGGTGACGGAAAAATATCTGCTGCGCTGCGCCGCCGAATGGCACGGCAGGCAGGACGCGCTCAGCTTCCTCGACCAGATCCTCGACGCACTGCGGAAGGGCGACATCCGGCGCGTCGGCGAAATCACCACGCAGAATTTTTCCGGCCCGATCCAGGCCATCATCCCGTGGGCCTCGACCTACTACACCGAACGGCTCATCGAGAGCGTGCGCGCGGAATTCGGCGGCGATTTCTGGGGCTTCTGGATGCTCGGCGGCATGAGCGGCGGCGGCATGGGCTTCATCTTCGCGCCGCACCGAAAAGCAGAGGCGCAGCAGCGCATGACCGCGATCATGAGCGCGACGAAAAAGGAACTCAGCTCGTCGCTCCCGTTCGCGATGGAGCCGGTCGTGTATGATTTCAAAATCAACGAGCACGGCACATTCGCCGATCTCCTCGACGGCGGCACGCACGCGCCGCTGATGCCGAAGGGCTACTACCTCCTCCTCGCTCCGAAGCTCCTGCGACAGGATCCGAAAACACTCTCGCACACACGCCGCGTCGAACTCGACAGCTTCGCCAACGCATGCCGCACGCAGCCCGACCTGCGCGACGTGGTGCAGGAGCTTTTCCACTCGCTCATCCCGCGCACCGCCGAGGATCGCGGCAGCAGCCAGAGCCTCGACGCATTGCTGGAAGAAAACGGCTTCGACCGCGAGGCGCACGAGCAGATCCGCAGCGATCTGAAGGCCGGCCGCATCGGCCTCGCTCAGAATCGCCTGCCAGCGAATGCCGTCATCGAAGACGTGACGCCGGGCGACGTCGCCGACTGCCAGGGTCTCGACGGAAAATCCGGCGCAGCCCACGCGCGCGGGCTTGACGCGCTGCGCAAGGGCGAAGCCGCAGTCGTCACCCTCGCCGCCGGAGCCGCATCGCGCTGGACGCAGGGCGCGGGCGTCGTGAAGTCGCTGCATCCCTTTTGCAAATTCGCCGGACGCCACCGCACATTCCTCGAGACGCATCTCGCAAAATCACGCCGCATCTCGCTGCTCTCGAACCACAGCGTCCCGCACGTCGTCACCACGAGCTACCTCACGCACGAGCCCATCTCCGCCATTCTCGCCGCACGGAAAAACTACGGTTACGAAGGCCCCCTGCTGCTCAGCCGCGGACGCAGCGTAGGCCTCCGCATGGTGCCCGCGACGCGCGACCTGCGCTTCGCGTGGGAGGAAATGCCGCAGCAGGTGCTCGACGAGCAGCAGCAGAAAGTCCGCGACTCACTGCGCGCCGCGCTCATCCGCTGGGCCGAGGGCATGGGCGAGACCGGCGATTACCGCGGCAATCTCCCGCTCCAGTGCATGCACCCCATCGGGCATTTTTACGAAATCCCGAACCTCCTGCGCAACGGCACCCTCGCCGCGCTGCTCCGCGAGCGCCCGCAGTTGAAGACGCTGATGCTGCACAACATTGACACCCTCGGTGCAAACCTCGATCCCGCACTGCTCGGCCGGCATCTCGAAAGCGGCGCGACGCTTTCATTCGAAGTCATCACGCGCCGCCTCGAGGATCGCGGCGGCGGCCTCGCGCGCGTGGATGGCCGCGTGCGCCTCGTCGAGGGACTCGCGATGCCGCGCGAGGAATTGGAGTTCAACCTCACCTACTACAACACGCTCACGACGTGGGTGGACATTGACGCGATGCTCGCCGCATTCGGCCTCACGCGCGCCGACCTCGACGACGAGCCTCGCGTGCTCGCCGCCATCCGCAACCTCGCCGCGCGCGTGCCGACCTACATCACGCTCAAGGACGTGAAAAAACGATGGGGCCACGGACAGGAGGACGTCTTCCCCGTCGCGCAATTTGAAAAGCTGTGGGGCGACCTCACCGCGCTGCCTGAAATCAATTCCAAGTTTCTCGTCGTCCCGCGCCTCCGCGGCCAGCAGCTCAAGGAACAGGCGCAGCTCGACGGCTGGCTCCGCGACGGCTCGGCAGCCTACGTCGAGTCGCTCTGCGATTTCAGCCAGGGCGGCTGAAGCAAAAGCGGAGCCGCTTTCTGAACTCCCGGGTTCTGCTGGAAAGGCCCTCCAGCCCATAAAGCAATTTCGCAGGACTCAAAAATGCCCGCTACCTTTTCCCGAAGAGGCTCCAGCCTGCGGCGGGCTTTTCGGCCTGCTTGTTTTGCTGGACCTTGAGCTGGCCGAGCAGGCTTTGCAGGTGGAGGTAGATGCGGTGCCACTGGCTCTCGACGGCCGGGATCGTGTCGCTCATTTCCGCGAGGTAACGGAGCGAGGGCGCGCTGGCGAAGAGCGAGAGCACGTCCTCTTTGCGCAGGCCGCCCTTGACCTCGCTGGCATGGATGATCTCGGTGCCCTGCGTGATGAGGCTCTTGAGATCGAGGAACTGCGCGTCGTCCTCGGAGGTGAATTTTTTGTCGCGCGCGAGGGTGACGTAGGAGTTGAACTGCTTCCAGCATTCGATGTGCGTCTCGAGATGAAGGACGAAGTCTTCGAGGTTTTTGTAGTTCATGTTTGTGGGCACGGGCTTCCGTGAAATTCGGGTTTCGTTCGGGATGAGAAAGATGAGCGCGCCGCCGCGGAGGTCGCGTGCGGCGATGGTCATGCCGGTGTAGCGGATGGAAATGTCGTTGAGCGCGGCGTTCATCTCGACGCCGAGGCGGAAGGTCTCGATGACCGTGCGTCCGATTTCGAGCGCGATCTCCACGGGAAACCACTGCGGCAGCGTGCTGCAGACGATCCCACCGTCGCGGTGGACGGCGAAGCAGCCGGACGGGATGCGCACAGCCTCGATGGGGACGGCGGTGCGGACGAATGGATTCAGGATGCCCATTTGGTTTCGATCTGGGTGAGGGTTTCGCGGATTTGCGGCGCGGCGAGCGCGCGGGTGATGCCGACGCCGAGCACTTCCTGGTCGGCGGAGAGGATGGCGATGTTGCGCGCCGAACCGAATGCGATGATGTCGAGCAGTTCGCCGACTTTCAACTGTTCGCCGAGCTGCTTGAACGCGTGCGCGGTCTGGTGCGTCCACACGGCGAGCGGTGCGGGATCGTCGCAGCCCCAGTGCTCGTATGTCTTCGATGCGCCGAGATCCACCGCCATCGCGAACTGCACGCCCGTGAAGCGTGCGAATGCGCTGAGGAGCGATTCCGGCGTCTCCCTTTCCGCGGCATCGGCCTCGTCGGCCTCATCAATGCTCTGCGCCGTCTCCATGAGCAGGCTCTCGTAGCCTATGAAGATGGTGCGCGGCCTCGGCAGGCCCGCGGGGAGCACCTCGAAGTTGCCGGCCTTCCAGCCGATCATCTCGGTGATCGCGGCCTTGCCCACCTTGTCCTCGACGGCGGCATCCAGGATCTCGCCTTTCTGGATCCAGATGCGCCCCTCGCCGCTGGCACTGGAGATTTTCAGCACGCAGGAATTCTGCGTGAGGCATTCCATCTGGATGATGTCGAGGAGCGTCTTGCTCTGCACGCCGCGGAAGCCGCCCTGGCTCTCGCGCCCGAGCAGGCTCTCGATGCAGTCCACAAAGAAGATGATCTCGCGGCCGGTCTTCGGCTTCTCCATGTAGAGATCCACGCCGACGCGGTAGGCGCGCGCGCGGAGGTCGGTCTCCGACGCGCCGGTCATCACGACGGTGCGCAGCGCGGGGAAGCGCCTGCGGACGACGGCGAGCACCTGGAAGCCGTCCATCTGCGGCATGTTCAGATCCACGAGCAGGAGCACGAAGGGCTCATTTTCGAGAATCGCGATGGCGTCTTGCCCGGTAGTTGCGGTGCGGATTTCCGGCTGGCTGGGCAGCCGTGCGAGGATCTCCTGGTAGATCTCAAGGAGATCCTGCTCGTCGTCGAGAATGAGGATTTTTTGGCGTGCTGCCATTGGGCTGTTTGGGCTGAATTTTTTACCTGCGAGCTGCTGAAGCCAACAGCTCATCATAACCGGCTAGCAAGGCACGCGCCTGATTTGATGGAAAAAAATTACGCCGCGTCAGCCGGGCCAAGCGGGGGCTCCTGCCCTTTGTCCCGCACCCGCTCCTACCCTCCGAGAACCGGCGCACGGAGAACCGGTGCAAAACAAGGGTGAGAGATTTCAAACGAAACCGCCGCCAAAACATTTCCGAGGTCCTCGGGCCGCATGGCATCGTGTCTGCTTGCCCCACTTTGGAAACCCCGACCATGATCCTCAAGTTTCTAAAACGAATCTTTGGCAGAGATGACAGCGACCCGGCGCAACCCGCGCACGTTGCGAGCTCGACGACCGCAAGCAGCGGCAAGCGCGCTGCGGAGAAAGAAAAGCCGGTCGCCTCCGACATCGAGGTGGCCTCGCTCTCGCTCCGCGCGATTCTCGACAAGCTGCCCGCGGATCTCCACGCCATCATCGAGAGGCTGCCGGAGCCCGGGGTGAAGATCATGCTGCCGCTGAATTCGATCATCAAACAACTGCCGACCGGGGCCGTGCGGATGTCGCTCGCGAGCGTGCTCCGCCAGGCACCTGCGGGGACATTCCGGAAGACGGGTGTGGAGGGCAAGCAGATGGTGGACGTCCCGCTCTCCGAGGTGTTCAGAAACATTGATCCGAAACGCCTCGGCCGCCGGTCCGACCAGCGCCGCTACGATGTCCCGGACGACACCGCCGGATTTTTCGACAGGACCGGCGGCAGCCAGGGACTGAACGCCGCGCCCGCGCCGAACCGCACCGACATTCCGCAGCCCGCGGTAAAATCTCCGGACGTGGCACCGGCACCAGCGTCACGTCCATCCGTGCTGAAGATGCCCTCCGCCGCAGCGCCAACAGCGCCAGGCAACATTGGCAACGGCAAGGCACATGCCCCGGCCAGCGCGGCAAAGACAGCGGCACCGGCCGGCGGAAGCGGCGAACTGGTGATCTCATTTGTGGAACTCGCAGCCGGCTGGCCGGAGGGCGTCCGCAGCGAACTTTCATTCGTGCCCGGCGACACGAAACTGGTGATCCCGCAGCAGGCGGTCAGCCCCGGACTTCAGAAGGGCAAGGTGATCTTCCCGTGGGCACAAGTGCGCCAGTGGATGATGCCCGCACTCACCTCCTCCGCCGCGATCGCGGATGATCTCGATCTCGTCCTTCCGCTGAAAATCATCGCGCCCGCCTTTGTCGCCGCGACCGGTGCGACGAAGCGCCGCGAGGCCGCGGAGATCGATCACAGCCTGCCGGATTTCTTCGGCGCGGTGCCGAAGCCGGCGTTCAAGCTCGTGCAGCAGGCTCCCGAGGAGCTGCCCATGGCAAAGGCCATGACCGCGCCGACGGAGCCGCCACCTACTGCGCCGGCGCCCGCCGAAACCGCGCCGGTGGAAGCCGCCGCACCGGCACCCGCACCCGCAGCCGGCCCGCTGAAATTCACCTTGGTCGGCGAGCCGCTCGCGCCGGTCGCGGAATCCGCACCAGTTCTCGCGATGCCGATTTTCGCCGCGCCGGTGGCCGAAGCCGTGCTGCCCACAGGACCGGTCTCTCCGCCGCAGGAACCGGCGGTCTTCACGCCCGCGGAACTCGTGAAGCGCACCTGTGCGCTCCAAGGCGTCGCCGGAGCGGTGATCGCGCTCGAGGAAGGCTTCGTCGTCGCGCAAAGCCTGCCGGACGGATTTTCCGCCGACACCTTCGCCGCATTCATGCCGCAGATCATCGCGCGCCTCGAAAAATACACCATCGAGATGCTGCTCGGAGCCACTACTGAAATCACCCTCCACACCGCGAGCGGCCCCTGCCACATCGCACGCTGCGGGAAGATCTATTTCGGAACACTCGGACTCATCGGCGAACCCCTGCCGGACAGCCTCCGCACTCTCACCGCGCAACTCCCAGACCTCAATTCGTAACAGCCTTCATCCATGGCAATCATCAACCGCGCAACCAAGGAACTCCAACTCAAGATCGTGTACTACGGCCCGGCCAAAAGCGGGAAGACCACGAACCTCGAACAGGTCCACGCCAACGTCCAAGTCCCCGACGAGACGCCGAAAAGCAAGATGACCTCGCTCGCGACCAGCAGCGACCGCACGCTCTTCTTCGATTTCTTCCCGCTCAAGGCGACTACGATCAAGGGCTTCAAATCGAAGTTCTCACTCTTCACCGTGCCCGGCCAGGTCATCTATAATGCGACGCGCCAGATCGTGCTCCGCGGCGTGGATGGCATCGTCTTCGTCGCCGACTCGCAATACGACAAGATGCCCGAGAACATCGAGACCTTCCAGCACATGCAGGACAACCTGAAGTCGCTGAACCTCTCGCTCGATGACATCCCCTACGTCATCCAGTACAACAAGCGAGACCTGCCCGACGTCGCCCCGGTCGAATACCTCGAATACGTGCTGAACAACCGCGAGGTTCACGTCCCTTTCTTCGAAGCTGCCGCGAACAAATGTGAGGGCGTATTCGAGACGCTGAACATGATCACAAAGCTGCTCATCCACAAATACCTCAACAAGTAGTCCGGACTTCCAACCCCGCACACACGATGCCTTTTCCACAGCTGAACGAGGAAGACATGCAGTACATTGACAAGGTCCTCGGCGACCTTGTCAGAAAAAGCGAGGCGCTCCTCTCAATGCTCGTCGAGAAGGCCGGCTACCTCATCCAGCAGCATGGCAACGCCGAAGCGCTGGACACCACGACGCTCGCGACCCTCGGTTCGAACGCCTATAATGCCACGCACTTCATGGCGCAGCTCGTGAACGAGCACAACTTCACCAGCATGTATCAGCAGGGCGAGACCTTCAGCACGCTCATCCTGAACATTGATGAGAACTGCATCCTCGTCCTCATCTTCGGCACCGAGCACACCGTGGGTTCGATGAAATACTACGCCGCACCCGCCGTGAAATGCCTCGCCGGCTGGCTCGCCGCGGCTTCCGAACGCGGCGAGACCGCGCTCGATCTCTGCGACATGGACACCGGCGACGTGCAGGCGCTCTTCCGCCGCGCGTAGGGACAAAGGGCGCGTCCTACTGTTCCCCGCGCCTGCGTGGTGACCGCTCGAAGAGGCGCAGCGCGAGCCCGAAGACAAAACCCGCGGCCACCGCCGTGAGCACAGCGGCGACCGGATTTTTCATCGCACGCCTGCCGACGCTCCGTGCATCCGCCGTGATTTTCTTCGCGCGCCTGGCGAGTTCGCCCGCGTCCATCACTCGCCTTCCCCGTCGTGCGACGCGCCGCCCTTTGCATGGGAACGTGCGGCATTTTTCTCGCCGATCACCTCGGAGATTTTCACCAGCCCGAGCAGCAGCAGCACCGGGCGGAGCAGTCCAAATACGATGGACGTCACGAGCCTGAGGATTCTGCTGACCGGAAAAATCGTGAGGAAAATCCCGACGAAGAACGCCCACACGAGCGACTTCACCGGCTGCCTGCGGACTTCCGCAGCAGCTTTCTCGACAAGGTTGTTCACCGGCATTTTTCCCTCCGTCTGCGGCGCGGGTTCGATCGGCTCAGGCATGGTTGCATTAACACCGCCCCCAGCCCTGCGGTCAACGCGGGAAGCGCGCGCCGAATGTGAAACATTCCTCATCCGCCCAGATGGTGCACCCGGGGAGGCTCGAACTCCCAACCTGCGGTTTAGAAGACCGCTGCTCTATCCAGTTGAGCTACAGGTGCTTTTACTCTGTTGCGAAGATGCGCCAAGCTGCTTTTTCACTTGGCGTACTACAGTCATGTACGACACTGCGGACATGAAACGGGTCAAGAGCGCAAAAATTTGGGAGAAAACAAGGCGTCAGAATTTGTGGCGTCATCGAAGCGGGATTTACTATGCGCGCCTTTTCAACGCGGGCAAACAAATCTGGCGCTCGCTGAAGACGCCCCTCTTCAGCGTGGCCGAGGCAAGGCTGGACGCACAGCTCACAGAACACCGGAAGCACAAGGTGAAGAATACCAGCGTCGCGCAGGGCAAGCTGACGTTCTCGGATGCCCTCTCGGTGGTGAACGGCAAACTGAAAAGCGATCCCAAATTGAAACCGGCAACTCGGAAATACCACGCCGAGATTTTCGCGGCCATCGTGCGGACCTGGTCGGGGATTGCCACGCGCCCGCTGAACAAAATCACTGACACAGAAATGCGCGAGTGGTTCGAACTCTGGAAAGCGAAAACCAGCGCAACCCGATACAACGCGACACTCACTGCCATGCGCCGCATTTTCAAAGTGGGCATCGACGCAGGTGCGCTGTTCATCGACCCAACTCAGAGCATCGGACGCAGCCGGGTCCGCCAGAAGAAGCTTGAGCTGCCTTCCCGAGAACAATTCTCCGCCATGATCGAACACATCCGGACCGCCGGCGGTCGGTTCTCGCGCGACGCCGCGGACTTTGTGTGCGGACTCGCATTCACAGGGTTGCGGACAGGCGAGGCCAAGCATCTTCTGTGGCGTGATCTGGATCTTGAAGCCAACCGGCTGCACGTTCGTGGTGATGCGGAGACGGGCACGAAGAATTGGGAAACACGCCTCGTGCCGCTCATTCCCGCAGCCATCGCCTTATTTCAACGGATGCGCAGCGAACGCCCCCGTGAAGACAAAGCGATGCCTGTATTTCTCGTGAATGAAGCTCAAAAAGCTCTGGACCGTGCCGCCAAAATCGTTGGGTCAGCCCGAATTGTTCACCACGATCTCCGGCATCTGTTCGCCACCACCTGCATTGAAGCCGGCGTCGATATTCCCACCGTCTCCCGCTGGCTCGGACACAAAGACGGTGGAGCGCTGGCAATGAAAACCTACGGCCACCTCCGCGATGAGCATTCCGCGGCGGCAGCGAAAAAAGTCAGTTTTGCCGCATAAACTCGCTGTGCTACGCAGCACACCCGGAGCAGTGGATCAAAAAGACCACCGTTTTCGAGCTGGTGGAGAATAGCCCTAAAAGCGGAAACGGAAACCACGGATGACACGGATGACACGGATGACACGGATGGCACGGATAGGAAGGGACTTGCCGCCGATGGGGTACTCACCCCGTGGGTGAACCGTTTTCGCCCATCCACCGGTATCTAATCTTCTTCATCCGTGGCATCTGTGTAATCCGTGGTAAATCTCATCGCCGTTTTCAGGATAACTCCGAAGACGACGCGCTTGGCTGGTTTGGCAGCTTCGATGAACGCGAGGTGCGTGGGACAAAAACAAAGATTGGCCTCTCGCTCCGCGAATTCCGAGGCCGTGAGCTGACCGGCGTGACGATCGAGATTGATGGGAACAACGGTCGCTCCGAACGTCAGGAATTGCGTTTCACACGCCGCCAGGCAACGCGTGGCTTCAAGTTCGCGGATGTGTTTGACGCAAAAACCGGGGACGTTGGGGACGTTTCCCAGACCCTTTACGCCGAACCTAAAATCAGCAGCAAGCCGATGAGGAGCTTGAATCCACCGGTCCATTTCAAACCTCGTTCTGTGTTCTTGGGCTGCATTGCATCATGGCCACAAGGCGCAGTCGAGAGGCGGTGTTCAAGCCCGAATGCGTCACTTCCAAGGCTCATTGACGTGCTCAGGCAGCCGGTGTCCCGGCTATGCCCGACTGGGCAGCCGTCGCGTTCGTGGCGGCGAGGCTTTCGATTTGTGCACGGAGCGGACCAGTCCCGTGGAGTTCCCCGATGAATCGCGGGGGAATGCCGGATTCCCCCACAGCGGCTCCGAGCAATGCGCCGACGACTGCGCCGCGGTGGCAATTGTCGCCGCCGACGTTTGCGTTGGCGATGACGCCGGATTCGAAATCCCCGGCATATTTCCAGGCGAGGTAAAGGGATGCCGGGAACGCATCTGCGATGTAGCAGGCGGGGCTCACGCGATGGCCAATGACAACTTCATCCGGCTCGCGCGACCATTGCTCAGCTTTGCGTTTGGAAAACCAATCCGCTCCGTGCTGGAAGATCGCCGTGCGGAGATCGCCACCCGCCGCGGTGTCGCAGAGGATTTGCGCGAGAGCGTCGCCGGCGGCGAGGACTTCATCGCTGCGATGGGTGAGCGTGATGTGCTCGCGCACCGCAGCGCGGGCGGCCTTCACATCCGAGGCGAGGAATGCGCACAGGATGCCCACATGCGCGAGGCCACCGATGTGGATGTCGCTGCCAGCGCATTTGCGTGGAGCGGTGCCTCGTGAGTAAGCGGTGAAAAATTTCCGGTGACACTCTTCCACATAGGTGTCGCGATGCTGGCCGGGCGTGAGCATGAACTCGGTGTATCGCTGGAGATAGCCGTCCGGTTCGTAGCTGCCTCGCGCGACGAGCGACTCCATGAGCATTTTCGCGAGCTGGAGATTGAGCGTGTTTTCACCGGCGCGAAGGAACTGATGATAGTGAATGTCCCGCCTGCCCCAGTATTCCGCCTGGTCGTGGAGGATTTCGCCGCGCGCGTTCAGGGCAGTGTATTCCGAGCGCCAGAGGATGCTGCCGGGATGCGGATTCCGGGGAGGGACATAGTCGCGCACGATGCCGTAGTCCCGGTGGAGCGCCGCCCGATCGTAATACCAATGGACCGGCATCGCCAGCGCGTCGCCGATGAAGGACCCCCATGCCATGCCGTGAAGTGAATCGCTCATTGCAATTTCACCGGGAGCGGCGCGGTCGCGGCTGCCGCGCGGCGTTTGAATCCGGCCAAAATGAGATCCGTGGATCGAAAGCCACGATTGATCTCCAATCCAAGCATTCGCCAGTGGTGCGCGTGCAGATCGAATGGCACGCGGATCCGCTCATCGAAATCCGTCGGCCACAAGACGCCGCCGACGCTGCGGAAATCACGGAAGGTCACATCCACCTCCGCGCCGCGTGTGCTTCCGAGGCCGTTCAAAGTCATGCGCACGCGCCGGAGTTGCTTGGTGGAGCGGTCGATGAAAAGGATCACGCGATCTTCCTTCGCAAATCCAAACCCGGGGCGCAGCACTGCGAGCACCTGATCGCACAGCATCTTGTCCACGACCGCCTCGCCATTCGGCGCGAGCACGACGCCCGGACGATCAAAGTAGAATGGCCCGAGCAGAAACAGCGTGTAGGCGTCGGCGACGAGCGCGGCTGCGCGGCTGGTTTCTTCGTCGGTCGAAAGTGAACCATTGTAGCCGAACGTGACTTTTCCCGGCGTGCGGACGACGAGCTTCTTTCCCGCCGGCCCGATGTGCTCCTGCGCGACGACGCGCGGTCCGAAGAGCACCCGCTCCTCCGAGCCACGCCGAAACCCTCGATCCGAGAGCACCGGCTGAAAGCGCGGCCCGATCGACGCCCATCGTCCTTCGTAGCGCACGCTCACATCGCGGACTTTTGCAAACGCACTTGCCCCGTGCGCGCGCTGCGATGAGGCGAGCAACGCAGCGGCTCCAGCGTGGGTTTTTGGAATCTCGCGCGTGCAGATTTTCGGCGAAGCGCAGGCGGTGAGGAGACACGCCGTCGCGGCGAGCAGGCTGTGTGTGACGCGGAAGGTCATAGGTTGTGAGAAGTGGCGGCGAAATCCGTGGGCAGGCCGACGTGCTCCCATGCGGCACGCTCCCTCTCCGTATCCGCGAGCTTTTTCCGGGCCTTGTCGTTCGCGTATTTTCCGAGCACGAGGCGCAGCGGCGGGGCGTCGGATTCCACGGCGGCGATGATCGCCTCCGCCGCACGGGCCGGGTCGCCGGGCTGCTTGCCTTCCATCGTTTCGAGGAAGCGCGCGAATTTTCCGCTCGTGCGGTCATAGTCGGCGATCTGGCTCTCGGCGCGTTCGAGCGATCGAGCGATGAAGTCGGTGCGGAACGGGCCAGGCTGCACGATGGTCACTTTGATCCCGAGCGGCTTGAGTTCCGCGGCGAGTGATTCCGAGACGCCTTCGAGCGCCCACTTCGTCGCGCCGTAGATGGAGAAGCCGGCGTAGTTGGAAATCACCGCGGCGGCGGAGATGTTCACGATGTGCCCGCTGCCCTGCGCCCGCAGAACCGGCAGCGCGGCGCGGATAACTTCCAGCGCGCCGAAGAAGTTGGTGTCGAAGTTGCGGGCGATTTGCTGCGTTCCGAGTTCCTCGAATGCACCGGCCAGGCCGTAGCCGGCGTTGTTCACCACGACATCGAGACGCCCAAACGCCTCCACCGCCTGCGCGACCACGCTCTTCACCTGCGTCGCGTCCGTGACATCCAGAGCGAGCGCGCGGCAGGTGTCGGGAAATTGCGCGGCGAGTTCGCTGAGAGCCTCGGCATTCCGCGCGGTGGCCACGACGCGCTCTCCACGAGCGAGCACAGCCGCCGCGAGCGACGCGCCGAAGCCGCTGGAGCAGCCGGTGATCAGCCAGACGCGGGCCGTTGTTGTTGAATCATTCATGGGTGCCTATTTCGACGCCCGAACATTACGCGCCGGCTTCCTCCGCGGACGCGGAAAAGCCCCAGGGCATGACTTCTTACCTCATACTCTTGCTCCTGCTCTTGCTCGGCCCCATGGACCTCCGCGCACAAGAGCACGTGTGGGAAAAAGAAGCGGGCACTAGCTCCTCAGCAGATCCCATCGAGTACACAAACCCCGCGCATGCTCCACGCCGCCGTGCGCCACCAATTGCTCGCCACGAGCCGGCGATGCACTTCCGCGTCGAAGCCCCCGGCGAGACGATCATGAAGTGGAATCTGCACGCGCCAGGTCGCGAGCCAGTTGAAAGCCAGCGGCGCGAAACTCACCAGCAGCCACGGCTCGCGCGCGCCTTGCATGAGAAGGATCGCAGCCGTGAGCAGTTCAATCGCCATGAGCGGCGCGACAATCCATGTGATCTGCCGCGTGTGCCGCGCATGGTAGCTGCGAAATGTGTCGGCACCGACTTGCGCGAAGAGCGGGTAATGCACGAGTTGCACCGTCCAAATTAGCCCGACGAGCGCCCACGTCGCGGCGGCGTGCACGGCGAGCAGGGCGGTCATGACGCGGCCGGGATGCGGCAAAGCTCCGCGTAGTCGGGTCGATCGGCCGCGGTGGCGTGGAGGAAACGGCGCACCACCCGTCCATCGCGGATGAGAAAGACACCCGGCATTTGCGTGCCGTCGCCCTCCAGCATTCCCACGAGATGACCCGAAAAAAACGCGCGCGCCCCACGCCACCAGACACTCCAGCCGAGCAGTTGGGCGAGGGTTCCGCGTCGCAGCCCGAGCCCGCGATAGAGCCGACGCTCCGCGTCGGAAATCGCCGCCACATCGCCAAGACCGTAACCGCCCGCGAATGGCGCAAACGACTCCGGCGTGCCCATGTGAACAAGCGCGATTTTCGTCCCGTCTCTCTCGATCTCCGCACGGCGCGACGAGAGGTCCGCGAGCGCCTCGCGGCAAAAGGTGCAGCCGGCATGCCGCAGGAAAACGACGAGCACCGGCTGGTTGCGCGACATTTCCGCGAGGCTGCTCCCAGCGCTGGTGCGCGCCTCGGCGAGCAGTGTTGCTTCATCGGGAAGATCGTCCGCGCCGGAAGCGGCCTGATGCTGCTCCCACGCGTATTTCAGAATGAGCGCGAACGGCACCCACCAGATGAGATCGTTCGTTACGCAGTTCAGCGCGAAGCCCCACGGCAGCGCGCCCGTCCACAGCGCCTGCACCATGCCGAGCGGCCCGAATACCTTGCCCAAAAATCCGACCAGCACGATGGGCCAATGTCGCACGGGATCGAACGCCGCAATCGCATACCCGACGCCGTAAACGCCCACGATCATCCCGATGCATTGCCAGAACTGCGGGTAGTTCGGCAGCGGCATGTCGAGCCAGCGAAAAATCGCCGAGGGAAACAGCACAGCGAACGCGCCCCAGAGCACATTGTAAGCGCCCGCGGCGAGGAGAACATTGCGCATCCAGCGCGGAGCGGAAGTGGTCGTGGTCATGGTGGCGTCGGGACGATAACGCACGATGCCCTGGTCGCGGACGCGGAAAAGCCTGTTTCCAAGACCGCCGGGCAATCGTAGTGAAGCCGAAAACCCGCTGCTCTTTTCACCACCCGATGACCGCACTGCAATTCGCCTATGCCGCAAACCTCGCGATTCTGCTGCCGATCGCCGTCCCTACGCTGCTCGGCATTTACCGGACAGATCAGCGCAAGTTTCCCGAGAGCGCAGGCTGGCGCGCGCTGGTGGGCGCGCTCTGGACGGGCATCATGGTGCTGTCTGTGCTCGGGCTGAGGGAACCCTTGCGCTACAGCCCGGTGCTCCTGCTCCAACTTATCTACAAGACTCTTTGGCTCGTGGTTTTCGCGCTGCCGTTGGTCCGCCGTCGCGAGACGCACCTCATCCCGTGGGGCATCGCGATTTCATTCGCGGCCATCGTCTTGATCTGGCCGTGGCTGATTCCGTGGGGCTACTTGCTCGGGCGTTAGGAAAACGCTCTTTCCCGTTGCACCGCAAAGATGGGAAGACCGCAGAGACTTGAATTTGAGGAGTCTCCTCTGCGGTCTTCCAAACTCTGCGGTGTCCGATCAGTGATTCCGGAATCTGGTCGCGGTCTGAAAACAATTCACCGAAGCGTTGCGCGATGGCGGTCCCGGACAATCGCGCACGTCGTTCCCGCGAAAGCAGCCGCGTTCCTGCGAGCGACGTAAAGAAAGAAGATGACACCCGCGCAAATGCAACTCGCCCGCCGCCGCCTATGGCTCGGCATTACGAATGTCGGCTTCTGGGTGCTGGCTGCGGGCGCGGGGCTTTTCTGGCTGGTGATTTGTCGCGCAGAAGCGCCCGGCGCGGGGTTGCTGCTTGGAATTGGCGCCGGTGCGATTGCGGCGCAGGCGGTTTTTGATTTCATCGGTGGCGTGACGCTGTTGCCCGGGCCGCGTCCGTCCGGGATGACTTTCCTCCGGGGCTGGCTGCGCGGCGTTCTCGGCCACACGCTCGTGCTGTCAGGTGTAGGAGTCGTGAGTGCGATCAGTCTCCGCTTCACTGGCGGGTTCATTGCCGGCATCGCGTTCGCGACGCTGGCGCTGGCGATCGGGCGGCGGAACCTCCTGGGTGCCATCGGCGGCGTCCCGACCGCGGAACTCGCGCACGATGGAGAAAAGCTTCTCACTGTCGCAGTCAAAGACCCGGCCTTCACCGGCGGGATCGCGGGGCTCGGTCGTCGCGCGAAAAGCCTCCTGCCTGCGAACTGGATCAGCACTTTGCCAAAGCCGGAACTCGCTGCTGAATCGATCCGGCGTCGATGGCAGATCGCAAACGCGCTGCCTGCCCGTGCCTTCTTCCTGATCCTGCTGTGGAATCTGCTTGGCACGTTCATCGGCACACAAGTCTTCCACCTCGCAGAACGTCCGCGCGCCGCGGCACTGCTCGGCCACGCGTGCTGGATGACGCTCTGGACCTTCGCCAGCCTGCTCGTGCTGCCGGCCCTCAGCCGCAAAGCCGTCTTCGCCGCCGACCGCGCCGCTGCCGATTCCGGACACGACCCTCGCGCATGGATCGCCCGCTTTCCCGACGTGGTCGGCGAAGACGGCAGTCCGAACGCAGCCGTGCAGACCATCTTCTACCCGGTCCCATCCACCGAACTGCGCCTGCGCCATCTCGGGCAACCGTCCTCCGGCTTCGTCCCCGGCAATCTCGCCCGCAGCAATCTCTACTACTCTTGGGCCACCTTCACGCTGCTCGGCCGCGCGGTTCACTGCAACGTCGGTCGCCCCGCGCTGTGGGTCTTTCCGCCCTCGGCGTGAGGCCATGACTCGCGTATGACCACAGAACCAGCATGAACTTTAGTTCCCTCTGCCGCGCCGCTTTCCTCGCCGGACATTTTCTTTTCATGAGCCAGGACGCCTCTGCCGAACCCCTCGATCCCTGTCTCTGGAAAAACCGGCTGATCATTGCATCGGTGCCGCGAGGAGAGGACCGGGATCAGCTCGCGACTGCGTTGGCGGCGAACCGCGCGGCGATCGACGAACGGGATCTGCAAGTGATCGATGTTTCACCCGGGTCGGCCCGTATTCCCGGCACCGTCCGGCTCGATCCGCAGCAGACGACCGCGCTGCGGGAGAAGCTGAAGCTCAGCGAGCGGGAGACAAAGGCCGTTTTCATTTTGATCGGAAAGGATGGCGGCGAAAAATCGCGCCAGCGAGAAACGCTCAAGCTCGCGAGCTGGTTCACCCTCATCGATGCAATGCCCATGCGCCGCGACGAGATCGGTCGCCGGGAAAATAGCCGGCAACGATGACGCCGAAGAAACGGGTGCTCATCGTCGGCGGCGGATTGGCCGGCCTCGCCTGTGCCGTCCGGCTGCGAGAAGCCGGAGCGCAGCCGTTGATCTTCGAAGCCAGCGACGACGTGGGCGGGCGCGTGCGGACCGACATGGTCGATGGCTTCCGGCTGGATCGCGGCTTTCAAGTCTATCTCGACGCGTATCCGGAAGCCGGAAAATTCCTGGACCTGCCGCGCCTCGATCTGCGCCCGTTCCGGCCGGGTGCCCTCGTTTATCTCGATGGCCGTCTGCACCGGGTGATGGACGTCTTCCGCGACCCGCGCCATTTGCTCGCCAGCGCGCTGGCGCCCGTCGGTTCGCTGGCCGACAAGTTGCGGGTGGCGGCGCTGAAGTGGCGGATCAGCCGATCGACCCTCGCAGACATCGCCGGCCGCGAAGACCTCACGACCGAAGCCTATCTCCGCCGCGCGGGCTTCTCGCGCCGGATGATCGACGTGTTTTTCCGCTCCTTTTACGGCGGCATTTTTCTGGAAAAGGACCTCCGCACTTCGAGCCGGATGTTTGAGTTCACTTTTCAAATGTTCTCGCGGGGGAGCGCCACCCTGCCCGCGCAGGGAATGCAGGAAATCCCGCGCCAGCTCGCCCGCCGCTTGCCGGCGGACGCGATCCGTCGTGGCGCGCGGGTGACGGAAGTTGCACCGGGAGAGATCACCCTGGCGTCTGGCGAATGTCTCGAAGGCGATGCCGTCGTCGTCGCCGCCGATGCGACGACCGCCGCGCGGTTGATCCCCGGCTTCGTGACGAAAGAACCCGACTGGCGCGCCGTCACCGGACTCTATTTCGCCGCGGAAAAATCACCGCTGCGCGAAGCCATCATCGCCCTCAACGGCACGGGCCGAGGCCTGGTCAATAACGTCTGCGTGCTCTCCGATGTCGCGCCCGGCTACGCGCCGCCGGGCCAGGCGCTGGTCTCCATCTCCGTCCTCGGCGCGCCCGCGATCCCGGATTTGGAAAAGCAGGTCCTCGCGGAACTCGAACCTTGGTTCGGTCCGGAAGTGCGCGGCTGGCGGCACCTCCGCACCGACCGGATCGAGCGCGCCCTGCCCGAGCAGCCACCCATCAGCGGACCGCCCGGATCGTCCTTTCGCGAAATCGACGGCATCTTCGTGTGCGGAGATCATCTCACGAGCGCATCCATCGAGGGCGCGATCGTATCCGGCCTCCGCACCGCCGACGCACTCCTCGGATAGCCGGCTCCGCACTGTGGGTCTTTCCACCATCTGCGTGAGGCTTTGACTCTCGAACCATCTAGCCTCGCGCAATGAAGAGACAACGGCGGTGCCGCAAATGTAGTCCAGGGCTTCAGCCCGTAGAACCGCCCGAACTCGCTCGGCACGCCGCATCGCAACGGACGCCGCATCGGGCTGAAGCCCGTGACTACTTTTGGGTCTCCTGACCGCGCGACACTCGAGAAGCTCGGAGACTATCGCCTTACTTCGTCAGGATCGCCTCCGCAGCCGCCCAGCCTGAGAGCGCTGCACCCTCGACACGCGGGCCGGCGAAGGCGTCGCCGGCGAGCACGAGTGGCGGCGACTGGCTCACGACCACGCAGGGTTCTTCATCGACCTGCATCGGCTTGCTGTAGCGCCAGCCGTGGACTTGGAACGTTCGAATCCCCGCACCGAGCCAGGGCGCGGCTGCGTCGAGCAGGGCGCGGCCGCTCTCCTGCGGGTCGCGTTCCCAATGCTTCAGGCTGAACGCATGCGTTGCGTGAATGGTCACGGCTGGCTCCGCGGAGATTCCTTTCAACGCATTGTCCGCGATCCACGCGATCGGTCCGTCGGCAGGCGCGAGACCGCCGGGAGGCGGAATGCGCGACGGACCATCGAGCACGGCCATCACGGCGAGGCAGCGCGCGTATTCGATTGCGGCGAGACGCGTCCGCATTTCCGGCGCGAGAACGATGCCGCCCGCATCCAGCATCGCGAGCGACTGCGGCACGGGTGGCGTCAGCACCACGGCTCCGGTGGTGAAAGTGCGGCCAGTCGTGGTTTCCGCGCGCCAGCAATCGTCGGCGCGGCGCAGTGCGACCACTGGCATTTCCAAATGAAGATCGAGTCCGAGCGCGAGATGCTTGGCCACGGCGGACATCGCGGGTTTTCCGCGCCAGCGCGCGTGACCGTCCGCTCCGCCCGCAAAACCGAGGCACCATTCCTCCGCCGCTCCGGTCTGCCGACACTGCTCCAGCAAAGCGGCGAAGCGCGGGTCGCGCGCGGTGATGAATTGCGCTCCGTGGTCGAAAGTCGCGCCGTCAATCCGCCGACTCGCAAGCCGCCCGCCCACGCCGCGGCCTTTGTCGAGCACGAGCACGCGGTGACCTGCGCGCTGCAATTCCGCAGCCGCGATCAACCCCGCCATCCCGGCGCCGATGACCAGCACATCCGTGGTTTGTTGAGTCTCGTCCATTCAGCGTTTCATGCTCCAGTCTGTTCGCGCGGGAAACAATGCGAGGCGCACAAATTTCGCACGCGCCGCGATGATTGACTCACACTTCAGTATGCAGCGGAGCAATGACACCCTATGGTCGCGCCCTTGAACTCCGTCCTTATCCTTTTCTCCGCGATTTCCTTCCTCGGGTACGGCGCAGCATGCTTTGTGGCCTCGTATATGAAGCGGGAGTTCGAACGCTACCGCCTCGCATCCCAGCGCACGCTCGTCGGCGGACTGCAAGTGTGCGCGGCGATTGGATTGCTCGCCGGCCTGAGCCAGCCGTGGATGGGACGCGCGGCGGCGGCCGGGCTTGCGCTGATGATGCTGGTCGCAGTCGGCGTCCGCATCAAAATCAAAGACACGCTGCTACAGACAGTCCCGGCGCTGATTTATCTGGCGCTAAATGCCTACCTGAGTCTGGCGGCGTTCTGAGCAAACCCGACGGCTACAGCAGCGCGATGGCGGCACACATCGCGAGCACAGCGATGGCTGGCAGGGCTTTATTGATCGGGTCTTTCACTTTGAGATGCATCACGAACGCCCCAAGCATCAGCAATCCCAAACCGATCGCCGCCGGCTGCGCCACGCGGTGGATCCAAATGGCGGCGATGAGCGCGAGCGCCAGACCCACCTTGAGCACGCCGACCACGCACATGAACCAGAACGGCAGCCCGTAGGCGGCGAACTCCTCGCGCAGGTTCCTCGCGTCGCCCCCGCGAAACGGCGTCGCCTTGGCCGAGCGGAGCATCCAGACGTTCAGGATCCCGAGGGCCACGATTAACTGCAGAGCAATGAGGAAATATTCCACGGCGTGAAAGTAAGGATGCGCGACCCTGTCGGATCGAACTGCGAGCAGACTGCCCCGCGCCGTCTGGTGCCGCAAGCGAATCTCCTCATAAGCGCGAAAGCGGGAGCGAGGGCTGCCAATCTGTTTTTGTTGTTCCCGTCCATTCGCGCGAAACGTATCGCGGCGCGCACAGAGTTCACCGCTTCCATGAGAAATTTCACCATCGGCCATTTCATTCCAGCTTCGCGGCAATGACGGCCGCTGACGCAACGCCGCCTGCTCCCGATGTGTCGCAACGTCTCGCGGCGCGGATGCGGCCGGCGGGGAGTGAGGTGATGTATCAGCAGTGGCGTGACCTGCTTTTTCTGCACTGGGAATATTCTGTGGCCGCGATTCAGGCGACGCTGCCGGAGGGGCTGTTCGTGGATACTTTCGGCGGCAAGGCGTATCTCGGGGTCGTGCCATTCTTCATGCAAAATATCCGTCCGCGATTTCTGCCCGCGGTGCCGGGCATCTCGGATTTCATGGAGATGAATCTGCGCACCTACGTGCATGACCGCGCGGGCGTGCCGGGCGTGTGGTTCTTTTCGCTCGATGCGAATCAATGGCTCGCGGTGAAAATCGCACGCCGGTTCTTCCATCTGCCTTACGAACACGCGGAGATGAAATCGAGCCGCACCGCACAGGGTCGCATCTGCTACGAATCGCTGCGCACTGGCGCGCGGGCGAATGGCGCGCGCTGCGTGTTTGATTACGCCCCCGGCGCGGAATTACCACAGCCTGCGCCGGCCTCGCTGGAGTTTTTCCTCGTTGAGCGTTACCGGCTTTATTCCAGCGCGCCGGATGGCCTGCGGCGCGGTGCGGTTTTCCATGAGCCGTATCCGCTCTGCCATGCGGAGGTGGCGGCGTGGGATGAAAACTTGCTGCCGCTGGATGGCTTCACTCCGACCGGGCGTCCGCCCGACCACGTCATCATGTCGCGCGGAGTGGACGTCACCATTTTCCCGCTGGAGCGAGTTTGAAACTCATCGAAATACCACGAGCACATCCCCGACCTTCGGAATTGCCCACGTGTATCACTGCCCCGTCTCGTTCTCGCTCAAAGACTGTGTAAAAAGTCCGCACTGCGGCCGACGCGAATATCCAGTTTCTGTTGTCGCCGCGCAACGGCTCGATCAATCTCCCCGCCCATGGAACCCGATACCGCCCAACAACTCGACGCCGAGATCGAACTCTTGCGCCGGGTCGCGCAGGGCGACCGGCGGGGGTTCGAGGAGCTTTACGATCGCTTCTCCGGCGTCCTTTTTTCCACGGCTTATCGTGTGCTGAACAGTCAGGAAGCCGCCGAGGACGTGCTGCAGGATGTGTTCGTGCAGATCTGGGAAAAGGCACCGCTCTACGACCCGACGCGCGGCAAGCCGATGACGTGGGCCATCACGCTGACACGGAACAAGGCCATCGATCGCCTGCGCTCCGCGCAGCGTCGCAGCCGGCTGCAGGATGAATTGCTTCAGGAGTCGCAAACCGCCGAGCAATTCGACGATCGGAGTTCATTCGACGCCGCCTCGACCAGCGATACGAACAAGCTGGTGCACGGAGCGATCCAGAAGCTGTCGAAGGATCAGCGCGAGGCCATCGAACTCGCGTTCTTTTCCTCGCTCACCCAATTGGAAATCGCCGAGCGGCTCAAGTTACCTCTTGGCACCATCAAGGCACGCATCCGGCGCGGTATGATGAGACTCCGCGATCTGCTCGGTCCGCAGTTGTAGCTGGCCGGACTAAGCCGCGACGCGGTCAGTCAATTCGCGCTCGCGGGCGATCATCCACAGCGGCTGCCCCGCGTCGTCGAGGATCGGCGTGATGGCGACCTCGACCCAATACGGGGTGCCGTTCTTGTGATAATTGAGGATCGTCTCGCGGCACGGACGAAACTCATGCACTGCGCTCCGCATGCGCGCAGCGACGTCCCGATCGGTCTTCGCGCCTTGCAAGATCGGGCCGAGATTTTTTCCACGCAACTCGTCGAGAGCATAGCCGCACATCGCGCTGAATGCCGGATTCACCCACTGCACGAGGCGGTCTGGGCCGGATACCACGAGCCCTTCGGGAGTAAGGCGCTGCGGTCGCCCGGCGATCAGGGCGGCGATGCGAGCCTTCAGCCCCCCCGAAGGCGACCGGTCCGAGACACGCTGCGTGGCCACCGTGAGCGCGGCACTCACCTCAGTCATCCCGACGGCGAACTCGCGGAGTTCTTCGTGAAATTCGAGCACGAGTTCAAACTGCTCGCGCTCGCGCTCATTCATCGAGCCGGAGGCGTAGAGGGCGGCTTGGTCCTGGAGGAATTCGGTGAGCATGTGGATGCGGGCGGTTAGAAAAATTGTGACTCTCCGGTTTGTTACGTTCCAGCATTTGCTTTGGATACGCTTTGGCGCAGAAATTTTCGCGAAGCGGCCAGAATGCGCGCGGCAGCGTATCGCGAACATGATCCCGAACAAATGAACCGCGACCGAAAGCTCAGGAATCTCATCCTCGTCTTTGGCGATCAACTCGACGAACGCTCGGCGGCCTTCGATGGCTTCGACCCGCGCGCCGACGCCGTCTGGATGGCGGAGGTCGCGCACGAATCGGAGAAGGTCTGGGTGGCGAAACCGCGCATCGCGATCTTCCTCGCGGCGATGCGTCACTTTCGCGATGCCCTGCTCGAACGCGAATGGCAGGTTTTCTATCGTGCGCTCATGGCGAAGGGCGCGGAGTGGAGCGGACTGCCGGTCAAGGGAGCGCCCGGCGAAACATTCGCGGCGCAACTCGCGTGGACCATCGCGCAGAGGCATCCGGAAAAGCTAATCGTCGTCGAGCCCGGCGAGTGGAGGGTGCGCGAGGAAATCGCCGCCGTGGCGCGCGACACGGGACTGCCGCTGGAGATTCGCACCGACCGCCATTTTCTCTGCACGGCCGCGGAGTTCGCAGCACACACGAAAGGACGGAAGCAACTGCGCATGGAATATTTCTACCGCGAGATGCGCGTGAAGAGCGGCGTGCTCATGGACGGCGACAAGCCCGCGGGCGGCGAGTGGAATTTCGACCACGACAATCGCGAATCCTTCGGCAAGGACGGCCCTGGCTTGCTACCCGCACCGCGACGTTTTCCGCCCGACGCGACGACGCGCGAGGTCATCGCGATGGTGAGTGCGCGGTTTGCGAAGCATCCCGGCGAACTGGAGAAATTCGACTGGCCCGTTACTGCTGCCGATGCGCGCGCGGCGCTCGATGATTTCATCACGAACCGGCTTCCCGACTTCGGACGCTGGGAGGATGCGATGTGGTCGGGCGAGCCGTGGCTCTACCACTCACGCCTCAGCGCCGCGCTCAATCTCAAGCTACTCGACCCCCGCGAAGTCCTCGCCGCTGCCGAGCGCGCTTGGCTCGAAAAGCGTGCGCCCATCGCGAGCGTTGAGGGATTCATCCGGCAAATCCTCGGCTGGCGCGAATACGTGCGCGGCATCTACTGGAGCGGCAAGTACATCGAACGTATGAGCGCCGGCAGCCTCTGCGCGCGCTGTCCCTACCGCCCCGCGGAGCGCAGCGGCGACAAGGCCTGCCCTTTCACCACGCTCTACTGGGATTTCCTGCTGCGCCATGAACCAGCGCTCGCGGCCAACCCGCGCACCGTGATGCAGGTGCGCAACCTCGCGCGGGTGGACGAGGACGATCGC
>Ga0315909_10001057_pt1 | contig 37231 bp, 34 predicted proteins | sample LakEriMetagenome_11_FD_203527 | JGI IMG/M metagenome (GOLD analysis project Ga0315909, IMG submission 203527) | Freshwater fungal communities from buoy surface, Lake Erie, Ohio, United States - Buoy 2 MA125 | ecosystem: Environmental > Aquatic > Freshwater > Lake | place: USA: Lake Erie, Ohio... | reverse complement strand
CGCCAGAGTGATATCACCGCCATCGACAACAAGCTCGACGAGTTGTCGCGCAATGCCGTCGCAGATGCCTCGGGCAAGGCCTGAGGCAGGCGTGCGGTAAGCCGTCATGCTTGAACGCACGCTCACCCGTTTCGTGCGCTCGCTGCGCTCGGCCGGCATGCAGGTGTCATCGGCTGAAGCCATCGACGCCGCCCGGGCGCTGGCCCTGGTGGGCTATGCCGACCGCGAGGCCATGAAGGCGTCGCTGCGCATCGTCATGTCCAAGTCCGAAGAAGACGACGCCGTGTTCGGCGACCTCTTCGATACCTTTTTCAGTGCCGTGCAGGCCGACCGTCAGGCCCAAGCGCAGCAGCAGGCCCGCGAGGCGCAGGCCGAGGCAGGCGAGCAGGAGGGCGCAGAGCAGGCGCAGCCGTCATCCGGGTCACCCTCCGAGGGTGAGCGCGCCGGCAGTCCGTCCAGCGGCGGGCCGTCGGATGCTGATGCCTTCATGTCGCTGGCCCGATCAGGAGACGCCACGGCCATTTCGGTCGCCATGGCGCGCGCCGCCACGGCCGCTGGTGCCGATGACATCCGCTTTGCCTCGCAGACGGCGTTCTTCGTGCGCAAGATGCTTGAGCAACTGGGTGTGCAGCAGGTTGAAGCCCAATTGCAGGCGGCACTGGGTGAACGCGGTGCTGACGCCCGACGCCGTGCGCAGGCGATCATCGAGGCGCGCGCGGCCATGCAAAAGCATGCGCGCTCGCATGTGGAGCAGCGCTTCGAGATGTTCGGCCGATCGGCCACCGAAAGCTTCATGGACGAAGTGGTCACACAACGCGAGATCGGCGAGCTCAGCCACCGCGACATGGAGCGCATGAAGGTGCTGATTGCGCGCATGGCCAAGCGTCTTGCCGTGCGCCATTCGCGCCCGCGCAAGGTGCGTAACCGCGGCGCCATCGACGTGCGGCGCACCTTGCGTGCCAACGCAGGCATTGGTGGCGTGCCCTTCGATCTGGTCTGGAAGACCAAGAAGAAGGATCGCCCCAAGATCGTCGCCATTTGCGATGTGTCGGGGTCGGTCGCGCAGTACGTGAAGTTTCTGCTGCTGTTCCTGCATGCGCTCAACGAGAAGGTCACTGACCTGGAGGCCTTTGCGTTTTCTGCGCGCCTGTACGACGTAGGCCGCACCCTTGAGCGCATGGATTTCGAGCAGGCCATGGAGCGCATCGTGCGCGATGCAGGCGGCGGCTCCACCGATTACGGCCAGGCGCTCATGGACTTGCAGAGCCAGAGCTGGGATGTGATCGACCGGCGCACCACGGTGATCGTGCTGGGCGATGGTCGCTCCAACGATTCCGATCCGCGCCTGGACATCTTTTCCGAACTCGCCGACCGTTGCCGCAGGCTGGTGTGGTTGTGCCCCGAGCCGCCGCGTCGCTGGGGCACAGGCGACAGCTGCATGCTGCAGTACGAACCGTTCTGCTCACAGCTGTCGTACTGCGCCACCGCTTCCGACCTGGAGCGGGCGGTCGATGAAGTGCTGTCGGCCTACGACTGACCCGAACTGACGCGAACTGACCCGAAGGATGCAACCATGACCGCCCCTCAATTCAACGATCTGTTTTCCGTTCGCGGCAAGGTGGCACTGGTCACTGGAGGCTCGCGCGGCATTGGCGAGATGATTGCCGCAGGCTTTCTGGCGGGCGGCGCCAAGGTCTATATCTCGTCGCGCAAGGCACATGTCTGCGAGGCCACGGCCAAGCGGCTGTCAGAAGCCTATGGCGGCACCTGCATCGCCATTCCGGCCGATCTCTCCAGGATGGCTGGGGTCGAGGCGCTTGGGGCGAAGCTGGCTGAGCTGGAGCCTCGCCTGGACATCCTCATCAACAACGCTGGCGCTTCATGGGGCGCGCCGCTTGAGGAGTTTCCTGAAGCCGGCTGGGACAAGGTGATGGACACCAACGTGAAGGCGGTGTTTTTCCTCACGCAAAAATTATTGCCGCTCTTGCGCGCGGCGGCGGCCACTGGCACCCCTGCGCGCGTGATCAACATCGGCTCGATCGACGGCCTGAAATCGTCCATCTTCGACGCGTTCTCTTATGGCGCCTCCAAAGCCGCCGTGCATCACCTGACCCGGTTCATGGCCACGCACCTCACGGGCGAGAAAATTCTCTTCAATGCGATCGCACCGGGCCCATTCCCCACCTGGATGTTGAGCACCGGTGTGGGCTTTGGCGGCGAGACTGAAAACGTCGACTGGGACAAGATCGGCAGCCACAACCCCAGCAAACGGGTGGGCACGCCCCAGGACATCGCCGGGCTGGCGATTTTCCTGTGCTCGCGTGCCGGTGAATATGTGGTGGGTCAGACCATTGCCTGCGACGGCGGGATTGTCGGGACGGCCTGATCAACGCAACACACGCGGCGGCGCGTGTGTTCAAGGCTCAGTACCAGTCTTGCAGCAGCAGCCCCGCGACGCGCTCGAATTCCCGTGTGTTGTGGGTCACCAGCACCGCACCGCGTGACAGCGCAACCGATGCGATTTGAATATCGATCGGGCCGATGAGCGAACCGGATTGCTCCAGCGCGGTGCGAATGCTCGCCGCTGCTTCAGCCGCTCTGGCATCGAACGGGACGACCTCGACCGATGCGCACAGCCTGTCCAGCGCGGTCAGCAGAGACTGTTTGCGCGCTCCGTCCGGCAATCTCAGCATGCCCGCCCGTGCCTCGTAGAGCACTGGGCTTGGAATGCCGATGTCTGTGCGCGGCAGACTGCGTAAGGTCTGTGCAACCCGGCCTTCGTTACGAAAGGCGTAGCTGAGCGTGCTGGTGTCCAGGTGGTAGGTCGGCATGCGGCGGCTGTCCTGGTCGCATTACCAATCAATTCGGGGGCGATCCGGGACGTCGGTTATGCGCAGCTCCTCTGGAAGTGGCGCATCAGGAAACGCGCCGAATGAGGCGAGTACGTCTGGAGGCCAGTCAGTGGCGGACTGCGCCCGAATCAGTTGCGCGACCCATCTGCTGTAGGGCATACCTGCCGCACGCGCTTGCTCACGCATCAAACGCGTGGTTTCTTCATCCAGGTACAGGGTGACTTGCGCCATGCTTTTAACTCAATATACGTATACGTATATCTTGCCCTGGCAAGACGGCTGTTGCAAGCCTCTGCACTTAAATGTGAGCGCCCGCTCTCGCTACGCACCTTTCAGAGCGGCCTTCGCCGCATCGGTATCCACCAGCGGATAGACATCAAAGGTGGCTGGGATGATCTCGGCCCATTCGGTCAGCAGGATGTGCAGCCGCTCGTTGGAGGGCACTTCGAAGGTGGCAGCCACGCCTCGACCCACCCGCGGGTAGGCAGATCGGGCCTCGCCTGAAGCCAGTTTAGGTTCGATCCAGCTCCAGTAGGCCTGGCGGCTGGAGGCCACTTCTGAAGGCCGCTCGGGCCGCGGATGGCTGATCACGAGAAACAGCATGGTCGGTGCTCCAGCGCCCGGTGGCTGTGCGCCTGCAGGCAATCGGTCAGGCAAACCTCAGGCCTGTTTCAGATCCACTCGGGTGCCGCACAGCATCACGTGGCCATGGGCATCCAGGCGACCACGGGCTGCCGCGCGCGCTTTCACGGCAGCGATATCCCGCACGGCCACTTCGATCGCACTCACGCCTTCGCCGCGGCCATCGCGCACCGGCGTGAACCGGATGTGCGTGCCATGGCTCAGCGCCATGACAAAACCATCGCCCTGAGCCGACACTGGCTGCCCCAGTACCTCGGCCCAGCGTGCTGAGAGCTTGTGGGGGTCATCGCTTTGCACATCCACCCCGGTGATCGCCACCGAATCGGTGGTGCGCACATGCTTGCGCCAGTCGGGCCCGCCCCACTCCCAGCGCTCGGGCGGGTCCATCGCGTCGATCGACAGGATGGCGCCCCCCACATCGCGCGGATGCAGATGGGTCATATACACGCCGTCGGGTCGGTCATATTGGGCCACCACCCGTACGCCCAGCGCGGCAGGCCGCGCTCGGGCGGCCACGATGTCATCGACCTGCAGGATCACCATGTAGCCGCCATCACCGCCACGCTTCTCAAGCAGTCGCCCGGCGGTGGTCACTTCCTGTACCGGCACGACCACTTCGAGAAAGGTGTCGCCGATCGGCATGACGATGTTGTCCAGGCCGTACTTGGCTACGGCCGGGTCCTTGAAGCCGACCTCGATACCGAGGACCTGGGTGAGGTCCTCGGTGATCCCATCGAGCGTGTGCGCCACCAGGGCGATCTGTCTGAGTCTCATCATCGCGTTCTTCTCCGGCCGATCAACCTGAACAGGGGTCTATCTGATGAAGTAAAAGTCGCCCACAACCTGGTCGTAGACCGCCGGAACCTGCTCGTGACCGATCGACTGCGCCGCTTCGACAACCCGCTTGCGGACTTCGCGGATGACGCTGTCAACCCTCATGCCTGGGGTGACCATTTCGCGCAGAAGCATCCGGGTGAACAGTCCGTTCGGCTCCACATCATTCGGCCCAAGGCGATCGAGCGCCTGCTGCCCTGAGCCCGCTGAATAGACCACCATTTGTCCCGAGGCCGCGGAAGTCGGTGCAAGGCCTCGCGCCCGACCGCCGACCGAGCGCCCGGCTCTCGGAAACGGGTTGTCGCGGCAGGCGTCGATGATCGCCAGCGTGAGCTTGACTCTCCGGTCAGCCAGATCATCCAGGATTCGCTGAAGGGGCATTGCATCGTCACGGACCTGTTCCTCACTCTCACCGCGTATGTCTACCGGCAGGAGGTAGTTGATCGCGCCCACTTGTACACCATGACCCGCGAAGAAGAAGACAACTTCATCCCCCCCTTCCAGGGTAGTTCGGAATTCCCGAAGCGACGTCTTCATCTGGCGCTCGTCGAGATCAATCCGTACCGTGACCTTGTAACCGAGCGAGGAGAGGGTTTTCCCGATGGCTTGAGCATCGGCGCGGGCGTTTTGCAGCGGGGCCACAAACGAATATCGATCATTGCCGATGACAAGGGCTTTACGGTTTGCGGGTGGTGGCAAGTGCACAGGTGACGGCAAAGCCAAAGGCACGGGTGCGAGAGCAACACCCGCAGGCCCAGCAGACGACAGAGCTGCAGCAACCGGAGCCGCAACCGGAGCCGCAACCGGAGCCGCAACCGGAGTCGCAACCGGAGTCGCAACCGGAGTCGCAACCGGAGTCGCAACCGGAGTCGCAACCGGAGTCGCAACCGGAGTCGCAACCGGAGTCGCAACCGGAGCCGCAACCGGAGCCGCAACCGGAGTCGCAACCGGAGTCGCAACCGGAGTCGCAACCGGAGTCGCAACCGGAGTCGCAACCGGAGTCGATGTGGCGGCGGTTGTTACCAATTGAGCGGCAGAGATCGTCGCAATCGGGACTTGACCTATAACAGCCGAGCTTACAACCGCTGCACTGGTCACTGACTCAGGGGCGCTCACGGGTTGCTGTGCACGATCCTTCTGTGATGCAGGCGGCACCGCTGTGACTGGCGCAGGTCCGTTGACTGGATCGGTCAAGGCCACGGGTGGCACTCGCTGCGAAGCCGTTCGCAATCGTCCAGCTGCGGTATTCATCACCTCCGTTGACTTGTCGTGGCGCAGGACCATCTGGTCCGGAATGAAAACTTGTCTTTGCTGGGCCTGGTAGGCGGCCTCCAGTGAAAGGGTGAACATGACCCTCTCTCCCGGCTCTATCGATGCGGAGTCGCGAGCCCGAACGCTCTTGAACAAAGCGCCTTCCAGTGCGACCACTCGAGTCAAGCCTGTCTCCGCCAGCAGCCGAATCGGGGGCTGTCTAGCGGCTACCGTATCCAGGTGAGTTCCGTTCAGTTGAATGTCGAACTGTCGACCGCTGGGTGCCGGGTCTAGCTCGACGTTGACCATGGCCATGCCAAGCAACGCTACCGCATCAACCGCTACCCCACCAGACTCGACACGCCCCCAAATGCTGCTGATCGAGTCCCATTTCGCCGAGACGATTGGATTAGGGGAAAACACGACCGACCACTTAAGCTCGGGACGCGAAACTCTGCTGCCGAAGACTCGGGCAATCGGCTCACCTGCTTGAACCGTGCTGCCTTCGGTCACCACCGTCGCAATCGGTCCGCTCAGCAGCGAGAACATTCCGGATCCATGATCAAGAAGCATTTCAGTCGTGAGACCGGTGCTTTCGGTCAAGAGGACCTTGCTGGCCACCGGAGCGACCACGAGGTCCTCGCGGGCGACCTGGAACTCAATGGACGGTGAAGAATCGCTGGTACCGTCTGACAGTCGGCGTGCAGACACCGGCGCAATCCATGGACGGATTGTCGCCGGGCCTCGACTTTCCGTTGCCTGCCTCAAGGCCGCGTTGAATCCGCTGATCTGATCAGCACCTGATGTTGACTGCTGAATCGGGCTCTCAAGCAGCCGTCGCTCCGCCGTACGGTCGGCAGTTTGACCAACTGCAAGGTTGCTGTATGCCAGTGCGAAAATGAGAGCTAAAAGGCGCACGATGCGCACACCAGACTTATCTAGTCGACTTGCTGTGGGCCATCGTGCTCGCATCCCAATGAACTCTTTCAGGAATAGCGAATTAAACAGGCGGAGCGGCCTGGGCGCGTAATTGATGTCGCCCAGGCCCTGGGCCTCGTCAAGCCCGCCAGTCCTGAAAGCGCTTGCCCGATGCAGCCAGCTCGGCCAACAGCGGGGCGGGTTCAAAGTCGGCACCCCACTGAGTCGCGTAATGCTTCATGCGTGCGACCACCTTGTCCAGACCCATCTGGTCGGCATAGAACATCGGGCCGCCGCGGTAAGCAGGGAAGCCATAGCCAGCCTGATAGATGATGTCGATATCGGACGCGCGGATCGCTTTGCGCTCGGCCAGGATCTTGGCGCCTTCGTTGATCATCGGAAGCAGGCAGCGCTCGAGGATCTCATCATCGGGTGCCTGGCGCGGCGTGTTGCCGGCCTTGGTGATGAACTCCTTGATGATGCCCTCGGTCACCGGCGACGGTGTGGGATTGCGATTCTCGTCGTAGTCGTACCAGCCCTTGCCGGTCTTCTGGCCGCGACGGTCCAGTTCGCACAGACGGTCGCGAATGGTCAGGCCCTTGCTCTCGGCCTTCACCCAACCAAGATCCAGACCTGCCAGATCCGACATGGCGTACACGCCCATCGGGAAGCCAAAGTCATACAGCACGCGGTCGATGTCCCAGGGCATGGTGCCGCTCATGAGCAGCTGCTCGGCAGCACGGCGACGCGCCGCCAGAATACGGTTGCCCACGAAGCCGGGGCACACGCCCACCAGCGCGGCGATCTTGCCGATCTTCTTGGCAATCGCCATGGAGGTGGCGATCACGGGTTTGGAGGTATGGTCCGCACGCACCACTTCGAGCAGTCGCATGACGTTAGCCGGCGAGAAGAAGTGCAGACCGATCACGTCGTGCGGGCGCTTGGTCACCGAGGCGATCTCGTCGATGTTCAATGCCGACGTGTTGGTGCCCAGGATGGCACCGGGCTTCATGATCGCGTCGAGCTTCGTGAAGATTTCTTTCTTCACTTCCATGCGCTCAAACACGGCTTCGATCACCAGATCGACTTGCGCGATGTCTTCGAGCTTGGTGGTGGGCTTGATCAGCGCCATGCGCTGCTCGACCTGCTCCATCGTGAAGCGGCCATTCTTGGCGCTGCGCTCGTAGTTGCCGCGCACCACCTTCATGCCGCGGTCCAGCGCTTCCTGCGTGGTTTCCACGATGATCACCGGGATGCCCACGTTCACGAAGTTCATGGCAATGCCGCCGCCCATGGTGCCGGCGCCGATGATGCCCACGGTATTGACCGGGATCTGCGGCGTGTCGGCCGGCACATCGGGGATCTTCCAGACTTCGCGCTCGGCAAAGAAGGTGTAGCGCTGAGCAGCCGACTGCGGGCCAGTCATCAGTTCGGTGAACAGGCGCCGCTCTTCCTTCAGACCTTCATCGAAGGGCAGATTGACCGCAGCCTCGATGCACTTGATGTTGCTCTCGGGGGCCATGAAGCCGCGGAATTTGCGGGCATTGGCCTTGCGAAATGCCGCGAACACTTCGGGCTTGCCACGCAGGGCCTCGACCTTCTCGTTCGAATCACGCACCTTGCGCAGCGGGCGCTTCTCGGCGACCACTTTTTCTGCGAACGCAATCGCGGCTTCACGCAGCTTGCCTTCTTCGGCCAGTTCATCGACCAGGCCCATGGCCAGGCACTGCTTGGCGCCCATGTGCGAGCCGCTGGTCACCATCTCGAGCGCTTTCTCAGGGCCCACGATGCGCGGCAGGCGCTGCGTACCGCCTGCGCCCGGCAGCAGGCCCAGGTGCACTTCGGGCAGACCGCACTTGGCTGAGGGCACGGCCACCCGATAGTGGCAGCACAGCGCCACTTCCAGGCCACCGCCCAGCGCCGTGCCGTGGATGGCACCGATCACGGGCTTGGGCGAGTTCTCGATGGAGGTCTGCACCTCGAAGAGGCTCGCGCCACGCGGCGCCTTGCCGAATTCAGAGATGTCGGCACCGGCAATAAAGGTGCGACCAGCGCAGATCAGCACGATCGCGTTGGTGGAGGCATCGGCCCCGGCCTGCTTGAAGGCTGCGGCCAGGCCGTCGCGCACATCGGCCGACAGCGCATTGACCGGAGGTGAATTCAGGGTGATGACCGACACCTTGCCCACATTGGACAGGTCGGTGACCGCGTTGATGGCTGCCATGGAGTGTGCTCCCCTTTGTTTGTAGGTGGTCGTGATCGCAGGCCACACCCGGCTGCGCGCAGGCAGCGCCGGGGCCTCGTCCGGCCCAAGGATACCCCAGCCGCCGACGCTTCCGACCGGGAGGCGTCTCAGTGATGTCCACCCTCGATGAGTGGCCCGCGGATCCGTCCGAGGTGCCGCTCAAGGAGCGGGGCCAGCCCTGTATCGTGCTCGGCCAGGCCTGCGATGTAACGGTCAGGCCGCAGCAGCAGCGCGGCGGCCCCGGCTCGATCCAGCCACTGAGCGCAGGCCCCTGAGCCAGCAGCCACCACGCACATCGAAGCAGGCGCAAGCGCTCGGGCCTGCTGCGCCAGCGCCGGCCTCACCAGCAGCGCACTGCGATGGCCAATCTGATCATCCAGCCGCGTGCCGTCCTCCATGAATGGCTGCTCGCTGAGCGTTCCGCTGCGGCCGGTGCCGTCATGCACACCGGGCCCAAGCCGCGGTTGCGGGGCGCGAAAGGCCATGGGCTGCTGCAGCCAGCGGGCGTCCCGTTCGCGCGCGGCCTGCGGGTCGGTTTCCTGGATCACCCGGCCCAGTTCCAGGGTGGCCTCGATAAAGGCCCGCACATGTGGGGAGCGTTCGCTTTCGTAGGTATCGAGCAGGTCGGGCGAGGCCTCGCCCCGGGCGACTGCTGCGAGTTTCCAGGCGAGGTTCGATGCATCCCGGATGCCTGCGCACAGGCCCTGACCCATGAAGGGCGGTGTCTGATGTGCGGCATCACCGGCAATCAGCAGCCGGTCGCGCCGCCACCTCTGTGCCACCACCGAGTGGAAGGTGTAGCTCGCAGGGCGCTCGAGCACGGCATCGTCAGGTGTGATCCATTTGGACAGCAGTGGCCAGATGCGCTCGGGCTGCGTCATGTCGCCAGCGTCTTCTCCGGGCAGCAGCATCAGCTCCCAGCGCCGTCGTGCGCCCACGCCGCGCACATAGGTGGCCGGCCTGGCCGGGTCACAGAACTGGATGCTCTGGTCACCCAGATCGGGGCGGTCGCGCTTGAGGATCACGTCAATGACCAGCCAGCGCTCATGCGACTGCAGGTCATCCAGCTCGGTCCCCATGAAACGACGCACCGTGGAGCGCGCACCATCGCACCCGACGACCCATGCCGCACGCAGGTCGTGCAATCGGCCTGCATTCAAGTCTTCGAACCGCACGCGCACATGGTCGGCCTGCGCATCGAGGGCGAACACCTCATGACGCGTGCGCAGCGAAAAGCCTGCATGCCTGGACAGGTGCGCGCGCAAGGTCGTTTCAAGGCTTGGCTGGTGATACCTGTAGCTCGGGTGCCAGCCTTGCGCACCGATACCGGGCGGCCGATTCCAGTCAATCAGCAGGCGCCCCTCGGCATTGACAAAACGCATGCCGCTGCCGACCAGCATCTCGTCGGCTAAGGCGTCGGCCACTCCGATCGACTGCATGACGCGCATGCATTCGGCATCGAGTGCGATGGCGCGTGGCAGGCGATAGACCTCGGCTTCACGCTCGAATGCGATGACCCGCAGGCCCTGTTGCACGAGCAAATTGGCCAGCACTGCGCCCACAGGACCAAAGCCGACCAATGCGACGTCGACGTCGGCAGCGCAGGGACTGTGGGGCGGCGGTCGGTGCATGGGCTGCCTCGGGGGTTTCAATGGCTGATGATCCGCGCGGTGCGTGGCGCACAAGTGCGGGTATGGTGCACGATTGGACTGAGCCGATGCCAGACGGGTGTCAGCAGACGGGTGTCAGGGCCACAGCCATCGGATCACACCAACGGGAGAGCCGGCATGCCAGCCGCAAGCCTGAGATTCAGCCATTTCGGTCTTCATGTGATCGACATGGCACGTATGGAAGACTTTTATTCGCGCGTGCTCGGCTTCACGGTCACGGACCGCGGACAGCTGCAGCGCCCGGGTGGCTCAGTGGATCTGGTGTTCTTGAGCCGCGACCCGGACGAGCACCACCAGATCGTGCTGGCCAGCGGTCGCCCCGATGCCGCGGGCTTCAATCCGATCAATCAGCTCTCATTCAAGACCGATACGCTGGGCGATCTGAAGACCCTGCACAGCAGCCTGGTTGCCGAGGGGCTGCGCGACATCACGCCGATCACCCATGGCAATGCGCTGTCGGTCTATGCGCGCGACCCCGAAGGCAATCGGCTGGAGCTTTACTTCGATCTGCCCTGGTATGTGACCCAACCGGTGGCCGTGCCGGTCGATCTGTCCGTGTCGGAATCGGAAATCATGCGCAGCGCCGAAGCCCATGCGCGATCAATGCCAGGATTCCGCTCGCGTGCGCAGTGGCGTGAGGACATGGCGCAGCGCATGGGTCGGGTCTGATCGTCGATGAGCCCCGATCACGCGCACCGCTCGCCTTCATCCCGCTCCAGTCCATGACCGATTCGATAACCCCTGACACCCAGCCCACTGGCGGCATGCTCGAGGGCATCCGCGTCATCGACCTCACCTCGGTGGTGGTTGGGCCGCTGTGCACACAAATCCTGGCCGATCACGGCGCCGATGTGATCAAGGTGGAAAGCCCGGAGGGCGACATTGGTCGTAACCTGGGTGGGCGTGGCCGGCACCCCGACATGGCGCCTAAGTTTTTGCACCTGAACCGCAATAAGCGATCGGTGGTGCTCGATCTGAAGCAGGCTACAGGGCGCGAGGCATTGCTCCAATTGATTGCCTCAGCCGACGTCATCACCTGGAATGTGCGACCGGCCTCGATGCAGCGCCTGGGTCTGAGTTATGACGATGTGCGTGCGGTGAACCCCCGCATCATCTACTGCGGCATGTTCGGATTTGGGCAGGGTGGTCGTTACGCGGAAGTCGCCGCCTATGACCCAATCATCCAGAGCGCTGCCGGGGTGGCGGGTCTGAATGAGCGCGCTTTCGGCGAACCGCGCTTCGTGCCCTATGTGCTGGCCGACCGCACTGTGGGCCTGATTGCCGTTCAGATGATCGCCATGGCGCTCTTTCACCGCGAGCGCACCGGGCGTGGCCAGAGCATCGAGGTGCCGATGTTCGAGAACATGGCCACGCAAGTGCTCACCGAGCATCTGTACGGCCGCACCTTCGTGCCGGCCCTGGGCGAAACCGGCGACGTGCGGCTGCTCAACCCCTACTACGCGCCCTCGCGCACTGCCGATGGGTGGATCACGCTCTCGGCCAACACCAACCCGCAGGTCTTTGCGCTGTTCGAGGAAATCGGCCGCCCGGAGCTAAAGGACGATCCGCGCTTCAGCACGGTGGCGGCGCGTTTTCAGAACACGCACGAGTACTACGCGTTGCGCGCTGAAGCCTTGCTTGCGCACACCACCGCGCACTGGCTCGAGGTTTTTCGCAGACGCGACGTTCCAGCGGCGCCGTATCACACGCTCGATTCACTGATCGATGATCCGCATCTGGCCGATGTGGGCCTGCTGCGTGAGCGCGAACATCCCACCGAGGGCACCGTGCTGGATCTGGAGCCCGCCAATACGCTGTCCGAGGGGCATCGCCACACGTGGCGCCCAGCGCCTGGACTGGGCGAGCACACCGAATCGGTCCTGCGTGAAGCCGGCTATGCCCAGGACGCCATTGATGCGCTGTTGGCTAGTGGCGCGGCGCGCGGCCCGAAGCGCTGAGTGCGCTGCACCTGTGACCGGACACAGGCGCGCGCCGAGCATAGAACCGAGCGCCGCTGGCATGCCCGACCACATCGCGCGCCAGCCACCGCACCAGGCGCCCGTGTTCATGTTCACCTCACGCTGAATCAGGATCTCAATCATGTTCGAACTGCCTGCTAACGAAGCTCTGCTGACCGAACGCATTAGCGAGCATGTACTGCTCGTCACCATGAACCGCCCCGAGGTGCTCAATGCGATGAATGCGCAGATGGGCCTCGAGATGCATGATCTGCTTACCCGACTGCACCGTGACCCCGACTGGGTCCGCTGCGTAGTGTTGACCGGCGCGGGCCGTGCGTTTTCGGCGGGTGGCGACCTGAAGGTGCGCAACACGCAAAGCGTGGAAGACTGGACCCGCCAGCACGAGATGGCCGAACGCAGCTTTGAGCTGCGCATCGAAAGCCCGGTGCCATGGATCGCAGCGGTCAACGGCATCTGCTTCGCCGGCGGCCTGGAAGCTGCGCTCACTTGCGACTTCATCTATGCCGACGAGCAGGCACGCTTTGCGCTCACCGAGTGCCGCATCGGGATCATGCCCGGTGGCATGGGTACGCAGAACCTGCCACGTGCGGTGGGCGAGCGTCGTGCCAAGGAACTGATTCTTTCAGCACAGCCGTTTTCAGCCAAAGAAGCGAGCGACTGGGGCATGGTCAACCGGCTGTGCGAACCCGGCACCGTGGTGCAGGCCGCTCTTGAGAAAGCAGCCCAGATTGCCGATTGCGCACCGTTGTCGGTGCGCCAGGCCAAGAAGTCCATCCACTTTGGTTTGCAGGGCGATCTGCACACGGGCTACCGTCTGGAGCTTGAGGCCTATTACCGGCTGCTCGATACCGAAGATCGACGAGAAGGTATTGCCGCCTTTAACGAGAAGCGCAAAGCGGTGTTCAAGGGGCGCTGAGTTGGGTCGTCGCCAAGGGGGTTTCGCTGCACGGGTTCGTGTCGTGCGGGTTTGCACCAAGCGGGCAACCCCTTCTGAAGAGATGGGTCAGCATGCCAGGCACTGAGCCGCAGCGGCTCGGCGCCTCCGTGCTGGCAGTGCCGCTGCTGGCAGTGCTCTGGGGGCTGAACTGGCCCACAGTGCGCGTGTTGCTCGCCTGGTGGTCGGTGTGGGAGATGCGCACCATCGGTCTGGGCGCGGGGGCCCTGCTGCTCTTTGTCATGGCGCGAGTGCGTGGTCAGCCGCTGGGTGTGCCGCGTGCGATGCGTGCGCGCCTGCTGGTTTCTGCGCTCTTTACGATCGTCGGCTTCAATTTGTGCACCGCGTGGGCGCAGCAGTCGGGGTCTACGGCGCGCGCCACGATCGTCACCTATGCCATGCCGGTGTGGGTGGTGCTGCTGGCCTGGGCCTTTGCGGGTGAACGGCCCGATGCGCGTCGCTGGTTGTCGCTCAGCCTGGCCGTGGCCGGATTGCTGATGCTTGCCTGGCCTCTGCGTGAGGCGACCGGATCGATGCTGGGTATCGTGTTCGCCTTGGTTGCCAGTGTGAGCTGGGCGGCGGGCACCGTGTTCTTGAAGCGCTATCCGCTAACGGTGGCACCTGTGCCGGCCACCGCCTGGCAGCTGGCCATTGGGGCGGTTGTCACAGGCGCTGGCTGGCTGGCGTTTGGCGGCGGTTCATCGCCTGCCACTGCGCCCGTTTGGCCCGCCCACTGGTTCTGGATTGCGCTGGTGTTTCACATCTTTCTGGCCATGGCGCTCGGGTACCTGATCTGGTTCGATGTGGTGGCCCGACTGCCTGGCGGTATCGCTGCGCTGGGGACCCTCATGGTCCCGGCGGTGGGCGTGAGCGGCGCGATGCTGCTGCTGGGTGAGCAGCCCACAGCTTTTGACCTTGCCGGGTTGGTGCTCATCACCGCGGCGGCGGCCATTGTGCTCAGGCCGGCGCGCAGCGGCTGACTCACCGCTGGCCTGGCAGCACGACCTCAGGTTGAAGACCCAGGCGTGCGGCCTTGGACGCAAAGCGCCTGCGATCGAAGGTCACGAACGCCGAGCAGTGGGCGCTACAAGCCAGATGCAATGCGTCGGCAAAGTCCATGCCTTGAAGATGCGCCTCAAGTGCTTGGGCTGCCAGAGTCCAATTTTCCACGGTCACATTGGCTAAGCCGAACAGATGTTCCAGGACCCTGCCAAAGTCGCTTGGAGAAAACCGGTAGAGCGCCCTCAATACCCGTTCAAGTTCCAGTACGACCGACATTGGAACAAAGACGGAGGGTGCCGTCAGCACGCGCTTGGCTGCCGGGCGCTGCCGAGCCGCTTCAGGGTCAGCAGGGTCATCGACGTAAAAACGGGCGAGGACGTTGGTATCAACCGCGATCATCGGCGGCCTCGCGCATGGCGTGTGCCACGTCGAAACCGCTCAGGCGCCGCGTGCCTGACGCATGACACACCAGCATTCCGTAGCCGTCTTCCAGTTTGCTCGGCGTGATGTTGCGCTCGACGACAACGCGGATGCTGTGGCCCTCGATATGAAAGCCCAGGCGGCAACCCGGTGTGATGCCGAGCTGCTTGCGGATCTCGGCTGGAATGACAACTTGCCCTTTGTCCGAAACGGTCACCGCAGCCATGAGAACCTCCTCTTACACAGTAAGAGGAGTCTAGCGTTACCCTCAGGCATGATGCTATGGCATCACCCTCAGCCGGTGACCACCACCCCTGCCTTGGCCAGGCGCGCCACTTCCTCGGCCGGAATGCCCAGCAGGTCGTGCAGGGCCTCTGCCGTGTGCTCGCCCAGGCCTGGCGCCGGCGTGCGCACTGACCCCGGTGTGCGGCTCAGGCGCACCGGCGGGCCAGCCATCATGACCGGGCCCGAGCGGGGATGATTCATCTCCATCAGCGAGCCGCGTGCTTTCACCTGCGGGTGGTCCACCACCTGACCGATGTTGTTGACCGCGCCCACCGGGATGCCCGCCTTCAGGAAGATCTGTTCCCACTCTTCATAGCTGCGCGTGAGCAGTGCCTCCTGCACGATGCCGATCAGTTCCTCGCGATGCGTGACGCGCAGACGATTGTCGGCAAAGCGCGGGTTGGTGAGCATCTCGGGGCGGCCGATGGCCGGGCAGAACACCTTCCAGAGCTTTTCGCTGCCCACGGCAATGGCCAGATCGCGGGTCTTGGTGCGCAGCGTCTGATAGGGCAACAGCGCTTTGTATGCGGTGCCCATGGGCTTGGGCAGTTCGCGGTCCACGCCATAGGACGCGATCATGGTGTTGAGCAGACCCAGCTGGCCTTCCATCATCGACATGTCGATGTACTGGCCTTCGCCGGTCTTGTCCTTGACCCGCAGTGCCAACATGATGCCGTAGGCCGCATACATGCCCGCGGCCATGTCGGCGATGGACGTGCCGCAGCGCACGCCGCTTCCGCCTTCCTCTCCGGTGATGCTGATCATCCCGCTTTCAGCCTGAAGGATCAGGTCCATGGCGGCGCGCTCGCGGTAAGGCCCATCCTGTCCGAAGCCCGAGATGGATGCATAGATGATGCCTGGGTTGCGTGCGCTCACCGCCTGATAACCCAGGCCGAGTTTTTGCAGTGCGCCAGGCCGGAAATTCTCAATGATCACGTCGGCCTTCTCGGCCACCTTCATGAAGAGTTCCTTGCCTTGCGGATCCTTCAGGTTGATCGACAGACCGCGCTTGTTGCGGTGAAGCGAAACGAAATAGGCCGACTCTGCCCCGCTGTTGCCGGCTGCTGCGCCCCAGGCGCGCGAGATGTCGCCACCGTCGGGAGACTCGAGTTTGTAGACCTGCGCACCGAAGTCGGCCAGCATCGTCGAGCAATGCGGGCCCGCCAGGGCATGTGACAGGTCAAGGACCACCACGTCTTCGAGGGGCAGCTTCATCAGGGCGTCTCCGTGTATAGGTGTGAATCAATCCAGGGTTCAGCATAACGGAGTCGATCACGCAGCCATTCCATCCTGTGCGTCAGTGATTCCCGTTGATGTCACGCGGCCTTGGGGAGCGGTGCGTGGACTCCATATTCCAACGCCGAATCGCTGAGCGACTCGGCACCTAATGTGACTTGCTCGCGCACATAGTCCTGTTCGGTCCGCCATGGCGCCTGTGCGCCCTGGCGCGGGAATCGATCGAGGGCGCGCTGGAAGTAGCCCGATGAAAAGTCGGCCCAGGGTTCGTCTCCGGGGTCGCCCTGGATGCGAGGCACGCACCAGCGCGCACCTTTCGCATCCATCTGGTTGATGAGCCTGCACACCCAGGCATTGACCAGATCGGCACGCAAGGTCCATGAAGCATTGGTGTAGCCGAACACCAGCGCAAGATTGGGCAGGTCGCTCAGCATGATCCCGTGGAACGGGCGCGAGTGACGCGGATCGATCGCGGTGCCATCCACACTCAGCGCGATACCGCCGATGAATTTGAGTTCGAGCCCAGTCGCCGTCACGACCACGTCCGCAGGCAGCTCCTGCCCGGACTCCAGTGCAATGCCGTGTTCAGTGAATGTGCGAATCCGGTCAGTCACGACTTCAGCGCGTCCTGAGCGGATGGCCTTGAATAGATCGCCGTCGGGTACCAGGCACAGACGCTGTTCCCACGGCCGGTAGCGCGGCTTGAAGTGCTTCTCGACGTCGTAGCCCTCGGGTAGTTGCTTGCGCACCAGATCCAGCAAGCCTTTGGCGGCCTTGTGCGGCTGCGTGCGGCACAAGTTGAAGAACCAGCGACCAAAGCGCACGTTCTTGGCACGCACCAGGTGATGTGCCACGCGCGCCGGCAGCAGCCGATCCAGCCACACCGCGATCTTGTCGACAGACGGACGCGATGCGATCCACGTGGGCGAGCGTTGCAACATGGTCACATGCGCTGCCCGCTCGGCCATGGCCGGCACCATGGTCACAGCGGTGGCCCCGCTGCCGATGATCACGACCTTCTGGCCCGACCAGTCCAGATCGGCCGGCCAGTGCTGCGGATGCACGATGCGCCCCTTGAATTGAGCTGTGCCCTCGAAGGCGGGCGTGTGACCCTTGGCATAGTCGTAATAGCCGCTGCACATCAGCAGGAAGTTGCAGCGCATCTGTACCGGCTGCGCGCTGGCAGACGTTTGAACAGTGAGGGTCCAGCAAGCATCCGCCGAGGACCAGTCGGCGCTCAGCAGGCGGCAGCCATATCGGATATGCCGATCGATGCCGTACTCGCGCACCGTGTCGTTCAGGTACTTCAGGATGTCGGCCCCGTCGCTGATCGCCTTCGGGCTGGACCAGGGCCGAAACCCGAAACCGAAGGTGTGCATGTCCGAGTCGGACCGGATCCCCGGGTAGCGGAACAGGTCCCAGGTCCCCCCCAGGCGATCGCGTGCTTCCAGGATCGCGTAGCGCTTGCCGGGACAATGCTGCTGCAGGTGGTAGCCCGCGCTGATACCCGAGATGCCGGCGCCGATGACCAGGACGTCGAAGGTTTCAATGGAAGGTTGGCTCATGAATGGGGCCTGCATCTGAAAAGGGGGCGCACTGCATTGGCCCCTGTCACTGGTGGACAGGAGCGGCGTGCGGGCGTGTGATTGTGCGCTACCAGGCCCTGATTTGCGGGGGCCTGCCTGGCACATCCTGAGGACGGTCAGGGTGAGCCGCGCGGGTGCGACCTGTGCATTGGAACCCGAGCAAGAGTTGGGGTGATGCACCGCTTGCGCGCATAACCGCCTACTATCGGTGCACCGAACCCGCCTGGCAGACTGAAAATCAGAACGCCTGGGCTGGCATGGCCTTTGCAGCGGTGGTCCGGCCGATCGGCGCAACTGAGTGCGGCGCATGCCTGTGCTCTGCAATGTCCTCATCAAGGAGATCCTCACGATGTTCCCTCTTCTGGGCTCCCGCGCCCGTGCCGTTTCCCTGGCCTGCATGGCTGCGCTGGGCGCGACTGCGCTGAGCACGCCTGCCATGGCGCAGGAAAAGACCCTGCGCATTGCCATGACCGCCGCCGACATTCCCCGTACGCTCGGACAGCCCGACCAGGGTTTCGAGGGCAACCGGTTTACCGGCATTCCGATGTACGACGCCCTGACCCACTGGGATCTGTCCAAGACCGACGCGCCCAGCGTGCTGATCCCTGGCCTGGCTACTTCCTGGGCGGTTGATGCCAAGGACAAGACCAAGTGGGTGTTCAAGCTGCGCCCGGGCGTGAAGTTTCACGATGGCTCGCCCCTGAACGCCGATGCCGTGGTCTGGAACGTGCGCAAGGTGCTCGACAAGTCGGCGCCGCATTTCGACGCCAGCCAGGTCGGCGTGACGACTTCGCGCATGCCCACGCTGCGTGAGGCCCGCAAGATCGACGACCTGACGGTCGAACTCACCACCAGCGAGCCCGATTCCTTCCTGCCGCTGAACCTCACCAACCTGTTCATGGCCTCGCCCACGCATTGGGAAGCCAAGCTGAAAGCGGTGCCTGCCGGCGTGACCGACGCTGCTGAGCGTGCCAAGCAGGCCTGGGGTGCGTTTGCTGCCGATGCTTCGGGCAGCGGCCCGTTCCGCATGACCCGGTTCGTGCCGCGCGAGCGTCTGGAGATGGCTGCCAACAAGGGCTACTGGGATCCCAAGCGCGTGCCCAAGATCGACAAGGTCGTGATGGTCCCGATGCCTGAGGCCAACGCGCGCACGGCGGCACTGCTGTCGAACCAGGTCGACTGGATCGAAGCGCCCGCACCCGATGCCATGCCCACGATCAGTCAGCGTGGCTACAAGATGTATTTCAACCCGCAGCCCCATGTGTGGCCCTGGCAGCTGTCCTTTGCCGAAGGTTCGCCCTGGCTCGACAAGCGTGTGCGCCATGCGGCCAATCTGTGCGTCGATCGGACTGCGCTCCTGAAACTGCTGGGCGGGATGATGGGTGTGCCCAAGGGCACGGTGCCTCCTGGCCACCCGTGGTGGGGCAATCCAAAGTTCGACATCCGCTACGACCCGACCGAAGCGCGCAGGCTGATGGCCGAAGCCGGGCACAGCGCCGCCAAGCCTCTGAAGGTCAAGGTGCAGATCTCTGCCTCCGGCTCCGGCCAGATGCAGCCGCTGCCCATGAACGAGGCGGTGCAACAGTCGCTTAAGGGCTGCTTCTTTGACGTGCAGTTCGACGTCATCGAGTGGAACACCTTGTTCACCAACTGGCGCAAGGGTGCAAAAGATCCGTCTGCCAACGGCGCGAACGCGACCAACGTGAGCTTCGCCACCATGGACCCGTTCTTCGCGATGGTGCGTTTCTCCAGCACCAAGGCTTACCCGCCGACGTCGAACAACTGGGGGTACTACGGCAACGCTGAGATTGACAAGCTGATCGCCGATGCCCGGACCACTTTCGACGACAAGGGCCGCGACGTTGCACTGTCCAAGTTGCATGCCCGCATTGTCGAGGATGCGCCCTTCGTCTGGATCGCCCACGACGTTGGCCCGCGTGCGATGAACGCGAAGGTCAAGAATGTGGTGCAACCCAAGAGCTGGTTCATCGACATCGCCACCATGTCGATGGACTAAGTCTCTGGCGCAGGCCGGCCCGGGATGCTTCAACCCGGGCGCGACTTAGCCGCTTCGACAGCATCGCTGTGTTCCATCGGCCGCCTCGTGCGGCCGATGCCCTGTCTGACCGCAGGCGCGTCCGGCCATATGCGGCTCAGGCCAGCGCTCTGATGGTCTGTGTTTTTTAGGCGTCCGAAAACTTCGTGCTGCTCTACATCCTGCGTCGCATTCTCTACACCTTGCCGATCATGCTGGGCGTGGCCCTGGTGTGTTTCGGGCTCGTGCACCTGGCACCGGGCGACCCGCTGGTCTCGATCCTGCCGCCTGACGCTTCGGCCGAGCTGCAAGCGCAACTGCGTACGCTCTATGGCTTCGATCGCTCGTACCCCGAGCAATTCGGGTCCTGGATCTGGCGCGCGCTGCATGGCGATCTGGGCACATCAATCGCCACCGGCCGCAGTGTGACCGCAGAAGTGTTCAAGGCGGTCGGCAACACCCTGATCCTCGCCAGTATTGCGACGCTCATCGGCTTTTTCTTTGGCAGTCTGTTCGGATTTATCGCAGGCTACTTTCGCAACTCCTGGGCCGACAAACTCGCCTCATTCGTATCGGTTATTGGTGTGAGCGTGCCCCACTACTGGCTGGGCATGGTGCTGGTGATCCTGTTTGCCGTGCAACTGAACTGGCTGCCTGCAACCGGTGCCGGACCCGGTGGCTCGTCGTCCTGGGTATGGAACTGGGAGCATGTGCAGCACCTGATCCTGCCTGCCGTCACGATGAGCGTGATTCCGATGGGCATCATCTCGCGCACGGTGCGAGCGCTGGTGGCCGATACGCTCGATCAGGAATTTGTGGTGGGTCTGCGTGCCAAGGGCATGACCGATCTGGGCGTGTTCCTGCATGTTGTGAAAAACGTGGCGCCGACGGCGCTCGCGGTCATGGGCTTGCAACTGGGGTATCTGCTGGGCGGCTCCATCCTGATCGAGACGGTGTTCTCCTGGCCGGGCACCGGCTTCTTGCTGAACAGCGCCATCTTTCAGCGTGATCTGCCTTTGTTGCAGGGCACGATCCTGGTGCTGGCCCTGTTCTTCGTACTTCTCAATATGCTGGTCGATATCGTGCAAAGTTCGCTCGATCCGCGCATCTCCCGGGCCTGAGCCATGGATCTCGCAGTGCAACCCTCAAAAGTGCCAGCGCCGGTGTTCGAGCGCGGCCCGGGTTACTGGACCAGCGTGTGGCGCCGGTTCCGTCGCGACAAGGTCGCCATGTGTGCGGCCGCAATGGTGCTGGGGCTGATCGCGATGGCGTTGTGTGCGCCCTGGATCGTGCCGGCCGACCCCTACGCCTCGTCCATGCTCAGTCGCCTGAAGCCGATCGGCACGCAAGGCTACCCGCTGGGGACCGATGAACTCGGTCGGGACATGCTCTCGCGCCTGATGGTGGGCGCGCGCCTATCGCTCTTCATGGGCATCACCCCGGTGATTGCGGCCTTCGTGATCGGCTCGACGTTGGGAGTACTGGCCGGCTATGCAGGCGGCGCCGTCAACACGATCATCATGCGCACCATCGATGTGTTCTACGCGTTCCCTTCGGTGCTGCTGGCCATCGCTCTGTCGGGCGCGCTCGGTGCAGGCATCCTGAATGCGCTGATTTCGCTCACCATCGTATTCATCCCGCAGATTGCGCGGGTGGCCGAAGCAGTCACCACTCAGGTGCGCGGTCGCGACTATGTTGAAGCCGCGCGTGCTTCCGGTGCAGGCGGGTTCACCATCGTGCGCGTGCATGTGCTGGGCAATGTGCTCGGCCCGATCTTCGTCTACTCCACCAGCCTGATCGCGGTCTCGATGATCCTGGCCTCAGGCCTGTCGTTCCTTGGACTGGGCGTGAAGCCCCCTGAGCCCGAGTGGGGCCTCATGCTCAATACGCTGCGCACGGCCATCTATACCCAGCCCTGGATTGCCGCCTTGCCGGGCGTGATGATCTTCATGACCTCGATCTCCTTCAACATGTTGTCCGACGGCCTGCGCTCGGCCATGGATGTGAAGCAATGAGCGCCGTCCCTGCGCAGTTCACCGATGTGGGCGGGCCGGCTCAGCCGCTGCTGACGGTGCGCGGTCTGGTCAAGCATTTCCCGCTCAAGGGCAAGCGTGTGGATGGCAAGCCCGCGGTGGTGCGAGCGGTCGATGGCATCGACTTCCAGGTCTTCAAGGGCGAGACGCTTGGTGTGGTGGGCGAATCCGGATGCGGCAAGAGCACCACGGCGCGGCTGCTCATGCATCTGATCTCACCCGGAGCTGGCGAGATCGTGTTCGACGGGCTCACAGTGGGGTCGCGGGAGCTGTCGCTCAAGGCATTTCGCCGACAGGTTCAGATGGTGTTTCAGGACAGCTATTCGTCGCTGAACCCGCGTCTGACCATCGAGGAATCGATTGCCTTCGGTCCGCAGGTGCATGGCACGGCGCGGCGCGAGGCGGTTGGGCGTGCGCGTGACTTGCTTGCACGCGTTGGCCTGGAGCCGCGCCGTTTCGCTGAACGCTATCCCCATGAACTGTCGGGCGGGCAGCGTCAGCGGGTGAATATCGCTCGGGCCCTGGCCTTGCAGCCCCGCCTGCTGATTCTGGACGAAGCCACCTCGGCACTCGACAAGTCTGTCGAAGCGCAGGTGCTCAATCTGCTGGTCGACCTCAAGGCGGAATTCGGCCTGACCTACATGTTCATCAGCCATGATCTGCATGTGGTGCAGTACCTGTCTGATCGGGTCATGGTCATGTACCTCGGGCAAGTGGCGGAGCTTGGCCCAAGCGGCGAGCTGTTTCATGCGCCCCGTCATCCCTACACCAAGGCCCTGCTCTCCTCGATGCCCACGATGGACCCTGATCGCCGCACCGAAGAAGCGCCGCTGTCGGGCGATCCGCCGAACCCCGTCAATCCGCCCCCAGGCTGTCGCTTTCATACGCGCTGTGCCCTGGCCGAATCGGTGTGTGCCACGCGAGTGCCCACCTTGGGCCTGGGCAGCGGATCGCATGCGGTCTCGTGCCTGATGCACGAGCACGGCTCAGGCCACTCACGGGCAGACGTCGCAACCCATTCCGCCCGGGTGCCGGCATGACGGCGCTGCATGCCAGCGCTGGCGGCGTCATCGACAGTGCCTACACTGCGAGCGATCCGGTGATTGAGGTCCGTGACCTGCGGGTGAGCTTTCTGGGCAGCGGTGCATCGCGCAAGACCGTGCATGCGGTCAACGGCGTAGACCTCACGGTTGCACGTGGCGAGACGCTTGCATTGATCGGCGAATCGGGGTCGGGCAAGAGCGTCACCCTGCGTGCGCTGCTGCGCCTGCATGCGCCCCGGCGCACCCGCATGAGCGGCTCGGTTCAGGTGGCTGGTCACGACGTGTTGTCGCTTGCACCCGGCCCATTGGCTGACTATCGCGGCAAGGTGGCCTCCATGATTTTCCAGGAGCCACTGCTGGCAATGGACCCGGTCTATACCGTGGGTCAGCAGATCATGGAGTCGATCCGCCGTCACGAGCCGGTGTCGCAGGCGCAGGCACGCGCGCGTGCGCTCGAGCTCTTTGAGCGGGTACGCATTCCGAGCCCGGAGCGCAGGCTCGACGCCTATCCGCACGAGTTGTCGGGCGGGATGCGCCAGCGCGCCATGATCGCGCTCGCGCTGGCCTGCCGTCCGCAGGTGCTGCTGGCCGATGAGCCCACCACGGCTCTGGATGCAACGGTGCAGATTCAGATTCTGCTGCTGCTGCGCGAGCTGCAAAAGGAGCTCGGCCTGTCGATCATTTTTGTTACCCACGATATCGGTGCGGCGATCGAGGTCGCTGATCGGTTCGCGGTGATGTACGCCGGGCGCATCGTCGAAGAAGCTACCTCGCGCACCGTGGTGCGTGCGCCGCGCCACCCGTACACGCTGGCCTTGCTGCAGGGGCGTGCAGGCGGGTCAGGCGAACACGCCATGACCCGCGGCGGACGATTGCCCACCATCCCCGGCGCCCCGCCCGATCTGGCCAATCTGCCGGCAGGCTGCGCTTTTGCTGAACGCTGCCGCTATGCCGAAGCCGCGTGCAGCAGCACCCAACCCGAGCCGGTCATGATCGCAGCAGATCACCGTGTGCGGTGTCTGCGCACCGATGCCACACAGGCTGCGCTCGTCACCGGTTGAGCCGTTTATCGCTGAATCCGCGGCAGCAAGGAGAGCGCATGCAGATCGTCCTGATCAACCCGAATACCACCGCGTCCTTCACGAGTCGCATCGGTGAAGCGGCGCGCGCCGTGGCTGCGCCGGGTACGCGCATCACCGCAGTCAATCCGCCCGACGGCCCGGTGTCGATCGAAGGGTATTTCGATGAGGCCTATTCGGTGCCAGGTCTGCTTGGCGAAATTGCACGCCACGAGCAATCGGCCGACGCTGCCTCAATCACCGGCTATGTCATCGCCTGTTTCGATGACACGGGTTTGGATGCGGCGCGCTGTGCAGCCCGTGCTCCGGTGGTTGGTATTGGTGAGGCGGCGTTTCATCTGGCCAGCCTGGTGGCTGGCAAATTCAGCGTGATCACCACGCTGGGCAGGTCGGTGCCCGCACTGGAACATAACCTCGTGCGCTATGGCCTGGCCTCGCGGTGCGCCCGTGTGCGGGCGGCCGAAGTGCCCGTGCTGTCGCTGGACGATCCGAACTCTCCCGCGCGAGCGCGTATCGGTGAGGAAATCGCTGCTGCCCTTCGGGAGGACCGGGCCGAGGCGATCGTGCTCGGATGCGCCGGCATGGCCGATCTCGCCGCGGGTCTGTCGCGCGAGTTTGGCGTGCCGGTGATCGATGGTGTGGCCAGCGCGGTCAAGCTGGTGGAATCGCTGGGTGCCCTGTCACTGCGCACCTCCAAGGCCGGCGGTTACGCTGCGCCACTGCCCAAGACCTACCTGGGCATGTACGCATCGGCCGCACCGTGCGCATAAACACATTGGTGAGGACGCTGGCGACGCCGACACGTCGGCGGAACAGTCCGACTCAGTCGCTCTCGCGGTGGCTTGCCAGTGCGATGCGCCGGGTCTCAGCGAGCGCGTCATTCAGTGGCCACGTGGTTGCTCTGGCTGCCACCGTCCTGACGGGTGTCACGCCTGCTGGCGCACTCGCTCGAGAGAAGCTCACACTGACCCGCCAGGACGGGCAATCGATGGCGGCGATGGTCTATCGCCCGCAGGGGCAAGCGTGCCGAGGTATCGCGATGATCTCGCCCGGCGCGGGCGGGTCCGAGCAGGGCTATACGTACCTCGGTGAAGGCCTGTCCTCCGTCGGATACCTCGCACTGGTGATGGGGCACCAGGAGAGTGGCCGCCAGGCGCTGCGCGAATACGTGCAACGCAAAGGGCTGCGCGAGGGCCTGGGAGAACTCATCACAAACGCGAGCGCCTATCGCGGCCGCTTCATGGACATCGCAGCTGCCAGACAATGGGCACGCTCGCATTGTGAAGGCCCCGAACAGATTCTTGTCGGACACTCGATGGGCGCAGCCACAGTCATGATCGAAGCCGGCGCCCGAAACAAGCTCGCACTCACCGGAGCGGTAGCCTTCGACGCCTATGTGGCCCTGTCGCCCCAGGGCAGCGGGCTGATCTTTCCTGCTCAGGCGTGGTCAACCCTGCGCCGTCCAGTGCTCAGCATCACGGGTACCCGTGACACCGAGCTGGGAGGCGAGTCATGGGAGACGCGCACTGAACCCTTCCGCGACATGGCTGCGGGCTGCAAGTGGCTCGCTGTATTTGACGGTGCCACGCATATGAACCTGGCAGGCATAGCGGCACCGCCAACTCTGGAAGCCAGCGTGGTACAGGTCATGGGGGCGTTTCTGGACGGGGCGCGGCGCAATGACTGCACACCGGGTGCACAAGCGGACGGCCTGGTCATCGAGTCGAAGTGAGCTCGGGTCTGCCTGCCACGACAGTCGCAGCCCTCTGTTGTGTCAGCCGACCGGTCCGGCGTAGTCGTTGATCACGCCGCTGACTGGCACGCCATCGAGTGCACCGGCTACGATTGACCCGTCTCGCCAGCCGCCTCCCATCGGAATCCAGTACTGGTAGGTGCGCGAGAGGTTACCTTGCAGATGCGTGTCTGCAATCGTCATCTGCAGCGTTCGCCGCACGGCGGGCGGGTCGACACGCAAGGCCGTGGCGTTCAATGCCACTCCGCGCAGATGACCGAAGCCGCGCTGCAGGTTGGAGGCGAGCAGGCCCACCAGGCCGGCTTCGTCACCGCGCAACGACAGATAGGTGAAGGGCACTGCGAAGCGCGGCTGCTCCTGCAGCTGAGTGTGTTGATGCCCCCATCCCGACAGGTCGATGCATTGACCGTCCAGGGTGACGGTTGCATCGACCTTCACCAGTCGCTCATTCCGTCCGCGCAGATTGGAGCCCTGTTGCCCATCGGTAGCCCAGGCCAGCGTCACATCCAGCGCGATGGGACCCTCGCCGAACACAGTCCGATCGGTTTCGCTGGCCATGACGTGTGCGCTGAACCGCCCGCCGGGCAGGTCGAGTACGGCCTGCTGGCGTGCGTCACCCGTCGTGGACGCTGCCAGCGACGGACAGGGGTGAGCGCTCATATGGCCGAAGACACGGCCATCAATAAAGGCATGCACCCAAATCTCGGCACGATCCGCAGCGGGATCGTGCGAGACCCGTACGATCAGCGCACGGGTGCCATCGCCGCTCACCACATCGACATACGCTGACCAGGTCTGAGTCATCAGAGGGTGCTTCGGGCGCGCGGCCTATTCCGCCTTCAGCCCCAGCCTGCGAATCAGCGGAACCCAGCGTTCGCCTTCCTGACGGATCAGCTGACCGAACGCATCGGGCGTGCCGCCGACCGGTGTCACGTTCAAACGTTCGAAGGATTGCCGGACATCGGGTCGCTTGAAGGCCGCATTGAGCGCGGCGTTGAGCTTGGTGACGATCTCGGTGGGCGTGGCGGCCGGCACGAGAAGGCCCGAGTAGGCTTGCCCCTCGCCCGCTGCATAGCCCAGCTCGCGCAACGTCGGCACGTTGGGTAAGGCGGCAAATCGCGTGGCATTCGTGGTTGCGACCGGCCGCAGTTGTCCGCTGGCAATAGCTGCGCTGCTGCTGGCCATGGCGTCAAAGAGCAGGTCGACCTGACCTGCGACCACATCCTGGATGGCGGGTGCGCTGCCGCGGTAAGCAACGTGAATGAAGCGGGTTCCGTGTTCGACATTGAGCATCTGCGCCGACAGGTGCCCCACGGTGCCAATGCCTGGCGTTGCATACGGCACGTCGCGTTGTTTGGCGGCGGCGATCGCGTCGGCAAAGGTCGCAAAGGGCGACTTCGGCCCTACGGACACAACAAACCCCTGCGCCGAGATGTGAATGACCGGCCTCAGGTCCTGCTGCGCGTCGTACGGCAGCTTGGCCATGAGTCCAGGGTTGGTGGACAGGGGCAGGCTGCCGAAGAGCAGGGTGTGTCCGTCAGGTTTGGACTTGACCACGGCATCGGTGCCGATCACCGACCCGGCCCCGGGCTTGTTTTCGATGACAAAGGGCTGGCCAAGGCTTTCACCCAGCGCTTTGCCCAGGATGCGTGCATACAGATCGGTCGTGCCCCCCGGTGCCGAGGGCACTACGATGCGCACGGGCTGAGAGGGGTAAGCAGCAGCTGCTGATTGCCCGATCACCGGACCTGCCAGCGCGCTCAGGCCAGCGGCGAGGATGGCGCGGCGTGGTGCGTTGAAGGCCCCTGACCCGCAGCATCGATCGGGATCAGTGGAATGATCAGAATAAGGTGTGCGGCGCATGTGATGCCCCATGTTGTGTGATGCCCCACGTCTCGTGAGCGCAGATCGAGCCCAGTATACGGATGGGGTGAGCGAAGCTATGCTGCGCACCCACTGATTTACGAATGTCCTCACGCGGATGACCCACCATGCTGCTGCACGCCGACCCTGCCCACGCCTTCATGCCTTATCCGCCGGTGGCGGTGCCCAGTGCCCGCACCGGGGCGCTTGCCGATCTCACCTTTGCCGCCAAGGACCTCTTCGATGTCGCGGGCTATCCCACGGGAGGCGGTAACCCGCTGATGCTCGCGCAGTCGGGCATCAAGACCCGCACAGCGCCGGCGGTGCAGGCCCTGCTCGATGCAGGAGCACGCTTCGTAGGCAAGACCCATACCGATGAGCTGGCCTTCAGCATGAACGGGCGCAACGCGCATTTCGGCACGCCACGCAATGGCGCAGCGCCCGATCGTATTCCGGGCGGATCATCCAGTGGCTCAGCCTCGGCCGTGAGCAACGGCCTGTGTGATACCGCGCTGGGCACAGATACCGGTGGTTCGGTGCGTGCGCCGGCCAGCCACTGCGGGCTGTACGGCATTCGACCGACCCATGGGCGCATCCCTCTGCACGGCGCACTCGATCTGTCGCCCAGTTTCGATACCTGCGGATTTTTTGCGCGCGATGTGCAGACCTTCTCGCGGGTGGCCGAGGTGATGCTGGGCGCAGACCCGGCCGCACTGCCTGCGCGGGTGCGACTGCTGCGACCCACCGATGCCTGGGGCCTGCTCGCCCCCGAGGTGGTGCAGGCACATGAGGCGGCCATGGCACGCATCGTGGCGGCACTGGGACAGGCCACCGACTGCACTGCTGCGCTCGAATCGTTCGAGCCCATGTACTGGAATCACCGCATCCTGCAAGGGCGCGAGGCCTGGATGACCGATGGCAGTTTCATCACCCGCCACGCGCCACCGCTTGGCCCCGGGGTCGCCGAGCGCTTCGCCTGGTCGAGTGCACTGAGCGACGAGCAGGTGGCCAGTGCCCGAGCGTATCGCGCACGCTTCAGGGCGCAGCTGGCCGCACTGCTGGGCACCGATGGTGTGATGGTGCTGCCCACGATGCCCGACGTGGCGCCCCTGCTCAGTTCCGATGAGTCTTCGCTGGATACCTACCGCAATGATGCGATCAGGCTGCTGTGCATCGCCGGGCTTGCGGGTTTTCCGCAGCTCTCGTTGCCTCTGAGCACCCGTCTGGGGGCGCCGCTGGGGATGTCATTGCTTGGCCCCGCCGGTTCGGATCAGTCGCTGGTGGCGCTGGCGCGGCGCATCGTGCAGGGCTGAGGCACCCAGGGCTCAGTCCGTCATCCCGACATAGCTCTGTGCAAACGCCGTGGCGGCTGCGCGGGAATGCACCAGACGGCGCAACTCGGCATCATGGATCTTGCGGCTGAACGGGTCCGTGTCAGGGAACTGGTGCATCAGCATCGTGAACCACCAGGAAAACCGCACCACCTCCCAGACGCGCTGCAGACACTGCTCTGAATACCGGTCGAGTTGCTCGGTGGTCCCTCGGCGGTAGTGGTCGATCAGCGCATCAGAGAGCACCCGGATATCGGCCATGGCCAGATTGAGTCCTTTGGCACCTGTGGGCGGTACGATATGGGCCGCATCGCCTGCCAGGCACAGTCGGCCAAAGCGCATCGGCTCGGCCACGAAACTGCGCAGTGGCGCGATGCTCTTTTCGATCGACGGGCCGGTGATCAGTGCGCGGGCAGCCGGCTCATCGAGCCGCTGGCGCAGTTCATCGAAAAAGCGTGCGTCGGACCAGTCTTCCACGCGTTCGTTGAGCCCGCACTGGATGTAGTAGCGGCTGCGGGTACGGCTGCGCATGCTGCACAGGGCGAAGCCGCGCGGATGGTTGGCATAGATCAGCTCGTCGGATACCGGTGGCGTCTCGCTGAGCACGCCCAGCCAGCCGAACGGGTAGACCCGCTCAAACGTGCGCAACGCATCGGCCGGAATACTGGCGCGCGAAACGCCGTGATAGCCGTCGCAGCCGGCGACCCAATCGCATTCGATCAGATGTTCGACATCATCCTTCTTGTATCGAACCGTGGGCCGGTGGGTCTGCAGACCTTCGAGGACAACGTCCTGTGCCTCGTACACCGTCAAGGCGCCCGAGCCAGTGCGCGCCTGCATCAGATCGCGGGTGACCTCAGTCTGTCCGTAGACGGTGACCGAACGACCCACCAGGTCAGCGAAGTCGATGCGATGTCGTGTCCCCTCAAAAGACAGTTCGACGCCCTGATGAGGCAGGCCTTCGCGGCCCAGCCGCTCGCCCAGGCCGACGTCTTTCAGCAGGTCGACCGTGCCAGCTTCCAGTACACCCGCACGGATACGACCCAGCACATAGTCTGCGGACTGCCGCTCCAGGAGGACGGCGTCGATGCCGGCGCGATGCAGCAGATGCGCCAGCAGCAAGCCAGCGGGACCCGCCCCGATGATGGCCACCTGGGTGCGTGTGCGGCTCATGATTGGCGCTCAGACATCGAAGAACACCGTTTCCGCCTCGCCCTGCATGTGGATATCGAACTGATACACCACGGCACCCGCCAGCACCTGTCGGCGCGCGAGCAAGGTTTGGCGTCGCTCGGGCGGCACTGAGCCGAGCACAGGGTCTGCGCTATTTGCCTGCAGCTCGTCGTCGAAATAGATGCGCGTGAACAGATGATTGAGCAACCCGCGCATCGTGAGGATCACATCGACATGCGGTGCCTGCCCGTCGGCTGTACGCCCCGGCTTGACCGTACGAAAGGCAAAAGCATGGTCAGGCAGCGTGCCCGTGCCCATCCGCCCGAACCCGCGAAAGCCGCTGGCCTGCACCTCGGCGCGAGTGGTGGGTCGGTGACCGGCGCTGTCGGCATGACTGATTTCGAGCAGGGCATCGCCGATGGCCGCGCCCTGTCCGTCGAGCACGCGACCGGTGATCAGGATCGGCTCGCCCGGTGTGTGGGGCTGCGCCAGCTCGGCGCCGAAGAGTTCGGTGAAGTCATACCCGGATTGCCTGGGGGTGAGGGCGTAGGCGAAGAACGGCCCAACCGTTTGCGAGGGCGTCTGTCCGGCAGGGGCGCTCATCGACGATGCTCCATCGGCGTTTCGAGCGGGCCGCGCAGCACGATGTCAAAGGTGTAGCCCAGGGCCACGGCAGGCTCGGTCGCGTCAAGGGAGAACTGCGACACCAGCCGCTCACGAATGCCTTGCGGCGTGCTGCAGTAGATCGGGTCCAGTGCCAGCAGGGGGTCGCCCGGGAAATACATTTGCGTGACCAGGCGGCTGGCGAAATATTCGCCAAAGAGCGAGAAGTGCAGATGGGCCGGCCGCCAGGCATTGGCATGGTTGCCCCAGGGATAGGCACCGGGCTTGATGGTGATGAAACGGTAATGCCCGTCCCGATCGGTCATGGTGCGCCCGGCCCCGAGAAAATTCGGATCAAGGGGTGCGTCATGCTGATCGGTCTTGTGCACATAACGCCCGGCGGCATTGCACTGCCAGAGTTCAATCAGTGTATGGCGCACCGGACGCCCCCGTTCATCGAGCACACGCCCGGTCACGGTGATGCGCTCACCCAGCGGTGCGCCATTGCGCGCTGCATTGCGCGTGAGGTCGTGATCCAGCGCACCGATGTCCTCGTGCCCGTAGACCGGCTGAGCCCTTTCGCTGAAGGCCTGCGCCATCGGGCGTAGCGGGCGCAGCGGCGCGCGCAGCGCGGTCGATGCATAAGGCGGGTGCAGGCTGGGCGGGTGGCTGGACCAGTCGCGTGCGGCAATGCGTGGGGCGTGAGTCATAGGGCCGGCAGGTTGGGGTCGATGTCTGGTGATCGAATCGGGCGGCTCGATAGTGCGATGCGCCATGACCTGCAGTCAATGCACCTTGGCCACGACGATGCCCGGGACCGTGTGGCTGCGCTTGAGCATGCGCACTGGCACGCACGCATGCCGCTTCTGAGATCTCCAGGCGCATGCCTATACTGGTCGCTCCACAAGAGGTTCGTTCCTCGCCCTACACCCTGACGAGGTGCCTGCCATGGATTCGCCGCATGCGTCAGACGAGTCAGCCCAGCGCGCCCTGTCGCGTTTCCCATCGCTGCGCGAGGTCGGGTTCTCAGCGCCGCTGCACTGGTTGAGCCGTGGCGCGGCCGATTTCGTCGCGCGTCCGTGGCCGAGCCTCTTTTACGGACTCTGTTTTGCGGCCATGGGATGGTTGCTGGGTGTGCTGCTGCGCACTTCAGCCGGTCTCATGATGGCCCTCACCGGTGGGTTCCTGCTGGTGGGACCGTTTCTGGCCATGGGCTTATACGAGGTGGCGCGCAGCCGTGAGGCCGGCAAGCCGTGCGATCTGTTCGAATCGACCGTGGCCTGGGGTCGGAACCTGTCCAATGTGGCAATCCTCGGCATTGCGCTGGGCGTGCTGCTGGCGTTGTGGGCGCGCTCGTCGATGATGGTGATCGCCTTCTCGTTTCCCTATCGCATGCCGAACATGTCGATCCTGCTGGAGGCAATCGCGCGCGGTGAGCAGCTCGCATTTCTGGCAGCCTGGTTTGGCGTGGGTGCAGTCTTTGCCGCGCTGGTGTTTGCGTTCACGGCCATCGCCATCCCGCTGATGCTTGACCGTGGCACCGATGCCATCACGGCCATGCTAGCCAGCCTGGCGGCGGTGGGTCGCAATCTGATGCCGATGCTGTTGTGGGCCGCGTGCATTGTGGCGCTGATTGGCGCGGGCTTTCTGACTGCATTCATCGGCCTGATCATCACCGGGCCCTGGGTGGGCCTGGCGACCTGGCATGCCTATCGGGATCTGGTGGCCGAGCGGTAAAACTGCATTGGCGTTTCAGCTTGCTCACGGCGCGAATCGCGCAGCACGTTGGGCCGCATCTTGCCTACGACATGCATCTCGCAGGGCTTGCAGTCGAATCGCAAGGTCAGTGTGTCGGTGCCATGCTTGAGTGTGAGCGGCTCGGCCCGCACCGTGCCCTGAACACCCGTGACGCCCTTGGCCTGCTTGGGGCACAAGCTGAGCGACCAGCGCACGCAGTGCTTGGTGATCATGAGACTGACGTCGCCCAGTTCCTGCTGGCTTTCATAGGCGGCGTCCACGATCTTGACGCCATGGCGCGCATAGAACGCTGCTGCCTTCGAGTTGAAGACGTTGGCCAGATACGAGAGCGTGTCTTCCGGATAAGGCACGGGTGGCTGCACCGCTTGTGCGCGGGGCCAGCGCTCCAGGCCGGCGGCCCGCGCATGCTCCAGCGCAGCCACTGCGTCGCGGCGCAGGGCATTGGCGGTGCTGGCCGGAACGAACCAGGCTGCGCGGGTGTCGATCACGATATCGCTGTGCGGCGCACGCACTTCGAACAGCGTGGCGCCCAGCTTGGCGAGCTGTGCACGCAAGCCCTGGTCGGCACGCGTTGCATCATGGGCGGCCTCCAGCGCATGTGCTGCCTGTGCATGACCAACATAGCCGTCTTCATCGGTCACACGCAGCGAGAATCCGTCAGCGGTGTCGCGCCAATGCAGCGTGACCCCGATGCGCCGTTGCGCCGATTCCCGTGCAAGCGTCCGGTCCCAGCCCATGTCGCGATTGCGGCTGATTTCACGCCCGACGCGCAGATCACGCAACTGCGCCACCGGCAGGTTCGGCTCGATGCGCCAGGTGCCGTCGTCGCGCTGCGTGGCCACATTCACGGGCACGCCCTGCAGTTCACCCTGCAGGTCATACCAGGTGAGCGCATCACCGTTGTGCAACACCACGCCGTCGAGAGGCTCGATGTCGACATGCTGCGTGCCGACCCGCAGCACATGACCGACCGGAAGCCCCGCATGCTTGGGGGTGTCGAAGGCGCCAATATCGGTCTTGCGGCCCGTGACGAAGTAGTCGGTGGCGCCACGGTTGAAATTGCGATCAGGGTCTGGCACGAAAAAGTGCTGAGTGCGCCCGGAGGACGCGCGCACCAGTGCAGCGCGGCCTTCCTGCCCGCCGCCCGCCTGAGCGTCGAGCAGCGCGTCGAACAGTTGCCGGTAATGGGCGGTCACGTTCTTGACGTAGCCCATGTCCTTGTAGCGGCCTTCAATCTTGAAGCTGCGCACGCCCGCGTCGATCAGCGCAGCCAGGTTGTCGCTCTGGTTGTTGTCCTTGAGACTGAGCACATGCTTGTCGTGCGCCACGATCCGCCCGCCCGAATCGGTGACCGTGTAGGGCAGGCGGCATTCCTGCGAGCAATTGCCGCGGTTGGCGCTGCGTCCGGTATGGGCGTGGCTGATGAAGCACTGCCCGCTGTAGGCCACGCACAGGGCACCGTGAATGAAGAATTCGAGTACGGCGTCTTGTACCTGTGCCGACACCGCGCGGATCTGTTCGAGGGTCAGTTCGCGGGCCAGCACCATCTGCGAGAACCCCACATCCTGCAGAAATCGGGCTTTCTCGGGCGTACGAATGTCGGTCTGGGTGCTGGCATGCAGCTGGATGGGCGGCAGATCGAGTTCAAACAACCCCATGTCCTGCACGATCAGCGCATCGGCGCCGGCCTCATAGAGCTGCCAGGCCAGGGCCCGGGCGCCTTCGAGTTCATCGTCACGCAAGATGGTGTTCAGCGTCACGAAAATGCGCGCATGAAAACGATGTGCATGACGCACCAGCCGTTCGATGTCAGCCAGGCTGTTGCCGGCCTTGTCGCGTGCGCCAAAGGACGGCCCGCCGATGTAGACGGCATCGGCACCATGGTCGATCGCGGCCATGCCGATGTCGGCATCGCGTGCGGGGGAGAGCAATTCCAGCTGGTTTCGGCGCATGCCCGATTCTAGTCGCTCGGCGAAGGCCCTACACTATCGCCTCACGCTCAAGCGCGTCGTACGCGCTAACGGGCCGCAACCTACGCTCAAGCGCCCTTGGCGCCCTTCGGAGACCGCACCCATGAAGACCCGCATCACTGAACTCTTCGGCATCCAGCACCCGATCATCCAGGGCGGCATGCACTACGTGGGCTTTGCCGAACTCGCTGCAGCGGTCTCGAATGCCGGTGGTCTGGGCATCATCACCGGCCTGACCCAGAAGACGCCTGCGCTGCTGGCTGAGGAAATCGCCAAGTGCAGGACGCTCACCTCCAAGCCCTTTGGGGTCAACCTCACCTTCCTGCCCACCGTGAGCAGCCCGGACTACCCGGGCTACATCAAGGCCATCCTGGATGGTGGCGTCAAGGCCGTGGAGACCGCTGGCAACAACCCGCAAAAGTGGCTGCCCATGCTCCACGAAGCAGGCGTGAAGGTCATCCACAAGTGCACCAGCGTGCGCCACTCGCTCAAGGCCCAGGCCATCGGCTGCGACGCGGTCAGCGTCGACGGTTTCGAGTGCGGTGGCCACCCGGGCGAGGACGACATTCCCAACTTCATCCTGCTGCCGCGTGCAGCCGACGAACTGAAGATCCCGTTTGTCGCCAGCGGCGGCATGGCCGATGGTCGTAGCCTGGTGGCCGCGCTGGCGCTGGGCGCAGAGGGCATCAACATGGGCACGCGTTTCATTGCCACGAAGGAGGCCCCCGTGCACCAGAACGTGAAGGACGCCATCGTTGCCGCCACCGAGCTGGACACGCGCCTGGTGATGCGCCCGTTGCGCAATACCGAGCGCGTACTGAAGAACGCCGCGGTGGACCGCCTGCTCGAAAAGGAAAAGACCCTCGGCGCCAACCTCAAGTTCGAGGACATCATCGAGGAGGTCGCCGGTGTCTACCCGAAGATCATGCTGGACGGCGCGATGGAAGCGGGCGCATGGAGCTGCGGCATGGTGGCCGGCCTGATTCACGATGTGCCGACCTGCAAGGAACTCATCGATCGCATCATGGCCGAAGCCCATCAGCTGATTGCCGAGCGGCTGGCCCGCTTTGATCGCGGCTGAGTCCAGGCGACCTGCGCCCATGAAGTGGCAGATCTCCGACCGTTCGCTGTTTGCGGTCCTGATGCGGTCGCCCTGGTGGATGAGTGTGGGCATCGCAGTCCTGGTGACTGTGCTGGCCCTCGCTTTGCTGCCGGCACAGCTGCGTCTGGGTGGCGCACTGATGGCGCTGCCTTTTTTCGTGATCGGCACGGTGGCTGCCTCGCGCCAGTGGCGATTGCCCCGTGCCGGGCAGATCGAGCGCGTTCAGCAGGTCGCAGCCGGCATGGCATGGCCCGAGTTTGCAGACGTCCTTGATGCTGCGTTTCAGCGCGAGGGCTACACCGTGACCCGTGGCACCCGCGAGCCGGTGGATTTTCAGCTCGAGCGGGAGGGCCGTATCACCTTTGTCTGCGCACGGCGCTGGAAGTCGGCGCGCACCGGGCTGGAGGCCTTGCGCACGCTTCATGATGCGAAGGAGTCGGCCGAGGCGCAGCGTGCGCGCTATGTCTGTCTGGGCGAGCTCACCGACACCGCACGCGCATTTGCCGCATCGCATCGCATCGAGATCTGGCAGGCACCGCAACTCACGGCAGCGATGCCGGCACTCGCGCGCAAGCCCGCCCCGGCTTCCGGTGGCAAGGCATCTGCCTGATGCGACGCCCTGGCACAGCCCCATGACCGAACGCGCGCTGGTGCTGTTTTCCGGCGGACAGGATTCCGCCACCTGTCTGGCCTGGGCATTGGAGCGTTTCGATCTGGTCGAGACCATCGGGTTTGATTATGGCCAGCGCCACCGCATCGAACTCGACTGCCGACAGCCCGTCCTTGAGGGCCTGCGCGAGGCGTTTCCGCGCTGGCGTGCACGCCTTGGGCAAGACCACCTGCTCGATATGCGGGTGCTGGGTCAGATCAGCGGCACGGCGCTCACGGACGACCGGGCGATTGCCTTCGAATCCAGTGGCCTGCCCAATACTTTCGTACCGGGTCGCAACCTCATCTTCTTCAATTTTGCCGGCGCGATTGCATACCGCCGTGGCTTGAAGGTGCTGGTGGGCGGGATGTGCGAGACCGACTATTCCGGCTATCCCGATTGCAGGGACGACACGCTCAAGGCCCTGCAGGTATCGATGAGCCTGGGCATGGATACGCGCTTTCGCCTCGAAACACCGCTCATGTGGCTTGATAAGGCAGGCACCTGGGCGCTTGCCGAAGCACTCGGCGGCGCGGCGCTGGTGGAGCTGATTCGCACGCACAGCCATTCCTGCTATGCCGGCGACCGCACTCGGCTGCACGACTGGGGATATGGTTGCGACGCCTGCCCCGCCTGCGCGCTGCGCAGCCGCGGATGGACCGCTTACAGGCAGTCTATCGACCGTTAGAAGCGCACGCCCAGGGTCACCCGCGTTGCATTGACCGGGGCGAAGTTCTGCTTCTGATCTCGGGCAATGCGCACGAACCAGCCGTCGAAGTCGAACACAGCCGACCCTCCCCAGCCCTTGACCGGCTCACCCAGGTCGCCCCGCCCCTGCTTGTAGTTCAGGTCCACTGTCGTGCGCAGCTGATCTGACCAGCGCCTGCGTCCGAACAGATGCCATACGCGCTGACCGGTGTCGAGCCGGTTGTCTGCCACGACGGTCAGGGCAATGGCGATGTCGCTGTCGACTTTAAAGCCC
>Ga0315909_10001055_pt1 | contig 37265 bp, 26 predicted proteins | sample LakEriMetagenome_11_FD_203527 | JGI IMG/M metagenome (GOLD analysis project Ga0315909, IMG submission 203527) | Freshwater fungal communities from buoy surface, Lake Erie, Ohio, United States - Buoy 2 MA125 | ecosystem: Environmental > Aquatic > Freshwater > Lake | place: USA: Lake Erie, Ohio... | reverse complement strand
GGAGCCACCCTCCGTCAGAATCGCCAAGATCTGGCTCTCCGTAAATCGTGATTTCTTCACTGCTTGACCTCCCTAATAGCCGGAAGTCTCTATTTATACCTTGTCTCAAGTTTGGGGAAGTCTACGGTACCACCCAAGTGGGTGTTTGCATTGGGAATAAGAGATCACCTTTGCGGTCGTCAACTCCAATGACCTGAACAATTCGCCCCAGATTCGTTGCGAATTGAGCTTGGATGACGATAGCCAAGTCCCCGGGCCTGCAACGTAATTCGGTCATCGGTGCTCTCCTTGTGTGTGCTCAGGTGTCTCGTGAACGATGACGGCGATGTCACCATCTTTGCAGCGTAATGTCATGCTTGCCTCCGGCTATTCCGATGTGTAAATAAGCGATTAATCAACGCTTCTAAACCGCAGCGGGATACCCTCCCGCAGAGCGATGGCATTCGCTTCATCTGGATGCATGACCAACTCTGCCGCGTAATAGGTGCTTCCCGGATGCTCGCCCTCGATAATCTCGATGTTGATCCCTGAAAGGCTATCAAGGTCGATGTCTCTGAAGAAGTTCAAAGCAGCGCGCTGACCATCAGCCCAGTCATCGAAATACTCGTACTCAGAAGACCAGTCTGGCTCGGTGTCTAACCAATCCTTCACAGCCGCTACAGCATCCTCGAATTCCGCTGGGCCTAAGTTTTCTAACCACTCTTGGATGACCACAGGGCAATCACTATCTCCCCAGTTTTTACGTGTATTGGCCATGATTTTCATCACCGCACCCGGGCAGCCGATCAGTTCAAGCAAGCTATCGTGCGCTGACTGATACCTGGTCTCCAGTGCTTCTCTGTGGAGCTCAGCTGCCAGCCATGAAAGCGGAATACAGCTGCCAACAGCGAGAGCCAAATCAGACGCGTTTTCATCCCATCCGGGAGTTAAGTCATAGGCATCACGCCTGACTTTAGGGTCCGGGTAATCGGCGACCGACAGGGTGCCGTACTCAGTCACATCGAACAGCAGAGGCGCTTGGTTGGCTTGCTGCCACATCTGGTTTAAGGCACTGGCGCTAGCCGCCTCTAGCTTCAATGGCGCTATGGCGATTCCCAATCCGATGCCACTGGCGAGTTTGAGAAAATGCCTTCTCGAAATGGTGTTCATTGACTTCTCCTGTTTAGCCGTTTTGACACCTGTCTGGGCACGGCAAGTAGGAATAAATCCGCCCAATAAAAAACCCTCCACAGCGGGAGGGTTCGTTGACGCCCGCTTGGTTGCCTTTCGGCCGCATCCGCTATGGCGAACCACCTTGCCCGGGTAGGCAGGTTGGTGCTGGGGTCCCAGCTCTGAATGCAAGTAAAGGTTATCTCGTATCAACAACGACGTCAATGACTGACCGTGATAGGTCCGGTTAAGTACATGACATTAGCTGTTCGGGATTAGTACGCTCGTGTTTTCTGGCATGCGGGGCCATGGTGTTGCACGCATGCTGGGGCACTGCCATAATTTCACCATGTGAAACGCCATGCACCAGTGCCCAGATAGCGATGAAATCTTCGATTCAAAAAGCCCGCGCCGCGCTCAACCAATTACCGCGCTGTGGCGCGCATTCAAGACGCTCAGGTCAACCCTGTCGCAACCCCGTCATGGCCAATGGTAAGGGGCGCTGCCGTATGCATGGCGGCACGTCTACAGGACGGCCGCCAACGCACGGGAAGAGCACCCAAGCCTATTTGCTGGAGCGAGATTGGGTGCGATTACTGCTGGCCGTGACTAGCTACCACTCGGGTCATAAGGTGCGGGAATTGCGGCCCACGCTCATGACGGCGGCAAGGGCTGAGGAGGTGCTCAATGCCAAGCTCAAAGGGCGCAAAAAGACAGTGGGATAAACCCTCTGTTGACTTTGCCGCGCCGAGCCAGCAAATGATCTTTTAATCAACGGTGATGATCGTTGTAGTCCCATTGGGCAAAGTTGTTCCATCTGCAAGATTTTTTGTGGGATGGGATATAGCGCAATATTCGAGACAAAAATTTATAGTTGGTTTGCTAAACGCTACTGACCTTTACCACTGAGTGGCAAGGTGCGGAAAGACACGGCATGGCACGACAAATTAGTGCAAACGGAGGCAGATAATTACTCAGTTCATCCTTGTCAAAACCAATGGGAAAAATCAATGTTGACTCATATTGTGTCAAACAATACCATCACACGCGTCTTATGAAAGAAAACGACGTATGTCATCTTCTGGTAAGCGACTCCTTAACCGATGATGCGATGCTCATTTTTTGATCCCTACGATTTTCATAATTGGTGAATATGCATGATACCTGAGACAATTTGCATTTCAGACCGAACTATGTGGGACGAGGAGGCATTGATTTCGGATGAATTACAAGCCAGTAAACCTCGTTGGAATCAACTTGCCAAAACGATCCAAGGCCAAATTCGGGCAAGGCCAGAAAACCTAGAATTGCTGCAGTTGATGAGCGATTTAGAGAAATTCACCCCAGGCATTGTCTACGACGACCGACCTTACGGCGAAGTCTGGCAGGCACGGTTAATGCGCCTAAAAGAACTGAATAATCTTGAAAATCGATACAAGGAGCTTTCTCAGTATTTTGTTCCACTTCCCGATTGTAGTTTTGAGGGGGCGGTAACAAAAGCAAGGCTTATTGCAATGATGGAAAAGGCGGGTTGGGTAGGAAACATAAGCGCATTTCTCGGGCAGGCTTCTCGGGATGCTGCAATCAAGGCGTGCAAAGCAGAGTCGGGTCGTGGGTGGTATCCAGATCGGGTTTTACGTTTGGGACTCGAGCGCGGCAAGATTCGCTCACGCCGAGAAGTAAAACATGACGATCTGAAGACTTGTCTGCGGTAAATATCTCTAAATTTCTCTAAAAAACTCGACGCTATTCAAATAGCCGAATACGGTCTCGCGCCGGGTTATTTGGAGTCATCATGGATCGTTCTGATCATCGAATTGTTCGATTAGCCGAACTTGCTAACATAAAAAAACGTACCGGCCTCTTGACTGTAGGCCCTGCAACCACGCGGCGATGTGCGAGAACGCGTAGCGATTTTCCCAAACCATTCAAACTAGGCCCGGCTACGACAGTTTGGGACTTACGCGAAATCAAGCGTTCCATTGCAAATCAGCGCGTCGCAAAAGTATCAAAGCGGGGGGGGGAAATGAACATTCCGCTAACTACGCCTGTACGAACTGTTGAAGACGAAAAAATCGACAATATTGGCGAATCCTCCGGTAATTTTTGTGGCCGAGCAAGGCTTCGACGCGCCAAAAAAAATCCAGAACAGCTCATGATGAACGTTCAGCGTAAGAAAGGAGCGAAGCAATGAGCCTACTTGATCACGGCAAATCTGCAGCTTCAGAAACGCACCCATGCTTGATCTTCCTGAGCGTATTAGACCCTCACCCCGATGCCCGTTTCAACATTGAGTGTTATACCGATGTGCCTAAAGGGATGCAAAAGCCTAAACCTGATCTATTGATGAGGCATTTTTCCGACCTGACGCTCAAAGGAATTGTAGACCTGATACCAGAGCTAGAGAGTTTAAATAGTAAAGGCGCAGGAATATTCACGACAGTGAACCGGTGCAGAGGGCGTCGTTCAAAGAATAACGTGATAAGAGTAAGGGCTGTACATGCTGACGTAGATGCTGCGTCGGATCAGCAGCGTGAAAAGCTCATTAGGTCGCTAGCCCCGTCCATTATCGTTACATCAAGCGAACCGACAAAGCTACATCTTTACTGGAAATTAGATGACGCGGCTGCAAAAGAAAAGGAAGCTGTCAGCAAGATAAACCAGCTTCTTGCATCGGACTATGGCGCGGACAATGCAGCGACTGATATTTCCCGAATCTTGCGGCTCCCAGGTTTCAAGCATATGAAATATCGACACCTCGGACAAACCCCAGTTGTTAAAGCAGCGTACAACAACGGGATTTATTCCGTCGAAGAAGTACAAGCTGCTTTCCTAATAACGCAGCCTACCCCAACCCAGTATCAGACACGGCGCAAGCGGGACGACGCTTTATCCAAAATAGAAGCCAAAGTTATGGCTGAAATGAAGGCTCGTTGTCCGCAATTATGGAGCGGTGCATGGGAGGATGCATGAGAAATATAGCCAACCGTAAAGGCTTCAACAGCCAGTCCGAAGCGGACCTGAGCCTTACCTCACAGATTGCCCATGCACTGGCGAGACACGGCGTACCGATAGATCAAATGGCCGAACCCATCGAGCGAATTTTCGGCCAGTCCGGGCTTGCGAGCCGCGAGAAGTGGTACGACCGTGACGATTACCGTAAGCGAACTATTAAAAAAGCAATTGAGGGAGTTCGCAGCCGAAACCAAATACTGCATAGTCAAGTAACCCAAGCGCCCACTAATGCCACAAACCATAAGGATGTTCGCAACGCCGAGCTATTCGCCAAGCTTTACAAGGGCAAGTTCATTTTCGTATCCGCATCTAATAAATGGTGTTCGTGGGACGGAAGCCGATGGAAGCTCTGCGAACACGGGCAGCAGTATGAGGCGGCTAAACAAGTCGGCATCCAGTTATTGGCACAGGCGAATGAGAAGCTTGGTCGTGGCGATCCGAGTGGCGAGCAGTTAAAGAGAGAAGCAATTAGTGCTCATACGTTGGCCAGAATTGAGGCTATGGTCAAACTTGCCACATCCATCCCGGGGATGTCGGTAGCGCCAGCAGAACTCGACGCTGACCCTTACCTTTTAGGCGTTGGCAATGGCGTGGTTGATTTGAAAGCCGGGAAATTGCTGCCGGCCGATCCGACCATGCTACTAACCAAGCAATGTAATGCTGACTTCATTGGCGACCCGACGTGCCCGCTCTGGAAAAAATTTTTGTATGAAATATTTCAGCACGACGAAGAGACTATTCGCTCGGTCCAGATACTGCTCGGTTACACCCTGATTGGTGAAGTGCTAGATGAGCTACTGATTATCTGCTACGGATTTGGTGCCAACGGCAAAAGCGTCTTCAATAACGTCATAAGTACTGTGCTGGGAGATTATGCTCAGGCTGCACCGCCCTCAATGCTGAGGGCACGAAGAGGCGATGATAGTAGCCCGCGCAATGATCTAGCCGGCATCAAGGGCGTGCGCTACCTTAGCTTTAATGAACTACAAGCGGGGGAACGCCTAGACGAGCAGGTTATCAAAGCCATTGCTGGCCGCGAAATGATTTCCGCAAGATTCCTTTTTGGTGAGTTCTTTGCCTATAAGCCCACATCCACTGGGTGGGTCAGGACTAATCACCGCCCTGTTATCACTGGGGATGAAGATGGCATCTGGCGGCGTATTGTGTTGATCCCGTTTAATCGCCGCTTGACTGTTGACGAACAAGACCCCCAGCTAGAGAAGAAATTGCTCGCAGAGCGCGATGGCATTCTGGGCTGGATGTTGGAAGGCGTCTGCATGTATTTAAAAGCTGGCATCAACCTGAGTCCAAGGATAAAGGCCGAAGTGAAGGCATATCGGAAAGAATCCGACGTTTTGGGCGAGTTCCTCGACGAGAAGACAGGGCCAGCCCCACAGAAGAAGATCGAGCAGCAGGACTTATATCGTCGGTATCAGTACTGGTGCGAACTTAATGGGCTGAAACATCAGAGTAAAAAGAGCTTCAGCCAGCGGCTTAAAGAGCGCGGCTATTCGGAGGGAAAAAGTGGCAAGAATCGGTACTACGTCGGGCTAGAGTTACACGAGGGGGATGCAGCGCGTCTTGACGTTGCAACCCTTGGGATCAATCTTGGCCCAACAGAATTAACCCCATAGTGATGCCGATAAATACACAGGTGGGGTGGTGGACGGGATGGACGGGATTTCGTCCATTTCCGGAAAGTCTCTATACATGTTTTTTTTCTACAGACTTTCTGGAAATCGCTGAAATCCTGTCCATCCCGTCCAAAACGACCAAGGAGAGTACTTATGAAAGTAACCACATGCCCCGAAGCGTTCGCCGAAGGCCAGACGGTTAGCCAAAAATATCCGCGTACCCAAGGCGCTTACAAGTTGGCTGAGAGGCAGTGGAAAGAAAACGAACGGGAGGTCGTTCGCATAGCGCGAACCGTGACCCGACCGTCAGCAAAGTATGATCTAAGCCACTGCACCCTTTAAGACAGGCATATCTGGCTACGTGATAACGCTGGTCACGGGTACCCTCTGCCTGGAAAAGAATTTGATACTCCGGCGGTCATGCGGCGACCTTAGAACGCGAGGACTTCGGCAGCTGTTTGAACTGAATCGACATTTCACAATTCGTTGCTTTTGCAAACTTTGATAAGGTTCGCATCGAAGGCATTGAGGAGCCACTTTCCAAGCGCGCAATTGTGGACTGCGAGGTTCCCATCTTTTGAGCAAGCTCTTCTTGGGATAGCCCGCTCTTAATACGGGCTTCAATAAGCTGCTCAGCGAGCTGGAACTCGGCTTTTAGGCTCTCATGCGCCGCCTTGTAAGAGGGCTCTTTGCTCCATTTTTTGTGCAAGGTCGAGATTTTGGTCATATCAGTCCTGCCTCCTTGGCTCTTTTCTTGGCAATATCAATTTCTTTTTTCGGGGTCTTCTGGGTCTTTTTGATGAACGCGTGAACTACGACGACGCGTTTGCCGGTGGCGATTATGTATATCCCTCGGGCGATACCATCCCGACCAGTTAGCCGAATCTCCCAAAGCTTGTCGCTCAGGCTCCTTATGTGAGGCATCCCAACGTTGAATGGCCCGAACTCCTCAATCAGGTGTGCAACCCTGCTAAGGCGTGCCCGCATGTCGGCTGGCAATTTCTCAATTTCCTCGTTTACTTCTTTCCCAAGGGTTTCAACTATCCATCGCGTCATGTGTAAAGTATACCAAATTTGAGATGTTTCAGAGCGTAATAGTTCCTGATTTTTCCATCTTCTAGATCAAGATTCCATTGCACCCCGCCCCTCCGCTTTGACAGCCTCAATGGCCGCCAGCATCTGCGTCAGCTCTCCTTCGAATCCCGTCTCCGGCTCGACCTTGAGCTTGGGGCGCATCACACTCCCCACCGCTACGGTGGCGGCATTAGCAGCCGCTAGGAGGGTCTCTGTGGACAGGTGGGCGTACCGTTGAGTCGTCTTCACTTGCGTGTGCCCAAGCAGCCTCTGCACCTCGTAGAGGCTTCTGCCTTGGTTGATAAGAAGACTTGCAAACGAGTGCCGCAGATCATGGATCCGTACATCAGGAAGTCCCGCTTTGTGCCTCGCAGTGTTCCATGATCGAAAGAGCGACGCATAGGGTTTACGCGTCGCAGGGTTGGCAAAGGGATAGGTACAGCCCGGCAGCTGCGGTAAGTCTCTTAATACCGCCAGTGCGCCGTCTGAGAGCGGAATGTGCCTGGCCTGACCGGATTTCGCTAACGGAATCTACCAAAGCCGTCGCTCCAGATCAAAGTCCTATCAATTTACAGGTGCCGGTGAGACTGACTTCCTCTCGCCGATGAGGAGATGCCGACATCAACCGTCCCAGACTGGGTTCGCGCAACTGGGCGATAATGTCGAGCTGCAAATAAACCATCTATCTAAATACAACTTTTACCGCACAAGGGACGCGTGAATGGCACAAGTCGACTACACCGGCGAAGAATTTCTGGGCGTGCTTCAGGCGGATATCGTCAATGATGCCCTGCCATTTCCTTCTTATCTTACTTTTGGCGCATTACCAGAAGAAAGTTGGAACTCTCAAAGTTTTGACAACAAAGCACCCCGTCTTTCGCTCGGCTGGAAGAGTACCCAAGGATCATCGATTTCAGTCAGTTCAAAAGCAAGCGGCGATGACGCTAATGGGACTTCTAAGGCCACTATCAAAGTTACCAGTAAACACTTAGGCATATTGATAACAAGCTCTTGGAATAATAGCTGGTCGCCGACGACGGATAATAAGTCCACCATCATTGATTGGAGTAACACCGGTGAATCACCCGGGAAAGACGACGACTTTTCGTACAGGTGGGCGTATTCGCAAAAATTCTTTAGAAACGATGCCTTCCCAGGCAGTACCGTCATAAGTCTCGATTTTTCTAATAGCGACTATGTTTTTAAATGGGAAGAATATACCAATGGGAAGTCAGATAACTGGAAAACGACAATATCAAAATATTCATACAAAGACTTGCAAGCAAATCAAACTTTTAATCTATCCGGTAGTTTGTCAGCCAATACAAAATCCAACGAATTCAAGATAACCGCGTCAAATGTAAAATACACGACTGACGCTTACACCATTTTTACAGGGAGTTACTCCTCCGTCGTTAGCAAGGAAACCTGGGATGCGCTGCCACAGCTGACATCGGGGGCGGAAAGCCTTGCAGAGATTGGTGTTGGGATAGTCGCCTGGGTAGAAATATTTGCTTCTGCGAATAACAAAATAAATCTCACCGGTGCTGAGGGAAGTGCGATAGATGCCCAAGCCGGAAATGACACCATCGTGGGCGGAATTTCAGATGACACAATCCAAGGGGGTGCTGGCGTTGATCAGTTGACTGGAGGTAGTGGCGGCGACGTGTTCGTATTTCGTGCTGGCGAGAGTGCGCTAGCGGCAAAAAAATCTGATCAAATTAGAGATTTCAAGTTAACCGACGGTGACCAGCTCAAGCTCGAGGGCCTGGCAGAAATTCAATGCCACGTTCGAGACCTAAAAGAAGCAAGCTTTGCCTCTGCCCAATCCGATGCCAATCAGGACTTCAGCCAAGGGCTGAATGTATCGGTGCAATTCGTGGGGAATCATGCGTTAGTCTTTGTGGATTTCGATAGCGACAGCAAAGCTGACTCGGTAATTACGCTCGCCGGCTTAAAAGTCGGTAATAGCGCGTTCGTTGATTATGCTGAGAATGGGGACATGTTTGCCTAAATCACACCCATGCCCCACAGCAGTTGAGCACATGCACAGCTAGACTCTTTGGTCACCCCTGTCGTCGGCAACCGTCGACACCCCGAGCAGTGGCGAGCATGGACGATAAACGACGAAATGTCGTTGTTCACTCACACCACCTTCAAGGTACTCAAGACGGGTAATCGTTCTACTGCAAATTTTTCTGCATAGGACATTATTTCCGAGAGATTTTCCTGCTCAGTCTCCAGCGTTTTTCCTTCTTTTACGAGTTTACCCAGGGGTGACATTACTCTCCATACATCTGCAGCCCAGTCCGCCGGCAATCGGTTACCTGCGCGAATACTCCCAATAAAAAGCTGCTCCAGACGGCTTACGTGGATGCCACCACCCGTAACAGGACTTGCTAAATAAGTGACCTCGGCGCCGCTCCTCGCCTTCCGAACTAAGTGATCATTGAGTTTGCGACAGCTTTGGCTGACTTTCTCAGAAACGTCAGTATCCTGGGAAATCACTACAACGCCTATGCCCGCAAGAATGAGCAAGACTTGTGTAATTTTTTTTAAATCTCCCGCTTTTAGCAAGCTTTTCTCGAGATCACCCAGCGTCACTGGCTGATAATCAGAGAGACGATCGAGAATCAGCTCGTAAATCGGATCCAGCATTGTTGCATTACCCAGTTTTCCTTTCACTTCCAGCAATACATCTGCTCGTGGTTGAATCAAGATGATTGGGAGTGCACGTAACAATTCATTATGATCAACCATATCGAGCTTTCGTAAACCTTTGATCCAGTAGTCACGACGGAACTGCTGGTTTACACAAAAATCTCTTACCGTTTGTCTGAGATTTGGATCAGGCAATGACTGAATCAGCTCGCGCTGTTCGGGCTCTAAATTTATAAAATCAACATGATCGAACAGCCGCGCAGAACAGGCAAAATTGACCTTGGCAGGTTCTAAATACCGAGCCATTCTTGAAAAGGATATTGGCAACCAATCGCCACCGAAAAATTCGTGTGCCACGTAGTTCTTGTTTTGATTTTTTATTTGCCTCAATCGCTCTGCGATAATGGGATTTGCTGCGGCAAATAATGGCTTGGTGGCCATTAATTTTTCTGCGAACTGTAAAGACGCATCAATACGATTCACCAAGCCTGATTCTCCGCCGCTTGCAAACTGCGCATATTCCGAGAGTAAATCACGCATGGGAACCATGGCAGCCCACCCTGGTTGGGTGTTATAGCTGACATAAAGTACACCGCCTATTTTTAGTTTTTTTCGGATGAACTCGGTAATGACGGTGCGATTCTCGTCGCTGATCCAACTCCAGATTCCATGAAGGCATATTGAGTCAAATTCCGGCAAATCGGTCCGAGCGCAAAATTCTTCAAAAGATTCGTCGTAGAGATGGATAGAAGATCCAGAGACTGTGGCAAGCTCCTTTGCAAAAGCGACTTGCGCAGGATTGAAGTCGGTTCCATACCATTGGCCACCTGAGGCAGCAGCATGGATGTTGATGCTGATTCCTTGACCAAAACCTAGTTCACAATGCGTGCCTAGCGTGGGTGGCACATAACCTGAACTCAGCAGCGCCAGGGTGGCATGGAGAGGGTTGAGCTCTATTTGATAGCCAAATGTGTAGTTGATATCCGTGACATAGCCACCAGTCCAGTCTGCCATCGCAAAATCCTTTTTTTGATTTTTTGTTGAGTGGTGTTGCCATGTGCTGAGAGACTCTGGCAAAAAGCCGCTAGCATCGTGGCGCCGCCTTTCCGTACATCTGTACTGTCTGCTGCGGCACATCGAGCCGGCGGCTTGTTGACAGAGCCTCTTCGTTGATACAAAAAGATGGCGAGTGCCTTAACTCGCCAAGTGACCGAAATTTACAACATGCAGGTAAAGCCGACATGGGGTCTGACCATCCAACCCCGGTTCCTGCAAAGTCGAGTGTTTGGAGATTACCCGGACTATGTCGGCTTTTGTTTATGAGGTACTTAACTCGATAAATGACATGCCAGTTTTCTGACCGATCAGTGCAATATCTGCCTTATCTCTCAGATTGACATACCTCCACTCGATGCTGTCTCTCACACCTGGATCATCAAGCGCAATCTCTTCCCAATTAACTTGATTCCATTTAATTGTGGTGGCATCGGAACCTTTACCTTGCCAATCAAGCTCGCCCCAGTCGATCTTACCCCAGTCAATTGCCGAGTAGGATTTGGCATTTTTTAGATCTTTGTAATCTACTTCACCCCAATCAATATTCTGGTACTGCTCCGTATTATCTTTAAATTGCTCAAAATTCACTTTACCCCAATCGACATGCTTGTACTGATCCGGGTTGTCCTTGAACTGTGAGAAATTGACCTTACCCCAATCAAGATTCCCGTACGCCTTGGGGTCCTTGAAGTCCTTGAAATCAACCTTGCCCCAATCGAGATTTTTGTATTGATCCGGGTTGTCCTTGAATTGGGTGAAATTCACCTTACCCCAATCAACATTGGCATATTGATCCGGGTTGTCCTTGAACTGCTCAAAATTGACTTTGCCCCAATCAAGACTCCCGTACGCCTTGGGGTCCTTGAAGTCCTTGAAATCAACCTTGCCCCAATCGAGATTTTTGTATTGATCCGGGTTGTCCTTGAATTGGGTGAAATTCACTTTGCCCCAATCAACATTGGCATATTGATCCGGGTTGTCCTTGAACTGCTCAAATTTGACTTTGCCCCAATCAAGACTCCCGTACGCCTTGGGGTCCTTGAAGTCCTTGAAATCAACCTTGCCCCAATCGAGATTTTTGTATTGATCTGGGTTGTCCTTGAATTGGGTGAAATTCACCTTGCCCCAATCAACATTGGCATATTGATCCGGGTTGTCCTTGAACTGCTCAAAATTGACTTTACCCCAATCGAGACTCCCGTACGCCTTGGGGTCCTTGAAGTCCTTGAAATCAACCTTGCCCCAATCGAGATTTTTGTATTGATCCGGGTTGTCCTTGAATTGGGTGAAATTCACCTTGCCCCAATCAACATTGGCATATTGATCCGGGTTGTCCTTGAACTGCTCAAATTTGACTTTGCCCCAATCGAGACTCCCGTACGCCTTGGGGTCCTTGAAGTCCTTGAAATCAACCTTGCCCCAATCGAGATTTTTGTATTGATCCGGGTTGTCCTTGAATTGGGTGAAATTCACCTTACCCCAATCAACATTGGCATATTGATCCGGGTTGTCCTTGAACTGCTCAAATTTGACTTTACCCCAGTCAACTGATGAATATTGATTTGGGTTGTCCTTGAACTGTTCAAAATTGACCTTGCCCCAATCAAGATTCCCGTAAGCCTTGGGATCCTTGAAATCCTTGAAATCAACCTTGCCCCAATCGAGATTTTTGTATTGATCCGGGTTGTCTTTGAACTGGGTGAAATCGACCTTGCCCCAATCCACGGATGAATATTGGTTTGGGTTGTCCTTGAACTGTTCAAAATTGACCTTGCCCCAATCAAGATTCCCGTAAGCCTTGGGATCCTTGAAATCCTTGAAATCAACCTTGCCCCAATCGAGATTTTTGTATTGATCCGGATTGTCCTTGAATTGGGTGAAATCGACCTTACCCCAATCAACGGATGAATATTGGTTTGGGTTGTCCTTGAACTGTTCAAAATTGACCTTGCCCCAATCAAGATTCCCGTAAGCCTTGGGATCCTTGAAGTCCTTGAAATCAACCTTGCCCCAATCGAGGTTGTTGTACTGGTCTGGGTTGTCTTTGAACTGGGTGAAATCGACCTTACCCCAATCGACGGCCTCATATTGCTTAGGGTCCCTAAACTCCTTGAAGTCGACTTTTCCCCAATCGATATTGGTAGGCTCGCCGGGTTTGCCGGGCAGTCCGGGAGGCATAGGCTGGCCGGGAGTACCGGGCGGTCCGGGTGGCGTGGGCTGGCCGGGAGTACCGGGCGGTCCGGGTGGCGTGGGCTGGCCGGGAGTACCGGGCGGTCCGGGTGGCGTGGGCTGGCCGGGAGTACCGGGCGGTCCGGGTGGCGCAGGCTCTCCGGGTTTACCGGGCAGTCCAGTTGGCGGCGGGGTAGCTTCGCCGGGCGGTGGCGGTGGCGGCGGTGGCGGCGGTGGCGGCGGTGGCGGCGGTGGCGGTGGCGGTGGCACAGATGATGTCGCGCCGCCGTCAAAATATCTTAGCCTGCCGGCTTCCAACCTGAACGCATCAAGCGAGCCCGGGATAAAACCGACCTCCAATAGTCCGTAGTAATTACGACTCATCTGCCCCCTCCAGCCGTTTCAAGGGTAAGGATAACTTCGCGTCGCGGTAGCTATCTTTGAAGGTAAATAAATGTTCGCAAAGTTGGATAGCTCACCAACTCCCTCGTACCGGAATACTAAAACGTATTCAGTAAAGTCTGCATTAATTTCCGAGTAAGTTAGGGGGTCATCTTACGACCGAGGAAGAAAAGGGACACGCGTTTTTTCTGATGGCTTAATGGTTTGATAAAAAAAGTGAGCATCTTGTTTTAATCTTTGAAACGAAAACGCCGTGGCACACGGACCGCAGTCTATCAGTAGGATGCTTGGCACCATCTGCGGGATCCGTGAGCGCAGCGTAAGGCAGCGGTTGGGTGCAATAGCCGGGTGCCAGAGTCGGCTCTATACCCTGAGCCTCATGAACCCCGCACGGCGTAGACCGCGCTGCGTTTACCTATTCTGTAGTGCCTGAGTATTTGCCCCAAAAATTACAGTCGGCACCATCGGTTCATGTCTGCTCAGGTCGCTCTTCATTTGGATCAAACCCGTCATTCAAAACAACCAACTCACAGTCAACGCCAAAGCACTCTGCGACGTTGATTAAAACACGGCTGTATTCCGCGTCTTCCTAGGTAACTTGCAATGCTCGCAGAATCGGTAACTGCTTGTCTGCAAAGAGCTTCGCCTGGGCAGTCAACTCGGCAATGTTATCGTCTGCCGAATCCAGCGTCCTGCCATCCTTGACGATCTTTTGGCTTTGCATGGCGAGGATATTCCAGACAAATTTTGCACTGTCGAGAGGATCTTTAATTCCCTGCTTGTGCGCGAGCAGAAATAATTGCTGGAACCTGCCAAGCAGGGTGCCACCACCCGTCACCGGGCTCGCCACATAGCTGACCTCGCTGCTACCGCGAGCCTTGTTGATCAGTGTGTCGTTGAGCTTGTCAACAGCGCTCTTTGCTTTGCTCACCGTGGTGTCATCCTGCGTGGGTACCAGATGGCCTGCACCGATCAGCGCTTGTATGACCTGAAGCAATTGCCCTGATGAGATATTGCGACCAGCGAGGGCCTGTTCGATCATCTGCAGTGATCTTGTCTGGTGATCCGCCATCAGATCCAGTACCGGGTTGTAGATCACATCGCTCATGTTGGCCTCGCCCAGCGCGCCATTGAGCTTGAGCGACACATCGGCCCGATGGGTTACCAGGACCACACCTTGTTTTCGTAAAGCTTCAGATTGCTCAACGGTGGAGAGCCTTCTCGCACCCTTGACCCAGTAATCGCGTCGGAATTGTTGATTCACCATGAAATCCCGCACGCTCTCGCGGAACATCGCATCGGGGATTTCCTCCAGAAAGGCTTGCTGCTCGTTCGACAGATTGATGGCGTCGATATGATCCAGATAATGCGCGGAGCACGCAAACTGCACTTTGGCCGGCGACAGCCAGTCTGCCATGGTGGAGAAGTGCATCGGATGCCAGTCGCGATTGAAATATTCATGCGCGAGGTAATGGCGGTTTTGTTCCTTGAGCTTGCCGATGCGATCGCCTACCAGTGGATTCGCGCGCGAGAAAAGCGGATTTGTCTGCAAGAGCTTGTCTGCGAATTCGATCGCATCATTGATCCGAGAAACAATGCCGCGACCTTCCGCACCGATGATCTCAGCATGCTCGGTCATGAGATGGCGCATCGGAGCGAAGGCTGCCCAGCCTGGGAGGGTGTTGTAACTGATATAGAGCACGCCGCCAACCTTGAGCTTGCGGCGTATGAAATCGACGATCACGGCGCGATTCTCGTCCGAGATCCAACTCCAGATACCGTGCAGGCCGATGTAGTCAAACTCAGGAAGGTCGGATCGATGACAAAAATCGGCAAAGGCCTCGTCATACAGATGCACGGGTGCGCCGCTGGCCATACCGAGTTCTTGCGCAAATCCCGCCTGAGAGGGGTTGAAGTCCGTGCCGTACCACGTGGTGACCGAGGCCGCCGCATGAATATTGGCGCTCAAACCCTGACCAAACCCAAGCTCGCACGCGACGCCAACGTCGGGACAGACCAGACGGTTGCTCAGGAAAGCCAGCTTGATTCGGTGGGGATTGAGTTCCTGATAGTAGCCAAAAGTGTAACCAATGTCGGCCACATAGCCAGCGGTCCAGTCGCTCATGTTCTAGGGTGATCCTGTGTGAGTGATTCGAAGTAAATTTGGTCTACGCAAATTATATCGTTCAGCCCGGAAAGTGCTGTGCTACCAGCGTGCTCAACAATACCAGTGCTGCTGGTGTTTTAAAAACACAGGCACACGCCTCCCGAAAAGATGGGTTGCCGTCACACCCCGATGCAAAAGCGCATACGGGCAAACGCAGTGTGCCCGAATAAAACGACTGCAGGAAACCGCTGCACTTGGACGGGACTGCTACGGGACTGGTACGGCCCTTGTTCTGAACTTGTGCTGACCCTGCACCGACCATCACCAATATCAAACCGGGCAACGGTCAGATCAAGTCGCGATTACAACATCCGCGTGGTCATCTATCTCACACCGCCCACCCCGAGGGCATGGTCTCCACACCCACCGTGCTGATTTCGCCATCACCGGTGAGATCCAGATCGTAGTGATACTCCCGCGCATCCACTTGTGCGGTCTTTAAGACCACAGCCTTGCCTTTGATGAGCCCAGTAGCCGCATCGAATTTCTGCGCACTGTATTGCTTGCCCCTTAAGGTCAGTACTTCCAGACTGCCGCCCTCGGTGATCGCTATCCCCGCCACGCTGGTGCCATTTGGTACCACCCAGCCCTTGGTTTTATTTGCCATCAGCGTGACACCACTACCCGCCGCATCGCCCTCGGATTGATCCGCTGCCCCCAGTACCACCGCACCTGACGAGGTCCTGTAGAGCCCATAGTCCTGCTGGTTCGCATCACCATCGCCGTCGAACACCAGACGGATCACATCCCCAATCTCGCCATCGCCATTCAGATCCACTTGGGCAACGGTCTCTTTGGTGAGCACTTGCGCTGCGGTGAGCTTGACTGCTTTACCCTGGGCTATCCCGTCGCTGTTGAACTTCTGCTCGCTGTATGACGCTTTGGCTCCGGTACCGCTGCCACTGAGCAAACCGTAACTACCATCGTCATAACTCAAGACCGCGCTGACATTCTTGGGCACAAAGGCTCTGGTGACACTGGCCATGAGTGGCACGTAGGTGTCTAGACCATCACCGCTGGAGAGCCCTGCATCGGCCAGCACAAAGCTGCCCATGCTGGTCTTGTAGAGCGCCATATCCGAACCCTCTGCCACCGTCTCAGCCACCCGGATCGAGGTGTCGTCCAGTACCGCCACACTGGCCGATTTGCCATTGACAGTGACGGTCAGCTTCTCATTGCCTTCGCTCAGCGTGTCCGTTGCGATGGGCACGCTGATGGTCGCCGTTCCATCCTCGCCCACCTTCACCGTGCCCGAGAGCTTCTTGCCCACCACATCACTGGTCTGAACGCCCGTGATCTTGTAGCTCAGCGTCGTTCCTGCAGCAACACCGGTGGTCTCTACCAGGAATTCGGCGGTGTCGCCTTCCTTGACCGCACCTTCATCATTCGACAGCGTATAGGTAGGCACCGCCACGACTGCGGTAGAAGTGTCGTCAATGGTGATGGTCTCGGAGACCCCTTGACCCGTGAGAGTGACCATCAGATCTTCATCGCCTTCTGTCGTCTTGTCAGCGGCAATCGGCACCGTGATGATCGCAGAGCTGTCCACGCCAATCGAGACGCTGCCTGAGAGCTTGCCATTGGTGATGTCACGTCCGTTAATGCCGGGCCCCGAGATCGTATAGGCGAGCTTGGTACCGGGCACCGCATCGGCGGCGCTGACGGTGAAGGTGGCGATCTTGCCTTCTTCGACGATGCCGTCGGATGCAGAGATGAAATATTGACTATCCGACTTTGACGTATCGTTGACGGTGATGGTTGATGTCGCACTGCCGATGGTGAGGGTGAGCGATTCACTGCCCTCGGTCTTGCCGTCTTGGGCGATTGGCACCGACAGCGTCGCCATACCCAGGTCATCAAACACGGCCCGGCCGTTGACCTGGCCGCCGGTGATATCTTCTGCGTTCAGTCCACTCACACGGTAAGCGACAGAGTGACCGGCCTTGACGTTTGTGCCTTCTACCGTAAACGTTGCCACATTGCCCTCATCGACCGACGCTGCGCTTTGGCGAATGACGTAGATCGGCGCTAGCTCTTTGGAGGTGTCGAGTACCAGGGTGGACGCGCTCTTGCCATTGACCGTGACGGTCAAGTTCTCATTGCCTTCAGTCAGATTATCTGCGGCGACGGGTACGGTAATCGTGGCGGCGCCGTTCGCATCCATCATGACCGTGCCATTCACCATGCCATCCGTCATGTCTGCTGATGACAATCCGGTGATCGTGTAATTCACAAGAGTATCTACCGGTACATTGGTGGTGTTGAGCGTGAAGGTCGCATTGCTGCCCTCTTCAACGCTGGGCGAGGTGCTGATCACATCGTAAATCGCTACGCCTTTGGAGGTGTCGTTGATGATCACGTCAGCCGATGTACTCTCCACCGTGATGGTCATTGTGTCTGAACCATCGGTAGTTTTGTCCGCTGCAATAGGCACGGCAATGGTGGCGGTTCCACGGCTGTTCACTGTTACCGTCCCTGATAGCGCGCCACCGGCGATGTCCGAAGGCAGTACGCCAGAAAGATCGTAATTGAGTACCGTCCCCGCAGGTACATTGGTCGTCGTTAAAACAAAGCTCGCAGTGCCGCCCTCATCGACCGATGCCACATTACGGGTTAACCGATAAACAGACGGCGGATTGAGCGAAGTGTCATTAATCAGCATTGAGGCCGAGGTGTTTTGTGCTGACACCACGACGGTTTCGACACCTTCGGTGACATTGTCTGCGGCCAGTGACACCGTGATCAGTGCCGTACCGTCCGGACCGACGGTAGTGAATCCGCTGAGCGCTCCTCCCGTAATATCCGACGACGAAATCCCGGAAAGGCTGTAAGGAATAACGGTTCCTGCAGGTACATTGGTCGTCGTCAGTGTGAATGACGCTGCTGCTCCCTCATCCGTGGAGTTGGTGTCGGTACTGAGCCTGTAGGTGGGCGGGGGCGTTGGCGAGGTATCGTTTATCCTGGTTGAGGCGGATAGGCCTTGAGCGGAGACCGTCAGGGTTTCCGTAATCTCAGTCAGCTTGTCGGCCGCAATAGGCACAACAATCGTTGCATTGCCATCGCTGCCTACGCTCACCGAGCCCGTCAAGGCACCGCCCACGATGTCAGCGCTTGATACGCCTGAGAGGGTGTAGTTTACGACCGTACCTGCAGCCACACCGGTGGTTTGTAATCTAAAGCTGGCCGAGTTACCTTCGTCCACTGAGGTTGCAAGGCTGCTGAGCTGGTAGGTCACGAGTGTCGGCGACGTATCGTTAATGACCACCGACGCCGCAGCCGACGTCCCCGGTATCCCAAGCGACAATGTCTCGGCGCCCTCGGTCAGCCGGTCAGCTGCAATGGGCACCTGAATCGTCGCAGTCCCGTCGCTACCTACGCTCACCGAGCCCGTCAAGGCACCCCCCACGATGTCAGCGCTTGATACCCCTGAGAGGGTGTAGTTCACGACGGAGCCAGCAGGTAAATCCAAGGTCAGCAATCTGAAACTGGCCGAGCTACCCTCGTCCACAGAGGTCGCGAGACCGCTTAGCAGGTAAGTCGGGGATTTTGAGGTGTCGTTGATCGCTACCGCTGCTGTGGCCGAGGTACCTTGTATGGTAACCGACAGTGTTTCGGCACCCTCGGTCAGCCTGTCGGCGGCTATCGGGACAGAAATAGTCGATGTTCCATTCGCATTCGTCCCTACGACCACGGTTCCGCTCGTCGCGCCACCCACGATATCGGAACCAGAGACGCCCGAAAGCGTGTAGATCAATGTAGTCCCACCCTGAACGTTCGTCGTGTTCAGTAAAAATGTCGCGGTCGATCCCTCATTGACGGAAGCAGCATTACTGCTCAGGCGGTAGGTCGGCGCCTCGAATATTGAGGTATCTTGGATCGTTGTCGAGACTGATGCGTTTTGCACCGTGACCGTCATTGTTTCGGACCCCTCCGTCGTTTTGTCAGCAACGATAGGGATGTAAATGACGGATTTTCCATCCGAGCCGACAGTGGTGGTTCCGCTCAAAGAACCACTTGAAATATCAAGCGCTGACACGTTACCGGATACCGAGTAACTGAGAACAGTACCTGCTGGGACGTTGGAGGTAGCTAGATTAAATACCGCAGTGGCTCCCTCGTCGATGATGCTGGCGCTACTCGACAAACTGAACTTCGACGGATCTCCCAATACAAGATTCACTGTATAAAAATCGGCAGCAAGTGGTGATGCATCGTCGAAGCGTATGACAGCCTCTCTGTTGTTTGATGTGGGCGCCGTCGTCAGGTTGATGCTGCCCCGACCTACCTTTGATGTAATCGTGGCGGTTGTAATGACGAAATTGCTTGGTAGCGCACCCAGCGAGTACGGAGATGAAATGAGCTTGCCGGTGCTTGTGGTGGAGGACCAAGGATACCAATCGTACGATTGGGTCGCACCTCCAAAGTCATTACTTACCTGCACAACGGTAGGTTTGTCATTGCCTGCCCCGGGATAACCCCAGCGACCGGGCACGGCATAAGCGATGTTATCCCACCATATTTGATTACCTTTGAGATGGAGATCACTAATGCCATCAACATAGGCTGTCACTGTCACTGAATAAGCCACACCGGTCTCCTAATATTTCATCTCTGTATGACATCGACCCGTATTGATCTGGGCAGAAGATTTTTGACCTGATCGCAGGCCCATAGTCATTTTTGAATAAAAGAGCGTCGCATTGCCCCCAGACGTCTCACCTTCATCCATGCTGAACAACCTCATGTCGGCGCTGATCGTCATGGGAGCAACAGGATTTGTCAGTCGCGCCCACATATTACCGCGCCACTGGGAGTTTATTTTTTGGCAATATAAATGCTTTTTGTGGCATGTTTTTGCCTGGGCGTTTTTGCTCAAGAAGCCTCTCCGAGGTTCAGAGACGACTCAGGCGCGAGCGAGTGAATACGACGCAGTGATACGCTGATTGTCCACCTATTCGACGAGTCCAAGCGATACCTATACCAAGATTGGTTGAACGATTGTCGGCCGAACTGCTGCTCTGCCGCCGACATCCTAGTTGTCATTTTCATCGCAAAATCTTATCGGTGCAGCAGGAACAGCACCGATGCTTTTGTTTCTCATCCGTTCGGTTGTTGTTCAAAGAAAGGGGACACACCGGCAAGGGGTGAAACTGAGCTGCTCGCCGCTGGCCAAGCGTCGACGAAAATAATTTGGTATAAATCCGAGTCTGAAATTGATGGAGTACCACATGACCGCCGTTTCCGAATTGACATCGTCGCAGCAAGCGGAACTGTACAACCAGGTTGGCGACGCCATGTACAACCCGGGCTTCAACTATGACGCCCACGTCGCTGCAAATACCTCAAGCGGTGTGTTTACACCGCCCGTGTACGTGCCGCCCACGTCCAGTCCGCCGTCCGGAGGAACCTCCAGCGGCACCTCCGATGCGTCTTCGGGGGGGTCTACAACAAGCAGCATCACAGACGCTGATAGCACCAACTCGACCACGACTTTTCCCGGAATGGCCTCCTCGATACCGCTGCCACCGGTGGGCTCCCCGGAGTATCAGGGACTGTTGCTGGAAACGGGGCGCGCGGACCTGAACGGCTTTAACTATGCGGCGCACCTTGAAGCAAAAAAAGGTCGTGAACTAAGTAACTTCGATGCCTACCTGAATGCCGCTAGCGGGAGCGAACTGGTAGCCAAGTTGGGTACTGTCGATGTCAATTCACTGGTCACGCAGGCCTCTTCAGAGCAGATCCAAGAGCTGGTGAAAAAATTCGCTGGTGATGCAGCGTTTGCGGCATATCTTGAAAACAAGATCAGTGAATCACCACAAAATGTCTCCATCGCGGGTATCCCAATGTCGACGACGAGTATTACGTACCAGAGTCGTCAGGGGGTACCACTGCCAGAATTCGGCTCACCTGCCTACCAGGCGCTACTACTTGAAACCGGGCTGAGTGATCTCGTTCATTTTGATTACGCAGCCCATCTCGATGCCAAGAAGCATTATTCATTGGCGAATTTCGATACCTATTTCAACGCAGCAGACGGTACAGCCTTGTTGTCGATGCTAAAAGAAGTCAATGTCAATGAATTGATGTCCAAGGCATCGCCTGAGCAGGTTCAACAGTTGATTGCCAAGTTTTCAGCTGACCAGGCCTTCAAGACCTATCTTGATCAAACCACGACACCCACGCTGCCTGCCGAAGGCTCCGCTCAATATCAGGCCTTGCTGCAGCAAACGGGACGAACCTCGTTGACCAATTTTGATTATCAGGCTCACCTGAAGGTGATGACCGAGGCTTTCAATGTGGTACAAAAATCAGGCCTGACAGCGATTACCGAAGATGCGGCCACCAAAGTCGGCACCGAGGGCAAAGATGTGATTCGCGCAACCGACAAGAGCGATGCCTTCCTTGTGGGCGGCGGGGGTGCGGACGTAATCATTGGCGCGGCGGGCAATGATGTGCTGATGGGCGGCATCGGATCGGACCAAATGCGGGGCGGCTTGGGTGACGATGTGTATTACCTTGACAGCCTGAAGGACAAAATCACAGAGAAACCTAAACAAGGTGACGATACGATCATCGCGGCCGTGGACATCAGGTTGCCCAAGTACGTTGAGAATCTCATTCTTCTGGAGGGCGACCTGAACGCAACCGGCAACGCGGCAGGTAACACCCTGGTGGGTTCCGCCGGCGACAACAGTCTCGATGGCGGCGTGGGCATGGATTCGCTCACTGGGGGAGACGGCGTAGACATATTTATTTTTGCCAGTAAGCTGGGTACCAATAATGTCGATACCGTTACAGATTTTGCAGACGATACACTTGCGCTCAACAAGAAAGTTTTCACTGCATTGAAATCTGGTCTGACTGAAGAAAATTTCGTGGTCGGCAAGTCAGCGGTCGAATCTGATGATTTCCTTATCTATGACACTGGAACACTCTATTATGACCCGGACGGGAATGGTGCCAAAATAGCGATCCCATTTGCGATACTGACCGGCGCGCCCACCCTATCGGTGGAGGAGATGACGATCGTTTGATTGACCCTGAGTTTGATTGTCCTTGACCAGGGGCTGCCGGGACTATCCAAGGCGTATCCGGCAACCCGCGCGTCACGAGACCACCGCACCAGAGCGCAGGCTAAATTACCAGAAAATCTGACGTGCTCAGATCCAGTCCTTTACCGATCAAAGCGATGTCGATAGGTTTGCTCTTAAGGCCGCTTCCGTCTGCGTCATAACGCAATCGACCCGTAGTGCTGTCATAGCTCAGGTAATGCGTTACTGTATTTGGAGCGCCAGTCACCAGATAATCCGTTGCGCCCTTGAGTTTGGCAAAGGTCTTCACGCTGAGCTGGATTTTATCGAGACCCGTCTCGAAATCTGTCAGGACATCGACATTATTGGCTGCTGGTTTGGCGCCAAATATAAATAGGTCCGCGCCCTGACCCCCGACCAGGGTGTCATTTCCCAAGCCACCATCAAGGGTGTCATTGCCATCACCGCCAATGATGGAATTGGCCTCCTTGCTGCCGGTGATGCGGTCGGCAAACTCGCCACTGACAATGTTCTCAATCGCTTTGAGCTTGTCGGTACCAATACCCGCAGTGTCCCGAGCCACCATGGATCCTGCTGTGCCTTTTGCCAAATCAACGCGTATACCTGCCTTGGCACTGGTGTATTTGACAGTGTCAATGCCTTTTCCACCATCGTAGCTATCGTTGCCTGCGCCGTCACCACCCACGATCAGATCGGCACCATCACCAGCGCTGACGCTGTCGTTACCATCCCCGCCGATCAGCGTATCTTGCCCGCCAGCGCCAATAATCGTGTCATTACCGGCATAGCCGTCAATCGTGCCGCCCAAGCCGATGACTCTGATCTGATCGTCGCCCTTGAGATAGTAGGCGATGAAATTCTCCGCGCTGGAGAGCGCTTCGACGACCTCGGGGTCATTGGCATTTAGTTGATTGTTGTCGATTTTCTCCAGCTTTAGTAAGACCCCTGACGAGTCTTTCAGCGTGAATTCGTCAATGACGCCCGAGGCGCTCCAGCTGCCGTCGCTCGCACTTTTTTCAATCCGACTAATAAAGCCGAATGTGCCAGACATGGGTCCGTCATCTAACTCAAGAATCCGCTCAAAATCTTTTAGATTGAAGGTGACCGCGGTCAGATTTCCCGATCGTGTGAATCCAATATCACCAGCGGCATTGGTAACGCCGATTGTCTGCTCTGCATACAAGACACCATCTGCGTCCGCCATGCTGACTCGAGCAATTTTTGATGTCGGAGAGAGTGCACCAGTTGAATTAAAAAGTAACCTGCCTTCGAGCCGAAGCGTCACGCCATTAGGGTAGTCGTAAGTCAAATCCGTGGCTGAAGTGATCTTGCCACTGACATCAAAAGCATCCGCATTAATGGTGAGTATTTCACCAGATTCATGCTCTAGCGTGAGCTGGTTACCTGTTTGCGCGTAGGGTAATGCTTCATCACCGGAGATTTTGGTAATGACATCCAAGGTCTGATCAACTATGCGGCCGATCTTCATTGTCAAAGCGTATTGCCAGAATTCTTTGAGCAGATCCGTGTTACCGGTCGTGATGCGCGTTTGTTTCGCCATGATGTTATAAATATAATTTTTTAGGGGATGTTTTAACTAAAACTTTAACCCAGGAAAATATCATCATTTTTAGATGGGTACTTGCCCAGCCGCGCCCCATAAACCCCATGCGTCGCTCTTTCGGTCATGGAACACCGCAAGACATAAAGCCGGGCTTCCTGATGTGAGGATTCACGACCCGAGGCACGCATGGGCGAGTCTTCTGATCAACCAAGGCAGAAGCTTGTACGAGGTGCAGAGGCTCCTTGGACACACGCAGGCGAAGAACCCCAACGCTGTGCACATTTGGCCCCAGAGAGGCTCTTGGCGGCTGCTCATGCTGCCACCGTGGCATTGGGTAGTGTGATGCGGCCCAAGCTGAAGGGCCAGCTAGAGACGGGATTTGGGGGAAAGTTGACGCAGATGCTGGCAGCGATTGAGGCCGTCACAGCAGAGGGCCGAGCGGCTCCCCGTGGACAATAGGCACGTGGCAGCCAGCTCAAGTTTTATTCGGATGTTAGTGAGCTGATACGGAGAACTTCAAACCGGTAGCATTCAACACGGCTGTTAACGTTTTGATGGTCGGGTTTCCTTCAGCGGAGCGCGTGCGATACAGCGTCTCACGGGATAGATGAGCTTTCTCAGCAAACGTCACCAGCCCACCCCGCGCTTCGACTACCTTGCGCAGGGCAGTTAGATGCGTCTTCGGATCGTTGTCTACACGCCTCGTGAATTCGATCTTTCATGGTCTCTCACGCACCCTCCAGCCCCTGCAAGATCTCGTGACAGCGTCGCTCGACGTGGGGGTAGCGCTGATCAATCTGGGATTGCGTCACGCCCCATATAGCTGAATAAAAATAGGTAGGTCTCGTTAAACAGCACGGTCCGTCATCAAAAATCTCACCGCCTTGCAAGGGGCAGGTCGTGGTCAGCGCAAACTCCGAGACGCTTGGTTCGTTCGTTCAGTGATTGAATGCGATGGGAATCCCTTTGCTCCTTTATAGTTAGACGCATTACCCTGCCTGTTATCATGGAGTCAGTTTTTAAAATTTAACCAGAAAGTGAATTATGAGCACCTTTACCTACAACGGAACGACTTACCAGATCGTTGATACCGCCAAAACCTGGGCTGACGCCAAGTCCTACGCAGAATCCATTTATGGCTATCTCGCGATCGTGTCATCGCAAGGTGAGAATGACGCCATTATGTCTCAAGCGCTCAATTACATCGCTACATCAAATTCTGCAGATGATGGCGGTGGTTCACGCTATATATGGCTTGGTGGCTCAGATAGTGAAACCGAAGGTACTTTCAAATGGGTCAATGGCACTTCACTCTCGGTCGGTTACACCAATTGGGGATCTGGATTCATAACAGAACCCGATGACTACCTTGGGCAAGATGCCTTGGCGATGGCGCTTGAACAGTGGCCACTAAGTGGTAGCGTTATTGGCACTGCTGGCAAATGGAATGATATCAACGAAACAAATCGAATGTACTCTGTTGTTGAATTTGATTCCACTTCGCTGGACTCAGCAACGAATGCAACACTGACCGGGACTTATCTCAGTTTGCAATTAACAGGCACAGCTAAAACGAATGGCACTGGCAATGAACTCAACAATAAGCTGACCGGAAATCCTGCGGCGAATATTCTATCTGGCTTAGCAGGTAACGATACGTTAGACGGCGGGCTGGGTAATGACACATTACTAGGCGGTATCGGAAACGATACCTATTATGTTGATTCCACCAAAGATAAAGTTACCGAAAAACCGGGCGAGGGTACCGATACAGTCATTGCATCAACCACCTACACGATGGGTAAAGAAATCGAGCAATTAATACTTGCTGGTAGCGCTGCTATAAACGGCAATGGAAACACGCTAGCGAATTCCATCACTGGGAATGCCGCTGCAAACGCCATCAACGGTGGCGCTGGTAATGATTCTATTTTATCTGGCGACGGCCATGACACCATTACAGGCGGTGCTGGCGACGATACTATTTACGCAGAAGGCGGCAATGACATCATCACCACGACCTCCGGCCTGGACTGGGTTTATGCGGGCGATGGTGATGACAAAATAACAGGCTCGAAAGATGCTGATCATTTAGAAGGTGACGACGGCAACGATACGGTTGTTGGCGCGGCTGGTAACGACGCATTATGGGGGTCAGCAGGTAACGATCTCATTAAAGGCAATGCGGGCATCGATTACCTCTGGGGTGGAACAGGAAACGATACTTTAATTGGTGGCGCAGGTATGGATCGTTTTCACTTTGGTGAGACGGCTTTAAGCAGCTCAAATATCGATACGATCACTGACTTTAAAGACGATCAACTATTTTTGTATGCCAACCCATTCACTAACCGTGCTTTTGTCGCAGTCAATCAGTTAGCAGATGCGAATTCCGGCGAGGGAATCGTATACGAAAAATCCACTGGGACGCTGTATTACGACAACGATGGCGCCGGTTCCGGTGAGGCTGCAATCGCCTTTGCTGTCTTGACAGGTAAACCTAGTATTTTGGTTAGTCAAATTATTTTTTGAAAAAGAAAAACCCCGTAGACTTGCCCGTCAAGGAGACAATTTCAAAGTAGCCATTTCCGATCAGCCACTACCGGGAGCGATGTCTGACCGCGCTAAAGACCGAGCGGCTACTCATGTTTGTAAATCGCTCTTCCGACCGCATGCTGAAATACATCATTCCCATGCTGCTCTTAACCGGTGCAAGAAAGCGCGAAGTCTTGGATGCCCGCTGGGTGGATATGGATATTGAGCGGCGGTTCTGGCGTATCCCTAGAACCAAGTCGGGTAAAGAGCGTTATGTACCCTTGAGTGATGCGGCTATTGAGCTCTTGAGCCGTGTGCCACGCAGAAAGCATGGCGAATACATCTTTGCCAACCACCGCACCCATCAGCCGTTTGGCTGTGTGTATCGCAGCTGGAACCGGGCTCGCAAGCTCGCCGGCATGCCGGCATGCCGGAGCTTCGGGTGCATGATCTGCGGCACAGCTTTGCGAGCTTTCTGGTCAATGCGGGGTGCAGCTTGTATGAAGTACAGAAGATTCTGGGACACGCCAGCATCACCATGACGCAGCGGTATAGTCATCTCAGTTTGGATAGTCTATTGAAGGCAGTGAGCCATGCGGAGAAATTTGTGATGCAGCCGCCCAGCGACAGTACGCAGGGTTCGGGGTTGACGATCGTAGCACCTGGTGCTACGATATGACCATGAAACCTCGAAAATAAAAAGCTAGAGCGTTCAAGTACAAGAAATTCAGCAAAGATGCCTCCAAGGCAAGCATCACTGATGCTGAGCTGTATCGGGCGATTCAGGAAGTCATGCAGGGTCAGGCGGTTGATCTGGGTGGTGGCGTCTACAAGAAGCGTCTCAATAAAAATGAGCACCGCTCAATCATTCTAGCCAAGGGTAAAAATATTTGGGTTTTTCAGTATTTGTATGCCAAGAAAGACTTGGACAATATTTCCATTGAAGATTTGGTGTTGCTAAAAACACTTGCTTCAAATTACGGAGCAATGACCGTAGCTGAGTTAGATAAGTTAATTGAGTCAAAGGAATTACAGGAGATTTATTATGACGACGAAGAAATTTAAGAGTGGACTACACGAATCCATGTATTCAGCAGCCAAAGCACTAACAAAAGTAGGCACCATGGATAAGGCTACCCTGCGAGAGTTTGATGAAGCTTGCTTTGTTAAGATTCCGGAGCTAAAGGCAGGTCAAATCAAGCGCATCAGGGAAAAAAATAAAGTCAGCCAGCCCGTGTTCGCACGGTATTTGAATACCAGCGAATCCACCATACAGAAATGGGAAGCAGGCACTAAAAAGCCCAGCGGTATGGCGCTGAAACTTTTGGATGTGGTGGATAAGCACGGACTTTCTGTGCTGGGGTAAAGCTTCTGCCCGGAATATTTCAAGCGGATGGCGTTGAAAGTTGATTCAACGCCTGCTGCCCTGATTTGATCTTCTGCCGGGCTCGTTCGGCTTTCACAGCCTTCTGACTTTGCTGCACCTGATTCTTCAATGTGGTGCGGTGCGCCGTGCTTGATCCGGCGTTAGTGGTCCTGGGGTTGGTTTCTGACTTGGTGGATCTTCATGCAGGTATTTATTGCGGCATAGTTGCAAAATCTAGCGCACCTAATTCTGCTGCTGGGTTTTGCTCGTACATTACTGCTTGCGGCGCTATTGCTTAAAGCCAGATTTGAGTCCCACTGACACAATCTCAATCGGACTGTCCCACTCGTACGTACTACCAGATTGATGGTCTCAAACGCTGAAACGAGCGCAGCCGCACTGCTCGCTGCCACACTGGGCTTGCCCTTTGCTCGGGGCATCTGCCACCACAATTTATCAAACCAAAAAATGAAGCGCTCGGTGACATGAACCTTGCCGCACAATTCTCGAGGTGTACTGGCAGCAGCGCATAACTAGCGTGACGAGTGATCATAAGACCGCGAGTCATTAGGGACGCGATGAGGGGCGTGACGACGATCGTCACAACGAATCGCTACGATCCCTGTTGGTCAGGTCATAATCGATCTGTTTGCTATCATCCTCGAAGAAGGTCTGCGCCCTCCCCTCTCGGATGGTTCCTGAAGCCCGAAGCATGAAAGCAAAAAACAATTCATGATCCCTGCCATCTACTACCATCCTGAAGCCTACACGACCTCTGGCCCCAAACTGATGGGTCGTAATGCGGCGGGTGAATCTTTTCTGCGTGGTTTTCTCAGGCATAGCAAAGCGCAAGAGCTCTGGGTGCAGGTGCAGCATCGCGATCATGCGCAGCATTTCGCCAACACGGCGCAGGCGCTGGGTCGCAAAGAGCCCGTCAGGGCGGTCGATAAAACGACGCTGGGCGGACTGGCTGGTGCAGGCATGGTGTACTTCCCAGGCCCTGGAATCGGCGAGCACGCGCTTCATCGAGCCGCCTATGGTCATGGCGCATGGAGCCTGTGCGGGATTACGCACACGACTTCCTCGGCGACAGCGATGGATGCCCTCGCCAGCCTCGTGACTTCGCCGGTTCAGCCGTGGGATGCGGTGATTTGCACTTCATCGGCTGTCAAAGACAATGTGCTCCGGCTTGTGCAAGCACAGGTGGACTATCTCAAAGATCGTCTTGGTATCACCCAGGTCGTGTTACCTCAGCTGCCTGTGATCCCGCTGGGCATACATACTCAAGATTTCGCTTTCACCCAAGCGCAAAAAATCGCCGCACGCGCTGCGATGGGTGCGGATGAGCACGCACTCGTTGTGCTCTTCATGGGAAGGCTGTCATTCCACGCCAAAGCGCACCCACTGGCGATGTACCAGGCGCTTGAAGCGGCCGCTCGGGCCTCCGGCAAAACGGTCATCCTGATTGAATGCGGCTGGCATGCGAATGAGCCGATTGCGAAGGCATTCACCGAAGCCGCGAACAGCGCTTGCCCCAGCGTCAAAGTCGTCACGCTTGATGGTCGCAGAGAAGATGACCGCCTCACGGCCTGGGCGAGTGCTGATGTGTTCTGCTCTCTCTCGGACAATATTCAAGAGACCTTCGGTATCACCCCCATTGAAGCGATGGCGGCCGGGCTGCCAGTTGTGGTGTCGGATTGGGACGGTTACAGGGACACCGTGCGCGATGGGGTGGATGGCTTCCGTATTCCGACGCTGATGCCGCAAGCCGGACTGGGCGGCGATCTCGCGCTTCGGCATGCACTGGAAATCGATACCTACGATATGTATTGCGGCTACAGTTGTTCACTGGTCGCAGTCGACGTGCGCGCGGCCGCAGCGGCCTTCACAAAATTATTTAACTCGGCCGAGTTGCGCCGGCAGATGGGTGATGCCGGACGCCAGCGGGCGCAACAGGCGTACGACTGGGCGACGATCATTCCTCAGTACGAAGCGTTGTGGTCGCAGTTAAATGCAGCCCGCCTGGCCCAATCCCCAAACCTGGCCTCACTGGCATTCCCCTGGCCCGCAAGAATGGATCCTCTGCATGCCTTCGCCAGCTATCCCACGCAAGTGCTCACGCCACAGACCGTGATGGTGATGATCGATGCCTCTGTCGATGAGGCCATGGCGCGCGTGGACACGTACCGCAAGCTGTTGATGGTGGACTTCGCGAAGCTGGTGCTGCCTACGGAAGCAGAGATTCGTTCCGTGCTGGATGCAGCCGCCAAGGGGCCAAGATCCGCCGAGGAGCTCGTGGTAGCGGTAGCGAGAGATCGCCAAGCCTTCGTGCTGCGTAGCCTGGCTTGGCTGGTGAAACTTAATGTACTTGCGGTGCGCACATGCTGAAGCACCCAAGGACCAGGAAAACCGGTGTTTACCGCATACGCCTTAAGGGGGGCGCAATAGCATGAGCAGGATAAGCTTGCCGTACGCCGTTTGCGGCGGGAGCCTGGCGAGAAAGTTATTATCACGATAACTTTCGAGCTTTTGGGTAAAGCCTCTCGGTACGCTGACAGAGCGCAGCTGCTGCGGGACTTGCAACCCATCTCGTCAGGTCAATGGCAAGGCGGCAGTACCGCAGGCAGTACAACGGTACGACAAGGGTGCAGCAGGGAATTCAGGCTGGATACAGCCTGCCTGCGAAACAGCACTGGCATGAAAGCCAGTGCGCGCCCTGCAAGGGATGCCAACGCCGCAAGCGACCTAACAAGATAAATTTCTTAAGTGGGTGTTTACTCCAGGGTATTGCTGCTGCCGGCGGGTTTTGGGTTTGGAAACAGATTTCTTCAGGATGGGCTAAGAACCTGGCTCTTCAGGTCGATTACAGACGGGAGCCGGAAATTCGGCAGCACTCGGCTCGCCCATGTTGCAGCAATGGCAAACCGGCGCGACCCGCTGAGACAAGCCATGCCGCAAGCGGACTAATGAGACAGGCCTTACGCACTACGTTTATCGAAGGAGCATATCCATGCCAACAGTGACATCGGGTCGCAAGACCCTGAGAGAAACCGCGGGAGCTGATATTTTCAATATCGCTTTCGGCGCAACCAGCGTAACCATCGTTGGCAGGATGAAAGCGGGCGATATTATCAATGTGGAAGGTCTAGCCTCAGAATTCACCGCCAGCGCCTTAGGCCGCAACATCACACTCAAATCAGATACGCAAACCATCAAGTTCCAGTTGGACTCCGCAGCGGGTTCGACCTCGGTTCGATTTCTGGATGGGGATCTGACTGCTACATTTGTCGCCAAGGTTGGCGCGACATTGGGTGGTCAGAAGCTTTTGCGCAGGTTCGTCGGGATTGACGACACCAAACTTGGGGACATTGATTCGTCAGCCGTGGTTTATACAGACGACGGCGCCTCGGATAGCACCGGCGCCTCGGGCGGCGCGGGTACGGGTGGTGGCACGACACCGCCCACGGTTCCGGGGCCAACCGTAGCACTGACAACCAACAAAGATAATCTCGCTGGTACGGATAAATCAGATTCATTCAATGCAATGATCTCCAATGCCGACTTGACAAAAACAACGCTGGAAGACGCGGACACTATCGTTGACACCGTCGTCACGGATAGTGATGTGTTCAATTTATCTACCGACGGTGATGTCAAGCTCAAGCCAACGATCAAAGGCATTGAAACGATCAACGTCAAATTAAATGCTGCCACGTCCCGAGGTGCCGCAGGCGCAGCGAAGTCAACTGACTTAGATTTTGTGGCAGATAACATCGCCAGCGATACGAAAATCACTTTTGACAACCTGGCCACCATCACGGCAGTGAATGGCGTAAGTATCACGGGTGATAAAGGCGGCCAACGCGAATTCAGCGATAAATTCAGTAGTGTGACCAGCGATCTCGCATCCACCGCAGGTACGTTCCATTTGAAAGCGATAGGCACCATAGGAACGCCAGCGAGCCTCAAGCTGGGTGCTGCTGCGACCGAGGTGACGGTGATTGCTGCTGGTCATTTGAAGTACGACGCCGCGACGGCGGATGGATTACTCAACATCACTGCGGCTAAATCCGTCGACGTTTCCTCCACAAAAGCAGCCGCTGCCATGATTAAAGCAGGAGGAGATGTAACCATTACGGATCTTTCAGCGGCAAGCATCGTCAATATCACCACCACCGACGGGAAAATAGTCAGTGGTGCGGGAAAATTGACTGCGGCGACAAATGTCAGGCTAACCGCTACCAAAGATGTGACTATTGAGACTGCCGCCGTTACTGATCTCACCATTGCCACGAAAGGTACTGCAACGATCACTGAAACAGCGGCCAAACTGGTCACTGTGAATGCCTCAGGTAATGGTGATAAGTTGACCCTGGATCTCAGCGGATTACATGCCACCAGCGTACTCAGCACTTTAAACACCAGCGGCATGAATGATATTACAGTGACGCTTGACCCTTCCAAGTCATCGAAGCTGACTACGATTACCAAGGGCAATGAAGGCGCGCTTGGCATTAAGCTTACGACCAAAGAAGGGGACATCGATCTCTCAACAGCAGCACTTGACTCTGTCGAACTTGCGGTCGACAACAAAGGGAAAAAGTTGACCGTGGCTTCTGGTCAAACTATTGTTGTTTCAAAAAATCAGTCCGCAGCGACTGAGATATTGGCGCCAAAATCCACAGCAAAAACCAATACCATTTTTCTAAAGCTGGATGACGATACCCGTACGAGCACGGCAGTTGATTTGACAAGCATAAAGTTCGGTCATCTGAGAAAAGTCACGATTGATGCATCGGTCGACAGGACAAGTGGTGGCGCAGCCCAAGCGTCAACATTCACAAAAATAGAATTAAGTAACGGCAATTCCAGTACCGATCTCGATCTCATCACGGGTATCAATGGCGCCACGATCGGCACGATTACGCTAAGTGGCGCAAACAAACTCACCATCACTGGAAGTGGCGATATCAAGGGCGCATCGGACGTCATCACGGCTTCCGAAGTGGATGCGAGCATCGTGTCCGGCACGGTGAGTTTGGACTTGGCGAGCGATAAGCTATCAATACTCAAATCTGGAACCGGTAAGGACATTATTTCTATCAGTAATGCTTCCAGAGATTTCACGGTGAATACGGGTGCTGGTGACGATAGTATTGAGATCAAAGATACCGCTTCCAATCGTGGCACCTACGTGATTAACGGCGGCGAGGGGAATGACACCCTCATCTTGAAAACGGATATGGAACTCGGCGCAGCTGCGGGCAAAGTCGTGACGATTTCTAATATTGAAAATCTCACCTACGATACAACGACGACAGGGATCAAAGCGATCGATAGCAATCTTCTCACTGGAAAAGCATACAGCCTACGAGATGTGTCCACGAATAAATCTGGAACTATTGCCGTCACTGTGGCAAGCGCTGATACCTCCGTAGACCTCAGCACACTGACCGTTGCCTCCGCAAACAAATCAAGCGTTGCGGATGATATTTTCAGGGTTAATGCTGGGAACTCGACCAAGCTTACCAGTTTCAAAGGCGCGAACGTCGCCAGAAACGAATTTATTGGTGGCGAGGTCACCGTTGATGCAATCGGTGGTCAATACGAAGATAAATTTGTGATCGGCTCGGGGATGGGCGCTTTCACGGGTGGAAAAGGAAAAGACGAGTTTGATGTTTCCAAGGCGGTCGAACCGTCAGCGTCTAAGTTCGTCATCATCAGGGATTTTGAAGTCAACGCTGGAGTAACGGTCGCCGCCGTAGACTCATTGAAAGGGACCGGTACGAAAAATATTGTCACCACAACAAGTCAATATACGACAACGACCGGCTGGTCCGCTACCAATGGCGTGATGAAGAAAACCGATGCAACGCTCGCTGACTTCGTAACAATAGCCGCAGCACAAGCGAAAGAAACCGCTTCCGCATTTGTGTATGCTGGTGATTTATACATCTACAGTACTGGCACGAAAGATGCCGATGCGACGGATGATGTCATGGTGGATCTGATCGGGCTCGGCCAGACTAACATCGGGATTGAAGCCACGGTAAAAACCGCTGGCTTCGTTCTGGTGACTTAAAGCGAAAATCAGCGGAAGTTTTTTTACCATCCCACCCCTGCGCCGCCTTTCACCCGAGGGCGGGCAAGTTTTTGGGCAAACTTGCATGTGCCCCTATCACCTCGAAGGGGGCTTGAGAGACGTGCAGGCCCACTTTAAGCGGTGTGCTGCGCTTCTCGGGGTCGCGAACCTGAAAACCAGACGTTTGACCTGGTTATTCAAAAAACATGGCGCCGCTTTCGGCATAGTCAGTAAAGGTACTATTACCCACTTTTAACCCCGTTAATGTAATCACAGAATCTGCTTTGAAATTTCCATCAAAATCGACGAACACGAGCCCATTAGCACCAACAAATTGAATAGACACATTTTTTCCTTCGCCGAATTTTGTATGGGCACTGGATTGAGCAGCGGCAAAGTTAGCGACTTTGACATCACTGACGTGACATTCGACACGCGTTAAGCCCTGTAGTTTGAGTTGATCACCTTCGGCGAACCGAAAGTCTTTGATTTGATCTGAGCCCTTGGCTAAAGCCGCACTATCACTGGCAGTGAAGCTGAAGACATCGCTCCCTCGGCCTCCGGTGAGTTGATCATTACCTGCGCCGCCGATCAGCGTATCAGCCGCTGATCCTCCCATTACTGTATCGTTTCCAAAAGAAGCATCCAGCATCATCGGAGTCGTTTTACCCTGGTACTTGTTGTCTCCTTTCTTGATAATGTCGATGAGCGATGGCATATCAAGATTGGGTATTGCACCAAGTAGCTGATCGAGCCCGATTGCCGTGGTGTCAAAATTGACTTTTTTGGCCGTAATTGAGTAGTCGCTCAAAGTCAGCGTCACGTCCTTGAACAGGTATTTTGACGAATTTTTAATCGAATTTGTATCACCTGATACGCTGAGTGTAGCGTTACCGTATTCTGCGCTTTTATAGATTACGTTTACGTTTGAAACATTCCAATCGACGGAATAATTATTATTTGAGTCGTATACGACTGCATATGTGTCACTTCCTTCGAACTTGAACAGCTTGCCCTCAGCGCCATTCATATACTCTGCCTTGAACTTTGAGCCGCCTGAGAATTTAGTGAGATTTCCCTGAAATGCTTGCTTTTGATCAGCAGCTGATATGGTTATTACATAAGTCGTATCATCACTATTGGCTAAGCTACCCTTGGGATTTTTGTAGTCCAGCTTGATCGCAGCAGATATTTTTCCAATACTGTTATCCAGTGGCTTGGTTTTCGTGACAGTGGCTGTGAACGACGTAGCGTCACTACCCGACACCTCCAAATTGAAACCCGTGTTCCCCATGCCGTTTTTAGACGTACTTATTTTTTTGTATTTTATGGAGGTTCCTTCTGGAGAGATCGACTCGTACAGCATGTTGTCTGCATAATATTGATCTTGCCAACTCTCTGAAGTGTATTTCGTCAAACTATCAGCAATATCCGCAATAAAAAGATCGGCGTTATTTGACAGCAAGTCATCAATAACTTCAGAGGCTTTTTTGGTCGTCATCTTTTCAGTCGCTTTGAAGGAAGTTTCATTCTGAGTTCGATTAAGATATTTCATCTCACCAGTTGGACCTTACGGTACCCCTGATCTGCGCTTTTTCGTTGAGAAGCGCTCACAAAAAGTCGCCAGCGTTATTGTACGCTTTGACCTACACCGGTACTGTCTGCCGCGGCGCGCGCGACCAGTGACTTTTTGGTCGAGCCCCGGATACTCGAATCATGCGCTCTGTAATCGGTGCATTGTAGATTTATTTTGTGCGAGTTCGACAAGCTGTTTTATCATCTTTCCGAATACCCCATCACCGCATTGACATACTGATTAGGTGAGTGTGGGATGCTAGTTATGAGAGAGGCAACATTAGCGCTGGTGATTGCCTTCACCCGGATGTCAACGACAAAACCAACACAGGAGAATTTCGATGAATGCCTTATCGCGCCGCGACTTCCTTCGCCAAGCCGGCTGGCTCAGTGCTCAGGGTGTGCTTTGTGGCACTGGACTGATGTATGCCAATCCCTCCCTGGCGCAGCATGAAACAGGAAAGGCAGTGGACGGCGTCAAGGCCATGGTTTTCGACGTGTTCGGCACTCTCGTCGACTGGCGCACCTGCGTGGCACGCGAGTCCCGCGTTATCCTTGAGCCCTTGGGCTACCAACTGGACTGGATTGCCTTCGCCGATGCATGGCGCGCCGAATATCAACCGGGGATGGAAGAGATCCGCGCTGGCCGGAAGCCGTTCTCGCGTCTGGACGTGGTTCATCGCGGTATGCTCGACCGCGTGCGTCCTCGCTTCGGACTTCAGTCACTCGACGAACCGACGCTACGCAATCTCAATCTTGTCTGGCACCGCCTCGATGCGTGGCCAGGCGTCACCGCCGGCCTGCATCGTCTGCGTCGCAAGTTCATGCTGGGGCCGTGCTCTAACGGCAACATCTCGCTCATGGTTGATCTGGCTCGGCGTAATGAGTTTCCCTGGGACGCAATTCTCGGTGCCGAGATCGCTGGCGACTACAAGCCCAAACCGCGCGTCTATCTCGCCGCTGCCGAGGCGCTTGGCATCGAGCCCCATGAATGCATGATGGTGGCAGCACACAGCAATGACCTCGAGGCGGCAGCCAAGGTAGGCCTGCGAACCGGTTTCGTGGCGCAGCCAGATGAGTTCGGACCGAACACGGGCGAGACGAAACCGACCATCAAGGTTGATATTGCCGCTGCTACCTTCCAGGCGTTTGCGTCACGCATGGTGCCCTGAGACGCGGCTCGGTCAGCCAGGCTGCCGTCTGCCTCCGCTCAAAGGCGGTTGAGCCGGACGCTGGTCAATCGCGGTCAGCGGTACCTGGTCATTCACATTCGACCTCCATGTTGGGAGCGCTGATGTTGTGGATTGTCAGGATCATCACTCATGGTGATGCATTACTCATCTCGGCGCACTCATCACCGCAATCTATCCGTAGACCTATGTCGCGAGTCGTCGCGCGCAAGCGGTGGATTCGCCCACCTCCCGCAGACCGCGACGTGGCTTGCAAGCCAAGTCCTTCGCCCCCCGCGTGAAGTCCGCGGGGACCTCACTTCTCTCCTGAAACAACAATGCCTCTCGCGGGGCATTTGAAATATTGGCAGAGAGAGGGAAATTCCTGGCGTGCTTCGGGACGCTACCTTGCCAGTGACCCGTGCCAAGCAGGATAGATACCTACCGTTAAGAACAATGACTTAGGCGACCCAGCCGACCGGCACCGTCTCCTGCCCCACCACGCTGATGGCACCATCACCGGTGAGATCAAGGTTGTAGTAATACTCCCGCGCCTCCACCTGCACCGCCTTCAAGGTTGTCGCCTTGCCCTTGA
>Ga0315909_10001054_pt1 | contig 37268 bp, 43 predicted proteins | sample LakEriMetagenome_11_FD_203527 | JGI IMG/M metagenome (GOLD analysis project Ga0315909, IMG submission 203527) | Freshwater fungal communities from buoy surface, Lake Erie, Ohio, United States - Buoy 2 MA125 | ecosystem: Environmental > Aquatic > Freshwater > Lake | place: USA: Lake Erie, Ohio... | reverse complement strand
TTTGGAATCCATGTATAGATTATAAGTAATAAATTTGTGTTTAGTCAAGGGTGAGAAGATATTTCACTTCCCACCCTGCCGTTTCTTGAGTTCTGTGAAGGTTACCGGTCTGCCGGTATAGTTCCCATAATGAATCAAGTCATGGCAATAGGGGCAAACCGTAAGCAAATTGTCCGGTCGGTCTGTTCCCCCAAATCTTCTCCATACAATGTGATGGACTTCCAAGATGTAGTCTGAAGTCTTGCCACCACGACTGCAAAATTTACATTGGAAACCATCCCTTTCAAGTATGGAATACCGGACTTCTTTAGGTAAGTGTCCCAACTACTCATCCCACAAAAGACTTGCATGAACTACATGGTATCCAAGTGCAAAAAATGGTTGTGCCATTTCTGCTGCTTGAAACATATAGTCCTGATAGACATCTCTCCGGTAGGTGGCAACTATCCGGATTTCAATCCCATCCTTAACCATCCTAACCATGACCTTCATGCTGTCCCCCTTTTAGGAAGTTGAAGTTTTGTAAGTAGAACTTGTGTAGCGTGTATCCTTCGTCAAGATAAGGTTTAGCGTGATGATAAACCGTTTCAATAACTACTGTTGAATACAAACTATGCGATTCTCTTACTAAAGACATTTCATCTAACCCACGAATCAGAATAATCACAATCTGAAAAGTGTATTCCGGCATATCTTCTCTCCTTACTATGCTCTATTTAATTGTAACTGCGATATTTATAAAAAGTAAATTAACAATCCCATCTGCGTCTTGCAGCAAGTCCCCTTTCACCCTTCCACGACCTGCTTCTTGCACAAAATGATTTCTTTCGTGCAGCATCTGCTTTAGTCTTTGGATTTGGTGCAGGTGGTTTTAAGTTAGAACCTGTTTCTCTGTTATATTTAGCACGACCTTTTGCTGTTAGTCCTGCACCTTTAGAAACCGGTAATTTCTCACCACGACCAACAGACAATTTAACTTGTGGTTTATTTCTTCTTTTTTCCATAGGTCTTTAACTTCGCAAATTCTTTAGGTGCTATTGTTGATTTTGATTTAGGGTTTGATGTTCCCCTTCTTTTAGCAAGTGCTATGTTTTTAACCAAACTATTTTTCATTGATTTTAATTCTTTTATTGTTTTCATTTTTTCTTTATTGCATCCCTTAAACTAAATCCCATAAGTGCCAAGAATAGGGTATCAAACATATTAAATTGTTCTTCTGTTATGTATCCCAAGTTATATGCCAAGATTGTTAAAAACATACCCAATACTGCAGCATAGGTCTTTGAACCATCAAGTTTTGTCCATAACTGAACAAGGTCTATAAATGGTGGTTTAGTTGGAGTAGGTTCAGTTTCAAATTTCTTTGGTCTTAACCATCCAATTACTTTTGGATTTGTATAGTTATGTGTCTGAAAATGACATAACGAACCCATTGGATAGTTTTGGTCAAATGAAGTAAATGTATTAACATCACCACTTTGAAATATAGCAACATGACCATCAGGAAAATTCTTATCATTTGCCCAAATAATAATGTCGCCTTCTTGTGGAACTCCTGTAGGAGTATTTTCTATTCTTGTGAAGTGTGGATTATTCTTGCCGTAGTCCCAAATTTGATAAGCACTCATTACCGGAAACATTTGAATTGGATTTGTAATCCCAAGAACTTCTACCAAGTATTGATTAAAACTATCAACACACTGATTTCCGTATCTTCCATCATAATCTATTTTTTTGTTGTTATATTTTTCAAAAAATTCCTGTGGTTTCATATATTTCCTTACTTAACTAAATGACTTATCGCAATTTGAATTGCCATAGCAAGACCAATACCAATGTAAATAAATTTAGATAGTCCGTCTAACTTTTTCTCAATAGAAGGTAGTCTGTGTTTGACTACATCTTCAAGGTTTTCCTTGATGTTTTCAACTTTTTCTTCTAACTTTGCCATACGAATATCTAAACTCATAAATTTTATGGACTATGCCATCATCCTTTTTCTTCTCATCATTTGTTTTGGCATCTTTTTCTCAAGTGGTTTCATTTTTTCCATCTTTTTTGTTGATGGTTTCATTGTTTCTATTGCTTTTTGTGCTGCTCTTTTGCCTAAATCTTTAAGCATCTCTAATCTTTTTTTATTTACATCATACTGTGGCATCATAAAACATTTCCTTTCTCTAAATTATTACTTAAATGTTCTAATCTTTTCTTAATTTCTTCATATGCTTGTTCAGGTTGAATTAAAAATTTCTCAATTAAAATCATGTTTTCAAGTCTTGCTTGTAGATTGATTATCTTTTCTTCGTCTTTGACCGAAGTTTTGCATAGTGTTTCAGCAATATCATCTTTTAGTTTAGTGATGTATTTTCTGATGTCTGAAACTTCAATCTGTTTGGACTTGTATCCGGCAACAAGATTCTCATAAGTTTTGAGTTCATCATAATTTAATTTTGAAGGGTCTATTCCAAACATATTATCTTCCTGTTAAATCCGGCATGGATGGTATTTCGCCTTGTGGTAATGCCATCATTTGTGGCATATCTTCCTGCATGATTTCCCCTTCTATAGCGTTTGATGTATCAAGACCAAGTGTTGGTTCAGGTTCTGCACCTTGTTCTTCAAATTCTTCCACCTGTGATATTTCTTCCGGAGTAAGTCCGGCAAATTGTAATAGATGTCTTTTATAAATTTCTTGTAGTGGTTGGTTATTTGGCATGATTCCAACTGCTGCCTGTAGTTTTTGGATGTTATCAATATCTTGTTGTTGCTTGTCTTTAAGCATTTGGACTTCAACTTGGTAACCCATTTTGTTTTTGAAATCTTTGGTTGTAATTTCTCTTGTGTAGATTTGTAGTCCCTTTTTACCATTTTTAGTAACAAGCACCGGAACAAGTGAATCTACTGCTGATTTAGTTAATTTGGCAAATTTCTCACCTAAATCTTTCCAATCTTGGTCAATAAACTTCTGAATTGATTCAACTCTTTGTTGAGCATTTGCTAACGCTAATTGAACTTCACCTAAAGTTACTGCTTGTTTTTCAACTACTCCTTGTTGAGTTGCTGTTGCTGCTGTTGCCTTTTCAGCAAGTCCTACAACATATTGAATCTCATCTAAAGATTCAGATAAGTCCGGAATCTCAACCGGCATCATAACTTCATTAGGATTACCGGCAACCGGATAGAATCCAAATGGTTGTGGTGTATAAGTCTGTGGAACGAAGTTAGGATTGGTTGCATTGTAGTAAGTCATGCCGTAGTTTCGGAGTTGTCTGTTCTCAACAAGTTGGGACATCCATGAATTTACAATCTTGTTTGGTGTTCTAATAACATCTCCTGCACCGTCTGACCAAAAGTCAGTTCTTTCAATGTCAGTTGCCCATGAAGTATAAGGGAAATGGTCGTGCCAAAAATCATCTTCAGTTTCTCCAAGTAACTCATAAAGTCTTGCCTTGTATAACTTATAATAAGAAGAATCAGCGACTGCTACAACATAAACAAATATCAAGTTTTTCTTGTGTTCTTCGCAATACTCATATTTATAAACTTCATTAAGTTCAATAGTCATAGCACTAACAGTTGGAGTATAAGCATCCATAACTCCCATAGTTGCAAACCTTCTATCTCTATCAGTGTTGTATTCGTAAGTTGTGTCTTGTGCTAATGTTTGGTCTTTATTTGCGTAATGGATTCGTAATTGTTCTTTACCTTTTTCATCATATTCTTCGTTGTTTAGTATATCTTCTAAAGTTCTGTAGATTCCGGTCTGCATGATAAATCTTGCACCGTCAAAATTTACCGGATTAACAAATCTATCAACGAGCATATCTCTTGGGTCTATAACTTCCATTGTGATTTTGCCGTATTCAATATTTAACTTCTTAAAACTTCGCCCAAAAAGTAATGCTTGTTTTCTATCAACTTCAGCAAGTTGGTCTATGTTATTTCTGTCAGCACACTCCTTCCAAAATTCATTGAAGTAAATCTCTTGTTCTTCTTTATTATCTAAATTCTTGAAATATAGTTGTGGGGTTTCGTTCAAGTCCTTCATGATTGTATTGATTGCATACTTCATGAGTGGCACATTTACCGATTGTCTTTGAATAAGTCTGTTGGTTACTACTTTGTCCCTATAAAGAAGGTAGTTATCATCCCAATCTACTAATCTTCTTTCTTTGAACTTAAATGCCGATTGTTTATCTTGTTTGATTGATTCAATATCGGCATCAACAAACTGTTTATATTCTTTGTCCATAATGAAATTGTATGTATCAATTTAATTTTTATCAAGTTGTAATTTGTGCAGTATCTTTGGTAAATTTATTTGTTACTTCAAGTTAGTGGTTGGGTTAAAGTTGTAAAGTGGTGTTAAGGTGTTTAAGGGAGTTAGTCCCCCTATAATCCCCCATTACTAGGTTCATATAAATATAACTGTGTTCCATTTTCTCTTGGAGTTATATTACCTATCACATCAGACCTACATGGTTAGTAAGTGGGAGAAGAATCTGTTAGGTTCAATGCACCTTCTCCATTATGTCCTTGCTCTTGGTATTTCTCTTGCCTAATCGTTAAGTGTATGTCCCTGATGCCCAAGTATAGCGAATCAGAATTTCTTTATTGTCGCACTCCGACTTCTTATAAGTCCCACGACTAAATCAATAATACTAAATCTAAATATAAGTTCAAGATGCTTGGTAAAAGAAATATGGGGAATTGCCATAACTTCTATCAATATCTTCACTTGTTAGTTGTTCTTTGAATACTTTGAGTCTTGGCACATTTGTTTGGTCATAAGGAACTATAAAGTCCGGATTATGCCATCTCAAAAGATTATTAGGTGGGATGCAGAAGTTACCGTCATCAAGCACTATAAACTGATAGCATTTAGAATCTTGGTCGTTTGAATATCCTACATTGAGTTCGTTTAGGTCGCCTTCGTAATCATCAATGGTAAATAGATAAGTTCCACTTCTCCAAACCCCATCTCTGCAATGAACATCTACCCTTTTGTTTTGTAGGAAAGCAAATGTAGTTACTGCTATATTGTTTGATTGGCAATCCCAAGTCTGAAGAAGTGATAATCTTTTTTGTTCGTCATCAGATAATGGGTCAAAATCTTCTTTATGAGCAAATGCACTTATTGGCATGTTCCAAAAGATAGCACCGATTCTTGATAAGAAATGAAAGTGCATAGGTCTATTAAGCATGGATTTAACTCCAAAAATATATCCTTCAAGATGTTCTTCGTATCCGGTGTATTCCTTCCTGATAAAGCATTGTATATACGGTATGTTAGCGTTTAGTTGTGCCATATTAGTTCCATCCAATTCCACCAAATGGATTTGTTACTCCTTTTTGCTGTAAATACTCTGCAGGTGGCATATAAAAGTCATGCGAAGTATCAGGGATTGCTGCTACAAAATACATACGCATCATGAGAGTATCAGCATAATCCGGCGACCTTCCAATGTTTTCTTTTATATCTTCTTTGGGTATGATTTGAAGTGGTGCATCAGTGCCGGTATCAACTCTTTTTATTTGCATCAATTCTTCTATGATTTTATATTTAACTTCTTCACTGACCGGTGCTGTAATACTGACCCTTCTGTTATTAACGGCGTCAGCAAGAAGGAAGTAACACTGACTTCGTAGGTTCTTGTAGTTAGGTTTGGTAATGTAATTTGCCGGTGCATTGGTGATATTAGTTCGCACATCTTCACTTTTGGATAACGGACTCCTACCACCCATAAAACCGTTAATTCCTTCCAAATGGTCTAACACCCCACCCCCTACTCCATCTTCGTCTATAATGGCATTTTTGAACGGTATAAACTCTTTATGAAGCATGTCCCTAATATCATTTTCAGTTTGCATAATAGACTGTTTGTTTCTATCTTCTAATCTAATTAAGTTCATGCCACGCCATACCCCATAGACTATTTTGTCTGAACCAAACCTTGCAATATCAGCACTGAAATATTTATCTTTTGAATCTTCCAAGCGATTGGTAAATAAGTCTAACACTGCTGAATAGTTAAAGATTGCCAAGTCATCAGTGGTGTATTCCCATAGTCCATCTCTTAACCTTGCTCTTAAAGTAGCATCACTGATTGTTTCAAGTTGTTGTGCATAAATATCTGCTGTGTGTGGATTATCTTTGTATAACGATTGGATGAACTTATAGTTTGCCGGAAGGTTACCGTTCTTATATGGTTCGTAAAAGACTTTATAGACCCAATTCCTTGTAGGGTTACATGTTAAAAAGAATTTAGGTGGAGTTAGTCCATACTCTGTGTTTAATTGCCTACCAATCCTTGATTTAAGGGTATCAAATGCTTTGAAGTCCCACTCTCCTACTTCTTCTCCAAACCCACCTGTAAATTCAATAGAACCAAGTCTTTCGTATTCAGGGTCTGAAGGTTGGTAAGCGACATCAAGTAAGTCAATTCTTGAACCATTAGCAAATTGAATATAGTGCATCTGTGAATTTAATGTCCAATCATTTGCCGGAATATTGTGATGCCTTGTAACCTTAACCCATGTTTGATAAGTGGATGCCATGAGTCTTTTTAACTCTTTTCTTGCTATAAACCACCTTGTATTAGGATATAGGTAGCAGTTAGTCAGTAACCACTCGCAACCAATCCATGACTTACCCCCACCGGCAGCACCACCAAATAATAGGAAGTTAGTTTGTTTGTCCTGCAGAATCTGAAATGCTTGGTGTTGTTTCAGCGTTGGTTTCAGTGTTGGATTCATCTGCAATCTCCCCTTCTATAACTTGACTTGGTAATACATAATTAAACCCTGTAATAGGTTTTCCACCGGTAGTTAAATCAACTTCGGTCTTGACCCCAAACTCTGCTTTTTTCTTTCTCTCAAGGAATTTTAATGCCAATTCCGGATTCTCTTTAACACCCTTCATCAGCGTTCTTCTTGCGATTGCGAACTGATTCTCTTTTAATTCTTCCTTCCTTGTAGCAAATTCCGGATTTTTCTCAATGTATCTATAAAATGTTGAACGGTCAATGTTTGCAATTAAACATGCTTCGGCGTCAGTATGACCTATAAGAAATGCTTCTTCCAAAATCGCAACAACTTCAGGGGTAATAATAGGTTTTCTACCAACACTTTTATATCTAACTTCATGGGAAGTAGGTCTGCCTTTACTTGATGCTATTTTATCTTTGATTGTAGTATTCTTCATATTCGTAATAATCCAAATTCTTTAACTTAACATAAGCAATCGGTTTTACATTAACTGCTTTTCTTAAATACTTTTTTCTTATCAATGATAGCAATGTTGCTTTGAGTGTTGGAAGGGGCATTGTCCTTTTTGCCTGAATAGCAATTTCAATTTGTGAGATTGGGTCAGTATGGTATCTGCACCAATCCATAACAATTCTCATAATTTGCTTTTGGTTTGGTTTTAACATTGTCTATCTAGTGGTAGGGTCAAACAACAGTTAGGTAATCTTAACTGCTATGACAAGTTCCTGCCCAAGCACTTGGTTTGAACCCCACCATTAGTTAGACAATTCAGCGACTACAATCGGCAATCCTTTTTCAAGTTTGCCTTCATCAACTGCTTTGATATAAGCGACCATTTCTCTTTTATAAACCTGTTTTGCATTTCTATCAGCACTTAAATATACTTCAAGAAGGTTTTCGTAGGTGATTCTTTCATCTATAGCACCCCTGTATTCAGCGTATTTCTGAATCAGTTCTTTTGTTTTATTTTCTATTTTTTTATTCATTGATTATGTCCGTCTTAAAATCTCTACTCTTTAATGCTTCATCCACATTTAATCGTGATTTATCCACAATATCTGTTAAGACTTGGTAGGGTCTATTAACAAGCATGTAACACTCGTCATGCGACCAACCCATTACAAAAACAATATCTTCATCTTCAAGCATTGTTCCTACTTCGTTCATCATCATAAGACCCCCAACGGCAATAGGTGCTGCAGGTGCTTCGTATGATGCTATCTCGTAGAAATTTGCAGGTGGCATTTTAGTAAGCATTACCCATATTATATTACTTATGCCAATAAAGTCTATAAATTTTCTATAAACTTTTCAACAAACCTATCTTCGTATCTTCCTACAAGGTAATATATGCTATCTGATTTATAAACATCTTTTCCCTGTCTTTCAGATTCCCTTTTGTGTCGCCAAGTAAAGTTAGGTTCATATTCACAAGTTTGCTGATGAATCTGTCTTAATCTCATTTTGTTTTGGTTTGGGTAGTATGCAAGAAAGAAGAATCTTCTATCCGGTCGTGCGACCATATAATCATACTTTTCGGTGGAGATTATATTTTTTTTATAATTTCTTTTGTCGTATAGGATTTTAATATCAATATGAATTTTGTCGTCAGTATCAATACTTCTTGCATCATATATTGCACCGGTGATTCCGTCCGGTCTGTATTCAAAATTAAATTTGGATAAGAACGGAAATAATTGCTTCGCCTTCTCTAAAATTCTCTGTTCATTTACGGAATCATCCGGTCGTTCATAGTAAGTCATATCGTGCTTTTTATTTTTTTCGGCAAGAATATTTTTTTACTAAATTTTTAATGAAACTTTTTAGTCCTAACCCTGTGGAGTCTGTGGGACTTATAGGATTAGGACTAAAAAATTAACAATCATGGATTAAGATGATTGAATAGAATTATACCTTACTTATAAATGTATTCAATGGGTAAATTAAAAGTGCCGGAAAAAAGGAGGTGAATCACAAAATTCCGGCAACAGTATTGTAGCACTTTACTTTAAGAATTTTAAGTAAGCACCACTGTTATAAGCAACCCAAGCGTTCCATCCGGAAGCATCATAAATCTGTTTGGCACATTTAATATTGCCTTCAACAGTTGAAACTTCTTTTAATGAACAACCTTGTTTGCTGTAATGGATTGAATTGATTTGAAACAATCCTACATCTATGGTGTCGTTTGTATTGATATTAAACGCACCTTCTCTCATACCACTCTCTGCTTTAGCAACTGCAATCGCTTCTCTACAATGTAGTCCGAAGGTATCGCAAATTTTCTTTTCAGTGTCGGTTAGTCCGGCATAGAACTCCGGTTTAACTTCATAGATAACTGCATCAATCTGAACTACTTGTGGTCTGTCTTTAATAACGACCGGTGCTTGGACTTTAACTTCTACCGGTGTTTGATATACAACTTCATGAGTTGCACCCCATCTAACGGCAGAATCCATAGCGTATGCACCAAGTAAAACTGCTGATATAATACTCACAACATAAATGCCAATCTTGATTTGTCTTTTTCTTGCAAGAGTTAAGAGTTTCTTTTTTGGCATTTTGAAATTTCCTTTGATTTCCATTATTTTTTCCTTTCTCCTATAAAAATAGCAACTGCAAGAAGTTTCTCGGTTATAGATGCCAAGAATAACTTGCCTTCGTTTTGTAACCTTATTGTAAGGTCAAGCAGGTATAACATGTGTTATGTCCCTTTCAACTAACTACTTATATTATATTAGTATGAGTAAAGATGTAATGTCAATGGGGTAATTTTGGGTAATAAAAAAGACCCTAGTGGCAAACTAGGGTCTTTGGAAGGAAGAACAGTAATAACAATTATTCAAGTATAACTGATTCCCAACTTCTATCAATATCGTAATCGGTAGTTTGTAAATCTCTTATAAAAGCACTTGGAACGCCGTCTGCTTTTAAGAAGGAATATACAAATACCCTAACTGCAGAATCACACGCACATCTGCCATGAATCGCCATTGCTAACCAATCAAACACTCTGTATCTACAAAATGCTAGGTCAGACCAAATCTGTGCCATCTCTGATTCGGAAGCACCGAAGAAGTCAGCAGTTGCCAAGATGGTGTTTAGGTCATCTCTTGTTAAGGTGTTAGCAACACCGTTTGATTCTGCTTTACCTTTTGCTCTTAATGACATTACTTGTTTCCAAGCATCTGCTCTATTTAATACTTTAACTGTTTTTATTTCGTTCATAGATTACCTTTCATGAACTAACTACTTACTTAAACTATATTATCATAAGTAAGTTATATGTCAATCATATTACCTTCAGAATCTCGTTCTATTAAAGGTTTAATTGTAGGTTTTAGTTCTGAAAACTTTTGGGGTTGGAAGTAAGTATCAAATACCATTTGCCAACCACCTTCTATAATTTCGTTTAACTCGTAAAGTGTGTAGTATCTCCACTCTTGTTCAAGTCCATTAACAAAACCAAATAGTTCTTCTTTTTCTGAATCAAATTCAGCAATGTAAAAAGTCCATCCACTTTCTGCTATGTATAAAGCAGTATGGATTACTGTTTCTTCTTCCGGAAGGTAATCACCTTGTGATTTAGGAAGGTTATTAAATTGTTCTTTATTTAATAGATTCATTTTTATATTGTTCAACAAACTCAACAAGTTTTTCTTCTGAATATTCTTCTGATTTCCAAACCTTATGTTTTATAACTTCATTATCGTTTGTAAAGTAAGCATAATAAAACTTGTATTCTTGTTCGTTTATAAACAAAACCTTTTCACCAAAAATAACTTCAACACCATTAACTTCTTTAATTACTTCTTTCATCTTTTCCTTTCTCTGAATCAGCAATAGATTCTTGTAAAAAATTAACTATTTCTTTTAATCTTCTTGTTTGTTCTTCAACGCCAAGTTGTTCCCAATCTTTAGGAATAAGAAGTCCTTCCCCATAATAACTATGTAATACCCTAACCATGTGATTGTTTCTTTCTTCAGCATTTGGATATAACAAATTGGCAATTTTTAACATGTGTAATAGTGTTTTTTCGTTCATATTTATAATCCTTTATATTTAGATGGCATACCTTGATTGGTTTCGTAGTCCATATCTTCGTATTCATCTCCTGCATGTCTTGTTTGCTCATGCAAAAATCTTTTTACTTCTTCTGAAAACTCCAAATAAACTGAAAGTTCTTCCGGAGTTAAATCTTCTAACTTAAAGTTTCTACCACCTTCTACTTTTGCTAACATCCCCCCACCTAAATAGTTTTGAGAAGCACCTGCAACTGCATTATCAATGTTAGGGAATAAAGAACTAACATCAACTTTAACAATTCCACCCCTATGTGAGCAGTCAATTTCTATTATGTTTTCTTCTATAAATTTTTTATAATCCATATAATCCATGTTTTCCTTGTGGGCAGGGGGACTTAACCCCCTACCTTAACTAATTAACTTAATTTTTTGGCATACATATCAAGGTGTGCCTTAATTTCCAATCTTCTCTGAAGGTTAGTTTCATCAAATGTAAAACCACCAAATTTGTTTTTAGCATCTTTAATTTGCTCTAAAAAGAACCATGTGTAGTATTCAACAGTTCTATCTTCAGTAGGTTCGTTTCTGTCTATTTCTCTGATAACTTCATCAATGTAGTCCCAATCAAATACTTCGTTAGTTATTCTGACTAACGCATTGTAATCAATTTCGTAGATTACGCTTTCTTCTTTATTTACTTTGAACTCAAATACTGTTTTATCTGTTCTTGGGTTTTTAGTTTTCATTTGATTCCTTTAATGTAGTTTCAAGTAAGTCTGCTTGTGTTTTAACAAGTTTGATTACTGTTTCAAACGAACTAATTACTTTTGCTTGAACTTCAATTTGGGAAGCATCAATTTCATTTTTGATTGATGTTTCTTGGATGAAGTTAATATGACCAAGCAAGTCATTTAGAACATCAGCAGTGAATCTTAAAGATTCTGCATTATGTGCTTTTGGTTGCATAGGAGATTACCTTCCTAACTAATTACTTATTGTATATTATCATAAGTAAGTTTGTATGTCAATAGACAAGTTAGCAATCAGAATCTTCATAGAACCCACTGTTGCTACACTCGTAAGATTTGCCATCTACGGCATCAATCATAACCTGCAGGAGAAACAATCCATAAACGATTAAAAAACCGATTAGGATTGCTTCTAGGATGTATAACAAGGTAGTTTTAAGAGTTTGATTCATTTTCTTTAGGGTTAGTTAAATCGTTGTAATTTAGTGGAAATACACTTAATTCATCAAGTAATTCTATTCTTTGCCAAGTGTATGCCGAAACTTCTTTCAGCATTTCTTTCATTGTTAGCATTTCTTTTATATCTTCTTCTTCTTTAACACTATGACCTTTAGATTCAATTTCGTGTTCCATTGCAATAAGAGATGCAAGACAACAAGATAGAACTACCTTTTCTTTTAATTTTATTTGCTCTACTGATTCGTCTTTGTTTCTTATCATGATATTAACTGTGTTGTTTTTCATACTAAAATTTAATACCCCTTTCTATTTGAGAAAAATACTTTGGGTCAGTGTTTGTGTGATTCTTAACAAGTTGTTCTACTTTGTATAACCACATTTCAAATTCTGCTTGTGTCATTTCGTTCTTCCAATCGTGATGCATGTGAAACTTACCTGTTTTAACAATGTATTTACTGTTTTCATTTAGGTATCTAATTTCAACTTGCAATCTTTGAAATTCTTTAAGTGGTTTTTCATCTGATTTTTTTAGATTTAACCTTCTGTAAGACCCTACAAGAACTGTTGGAATATAGATGTCTAATATAAACCCCTTATGAACTGTTAGGTTTGGATATTCCGGATTAGGTTCATAATCTTCGTTTAATACTCGGTCGTAATTTACTCTAATCGCAATGTTAAGAAGTCTTTGTCTGACATCTTGTATGTTCTGATTCATTATTTGTTCTCCCATAAATTAACTACCTTTAGAAACTCTATAAGGTCTTGTTTGGCAGTTACCTTTGGGAATACTCGTTCGTAAAGTGTGTGAATATCTTGGTCAATAGTAAATCTGAAATCAGAATTATCATCATCATCCCAATTATGCCTTCTAATAACCCATACGCAGTTAGTTCCTTGTGCTACTGCCATACCCCATCTTGAAGTATCTCTGAATAGTGAGTGTAAGTTTTCTTCGTTAAACATTAGTGCCACTCTCCTTCTTGCAAAATTGAATCCCAAACTTCATTTTCTTCAGTCTTTGGTGTTTCTATTTTTTTCTTTTCTATCTTTGTTGAAGTTTTTTGACAATCTCTGCATAATTCTTGACCGTATTGCAACTTGGAATAGACTTTTTCAGCAGTTGTAATTGCTTTGCTACATTTACTACACTTAAAAGCAGGGTTAGGAACATTATTTCCTGTAGTTACTGCAGGTTTTGGTTGCTCAACTTCTACTTTAGGAGTTGCAACAACTGTAGGTTTAACTGCAGGTGTAGGTTTTGACGAGAGAGTTGGGTCAATACCGTTTGTATAATCTGAATCTTTGGTGTCATCTATTAGGAATAAACCGTTAAGGGCATATTTTCTTGCATAAGAAGATGCAGCACCGGTGATTTGACTACCATCCATACCCCTTTTAATTTCTTCTTCTCTTGCTAATGCTGTATTTGAAATCTGTTCTCCGGATTCGGAATCAATTAAAGTAGCAGTTGCTTTGACATACCATCTACCGGTGCTGTTATAACCAAACATTGCGATTTCGTCTGAAATAATTAAAGTTAGATTGTTTTTAGCAAGTAATGGTTTTACTGCTTCTAAAATATCTTCTTGGTTTCTATAGTTATAGTTACCAAACTTATTAAACTGTGATTTAGGTGCTTTTAATTCTTGCTGCACCAATGCAAGTTTTTTATACAATTTTTGCATAGGATTACCTTTCTAATGCAATTTAATACTTTTTACTTTTGTAGAACCGAACTAACGAACTTCTCTTTTTTTATTAACTTTTTATCTTGATTCCAATAAGGTGATTTACACTTTGGGCAAATAGTTACAACCTTCCTTCTTGGCATCCACTCATGAGTGCATCTTTTGCACTTTGCTGTTGGTATGTTAAATTCATTATTACTCATACTCATATTATATCAGTAAGTTTAGTGTGGTCAAGGATTACTTTTTAGGTTTTTTATATCTGAATTTTCTTAAAGTTTCTTCAAGAAGGTCTTGTTTAATTTTGTTGATTTCCTTTGCTTTATCTTCATCTGACAATCTCTTATATCTTGCAGATGCTATTAGTTTAGAAGTTCTAATGTTCATGTTAGTTCCAAAAAATCTTTTAACTTCTTGAAACTTTGCTTCTCCAACTTGTTCTTTTAATTGTTTGTATCTCTCGTTGGTTCTCTCGTAATCTGAAATGGCAGGTAAATTACCTGTTCCGGCAAGTCTTGTATATTCTTCAACTACCGGATTGGTATTAACTGATTTGACTCTTGAACCAAATAATAGTTGGGATAGTGCTGATTCAGTTTCAACTGTTTCTCCTAAAACATTGATTTTAGGTGGTAACTGCTGTCTTAAAAATGGCAATCTTGATTGGAAGGATTGATAAGGGTCATTAGGTTTTACTTCTCTTTCGTATTGGTCAGTTGCTTTTGCTACATCATAAATAATTGAAGGTATTGTTCTTGCTGTTAAAAAGTCCTGTGCTGCCTTTTGTAGTCCTTCTGTAACTGTTTCTGCTTCTCCAAATCTTTGTTTTTCTATTATGTCTTTTAATGAACCAACAACATCAAGTGAAGGGATTTTAAGAACTTGTCTGCCTGAACCTAAATAATAGTTATAAATAATTTGGTCTGCTTGTCCTTCTCCGTATTTCTTGGCATACATCATACCTATAAATGGAGTTCCTAAAACTCCGAAGTAATCTAAACTTATCCACTTATCCCCAATCCTAACTGAATTTGGGGATGCTTTTTGCAGTCTTAATAATTCTTGTTCCTTTGTAGTGGTTGGATATTCTCCAATAAAATCTTCAGGTTCAAATGCTTCAGCAAGTATGTAAGCAAGGGACATACCAAAACCTGCTCTGACGAACTTTCTCATATAACCTTTGAAGTTATTGAGTCTTGCATCAGATATAGAATCACCTTTTCTGATGTCATTAACAAATTTAACGGTATCAATGGACAACTGAAACGGTAACAAAATACCGGATGATTCAATACCCATTGCTACAACATTGGCAGGGGTTTTAACAAACGGTAATAGTTGGTCGCCTAATCGTAGGTCAGGTTGAACGGCATTTAATGCTGTTCTAATACCTAATGCAAGGTCGGAATATGCTGATTTATTAGTGTAGGTAGCAACTTCAGCATCAGCGATTGCTTGTTCTCTAACCTTCTTACCTTGTGGGGTTTGTGGGTCTATTCTTGTAGCATCTCTAAATATTTCACCTGCTCTTGTAACTAACTTTTCACCGGTAAGACCTTCTGCTCTTGCTAACATAGTTGATGTTAAGTTTGCCGAATCAGCAAATGCAAGGGATGAGAAGATAACATCCGGTGTTCCCATCATTTTCTTAAAAACTATATCTTCGTAGAATCTACCTAATGCTCTTATTGCACCTTTACCTTGTGATGTAACCTTTTCTTCTCCTAAAACTTTACCTTCGTCGTCTAAAGTTCGTAGTCTTGAAACATCAAATCCGGTTTCGTTCCAAACTTTAAGAACATAATCTCTGTATTGTTTGCCAATTTGGTTATTAACTCCACCGATTCTTCTTGTTTCAAATCTTCTTTCTGCTGCTTGTAGAAATGCTTGGATGGTGTTGGATTCAATATTTAATAGGGTTGATTTGAAGTTAAGAAGCATTGTTCCCCTACCGATTGTAGAAGATAGAACTTTAAGATTTGAAGATGGTTCAATTCCGGCAAGGTAATCTTCCATTTCTCTTTTTGCCTTAAAGTATTCAAGGGTTGGGAGTCCTAATTCGTTTCTTTGGTCTGCAGATGCTTCCATTTTGTTAGCAAGTTCTACAATCTTACTTACTTCTTCAGCAGTAACGGTTGCACCTAACTTTGTTGCTGCAAGGTCATCCAAAAAAGCATCTTCACCTTGTGGGGTAAGAACTCCGGTTTTCTCTAAAGATTTAACTTTTGCTGCAACATCTTTTCTCTTTGATTCATTTGCTTTACCTTTGAAGGTTCTCTCTGCCCATTTAGATAGTGCATCTGCTTGGGTTGAAATCATTGCTGATTCAAATCCGGCATTTACTTGTCTTGCTGTATCGGAATCAACATATTTACCAAACAATGCCCTTCTCTGACTTGAAGTCATCTCATACATTTCAGCAATATTTATATCGCCTTTGATTGCTGCTGCTTTTAACTTGTCTGCTATGTCTTTAGTTAAACAAAATGCTGCCATAATTAACACCTTAAACTATCAATGATGTCTTGTGCCGATTTAATTTTTTTGGCATCTTTGATAACCTTCTTTAATTCTACTTTCTCTTTTTGTATTCTTTCAAATACTTCTTTTTTATTTGACTTTTTAAGTCCTAACATTATTGCTCTTTCGCCTAATCCACCGGCAAATTTATCGCCTAATCTGTTAAGTCTTGCATCTAATGCTCTTTTAATATAGTTTTCTGCACTGTTATCGTTAAATTGACCCCTTAAAGATGCAATCTCTTGACCCCTTCTTGTGTTCTTTAGGGAGTTTCTAACCAAGACCTGCTTGTATAAATCTAAATTACCAAGTTGTTTAAGTCTTAATGCTACTGCTACTTCAATAGTGTTTTCAAGGTATCCGGCAGGTGCTGATTCATTACCAAGTGCAATGTTTAATGCTCTCATAGGGTCTGCTTCTATAAAGTTGATTGCCTTTTCTGACTCTCTATCAAGGTTTGCTTGGTTATATGTTCCATCTGCTTCGTTAAATCCAAATGCTTCCGGATTAGTTCCTAGCAGTTGTTCGTTTAATCTTTCCATGAATCTTGATTTTTTGACCCTACCACCACCAACTGTTTCAGCAGGTGCTTCTACTTTTGGCATCTTTTTAGCACCAAGTTTCTTTTTCTCCGGTGGTGCTTGTGCTGCTTTCTTCTGACCAAGTTTTGTGGTTTTTTTCTTTGCTTGTTCTCTTTCTGCTTTTATTTTTTTTGCTTTACCACTAATAATATCGTTAAACAACTTATCAACTGCATCTTTATTATCAATATAACTTTGAGTTCTATTAAATAACTTTTCAAAAAATTCTTTTAATCTACCAACAAAAGACCTTCTTTTTGCAATTCTTGCGTTTGCGTATCTTATAAAATCTTCTGCAACCATTTCTTCTATGTATGCAAAATCAGTAGATTTATACCTTTCAGATGCTTCCATAAATAAATCTATTTTTTCGTTAGTTGTCATAAACACATCTATGTATCTATGAACTGCTTCATGTAAAAAGGTGTCGGTAGGACTTGCTTGACCACTTAAAATAGTAATCATGTCTTTGTAATGAAAACCAAGTGCTTTGTTATTAGCAATAATTTGTTGCACAAATTGAACATTTGCATCACCGAAAATCATCTTTGATAATTTAATAATTTCTTTTTCTTGTTGTGGAGTAATGGAATAACCAAGTTTTTCCATGTCATCTCTTAACCTGTAAGCATAAAATTTTTGTTTATCTTCTTCAGTAACTTGGGTTGTCCAATAATAAAAATCTCCATCTATAGATTCTTCTAAATTTCCTTTTCTTAAAGATTTTAAGAAATTTCTAATTTTTGTGTCGTAAAATATTGTTACTCCTGCTAATCTTGTGCCTTCTTCTTCATCTCTGTTTTTAATTCCTTTTATGTTTGGGGTTTTCCCATCTCTCATCATTGGGTAGTAATCAGGTTGTGCTAATTCTTCCATGTCATTTGAATCACCTTCGTTTATGTAAAACATATTGGCATTAGGGTCATAAAATACACTCCTGTCCCCATATTTGTTCATTAACTCATATTCAATATCTAAATCTTGTTTTTCTAAATATTTTTCTTTGAATTTGTCTAAATCAAATTTGTCTGTGCCTTTGTTTTTTGCAACAACTTCTTTTAGAAACTCTCTTAATTTGTAATCTAATCTTAAAGTTCCTGCATTTCTGAACATGCTTCTATCAGCACTGCTTTCTAAATTTTCTTTTAATTTAATTGGCAATTTATCAAGTTTTTGTTTTGAAAATCCTTTCTCAAATTTTTGAGAATACATTTTTACTAAATCTTCTTGTCTTTGTTCGTATCGCTTTGAATCACTTACTAAATCACTTCTTTCTTCTTTTTCGCTTTCTAATCGGTCAGTAATAAAATTTTTCATTTTATCTACCATGTCATTTACATCATAGATAGTAACTTTTTGTTCAGCATCTTCTTTCCAAGAAGCATAAGTTTGCCCCTGAAATATCATCCTTTGAAGTTCAGAATCTATAGATGCTCTTTCGTAACCTGTAGCATCACTTGTGTTACTTGCTATAAGTTCAACAAAATTTTTTCTTTCTTCATCTTTTATTGAAGTAAAACCATAAGGGTATGGAACACCCTTCATTAGGTCTATATGTAGATTAAACTTTTTTATATTTTCAGGAGTTAGTAGTTTAAGAGTTTTTTCATATCTATCAATTTTTTTATTTAGGTTATTTATTTTATTATCAGTTTCTTCTTTATTTCTTTTAATTTCTGCTCTTACTCTTGCAGCGTTGTTTTCTGATTGAAGATAATCGTAGTAATCGTTTGCAATATTTTCTGTTTCAAGAATATCTGCAACATCATCAACTGTCTGAACATCAAAAAAGGGTTCTATTTCATATTTATAAGGTTGTTCGTAATCTTCATACCAAAATTCATCTTCTATTTCTTTTCGTGCTTCGTCATAAGTTAGTTTCATTAAATCGTCATTTTTAACTGCATAAAAGGTTTTTTTATACAATTCATTACCATCACTATCTTCATTTTCAACTTTAACAACTGTGTAGTTATTTCTCCTATCTGAATCAAGAGTAAGTTCATCACCAATTTCAACTTCTTCTATATTTCTATTAAAATTTTTCTCGTAAGGTGGGAAATCGTAAATATTGTAATGACCTTCAACAGTTGCTGCTGTAGCAGGTTGTGCAAAACTTATATCTTTTACATCATAATTAACTGCCAAATGTCTTATTGTTTCTTTAATAAGTCGTTTATACCAATCATCTTTGTATGCAAAAAATGCTTTTTCTTCTTTGGATTCTGCTTTTTTTTCAAGTTTTGGAATTTCCTTATTTAATTTTTCTATTCTTTTCTTTTGTTCTTCAATTCTAATGTTTGCTCTTTCAATCTCTGTTTCTGAATATTTAATTTGAACTTTTTCTTCTTGTCTTTGTAATTCTTTTTTTGCTCTTTCTAAAGTTAAATATAATTCTTTTCCTTTTTCACCTTGTCTTTCTTCTTCAGTAAGTTCATTTAATTTGCTTGGAATATAGTTATCAATTAAATCTTTTACTTTTTTAATTTCTCCTTCATAAAAGACATCAAGACCTGCAATGTCCAATTTCATTTGTTTTATGTATGATTCGGAAGCAGCAATTTCTCCTTCTGCTTCTTCTTTATTTCTTAATGCTTCGGTATATTCTGCTTTTGTTCCGATATACCACTGACCTGTTTCTTTGTTTCTTGCTTTTTGAAATGGGTCGGATTGAATTTCAACTATGTAAGCACTTTTTGTTCCATCTTCGTTATCAACTATTACTAACCTGACATGTCCAAAAATCCCATTTCCATACTTACCACCCATTTTTCCTATACTTGATTTTATGTGCCTATCTTCAATGTGGTAACCATCACCTTGTAAATTGTGTGCAAATGTTGAGTTAAATGCGAGTGTAATATTTTCTCCATCTAAACCTAATTCACCTATACCTGAATCTGTAAATTCAAAATCATTACTTCGTAACTCAACAATATCTAATGGTAAAAACCTTGTAATAACTGCTTTTCTTAAATCTTCAATGTTTATGTTTTTCTCATTTGCAAAATCCATATCTAATACATCTTGGATTATGTTTTTTTCAAATTCAGTTACACCACTTCCACCTGATTTTTTAAGAATATTTTCAATGTTTCCTTTAGTTAAAAATTCTTTGCCAATAAAATCTTTTATTTCAAAAAACTTACTTTTTAGAACATCAAAATTTTTATCAGGAAATTCGGTTAAACCTGTTCTAAATTTTGCATCCCTACCTTTAAGGTATTTGTATAATTTTTTGTATTTATATTTACCGTAAGTTGTGATTATTTTGTCTGCTCTTGTTATTGCTTGTGATTCAGATATCCCATCATTTATAGAAATTATTAAAGCATCTAACCTTAATAGGATTCTGCTTATCTGTGCGTCATTAGGTAAATTAGAAGCAATTTCTACTAAATCTGTATATCTATCTTTAAGGGTTTGCTTTGCTTTAGTATTTTTAACAATCCTGTCAAACCTGTAATTGTCAGCAGGGAAAAAATCCGAAGCGTTTTGTTCTCTGTATTTAACCCTTCCTTTTTCTTTTAAGTATTTAAGTATGCTTTCTTTAGTTAGTTTAACTCTTTCTTCAGATTTTTCTTTTTTAGTTTTAGGTTTTTTGGTAATTTCCTTTTTTTCAGCAATTTTTTTAGTAGGTTTTACTTCTGCTTTTTTTTCAACCTTCTTCTCACCAAGTTTCTTTTTAGGTGCTTCTTCTTTAACTTGTTTTCTTTCCTGATAGATTTGCTCTTTACCTTCAAGATTCTTAACTGCATTTTGCTTTATAGAATCTAAAACTTCTTGCTGTGTTGCTTCTTTTGCTTGAACCTTTGCTCTTTCAACAGTGATAGTTCTTCCATCTTGAGTTTTAATCTTTACATTACCAAATGGATTAGCAACAACAGTTGCAGGTTTGCCTTCGTAAGTTACCGGTTTTCCAACATACATTGAGTTCAATCTCTTTTGTTCATTAGAAAATTCTTTGCTTGTAGGTTTGCCTTCAAGACCCCTTTGAATTGCTGAATACTCCATACCAATTCCTTTGATGGTCTGTTGTTTTTGTGTTTCACCCACCTGTTGTTTATTTGCTAAATCTATTGCTGCTTGTTTAACTGTATTTAATCTTTGTAGTTCTTTAGTTGCAGGTTTAGTTTCCTTTTTAACCTGTTTAATTGTCTTTTTAGCAGGAGTTTCTGTAGGAGTTGGTGTAACTGTTGGTTTAGTTTCCGGAGTGGTTGTAGGGGTAACCTGTGGAGTTGTAACAGGTTGTTCCGGAGTAACCATTGGTTGAATAGGTGGTGCTTGAACAAACCCTTCAGTTGTAGTTGTAGTAGGTGCAAATGCTTGTCTTACTTGTGGTGAAACATCTTCTGCAAGACCTGTAATTGCTTTAGAAGGAGTTACTACCGGTGCTGATGCAGTTGCTTGTAGGTCTTGTTTAGTAGGTGGAGTGCTTGGAATATTAACATTTGCTACAACTTTCTTTTCTTTAGGGTCAAGTAAGATTCTCTTTGAAGCACTTGGTATGTTTGCAAGACCCTTAAATGCAGCAATAGATAGTCCGGAAACAAGTAATCTTTCGTTTCCTTCCGGAGTTAAAAATGGTGCGTTATAAGTTCTGCCTTCAATCCAAGCAGTAAATGGTTCTCCAAATTCTTCTTCGCCAATTTCAGCAATAATTGAGTTAATACCTACTGTTTTAAGTGCTTTTTGAACTGCATCTGTGTCGTTTGGATTGATTCCCCTTTTTGCTAACCACTTACCAACAAATGCCTTTTGCATGAATTTAAGGGGTTCATCTACAATAAAACCAACTGATTCGGATGAAGATTCAACGAATTGAACTAATCTTGCTTTTTTTGCAGCATCTATTTCGTTATCTCCACCTTTAACATAATTTAAGATGTCGCCATCTTTACCTTCTGATTTTAACCAATTTTCGTAATCAATAGATGGGGACATGTAATCAGCAGTTGCTCTATCAAGTCTTGCGTAAGAACCAAGACCTAACTGACCTGTAAGATTTAATTTAACAAAATTTTGTGCTGTTTCTTTTACAACTTCTTTTTTTAATCTATCAGGGATTTTCTTTTCTACTTTAAGTGCAATGTTAATACCATCACCTACTATTTTTACACCTTTAACAAATTTTGATGCCCTACCATAAAGTTTAGTTCCTTGTATTAGTTTTTTACCTGCAGCACCAATCGGTGTAGCAATAGCAGAAGTTGCAATACCATCAATAAAAAATACTGTTGTAACGGCAACACCATTTGCAATTTGAGTTCCAATACCCCTATCTACTAACTGATTTAATTCATCTGCTAAAAAAGAATCTGCAAGTTCTCTTTCTGCTTGTGTAACCGGTTCGTTTTTTGCTATTCTTTGTAATATGTCATTAACTTTTTTTTGTTCTTCTGTTTCAGTTAATCCATCTAAAACTGATAATGGATTTAATACTGCAAGTTCTTGTTTCCAATTTTCCCAATTAGTTATCTGACCTAAAAAACCTTTATTTGCTTGTTTTTCTCCGGTAACTTCTTTAATTTTATTTTCTGAAATATCTAATATTTCTTTTCTATTTTTGAAATCTTTTCTTTTTGCTTCTAATTCTTGATAAAACTTTGACCTACTTACACCACCTAATTCAGAATATGAAGTTTCTCTTTTTGAAACTTCGTTCAGAAGTTTTGATTCAAGGTTATCAACATTATCAACTCTCATATCTTTGATAAATTGTTTTTCTTTATCGTTAAATTTATCAATTTGAGTGTTATACCAATCTACTTTTTCTTGGTCTAAATTTTTTTTATTTGTTTGAATACTTATTTTAAGTCGTTCTGCTTCTTTTTTGATTGGTTCTATTTCTTCCTGTTTTACTTGTAATTGATTTTGTTCTTCGCCAAATAATGCAGATGTAACTCCTTTATAAGCACTGCCTAACCAATCACCTGCACTTTCAAGAAAACCTTTTTGTGGAACATTTGCTGCTGCTGATTGTCCTACTGCTGCACCAAATTGTTCAGGTGTCATTTTTGGACTTATTTTTTTTATTGGTTCAATTCCTGTTCCTTCAAAAAATTTATCAAACTCACCTTGATTTTGTGTAGGTTGATTAGAAGGAACTCCTGTAGGTTTTGGAGTTGTTGTAGGTTGTGGTTGATTTGAAACTAGTTTGTCCCACTCTGTCATAACTTAATCAAAATACTTTCCTGAAATTCCATATAATTCTTTTATATCAGGATTAACATATATCCAAAATTCATCATTAAAATCTTTTAATGAACCACCTTTTGCCATATATCCTTGTCTTGCTCGTTTCCAATCTTCAGGAGAAGCGTATTGGTCATCACCTAAAACTTTTTCAAGTTTGCCTGTTTGTGGGTTTGTTTTCATGCCTTGAAACGCTGCTGTAGTTGATTGATTTAATGCAATAATTTTTTCGGATGAAGATAATTCTTTAGGTTTATTTTTTGACGCTTGGTCTAATTTAATTTGAGTTATAGCACCCCTAATAATTCCGATTGGGTATCCGGTTGCTTTAGAAATTGTCTGTAATTCTGCTTCTGTAGCACCTGCTAAAGCACCGGTAGAAACATAAGTCTTAAATATTTCTCTGTTGTTTGCAAGTGCATCTTGCTGCACCTTGTAAGCATTTTGGGCATTGGTTTGTGCTGTAGTTAGTTTGTTTTGAGCAAGTGTTAGGTCAGCATTATATTTTTCATTTAATTTAGCAATCTTTCCAACTCTTGTTGCTTCAGAATAAAAAGGGTTATCGTTAATTAAATCGTTTGCTTTGTTTTTTGCAGCAGTAATAGTGTCAATTTCTTTTTGTGCTGATTGTATTTCAGGTGTCTGATAAGGATTAGAAGAAGAAATTCCTGAAGTCATACCTGAAGATAAACCTGATGTAAGTCCTGAAGTTCCTGTAGAAGCAACTCCTGCAGCACCAACTGCAGAACCTAATGATGCTTGTTGTTGTTTCCAATCAGGAACGGCAATACCTAATTTTTGTAGTGTTGGAATAGACGATTGAGTTTGAAGTGATGTCTTTGCAGATGCTACTGTTTTAGCACCGTATCTTTCAGGTTGTTGAACTTTAAGAAGGTTGATTGCTTTATCAACTTCTTTAGAACCTTTAATACCTGCACCTTGAACATCTTTGACGAACTTCTTTAGTTCATCAACACTCATTTTTGATAATTCTTTTGTCCTAAAACTCTTTGCGTCTGCCATTATAAAATGTCCTCAAAATTAAAATTACCATAACTTGTCTTGTATCTTCCTGCATAAAAATCCGGAACAAGGAATTTAGGATGTTGGATTCTTTGGTCGCGTTGAGTTGCTGCAAGTTCATCAAAATTTAATTTACTTAAAATATCGTTTGCTGCTTGTTCTTCGGCAACTGATAAATTCTTATCAATTCTAACAAGTGCTACTGATAATGCTTTTCTAACTAATGCTTCATTACCTTCTTCTTTGTTATCAGTAAAAATTGTAATTGAGTTTGAGTTAGTTAAAGCATCTGCTTTTAATGCACCCCATACTGTAATGTTATTAGTTCCATTAGATTGTGGAGTTGGGTGGATAAAGTAATATCTTCCGTATGAAGCAAACATTTTGAATTGGTCAGAAGGGTTTCTTTCCTTGTAAGCAAGATAATCTTCAAATGCTTTTCTTTCATAAGAAACATTATCAACGGTTAATCTCATAATAGTATTTGACCTAAAATCTTCCGGATAGTCGTAATATTCAGAAGCAGCAACGGTAGATGTATATTTACCATTAACAAGGTCTGTCCAAATCCATTTAGTAGTTGCCCAAATGTAAGCATCTTTAACAAGTTGAGTTAGTCTTGCTGCCGGAAACATAGTGGAGTTATTTGCCACTTGAAGTCTTGCCAATAATTCTGCTTCCATGTCTGCTCTAGTTCGCATCTTGTTCCTTAAAATTTAATGTAAATTGATTATTGTGTTTATTTATAACTACTAAAGCAAGTTGAACTTCAGTAGGTAAATTTTTGTAATCCGGAAAAGTTAATTGAACTTCAGGAGTTACATTATATTCTTTTAATAAATCTGAAAATTTTTGTAAAAATTCATCTATTTTTGGGTTATTTGACGAAATATTTTCCATGATTCAAGTATAAATTAAGAATTTATAAATTGTCCATATCTTACTTATTTTCAAGTTCTTTTATTCTTGCTTCTAAAGATTCAATTTTTTCCATTGCTTTGTTATAAGCATTAGCAATAGTTAGATAAATTGTGTGGTTAGTTTCAAATGTGCCAATCATTTCGTGAGCATCTATTGGTTGTGGTAATAAATTTCTTGTTGGTAATCTATCAGGAAATACTTCGTATCTATCTCTGTTTTCCTTAATAGAAAAGTATTTGAATCGTTCATCATCTCTTGGTGTAGGAACTATTGGTTTTTCTTGAACCAACATATCAAGAAGTTCTTCATCAACTGTTCCATCTGTTTTGAATAATTTTGTTGCATCTATTATTTTTGGGTTTTTATCTTTTTTTAATTCGTCTATTGTTTTCATATTAAGCATTTGACAAATTTTGTGAATAATTTGCCCCATTTAATCTTACTCTCATTTGATAAGTTCCACCTGAACTGTGTGCCCACTGACCCCAACTTCCTGCATCTGAAGGAGTTGAACTTCTTGGATTAAAGTTTAACGCATCAATTTCTCTTACGCTATTTCCGTTCATATCTACATCTCCACCAAACGAACCCCACTCTGACATAGTTAATTGTGTTCCTGATATTGTTCCACCTGAAACACTTCCTGATAAATTTCCTGAAAAAGACCCTGTATGAGAACCGGATATAGTTCCACCGGATATAGTTCCTGATGTTGATATATTTCCCATTTGACCTAAATTTGCATTACCAAAATTTATTTGAGATAAATTGTCCCCATTAGAATTTCTTGCAAATTGAACTGTGCCTGAATCTGATTGCAAACCTAAACTTCTACCATTTAATGCCCTAACAACACCAAGAGTTGAACCTTGTAATGTAACTCTTAAACCTTCAGTTCCACTTGAATTATAAAATTGAATATTATCTCCGTTAGTATCCATCATAACTCTTGAACCGGAAGTTCCTGTATTTATACTTGAACCTGTAATTGTAGTTCCTGATATAGTTCCACCGGATATAGTGTTACCGGATATAGTATTACCTGAAATGCTAACTCCTGTAATGTTTCCTGCTGTAAAGTTTCCTTTCAAGAAGAAAGTTCCGGCACTGTTGTCCCACAACGCACCATTACCACCTGTATAATTTCCAATTTGAACATCACCAACATCAGTTCCTGCAACCCAAACTTTGAAAACAACTGTCGCACCATCTTGAGCATAAGCAACTATTCCTGTGTTGGCATCCGGAAGTAACATTACTTTAGCAGCAGTTGCAGAAGCAGTTGTGTAAGTTCCACCGACAGATGCAACATAACCTACAACTAATGAACCTGCTTTAATAGTTCCAAAAAATTCAGCATCACCGGTTTGACCGTCTATTACAAATGTATTTGTTCCACTTGCATTTCTTGCTGTGATTCCATCCGGTGTAATTCTTATATCCCCACTTGTTCCGTTTGCGTATTCACCTATTTGTAATGAACCTACTTTTCCAAATGTATAAGCACCAAGAATCTTGTTAGTTTTTGTATTGATTGAGTGTCCTATTGTATCGTTTGCTGTAGGAACTTGTGGCAAGATAACCGGTATTACTTTAGGTGGATATGTAGTTGTTGGTTGTGTATTGTTTTGCTGTGAAGAAGATGATGAAGAACTTGATGATTTAACAGTTCCTGAACCTGCATTAGATGTGGTTTCTTCAGCATAAGTTCCATATATTTCTTGTGAGTCTATAGTTTCAGGGTAATAGATTGCCATTATCTGCTAAACATTACTTGTGCATTTAACACTTCAGGAGTGGTGTTTCCTGTTGGATTAAGTATTATTTGCAACTCAATAATCTTTCCTTTATCTCCAATTAAAAATACTGCTTCAGTTCCACCTGTAGTAGAAAAGTTTGTTGAACCATCAACGGTATTACATCTATACCAACCATCAGCAGTAACCCCTGTTGTCGGTGTTGCTGTTTCAATCTTGTCTATTCTTCTCCAAACTTCAATGTTTGTTGATGCCGGAAGTGGCATTAAATTTATAACTGCAGTTTCAAAATTGACCGGTGCTTGATAAGTAACAGGTGTTTTAAGGTCTAATGATTGATAAGTTCCGATTGCTTTGTTTGATAAATCTATCTTTTTAACACCGTAATTAGAACCAAACTTGTAAGTGAAATATAAAGTATTACCAATCTTTTTAAGTGCATTGATTTCATCACAAGTAAATTGATATTCGCAAGTTAAGATAAAGTCAGCGTTTTTCCATCTTCTTCCGTATGAGTAGATTCCGGATTTGCTTCCATTACCATAAACCCCAAAATATGCGATTCCATCAGAAACTTCTACTCCATCAGGGTCGCATTGACCACCACTTGGAAATCTTGTAACCGGTAGTTTAGAAGAATCAGAATAGAAATATAGACCACCTTCAGAACCATACTGCATAATTCCAACTTCAGACTCAACCATTGCATTGATATTTGAAAAAGGTAATTGCATTTTATCGTTCCAATTTTGTGAAACCCCATCCCATAAAAAGATATTGGATTGCATTGCTGTATCAATTCTATTAGCACCAACTCTTACATTTGTTCCTGATTCAACTAATGTTTTAGCAATGTTAGAAGGAATAAGTTGTAGTGCATTGTTTGTATATGAATCGTCATAACCTACTTGAGCAAGAGTATTTTTGTTGCCAATTAGTAATACCCCATTAACTTGTTTCATAACATGCCAATCAGATGCTGTTAGGTTTGTTTTAGGATAAGTTTGTCCATTAACTGTAGCGTCAGCATCACCCCAACCTGTATTGGTATATCCTGTTCCAATGATTCTTTTTCTGTGTAGTTTTGTAGATGTTGCCCAATAAATAAATGTATCTCCGGCATTATTTACCCACTCGGAAGCACCAATAATTCCACCATCAACATCTGTAAATTCTAAAGTGTAAGTTCCACCGGAAGTTCTTTTGTAAATTTTATCGTTGGTAAAAAAATAAGTGTTTCCATCTGAAGCACCTACAATAAATCTTGCTCTTGAAGTAAAAGTTCCATGAACAAGGTCATCTACAACTGCTTGATTGCAAGTTAAAGAATCCCTTCTTTTTCTAACATCTATGTTTTGTCCAAACTTAAATGCACCGGATATTCCCCTATCTTCGTAATCTGATATTCCACCGGCAAATTTGTTAATTAAAAATGAATCCATAGTTTTATTTTACTTTCTTTCTTTATAAATAATCAATATAGGTCGTTCCCCTATTTGAATAATCGGTATTTTCTAAAGTCCCCCTTTCAGTATATTTTGTAGTGCTTGTGCTACCCCTGACAGTATATTTAGAATTATAACTACTACCTGTAGCAGTAATTGTAGTGCCGAAGATAGTATTTCTATCAGTGTATAAATTAGTGTTTGTATTTCCGACTGCTGCATATTTTGTATTATAGGTGCTATTTCTATCTGTGTAGATATAGGTATAAGTATTTCCGTTACCTGTATAAGATGTGCCGTAGATATTATTTTGAGCAAGATATTCTGCAGTGTAATTGGTTGTTACATCAGCATATAGTCCGTTAAATACTGTTCCCTGATAGACATATAAGATGTTGTAGGAGATTACACCGGTTAGTCTTGCCCTTCTTATCGCTACTTCGTAACCACTTCCGGTAAGTTTTGCGTTGGCATTACCGTTTGCAATGTCTTTACCCCAAATGTTTGCGTTTCTTTCAACATCAGATAAAGATTTACCTGTTAATTTTGCATTTCGTTCGTTGTTTGCAGTATCAACACCGGTAACTCTTGCTCCCCTTGTATTGTTATCAAGTGCTTTACCTGTTAATTTCGCACTTCTTTCTGCTTGGTCTGATAATTTACCTGTAATTTTTGCTGCTCTGTTTGCTGTTGCAGAATCAATACCCCTGATTTTTGCTTTTTGTTCTGCATTTGCAGGGTCGCCAATGTATTCAATGATGGCAACATTTCTATAAACCGGTATGTGGTTTGCTGAATCTGCAGTGGTTGTTGAGTAAGCAAGGTTTGCATCAACATCAGTTGTTATTGTTTGAGCATGAACTGTAGAATCATTTGCCATTGCATAGTTACCTGAAGAATCTCTTGTATCTCCGACATGACCTTGCTGTGGAACAATGTGATTGTGTGCAGATAGTTCGTGATAGTGAGATTGTGCTGCGTGGGTGTGAGTTGAAGAACCCCCTGTTCCACCTGTAGCATTAGAACCCCTGATAAATGTTCCAAGTTTTGTGTATAAAGCAAAACCGACCGGTAGATTATTTATATCTCCAATGTATAAACCTAAACTTCCACGAATCTTTTGTGGAATACCTGTTAAATTTTGCCCTATTAAAATATCTGTGTAAGGTGGAACAACTGTTTCTGCTTGAGAACCTATTCCTGAATTTGTATCTGCAGTTTGTGCAGTTGAATTTACAATAACGAAGTGAGTGTGTGTAAATCTTGTTAAATTTCCGGCAGTATTGTTATCCCTTCTTAATGTTCCTTGTGCAGTTGTTGTTCCAAGATGAGTGTGGGAAACACTGTGGTTGTGATTTATAGTGTGTGAATTAGTTGAAGAACCACCTGTAGTATTTGGTTGTTGTCCGGAAGCAGCACCCCTAATAAATCTTTGTTGTAAATTTGGTGTTCCGTTTGCTCCATTAGCAAGAGTTAAACTTCCTAAAGTAGATTTGGATAACGCTATAGCACCGTTTGGAATACCGGCATAAGTGTTAGTTTTATTTGTAATAAATATAACTTCATAAAACGGTGGGTTATTTGATTCAGTTGAGTAAGTTACTGAAACTTGAGAAACGCCAACTGCATCAATACCACCGGTAGTTGTTGTTCCATGAGTGTGTTCTCTTTGATTACCTTGCTGATTATTTGTTCCACCGGCAGGTGTAGAACCACCTGTTCCTGCAGGTAATGTAAATTGGTGAGTGTGATTATCAAGATTGTGGTTATGACTTGGGGATGTGTGAGAGTGGGTAGCATTACCACCTGTTGCCAACATTGTGTCGCCATTAGCAATAACTCTTGGAAAATAACCATCAAGTTCAGTAACTCTTGTGTATCCTGTAGGTAAGGATGATGCATTACCTGTCCATAAATAGATAACACTGTCTTTAGTTCCGGTTAATTTAGCATATCTATCTGTTGCGAGAAGTCCGGAAAGTCTTGCACCCCTTGAATTGTTTTCTAAAATTCCACCGGTAATTTTTGCACCGACTTCATTATTATCTGTTAATTGTCCTGTTAGTTTTGCCGGTCTGTCGTTAGATAAAGTTTCTTTACCGGATATTTTTGCCGGTCTGTCGTTATTATCTAATTGTTGCCCTGTAAGTTTTGCGTATCTTGAGTCATCAGCAACTGCTTTACCTGTTAATTTGGCATTTACATCATCATCTTCAAATGGATATACACCAAGCATTTTTGCCGGTCTTGAAGCATTATCAAGTGCTTTACCCCATATTCTTCCTGCTCTTTCATTTTGATTTTGGTCTTTACCTGTAATTCGTGAATCTCTTGTATTTGAAGCAGAATCTTTACCGGTGATGTTTGCAGGTCGTGAATCGTTATCAAATTGCTGTCCGGATAATTTTGCAGGGCGATTATCTGATGCCGTATCTTTACCGGTTACTTTTGCCGGTCTGTCATTGGTATCAATAACACCACCATAAAGTTTGGCGTTTCTTTCATCAGATGCAGAATCTTGACCGACTATTCGGACATTTCTTTCAGAACCTACATAATTTTCAAGTTGAAGTTTATCTCCGGTTTCAAGTAAAAAGTTTGAACCGTTTTCAAGCAGTAAGCAAAAAATTATTTCCACTTTAACCCCCTATTAAAGGATTATCAGGAAAAATGACATCATCAGGATTTTCAAAATCTTTTGTTATATCCCTTAACTTTTGTCTATAAATTTTAACTGCATCTAAAAGTTCTGCAGATAAAGGAGAATCAGGTAAAACACACCAATCAGTATTACATAATAAATGATTTCTCATGCTTTTAATATTTGCCCATTTAGTTGCGTTATCCATACAATCTTATTACCTTTCCATCCCATCCATCACCACCATTAGAAGCATCTGTTGGTGGTTTATTTATTTCAAAACTAATTCCACCTATTGCTGCTGCTGTAGTTGCGTGAGAAATAGCATTTGTTGTTTGTGCTGTTGAAACTTCTGAAACAAGTGGTGGTGCTGCTGTGTATTGGTTATTGATTATAGTGTTACCTGCACCTGCTGCTGCAGCAATGTTATTACTTTTACCAAATACTGAATAAACTGTGTTTCCGGCACTTGGTGCAGTTCCTAAAGTAACTGACAATGTTAAAGCAGAATCTACTGCGTTTGTATTAGTATTGTTCGCAATAGTCCCTAAATCCACATTTTGAAGTTCATCTACTATTACTCTTGAAGCAGTTGGTGCTTCAGATAAATCTATTCTTATGCTTTCATCACCTGCAATATCAGGGTCTGTAAATGTTGCATCATACCAAGCATACCAAACTTCAATTCTTCTTGTTGGAGATGCAGTAGTATTAAAATCAACTGAATTTACAAATTGCCAATTCAAATTGTATCCATATACTGAATTAACAGATAAAGTTCCAATTCCACCTGTTTTTTGTAAATGAACAGTAACAATATACATATTTCCTTTAGATAAAGGTGTTGTTGGTGTAATGTTTAATGCTGTAGTTGTAGATGTTGCTGTTCCGTTTGCTACTGCAACTGTATAAGTTCCGTTTGTTCCTGTAACCGGCGACCCACCTGCCCCACCAAGTGCAGTTGGATAAACTACTCCGGTGTCATTTAATTTAGATAATAAAACTACAATTCCACCCCCACCACCACCTCCACCACCAAATGAACCACCTGTCCCTGAAGCATTGCCACCATTACCACCATTTGCTTGAATTAAACCACCACCATCTATACTTGGAGCAGCAACGAAAACAACTCCACCACCACCACCCCCACCACCGGAAGTAGCAGTAGTTCCTGTTGCTGATTTAGCACCTGAACCACCACCGACTGAAGGAGTCATTTGTTGGTTTGCTCCACCAATATTTACGAATTTATTTAAGTAATTAACAATGTTTGAAGTGATATGACTTCCACCATCTGAATTTGCAGGTGTAGTTAAGTTTGTAGTTGTAATCATGCCACCTTCAAAAGTAGCAGCACTTGCTCTACCTGCACCACCCCTACCACCTAATCCACCTACCCATGTGTTTGCTGTAGGTGTTGCTTGTGCAGTTCCATTAGCACCGGCAGAACCTGTTCCAAGTCCGGCAGCACCTGCTCCACCTGCTTTGAAGAATCCACCTGTAGCACCTGTTCCTGCTGTAGCACCGGAAGCATTTCCACCATTATTTCTAACTGTTCCATAACATTGAAAAATATCTCTACAAAAAATTCTATATCCTGCTGTTTCTAAAATTATTGATTGATATAACACAAGTGCTTCGGCATAAATATCTCTTGTTAATGTGTAAGTATCAGTTCCATTAAAAGTCATGTAAGGGACATTGTAATTAGAACCATCCATGTAAATAATTCCATCAGCACCGTTTCCATAAAATGCTTGTGAGTTATCTCCGGTGTTAGTTCCTGCTACATTTAATGCTTGTAATGAACCTGTAAATCTTCCTGCACCGGTAACATCTAAAGTATATGTTGGATTCAAATTTCCAATACCTACTCTACCTGAACCTTTGATAACCATTTTTTGTGTTTGTAATCTATCTACAGTTCCTGATGAACCGGCAGTTGTAGTCCAAAACTGTATGTCAGAACTTCCACTTCCTGTCGCTACTCCTGACCTTAAAATCAAATTTCCACCGGCAAGGTTTGTTCCATTTTGTATTGCTGCACCTGCTTTTATATCTAAACTTCTACCAACTGTTACTGTGCTTCTATTAACATCAATAACTTTGTTAGATGCCCCATCAAATGTTAGGTTTGTTCCTGTAAGTGGGATATTAGATAAATCTAATTTTAGATAAGCACCGTTAATTGTGTTTAATGGAACATTTTTCCATAAACTTGTAGATGATTCGTATTGTATTAAATCTCCGTTACCAACACCAACTATAGAAACATTATGTAGTTCTTCAAGTTCAAAACCATTTTGTATAACAACAATTAGTTCTCCACTTGCTGTTGCTTTAGTAACTATTCCAACTCTTACCATGTGAATTGGTGCTGATGGTTTAGTTGATGTAAATTCTCCTGCAGTTGTTCCTGATAAATATAAAGTTTGTCCGGCAGTGTATGAAGATAAATTAAGACCTGAAATAACACCATTTGTTACAACCCAACCGTTAGCATTATTTGATATATCTTCGGCAACAAATCCGATTGTAAATGCAGATGTTGCATCTGATGATGCTAATGCTCTTGATATAAGTGGGGTGTTTCCATTAACTCCGGAAATATAAACAATAGTTCCTTTTGTCATTGTAGTTCCACTTTCGTTTCTAACTCTTTTTGGTAGGACTAACTCCTGACCTAAAGCAACTTGAACATTACCACCGGCAAGACCAAGTTTAAGGTTAGCGTCAGTTGCGTTGTAAGCAACTTGACCTTCTACCGGTAAAGTGGTGTTTGTTACATCAAATTGTGCTGAATCAAGCGATATGTTTGTAAATGAAGTCTGTAGATTATTAAAACTTATTTTCTTTGAAGTAGGTGAAGTAGTAGTATCAGTAACAAGGTATAAATCATCTGATTCTGCTGCGTTTGATGCTGCTGTTAATGCCGATAACTTTTGGTCTGCCATTACTGTTTAGTAAATAAAGTCCAAGTGTTATTGGTGTTTTTTTCATCAACCCAAATGGACAGTTTGTAGATTACTCCTTCATAATCATAAAAAGCATTGATAGTTGTATAAATATCCGGATTGTTTTGGTCATCCCAATCCATGCCTTGAACTCTTTCAAGTTGCAACTTAAATGGTTTTTGAGCAATATCAAATGCTCTAAACTTTGGATTCCCACCTTTTGAAGGTAAGTTCCATCTTTGTCCGGAATTTGTGTATAAAGATAATGATGTGATTTCAAGATTGTTTTCAGTTACATACTGAATCATCTTGTTCCATGCTGATAGTTCGCCCTCTACTTCAATAAAGTTACCTTTACCTTCATATAAGGTTTCACCGTTATTTAATGATACTTGCCATTTAACATTGTGTTCCATAGTCTTTTGCCTATTTTTAATTTAAGTTGTAGTCGTTACTCGCCTACTAATTTAGAAATATGTTAATTCTATTCTTAATCTAAATGCTGTTTTAAGACCTACTGTGTCAGGTGAAGCACTTGTTAGGATATAGAAATCGTGTGAAGTAGATGCTGCTTGGTCATTTAATGAAACTGCTGCTGCACTTCCTTCTGCTGCTGTCCAAGTTGAATCTCCTTGTTCTGCTGCGTAATAAGTAATTTCAGTTGGCACTGCTGTTGTAGTTGTTCCATCATAAGCATAGAAAACTGCTGCAGTAGTTTGAACTGAAGTTCCATGTGAAAAGTTAATTTTTAATGGTGAGTTTGCAGTTGTAACTGTGTTTAAGTTCTGCGAAGCACCACCACTGATAGAAACTGTAGAAGATGTTAGGTATTTAGAATTTTTAGGAGTATTACCGGAAGATTTATCTCCACCAACTGATGTTTCAACATGAGTTGTATCATTAAAAGAACCAACGGTTATTGGTGAATTAAATGTTGCTGCAGCAAACTGAACATAGTCAGTAGCGTCAATGGTTGTTGGTGATGTTCCTTGTAAATACCAAGTAAATGTTGCCATTTATACCCTTCTAAAATTCTTAAATACGATTGGTGCTACCCACCACTCCATACAGTATAGGAGTGGCAGGTTAGCGAGAAGTTATGCTTTGATAAATAATTCTACCAATGCTTTTCTTCTTTCATCAGCAACTTTTGCTCCATAAACATATAAAGATTTATATGCTTTACCGAAGTTACCAATGATGTCTTGCTCAACTTGATTTCTTACAAGTCCCATAGCAAAACAGATTGCAGATTTATGACCACCTAGACATCTGTATCCGTCAGTAGCGTTTCCTGTGATTCTGTCGTCTGAAACTTCATAGACATTGAATCCTGCGAATTGACCACTTAACATACCGTTTAGAACTGCTGTTCTACCGGATTCAGTTCCTTGAGAAATAAATTCAGGTGCTTGTCTAATTAAAGCAGCAATGTCAGCAGGGACTACCATGAATCTGTTGTCGTAAGGAATTTCAGCATTTGTTAAAGTTGCTGCTGCTTGTGTCATGTATTGGAAAATTGTGGATTTAGTTACAGTTAAAGCAGTATTTGCTTGAACAATGTAGGTTGCTCCTGCAGCGATTGCTCCACCGTCATAACCACCAACTGTTACAGGTGCTCCTGTAAATGGGTCAGCAAAACCTAAATCATCAACATCATTTTCAATTACGATATGTGTTGCATCAGTAAAAGTTTTAACTCTATACCATTTTGATTGTCCTGCTGCTTTGAATCCTTTTCCTACCATTGCAGAAGTAAAGGTTGTTCCTGTTCCTGTAACTGCACCTGTTGTAGCAGCAATTTCTACAGTTCCGGTTGTGTAATCAGTTCCGATTCTGTTTCCTGCAGCAACATCAGAAACAAATCCTAGAACAAAAGTATCAACGACTTTTTTAATTTCGTTTCCTACTTGTTCAACGATTGTGTTTTCAGGATTTTTGATATAAGACCTAAATGTGTCCCAATCTTTAACCTTGAAATAGAAATACTTTTTTTGGTCTGTGATTAACTGTGCATTAGATTCTGTTAAATCTTGTGCAGTCATATCAGCACCGGTGTAGTTTTGAGCAGATAGTTTTCCAAATGTTAAAACATTAAGGATTGATGAAGTATCTTTAATTTGACCTTCGTAATCGCTGTTTGTAATAGCATCTGAAACAGATTTCATATAGAACACTTTTAATGCTTGTGATGCAAATGCTTCTATAAGTTTGTTTGGATATGTTGCCATAACAATACCTTTCAATTAAATTTATACTTATTTTCTAAATTCAATTAAACTGTCCTGTTATGCAGGGTTAGTTTGAATTACTATTTCAATAATAATTGAACATCTTATTTAATGTCAAGTAATTCTATAATTCTATGTTAATTTGACCGGATTTAATTAGTCGTCTGTATTCTTTAGGGTCGTTTTCTCTAATAAATGCTGCTTGTGCATCACTTATACCTGCAGACTTAATTGGTGCTGCAGTAGAATTACCACCGGATAAAAGAACTGACTTCTTTGGTGCTTGTTTAATGCTTCTTTCGGCACTGAATAAGAAGGATGCAACAAGGTCATCTAAATCTACTCCCCTTCTTGATTCCTTCATAGCAAACTTTTTGAAGTCTGCTCCAAGTGAATTAAGTGATGGGTATTTAGAATTATCAACTGCATCTTCAATAAATGAATCTACTTTGGTTGCCCAAGCGTCAATTTGCTTTGATTCCTGTGCGACATTAAGTATTTTTTCAAATCTTTTCTCATTGATGTAGTTAGTCATTAAAACATTTTGAGAAAACTCATCTAAATCGTCATAATCTGCTTTTTTTGTTCTTGCATACTCTCTCATTTCATCAAGTGTAGGTTCAGCAATGTTTGCTGCTTCTTCAATAACTTGATTTAACTTCTGATTTTTGAAATATAGTGCTGATGCTTCTCTTGTAGATTCAACAAACTTGTCTTTGTAGTCTATTTCTTCTTCAGGTCTTTGATTATTGCTTGGGATATTAGTAATGTTTGCTTGATTATTATCAAAATTACTTTCCAAATCTTCAGAATTTTCTTCTGAATATTCTTCGTTGTTGTTTTCAATTTGTGTTTCATTTTCTACTATTGGTTCGTCTATAGATGACAAATCAAACTCTCTATTTCTATTGTCCATAATTTCCTTTCAACAGTTCCGGCGTAACCGGAGTTAGTTATTTTGTTACTTTTTTTCTTGTAGTCTTTTTTGGTTCGGAAGATTCTTCTTCTACAACCGGAACAACTACGGATTCACCTAAAACTTCTGCATAAAACTCTCTTTGAATAGGGTTTAGTGCATCTCTCCTTGCTTTTAAGAAGGAGATTTCATCTTGTGATAGTGCGTTAATAGGTTTAGATAAGATAAAGTTAAATCTTTCAAGTGATTTGGAATCCATGTGTAGATTATAAGTAATAAATTTGTGTTTAGTCAAGGGTGAGAAGATATTTCACTTCCCACCCTGCCGTTTCTTGAGTTCTGTGAAGGTTACCGGTCTGCCGGTATAGTTCCCATAATGAATCAAGTC
>Ga0315909_10001053_pt1 | contig 37275 bp, 46 predicted proteins | sample LakEriMetagenome_11_FD_203527 | JGI IMG/M metagenome (GOLD analysis project Ga0315909, IMG submission 203527) | Freshwater fungal communities from buoy surface, Lake Erie, Ohio, United States - Buoy 2 MA125 | ecosystem: Environmental > Aquatic > Freshwater > Lake | place: USA: Lake Erie, Ohio... | reverse complement strand
GGGGTCCCACAGAGCATGGCCTCTACTGCCATGCCGCAGAACGGTTCAGTGAAGACCGTCGGGGCCAGCAGCGCCCGAGCATTGCGGAGGAACTCAGAACGCGCCTTGCCCGCGATGGGGCCTCGGTACTCGATATTCGGATGCGCCCAGGGCGTGGGGTCGCCTTGGCCGTGGAGGACGATGGGCCACGGGCTGTGGTCGGCTATCGCCTTGATGGTGTCAATGCCTTTGAGCGGGGTGATGCGCCCGAGGAAGGCGAGGTACTGCCCTGGTTCGTAGCTGGGTTCCCAGTCGTCAAGGTCGTAGTAGTTGGGGACGACCCACTCGTAGTTTTTGCCGTTGCGGTTTTCTTTGCCTTGGTGGTAGTGCATCCAGGCATAGGACTCGAAGATGCGGAAGCTGTCGGGCATCAAGGTGGGGTAGCCGATGCCGGTTTCGACGTGCTGGTGGCCGGGAAACTCGGCCATGAGCTGCTGGTGCGCGTGACCGAAGGGGTGACAAATGATGTCTTGCGGTTGCAGGCGCTCGCGCAGTGCGGGGATCAGGCGCTGTTCAAAGAGTTGGTGACCGGCGCTGCCCACGGTGGCGTCGTTGCCGTGGAAGTCTGTTTCGCTGCGGTTGTAGAGCGCCCCAAACTCAGCGGCGCTGAGCATCACAACATGCTCGTCGGCTTCCGACTCCGAACCAGCGTTGCTGTACTCAATCACCGTGTAGCCCTGCATCCGCATCATGCGAGGGAAGCGCAGGGCTTTGCCGGTGAACGCACAGTGGCTGTAGGCCTGTGTGTGCTGGGTGTGGAAGATGCCGACGAGGTGCAGGCGGGGTTTGGCCATGCTTAGCTAGCGCTAAGGCACTGTAGGCGCCGGCAGCGTGTAAATGCCATCTAGGTGCCCAGCCACGAGGACGGCCTGCAGTTCGGTGAGGTGGTCGGCGGTGAACGTGCCAGTGGCCAGGATGGCGTCGATGCTGGCCTGGATCGCGGGCTCGCTAGGGCGGCCTGCCTTGGCATCACCCATGAGCGCAATGAACTCGGTGGCGAGCGTGTTCATCGGCAGAGATACCATAGATTGTTCCCGGATAGAAGTATAAACACTGGACATTATTAGTTCGCCCCAAAAACCGAGGTAATCAGCGTTGGCGCGGATGCGGCTAGCAATTTCTTCGACAGTGGCATCAGATACTTGCCATGTTTGCAGCCACTGTCCATTAACCAGGATAGGGTCAGTCTGGTTAAGATTTTGAATAGCAGGGTTGTAGTCAGGGGGCAATTGCTCAATTATAGGAAAAACATCATAAGCAGCCAGTGTCTCTTCTGTTGGACTACGCGGGAAGCTGGTATTGCTATTGTCGCGTTGTAGATCGCCAATCGAATAGGGAAAGGTGACCAGGGTCTGATTTGGGGCGTAGACGTAAATCATGGGTTCAACGAGAATAGCGTAAAGTTAAAGACTCAAAGAGCCACTCTACGGAAAGCACGAACGTGGGCGGAGATAGCATTGCCTACGTCCCCTTCAAATCCATCAAGGAAGCTGACAGTATACGTCTCAGTTACATTGATAAGACTTCGTGTGCTTGTAAAGTGGAAAACATCCACAAACGCTTGTGTTCCTCCGAGTTGAAAAGCCGTCAGAGATGTCCTGGCAGGTACACTAGCAGTACGGTTGACTGTACGCTCAGGCACCGAATATGGATTAATGCCGAATGAAGTTTGGTTGACAGTAGTAGTAGGCTTAAGATTTTCATAGGCAATATCTAGTTCATAACGTGCCGGTAAGTACCAATCGCTGAAGCCTCCGGTGACAAGCGTGTCACAGAAGTTTGCTGCGCCGTAGTTACTGATGAAATCAACGGCTTTGATCTGATTAATATTAGCTATTCCGTCATATGGGCTATCCAATGCGGGACCGGCTGCTCCTGGGCCTCCAAATTCCCTATATGTAGTCAGCGTATAGCCAGGGCCAGTGGCGCCGGTTGCTCTTGGGGCCACGATCAACGCATGTGTAGGAACGCCATTGGCTGTATGGCTAATCAAGCCCGCATAATACCCACCCTCAAATGCGTCGCCAATAGCGGGCAGTTCAATACCCTGGTTGCCAGCCGCAGCCCTCAACCCATTTGAACATCTCATGCTACATCTCCGACATAAGCACCATAGGTCTGAGTGCTGACTTTCCAAAATTCGATAACTGTAAAACCGGTAGTTGCAAGTGTTGGCGGCGTACCTCCAACCCATTTGACACCGCCGGTTCCCCATGTAGCATCAGTCCATGTAAGGGTAAAAGCAGTTCCGTCGGCAACCATAAGTGTTATTGCTTCGCCCGCCAAAAAGTTAGTTGCTTTTGGAGTACGGCTTGCTCCAAGCGTAATGAGTTGCACACTTCCGTTTCCGGGATCAACTTCAAATGCTGCTGCATCAGTTATCGTGAATACATCTTCCTTAATGGTCCCGGTAATCACTGGATCCGTAAAGACCGCTTGAGTAGCCTTCACCTCCCATCCAGAGCCATTCCATAACCAAGTACGACCCAAATAGGTGTACTCTTGGTTGAGCGTGGGCGAAGTGGGAAAATCAATAGCCATGATAGTTACAGGTTTCCGGTATTAGTACTGGGGAAGGCCCTGTTGGGCCCCCAGATAATGCGTACTGCACCACCGCCACCATTTGCCTGTTCAGTAGTAGTGTTGTCAGCACCGCAACCACCACCGCCATAAATACCCGGTATTGATGGGGTGCCAGTACCGTAAACGTTACCAAGAGCAGTAGCACTTGGTTGGGAAGCATTTGAGCCGCCGGATCCACTAAAACCGCCTGCACCGTCTGCGGTTGATCCAGCGCCGCCATTGCCAGAAGTCGTCTGACCAAGCAAGCCAACCCCAGCGCCAGATCCAGCGGAGTCACCTGAGCCGCAGCATCCGCCACCACCGGCGCCGCCGCCAGTCCCGGCCGCACCATTCCCAAGGCTTGGGGTAGCGTTAAATCCACCTCCAGCGCCGCCGGCACCGGTATAGCCACCAGCGCCGCCACCGCCACCAGCGCCGGCCGTTGTTCCGTTACGGTTACCGCCTGCCCCGCCATTGCCGCCGCCATCGCCAACGAAAGTTCCACCAGCGGGCGATGCGTTGGCCGCACAAACGCCGCCACTTCCTCCATTCCCTGCTACTGTCGCAGCACTAATGAAAAAACTTTGACCACCAGATCCTGCGGTACCAGTTGTAGCCCTAGTGCCGCCTGCTCCTACAGTGACGGTATAAGATTGGCCTGGAACAACCGGGATGTTATTCTTCCAGCCAAGGCCTCCACCGCCCCCACCTGATGAGCCACTCGTGTTGGCGGCAGGTCCACCACCACCGCCCACACAAACAGCGTCGACAAAATAGACACCAGCAGGTGCAACCCAACTTGTCGTGCCGACGGTCGTAAATTCGGCCTGGCCAACTGGCTGTTGTTGGAAAAAGGGAACTTGTTGTATCGTCATGTCAGACCAGCGCCAGATATAACGTAGTCATTGCTGGCAACGCATAGTATATTACCCAAGCCTCGCTGCGCCAATGTCCGGTTGCCAGTCGACGCAGTTCCAGCAAAGCGTAGGGTGACGCCAGTGGCTGTAATCGTTATAGAAGCCGCCGAGTTGTTGTAGATTACGCACATATCGCCAACAGCGAATGCAGTACTAGCATTAATCGTGACTCCTGCGGCCGTATTGATATGTTTACCGGCATCGCTTGCCACAATCGTCGTATTCGCCGATGCCGGGATGCCAAGCAGTGCGGGACCAGTAACGCCTGTAGCGCCAGTCACGCCAACACCTGTCGCCCCGGTCACCCCAGGAAAGCCAATTGGAGTAGGTCCTAGCTCAACCCACTGTGAAGTGCTATTTAAATCTATAAAATAAGTGTATAAAGTTCCCGTATTCTCATCAAGCCACTCATCTCCTTCATTTGGAGATGTTGGTGCGGTAGTGCTTGATGTAAAGCCGCCGCCGCCACCGCCTACTCCAGTGGCACCTTGCGGACCCGTGGCTCCAGTTACACCAACACCCGTCGCCCCGGTAACCCCAGTTGCACCTGTAGGACCTTCGACACCTGTTGCGCCGGTAACACCAGCCCCTGTGGCGCCTGTTGCACCACTCACTCCGATGACGCCGGTTGCACCGGATACGCCTACGACACCTGTTGCACCAGAAACTCCAATAGCTCCGGTAGCGCCAGTGGCACCACTAACGCCAATGACACCCGTAGCACCTGTTGCACCAGAGACTCCGATCACACCAGTGGCGCCTGTAACGCCAACAACACCGGTCGCACCAGTGGGGCCAGATACACCGACAACACCAGTGGCTCCCGTTGCACCTGAGACGCCAATGACGCCAGTGGGGCCTTGGACACCCGTGGCACCGGTAGCCCCAGAAACACCGACAACGCCAGTGGCTCCGGTTGGACCTTCTACACCGGTGGCGCCTTGAACTCCGGTGGCGCCGGAAACACCGACAACGCCAGTTGCACCAGTGGGGCCTGTAGATCCGATGGCGCCGGTGGCGCCAGAGACGCCGATGACTCCGGTCGCACCAGTGGGGCCGTCAACACCCGTGGCGCCGGATACGCCTACAACGCCGGTCGCACCAGTGGCTCCACTAACACCGACAACTCCCGTTGCTCCGGTGGCTCCTGAAACGCCGATGACACCGGTAGGTCCCTCAACACCTGTGGCACCTGTGGCGCCGGATACGCCTACAACGCCGGTCGCTCCGGTGGGGCCTTGGACTCCTGTAGCTCCCTGTATGCCAGTTGCACCAGAAACGCCAACGACGCCTGTAGCTCCAGTGGGGCCCGTAATTCCTTGGACACCGGTGGCGCCAGTGGCACCTTGGACTCCGGTGGCGCCCGAAACACCAACTGCGCCCGTAGCGCCGTCTACGCCTGCGACACCCGTGGCGCCAGTGGCTCCATCAATGCCTGCGGCGCCGGTGGCGCCTGTGACTCCGGCGGGGCCAGTGGCACCGGAAGCGCCGGCAACGCCTGTCGCTCCAGTGGGGCCGGCGACGCCTGTAGCTCCGGTGGCGCCGACGGGGCCGACGTAGCCCTGGGTAATGGCAGTACGGATGCTGCTGGGGGTGGCGCCCGAGTGAAGGAAGTGAGCGGTGACGTTGCTGGTGTGGGTCGTCTCGGCGTAGACCTTGACTACGATTCGATCAGTCGGGTCGAGAGGAATTACGCTCGTTGCAACAATTAGTGCCGTGTAATAGTTGCTTGACGTGGCGTTGATTTCGGGTCCATCAAGCTCAAACAGGAACGTCTCGGTGCCACCGGTATTGCGCTTATATACCTTGAAATTTAGATTCGTGCTACCGATATTGTCGCTAACATACGCCCAAAAACGCCATTCGTATTCACCGGCAGGAATTTCACTTAGGTTTGGATCGCCCGCATCGGTAGCAAATTCCTCGATAATAACTTGACCGCTGGTGTCGACGACAACCGCCGTCATATCGTCAGTCGGATCTGAGTCGGGGGTGTCCGGCTGGAGCGACTCGTAGCCGCTGATGTCGGAGTTGGTCTGGCGGAAGTACCAGATGCGGCCCGAGGCGCTGATGCCCGCCGCACCAGTGGCTCCCGTCGCGCCGGTTGTTCCTACGCCGGTGGCGCCTGTGGTGCCAACTCCTGTTGCGCCGGTGGCGCCGTTGACGCCGGACGCACCAGTGGCTCCGGTTATACCTATACCGGTAGCACCGGTAGCGCCGTCAGTACCTGCCACTCCGGTGGCGCCGGTGACCCCAACACCTGTGGCGCCTTGAACACCGGTCGCACCGGTGGCACCTGTAACTCCGGTGGGGCCTGCGATGCCAGTAGCACCGGCAGGACCTGTGGCTCCACTAACACCGATGACGCCGGTCGCGCCGGTGGCTCCGGTGATGCCAATGGGACCTGTGCTGCCTTGGACTCCGGTGGCGCCAGTGGCACCTGATGCACCTGTGCTTCCTTGGGGACCTGTAGCACCATCAACTCCATTAGCACCGGTTGGGCCGGTAGCGCCGGTGGCGCCTGCTCCTGTAGCGCCTGTAGAACCAACTGTGCCGGAAACGCCGGTGGCGCCGGTTATGCCTACACCTGTAGCGCCTTGCGGACCGGTGGCGCCAGTTACACCTGATGCTCCCGTAGGGCCTTCAACACCGGTAGCGCCAATGGCGCCCGTGGCACCGGTAATACCGATGACGCCAGTGGCGCCCGTTGCGCCAGTGTGGCCTTCTGGACCGGTGCTACCTTGGACACCGGTCGCACCAGTGGGGCCCGAGGGTCCAGTGGCTCCTTGAATACCGGTGGCTCCGGTGATGCCGATACCTGTTGCACCGACAGGACCAGTAACTCCGGTTGCACCGGCAATTCCTGTGGCACCAGTGGAGCCCGCGCCAGTGGCGCCGGTGATGCCGATGGGGCCAGTGGCGCCTGTGGCTCCGGTTGCGCCGTCGGCGCCGGCTGTGCCTTGCGCTCCAGTGGGGCCTTCGGGGCCGCTGGGGCCAGTGGCGCCCGATGGGCCGGAGGGGCCGGCAACGCCTGTGGCGCCGGTTGTTCCTACACCGGTGGCGCCGGTGGCGCCAGTGCTGCCGTCAACTCCGATGGTGCCGGCGGCGCCGGTGGCGCCTTGGGGGCCGGTGGCTCCGGTGGGGCCGGTGCTGCCATCAACGCCGATCGTTCCGGCTACGCCGGTGGCGCCGGTTGCGCCGGCTGGGCCAGTGGCGCCCGAGCTGGGGGAAACGGGCGACCAGCGGCTGGCGGCTGTGTTCCAGGCCAGGACTTGGCCGTTAGTGGCGGAAGCGGATTCAACGTCGTGGAGGTCGCGGAGGCGGGAGCCGACGTTCCAGCGGACCATCAGGATGCCGTTGTTGGCGTCGTGGACGACGGCGGCGACGGGGAGTTTGAGGTTGGGAGCTGTGGGCTCAGTGGCGGTAAAGCCGCCTGGTGTGGCTGGGTCGCACCAGAGGATGTCGCCTTCGGTGTAGGCGGTGGTGTTGACGCCGCGGACTTTGCCGAAGGAGGTGACGAAGCCGTCGCCGCCGGCAGGGATGATTTCGGCAGTGACGCCGAAGAAGACGTAGCCGGGGTAGGTGCCGTTGGCCACCATTGGGGCGACCTTGAGGCGGCCGCTGTTGCCGACGGTGCCGGCGAACATGACGCCGGTGCCCTTGGGAATGGCGACCGAGTTGCTGTTGTTGCGGCAGAGGGTGATCTGGTCGGCGCCGAGATGGAGATCGACGTTGTCGGTCAGGCCGAGGATCAGAGTGCTGGTGTCTGATTCCCAGGTGATCTGGCCTTGGGCCGGGTCAATGTTGGCGTCAGTCTCGAAGCCGAGGGCCGAGACGGTAGGGAAGCGGACTGGGTCGTAGGCCGGAAAGCCTTCGGGCGGTTGGGCGACCGACTGGATGGTGACCCGCATTTGGTTTTGCGGGCCGGTGCCTTTGGGCACCGCGACGGTGGTGACCTGGGTGCCGGGGTATGCCTCGACGAGGTAGGCGCCGATCGGCTCTAGGTCGGTGGCGTCGCTCCAGTCAATTAAGAAAACCGTCCAGCTGCGAAGCGCGCCGGAGTCGGTGTACTGCGGGATGGGTGTTAGATCCGGGTCACGGATCAGCACCACCTCTAGACCGGTGACGGACGTGCCAGTGGGTAGAGCTTCGCCGCTGGAGCGGACGGAGATGGCGGGGGTGGTGTCGCCGTTGGGCAGCGTGTAGGTGCCGAGCGACGCGGACAGCAGGGAAGCTAGCTCAGTGCGTAGTTCCAGCAGATTCACGCGGAGCTGACGAGCGGGCTTTTCCTAGTTTTCCGATGTTCCGGCGACCAACAGCAGATTGGTTTCAAGCCAGGCAAAGGTGTTGCGGTTCGGCAGTGTAACGGTGTAGGTGGCAAGCGGGCGATCCACGTCGCGCAGGGTGATGGGGCCGGAAAGGGCGTCGCCGATGGCGATGAGGCCGGCGCGGATATTCTTGCCTTCCCAAGTGGGGCAGACGATCCAGGCCATGCGGTCATCGGAGTGCAGCGCTCTTACCGCCGGAGGCGTGGCGGAGCTGTCGGCGCTGGCGAGGACTTTGTCCCAGGCGGCGAGCAGGATTGGGGCGTCCTTGCGCTCGGCGCGGAGAGCCAGCACGGTGGCGGCCACTTGTGGGGGAAGCACCTTGTCGTCGGCTTCGCGCTCGCGGTACATGGCGAAGTCCAGCGCCGTGAAGGGCTTGGTCTTCTTGGGGTCGCGGTTGATGTTGGCCGTCATGGCTTGGAGCGCCGCGATAGGTAGCTCCTGTAGTGAGGCGAGATCGCGGCGGATTTTGTGGAGATGGCGCCAAGCGGCCAGCACTACGGTGCGGAGTTCGCCGTGGAAAGTGCGGCGCTCAAAGGTGCCTGGGTAGGCGTGGCTCAGCTCCCAGAAGATTTCGGCCCAGGGCGTTTCTTGGCGGCCGGTTGCTCCGGCGGCTGCTTTTTTAGCTCTTCCTCGGTGGGCGGGGCCGACGGCATGTCTTCGGCGTCTTGCTCGTCCCGAGCCAGTGCCCAGATGTCGTCAAACAGGGCTTGGTCGAGGTTTTGAGTTTCTTCGAGGGTCCAGCCGGGCTGGTTGCAGCGCGAGCGGATTAGGGCGGTGACGGTGGCTTCGCGGTCGCGGCGGCCTGCGAGGGCGAAGACACGACCCACCTCGTCAATGCGCTCGGCGTGGCGCAGGCGAATGGCGTCGGCTTCGGGTTCCAATGTCCGACCGCCTATGGCGCTTTCGATAATCTGGAACGCTTCGGTGAGGCTGAGGTTTTCCTCCTTGGCGATGGCGTCGGCGATCTGGGCGCCGCGCACGAAGCTGGACTGTTCGCCGGCAAGGAGTTCGGCGATTGTGGCGGATTCGCCCACCGTGAGGCCGCCCCGCACCTCTAGCTCCAGGATGCCGCAGCGGTCGTTGCCGACGCGGCGGGTGGTCGGTGCTGCGGGCGGAGTGATGAACGGCAGCATTAGCTGTTGACGATCTTTGCTATCACTCTAGCCGCACTGTCCTGCAGCAACTTGGCATAGCGGTTGGCTGCTGTTTGGATCTTGAGCTGCTGGCTCAGGCGGCGTGGGTCAGGGGCGGTCATGGTCGTATCCGCGCAGGCGGCGTAAAGTTACCGTCGTATAAAGCTTTAGGTGTCATCTTAAGGCCATGCAGTTTCATAGGGCCGGTATAAGTTCCACCTCCAGTGCCCCCAAATGCTATGTCTAAACGGTTTTCATTTTCTACTACACTTAACTGATAACTGTCAGCTCCACTTGGGGGCTCCCAGAACACAGAGTCGGAGCCAGAGGCTCCAACGCTGCCTGAATATTGAACGCCGTTTATGTAAAAAGATAATTTTTGTCTTAACGACCCTGGAGCGACACCAGGCACCTGCTTGGATACAAGTGCGTAATGCTGCCACTGCAGGTCAACAACTGGATTTAGCGCACCGTCAACGTACCCGGCGCTGCCTGGGTCGTTTAGGGGTACGCGGTCCGGGTCTAGGTTATATGCACCTGTAAAAACTGTGGGCCCAAGCGAGCCGCTAGGCGGGTAGTACGGACTTTGGACAATAATAGTCACATACCTAAAATCAATGCCGGATGGATCCACGCCCCGCTGGATTTTAATTTCTAAATCGCTAAGGCCAGCAAAATTAGGTATATTTGAGCAGTACAGTTGAAAGGAGTCGAAGCTGTAAGTGGTATTAGGAAACGAGGGCCAACGCAGAAAGAACTCAATTGTAAAATTTTTAAGTATTCCGTTCGTAAACTTTGATTTAGAATCAGCGGGAAAAAAGTTTGCGGTTCCACCGATCAAATCATTAGTAGTAGTTTGATCCGGCCCCGTGCTTAAAGCTGGGCTGTTAGACGGTCCTCCTTGTTGTTGGTAGACAATACTATTGGAGTTAATTAAATTTCCCCACCGGGGTGTCCACTGACCTAGAGCATCTAGATAGGTTGATAGCGGGAATGGTATGCCTGTTTGAACGCCGCCGCTAGGTAGAAGCATCAAGTAATCATCGTTGGCACTCCGAAATGCCGCTGGCTCGTCCTGCGGGCGCGGTGCTGCGTTGGGCGTTCCAGTCAGAGACTGACCTTGGACATTGCGGCCGTCGGCGGCGAGGCGGGCGTTGCGTTTGTCGGCACCTTCGGCTTCAATGCGGCGCTGGCGCTCTTTCTCTAGCTGGGCCTGGCGGGCAGCCTGTTGCTGTTGCTTGGCCTTGTCAGGTAAGCCGCCCGACCCAACGGTGACATTGATTTGGGTGCTCACGGCTAGTCGTCGGTGACAAGCTGGATCCGGTAGGTCTGCGTTTGCCCAGCCGCCAGCGTGATGTTGGGGTCTTCGACAATCAGGCTGTGGATGTAGGTAGCGCCGTCTATGTAGACCACAACGCGGTCGTAGGAATAGCCCGCACCAGTGGCTGTGAAGGCGGCGTCAATGGCGGGAATCTCGTAGCGGGCGTCGGTGGCGTCGTAGGCACCAGTGGCGATCACGCTGCTGAAGCGGACGTAGCCATTGCCGCTCTTTTCAACGCTTTGCCAGTTGGCCACGGTGCTCTCGGCGGTGTAGCCGGTGGCGCCGACCGAGCAGAGCATGACTTTGAGCGTCTCGCCTTCGTAGGCCAGGTTGGCGACGCGGGCGAGTTCCTTCTGGCTAACGGTAGTGGTGAGTGCCATATCAGGTCACCGTGAAGGTGAAGATGCCGCTGGCGTTCCAGATGATCTGGAAGATACCGCCGTCAGTGGTAGTGATGGTTTCACCAAAGTCAATAAAGAGGACTGGTGGGTCGTTGGCGTCAGTGTCGTTGTAGAGGATGGCGTAAGCGGCAGCAAGGCTTCCGCCTGCTGGGACGGTCCAGCTCACATCGTTGGCGTCAAACTTGGCGTCGTTTGTAGTGACAGTGGTAACTGCAACACTGGCAAGAGTTGCGCCTGCGGTGGTGTAACCGTTGCCGCTGGCGACCTCGGTTTTTGTGATGCCGGCCAGCGTTGTGGCAGAGGCTAGGTAAGTAGCGGCGGTGTAGAGCGCCACTTTGTAAGCGTCGGATGAAGCGTTGGCGCCCGAGGCAAACCGCTGGGCCGTGTGGTCGAATATCGAGACGGTAACGGCCATGGACAGGGCTGTGCTTACTCCTAGGTTTCCGAAGCCTGCTTAAACGGAACTGAGCGTCGGCACGTCAGCTGCTATTGCAACCGTACTGACCGGTACAGCAACGTATTTCCCAACTGGGTAACCCACGGTCGGTACAGGCGCAACGATGCTGAGTGCTCCGGCGGCGGGGCGGACTGCGTTGCTGCTGGCCACGACCGGGGCAAAGGCGGCAATGCTTAGCGTTGCGGCAGGAACTTGAGCCAGCTGGTAGCGCTCGCCCGTGTAGCCGATGTCAAGCTTGAACGTAGGCACCTCTGTGAGCACCGTGAGGGGGTAGTCAAACTTGGTGACGACAGCGCTAAGGCTGATGCGGCCTTCGTAGACGGCGGTTTCGTTGTAGGGCAGAACCACCGTGTTGGCGTTCATCTGGCCATCCACAATCGCTGGCTCGGCTGGCAGGGTGGTGATGCCTGGGGCGACGGGGAACCAGAACGTTCCAGTGCCGCCGACGGCTGCCCAGAACAGGGCGTCGGTGCTGCAGACGATGCCGTTGCTGTCGAAGGCCCACTGGTTGCCGTTGGCGCGGTAAAGCGCTGTGAGGCCGTCGGCCTGCAGGTACAGCGGGCTGAACGGGGCGACAGGCAGGCGCTCTGGGGCCAGCTGCAAATTCACGCCACTGCGGTTGCCCAGTAGCAGGCGGTTTTGAACGCGGCCATAGCGGTTGGCCTTGGCTGGGGCGTCGCTCGGTGTGGCGGTGAACGGTCCACCGCTGGGCCCCGAGAAGATGTCATCAGGGGCATAGGGCATTGAAAATTCAATGCGGCGCTGCGCTGTGGCGCTGCCAAGCGCTAGCTCTAAGTCGGCCACGCTGTCGGTGCGCCAGCCGTTGTTGGGGTCGCCGCCTTTGGCATTGGCAGCATTGTTGATGTCGGCTACAGGCGGCAGGCGATTGTTGAGCCGGGAGTCGCCGTAGTTGACCGTTGCATTAGTGGAATCCAGCAACAATGCCCCCGTGCTAAGCAGGGTGCTGACGTAGGAGGTCAGACCAGCGCCGGTTTCTATGGCTTGGCCTGCAACGGCAATGAGTTGCTGGCCTTCTTGGGTGTAGCCAAAGATGGCAAAGTTATCAGTGATGGTGCGGGTGTAGCCAGACACCACCTCTTCAGTAACAACCTTCTTGCGCGAGACAATGGTGTTTGCGGTTGCGGCGTATGCCGTGCCATCGGGCGCCCAGGGCAGGTTGAACGAGGCCAGAACTCTGAGCTGGCTATCTTGCACGAGTGTCGTAGTGCGGTTGACATCGCCGCTGGTGTAGTACCAGCTGCCGTTGGGCAGGTTGACCTTAATTGCTTCTACGGCGTACTCGTAGGTAGTGACCTCGGTTTCGGTGATCTCCGTGCTCGGATGAATTGGGAAATACCCCAACTCGTTGAAGATGGTTTCTAGATAGCTGCCTCCAGCTTCTGCCGCGATGGTGGTTTTGGTAACGGTTTGCTTGGTGATGCGCCGTTCACCGCCGGATTCGTACTCGATTTCGGTGATGGTTTCAGGAATGTAGCTGTAGAGCGATCCAGCGACCCTGATGCTTTGCTCCGCTCCACGGGTAATGGTGTACACCCATGGGTCGTTGAAATCGTTGCTGCTATCAGGGTTCTTGAGCTTAAGGGTGCTGTAGCTGACCGTGACCGCTTCGCCGGGGAGTTGGCCGGTGCCGATGGGGCCCAAGTCCACGATGTCGGCTGCGGTGTAGACCGGGCCGCTACCGCCGTCCTGATCCAGGCTGACGATCTGGAGCACCTCGCTGGTGTCTAGGTAGCCGAAGTACGACTCGGAAACCAGCAGGTCGCTCAGCACTTGGACGTAGCCGGCGCCAAAGTCAAACTCGGCGACCGAGAACTTGTTGGTGAGTGGGGTGGTGCTGGCGGTGATGCCCAGCTCGGTCAAGCACTTGGCCATCACGCTGTTGGCGTGGATGGGCAGGGTGACAATGAGCTGATCGGCGGGGTCGTAGTCGTTGTTCTCGTCGTCGTCAAAGGCCGTCCAGACCACCGGCTCCTGCAGATCGCTTAGATAGGTGAGCTTGCAACCGAGTTCGACCTTGGTGGTGCGGCGGAAGGGGTCGGCGAACGAGGAGAGGACGCGCAGGGCGCGGGGCAGGCTGCGGGTTACACCGCCTTTGGTGTAGCTGAAGGTCACCGCCGTGCCAATGGCTGGGGTGATGAGGCCGCTGATTTCGCAGGTGCCGCGAGTTTTGACGAGGCCGCTGCCTTGTAGGTAGTCGTCCGAGATGCTGCCGCTGATCAGGGTACCGAGCGAGCAGGTGACCGTGGCGCGAATGTCGATGGCCATTACTTCACCAGCGCCAGGTCAAAGCTGACGGTGTACCGGGTGCTCTTGGCGCCGCCGCTGATGATGATTTCGGCGGTGGCGGTGGGCGGCGAAATGGGGAACCAACTGTTGACTGCCGGGATAGCAGCCACCACTTCCTCGTACCACGTCTGGATCACGGCCCAGCTGGCGCTGCTGGTGGTGCCTTCGATGCGGCGGATTTTGGTGGCGGTCAGCGGGCCTTGGATGACGTGGGCTCCGGTGGTGGTGAGGCCCAGCGTAGGGCCGTCTTGGTAGGTCACTGGGTCGGCGGTCAGCACGATGGTGGCTGCTGCAGTTTCGCCGACGCCGAGCGAGGGGACGATCTTGTCTGGGGTGCCGGTGACGATGTACCAGCTGCCGAAGCTGGGGAGGTTGGATTCGGTGCTCTGGCGATTCTTTTCCTGCTCGCGCAGCAGGACTTGGAGGGCCTGGGCGGCGTCAACGAGGGTGACGCTGGCGGAGATGTAGGCGCCGGTTTGCTCGCCGGTGGGTGGTTCGGTGAACCAGCAGGCGAGGCTGTTGATGCTGACGCCATTGGCATTGGCGGTCAGGGCGATGGTGGTGCCGACCGTTCCAGATAGGAGGGTGTCCTGGTCGGTGATGCGGGTGTTGCGCCAGGCGTCGTAGGAGCTGAGCAGCAGCTGCCACTGGGCCGGGGTGACGAGGCCGCTGATCTGGAACGAGCGAGCAGTAAGGCCGGTGCGGGCCTCGCCCTCGTAGCCGAACGGCTGGACCGTCAGGAGGTTGCAGGTAAACGAGCCGAGGGTGACGGTCATGGAATGCTGGAGGCGCGGTTAATTTCCAACTGGGACTGCGCGTCGTATGGGACGTTTGCGCTGACCTGCACAACCCATTCTTTGGCGTTCAGCTCGGCCACTTTGGCGGCGAGGTCGGCATTGACTGTGGCGAGTCTTTCCGTGTTCAGGTTAAGCGCTTGTTGCGTATCGACCGAGGTATCAACGGCCTGTTGCTCAATTTTGATTGCCTCGATGAACTGGAGGATGGACTGGTTGATGCCGGCGGTGGTGCCGGTGAACTCGGGGGCGTAGTTGACGCCGCGCAGTTGCTTGAACTGCTCTTGGGCAACGCGGAAGCGGGGGAGCAGTGTCTCGAAGGTCTGGCGCTCTTGGTTGACGCGGTCTTGGGGGCTGAGGAATTGGTTGAGGCCGCCCGCACCAGTGCGGAGGCGTTGCAGGCTGAGGAATGCTGCGTCGGCGTCTTCGCGCAGCTTGATGCCGGCTTGAGTAAGGGCGTCCGAGCCTTCAATGAGTGCGAGCTTTGTTTGTTGTGCGGCGACGTTCTGCTCGCCTACTAGCCGAACCGCTTCGGTTTCATTGCCGACTTGCCGCGCTGCCGTTATTTGCGCCCCCAGTTCCTGTTCGCGGCGTCTAGCGTCTGCGATGCGTTGCTGGATGCCTTGTGCTTCTTTAAAGGCGCGACGCTGTTCAGGTCCGCGTATGCCTGCTAGTTGCTCAGCCGCAGCTATCTGACTTTTAATTGAATCTAAAGCAAGCTGGTTCTGTGTTTGCTGTAGCGCTGCAGTCGCCTTCAATGCAAGCTGACGCTGCGCTTCGGTTTCTTTATACGCTTTCTCTATAGCGCCTAGTGCGGCCAGCTCAGTTTTGTATAGTTTTGCCGATTCGGCGCTAAGATCGCGGGCAAAGAAACGCTGCCTGGCTTGTTGCCGTTTTATCTCAAGATCAAGCAGTTGGTTTTGTAGTCCAAGATTTGCGGCGCCGCTTGTGTTGCCTACCGCAATAGCAGTGGCGATGTCGCGCTGCACACGGGCACGACGCTCTTCGATAGCAAGGATGTCGTTCTGTACTTTTTGGAGTAGGGTCGCCTCTCCGATCTGCTCTTCTTGGAAGCTTGCGGTTCCGATTTGAGTTGCGCCCACGCCGGCAAGGCCCGCACCAGCTAGAGCTAGGGGTAGGCTTGCTCCGCCTGTGAAGGGTGCGGCGGCCAAGCCAGTTGCGCCTAATAGAACGCCTAGGCTTCCTAAGGCGGCACCTTGGCCGCGTAGCGCTAGAGCGCCGCGGGTTGTGGGAGTTCCCCCCGGCAGGTTTACGACGCGCTGGATGATGCCGTCGAGCCAGCCGATGAACTGGGTTGCGGGGCCTGCGAGCAGGTAGCCCAAGCGTTCTTGGAGATCGCCGAGGCTGCGGGCGAACGAGTCGTTGGCGGCCGCGACCTTGGCGGCGCCAATCGGGTCAATGGTGCGTGTTAGATCGGCCCGGAGTAAGGCATCGGCTTCGGCAGTCCGTCCCAGCTCGGTGAGAGTTTTTGCTAACTCCTCAATGCTGCGGCTGCTGAGGTTTGAGTTCTGAATTAAGGTCTGCAGGTTTTGGCTGGGGCTGTCTAGTGCTTTGGCCAGCTCGCCAAATTTGTCGGCTGTTTGGCCGATGAGGGTGCCGACCAAGCTGCCGGCAAAGCCGCCGCCACCGCCTGCAGCACCACCGAGAAGGCCACCGATAAGGCCGCCGCCTGCCGCACCACCGCCTTGGCCGAAGAGCAGCGGGAATGCACCGCCGATCAGAGCGGAGCTGATGATTCCGCCGGCGCCTGCGCCGCCCGCTGCGCGCCTTCGCGCTGCTGCGGCTTGGCGAGCCTCGGCATTGGTTGCTTTGGTGGTGGCGTCAACAACACTGAGGCGTGTTTGTGCAAGCTGTTGCTCGGCGCGGATTGCGGCGTCGTTGGGAGCGGTTAGAAGACGGCCGAAGCCGGACAGGGGGTCGCGGCCGCCGGTGGAGGCATAGTTTTGGATGTCCTGAATTTTGCCGGCGCGGCGTTCGCGGCGCTCGCGAGCGCGGCGCTCTTCTGCGGTTTCTTCTGCGGAGAAGACGAACTGGCTGGGACCGCGTCCGGGCGGCAACGCTTTGGGTTGGGCGCCGAAGATTTGGTTGTAACGCGAGGCAGCGCTCTGGGCGCGTTCCAGGGCAGAAGCTTGTCGCTCAATCTCGGCGGTGAGCTTGGCAAAGTTCGCGTCGGTTACGGAGGTGACGCTGAGCGCCTGCTGGAGCGCTTGGGTGTAAAGGTTGATTGCAGCAGGTGTGTCGCCAATTCTGCGGCTGAACGCTAGGAGGTCTTCTGTACCCTTGAAGCTGCTTTGTTCACCAAGGCTGCCTAATTTGAACAGACTTTGCAGCGACTTTATTTCTTCAAAGCCTGCAAACAGTTGCTTTTGGTTTGCTTGGGCAGCTGCTTGGGTAAAGTTGCGAAATTCGGCGCTGCCTATCTTTACGTTTGCAGCTAGGGTCCGGAACGCTTGGCCTTGCTGCTGCAGTGATGCAACACTGTTGGCAAGGGGCTTTTCGCCGTTGATTACACTGCGAGTAAAGTCATTGATTGACGTCCCGGCTTTAAGGACGTCGCTTCCTAGTTTCTCTAGGTTTTTGGCATTAAGATTTAGGGGTGTGCCAAGTAGCTTGTTGAACTGTGCTTCAAGTGTTTTTGCAGATGTTTCTAGCTTGCGGAATTGCTGTTGAGCGTTGCTTACGTCGAACTTAAAGGTGACGGGTTTTTGTTTTTCTGCGATGGAGCGGGCTGTATCTAGTTGCTTCTTAAAACCTTCTAGGTCTACGCTTAGACTTAGTACCGCTTCGCCTAGTTGCTCTGCCACGGGCTGGTGCGGTGCCTTTGACCTAGGTTGCCGGAGTGGGGCGGGAAACTAGGGGTAAAGCGGAACGGCTGTGGCTTCGGCGCTGGTGGGATTGCAGAACGCGACGGTGACTTTCACCGTGCCAGCGGCTGGGACAACGGTGGATGCTGAGACGGGGAACGTCGTAGCCAACACGACCACCGTGCAGGTGGGGGCATTCCTCAAGGGGGAGAGCGTGGCGGAGACGACCTATCCAGGGGTGAACATTATTACGACGCTGTTTGAGGGGTATGTGACGACTGGGACGCTCGATGCCGGGGTGAAGGTGGGGACGTCAGGCACTATTGACTTTGCCGGGCAGGATACGCAGGACTGCGAGGTGCTGGAGGTGCGGTTGCCCTATGGGGAGACTGGGCTGATTGGGTCGGTGCTCAACAGTGCGTTGGGGACCAAGATTCGGCTGGCCAGCAGGGTTCAGAGCTGATGCGGATTAAAAGCTGGAACGCAGAGGAGCTGCTGGCGAGGTCGGACAAGATTTTGCGGGAGTTTGGGCCGCAGATTGCTGATGAGGCGCGGGCTCAGGTACTGGCGCGGAACTGGGACTGGCCGTCGCCGACGTATCGGCGCATCGGTCTGTACAGCGGAAAGTTTGTTCCCAAGGGCAAGCGGGACATTGTGGACACCGGAACGCTGTTGAATTCGCAGACCGAGCCAGTGGTGGTGCGGGACGGGATGATGAGTGTGCTGACGATTCGGTGGACGGCGCCGTATGCGGCAGCGGTCCAGCAGGATTCGTTTGTGACGGCGAGTGGAGCGGTAGCCAAACCCCGGAACTGGATTGGTGCGGCGCTCCAGCAGAAGCCGTTTAAGCCGTTCTTTTTGCAGCGTTGGCGCGAGCTGGCCGGTGGCGGCAAGGCATAAAAAAGCCGCCCCGGTTAGAGGCGGCTGTTACGTCCCTTGCAGGACTCAGCTTACGGTGGCGACGGTGAAGGTGGGGACTACGTCGCCGCCGGCGCCGCCGACGTCGCCCAGGGCCACGGTCAGGATGTCGCCCACGCGGTAGTTGGTGCCGCCGGCCACGATCGTCGGGGTGGCGGTGACCGTGCCACCAGCAGCAACGATGATGGTGGCGGTGGCGCCCTTGCCGGAGCCGATGCCGGCGGCGGGGCTGGAGGAGATCAGCGAGACGCCGGTGTAGGTGGCGGGGGTCAGGCCCGAGCCAGCGGTGGTGATCGTCAGCGTGGCGATCGGGTTGCCCTGTGGGTAGAACTTATAGGCGCCGTAGCCGGTGAGGGTAAAACTGACCTTCGCCACGTTGCCTGCGACAATATCCTCAGAGAAATCTCCGATCTGGGCGAGGCCGGCGTGGACTTCAGAGTCGTCGCCCGAGGCGTCGGTGACGGGGGTTTCGCGGTACCACTCCAGCAGGGAGCCGGAGGCGGCGTTGATGGCGGCCTTCTTGAGGATCTCGTAGCCACCGTCGGTGACGTCAAGGTTCATCGAGCAGGGGATGCTGTAGCTCTGGCTCGTGATGAGGTTGGACTGGAAGCCCTGCTCGGAGTCGTAGTCAACGACCGAGGTGGATTCGGAGGTGCCCTGGATGCCGGTGTTGTCCAGCGACAGGATCCGGGTCATCCCGCCGGAGGTCGTGGGGATGTTGCTGGCCGTGGTGCCCAGCTTGACGTAGAGCTTATAGCCCAACGCCGCGAAGAAAGAACCAGTGGCCACCGGATTACCTGTCGGATATAAACCTAGTTTTCCTCTGAGGCTTCAAGGACGTCCCAGGGCGTGGGGCGGGGGCAGAGATGCCACTTGAAGTCTTGGGTTTCGTGGTCGAGCGACTGGACGGAGAAGAGGGCGAGTTTGAGGTCTTCGGACTCGGTTTTGAGTTCGGCGCAGACGGCTTCAAAGGTGGCGCCGCCGCGGAGCATGTATTGGGCGCGGAGGCCGAGCGAGCGGACGGAGCTTGGGGCGCGGACGGACCAGTTGTGGTCGCGGATGAAGTGGCGGATCTCGCCCTCGCAAAAGATGGCGAAGATCGTGGAGAAGGTGCCTTTCTCTGGGTTCCAAGCGCGGCAGGTTTTGATGAAGGCGATGTTGATGCAGCTGTAGATGTCTTCTTTGAGGAGGGCGGGGTATTTGCGGCAGAACTTGCGGCCCATGTGGTTGACGAGGCCGCCGTGTTCGCGGTACATGCGATCAACGTGGCGCTGCTCGTCGCGGGACAGCGGGGTGGCCAAGTAGCCGCGGACCGGCTTCTTTTTTGGCTTCTCTTGTGGGAAGGCAGTTGGCATACTCACAGCCTAACGCCGGAGTATGCCGTGCGTCCTAGCTGCGAACTCGGTCAATGACGCGGCCCATGCCGCCGGGGATCACGCTGGTGGTGAGGCAGCCCAGAATTGTGGCGAGGTGCGGCAGGGCGGAGAGGGGGCTGACGATCGAGGCGGAGGCGGCGGAGATGTCGGTGCGCCACTCCAGTTCCATCACGTCCAGCTTGAGGCGGCGCAGGTCTTTGTTGGGGACGCCGGGGACGAGTTCGGTGGAGCTGACTGCGGGGGATTGCAGCAGCGTTGGGGTGCCGAGCAGGGCGTTGGCTAGGTCAAAGGTGGCGTAGTTGAGCTGCTCTGGGATTTCGTCGTCGGGGTAATCAATGCCGCCGCACGAGGCGTCGGAGCGTGGCCAGTCCAGCGCTTGGGTTGTTGTGGTGCGATCGCCGATCCAGTCGAGGGTGTCGAGGCCGCGGGTGGCGGTGATCAGCGCACGAGTCTTTTGGTCGGTTGTGGCGGTGGTCCAAGCCAAAGTGCCGAGCATCGTTTCGGCGATCGAGTCGGCGGCCGCGATGGTGAGATAGGAGTTCGCCGAGGCGCTGCCAACGGTGGCTGTAATAGAGGCGGGCATTGGCGGCTGGCGTTACTCCTAGGATTCCGGTTAGCGGCCTTGGCCGCGCAGCTTTTTGCGGCCGTGGTTGGGGCGGCTGTGCTGGCCTTGGCCTTGGTTGCTCTTTTTGGGCTTGCCGGGGCGGTATCCGTTGCGGGTGCCGCTGATTCCGGCCTTAGCTTTTACGGCCATCAGATTTTGTAAGCGATGACTTTGCCGCTGGAGAGCTTGATGGTGGTGAAGATGCCGTAGATCGTGGTGCCGACCGGGATGGGCATGGTGGCCAAGGCGTCGCCGGTGTAGTCGGCAGCGACCGTGCCAGTGTCAAGGACGGCGGCGGCGACGGCGGTGATGGCGCCGTATTTGCCGGTGAAGGTGGTGGTGCCGCTGATGTAGTCGGCGCCGAGAAAATCACTCCGTTCCATTGGGGTCTTCCTTGCGGGGGCGACGGGTTTTGGTGGGGGCCGCCGGTGGGGCGGTAGGGGGCTCTGGGGGAGGGACGGAGGCCGCCGAGGCAGCCTCCTGTTCTCTCAGTCGCCGGAACGCGAAGAGGCCCAAGGGTTACTTGCGGACCACGGTGAAGGCGGGAGTGCCGACGGCGGTGCAAATAAAGGCGTAGGTGGCGCTGGAGGCAGCGGCCACGGTGGCCATGCCGGCGACGCCTTCGAGGGTGATGCCGGTTGCGCCGGCGGTGAAGGTGATCGCGTGGGTGGCGGCGGCCTCGTTGACGACGGTCAGCTCAAAGCTGCTGCCGACTTCTAGGGCGTTGCCGATGGCGACTTTCAGTTCCGCACCGGTGGGGGTGGTGACGGCGCGGCCGGTGGAGGGAGTCATCACGACGACGCCGTTGATGGCCTCGGCGGCGGTCAGGCTGGTGGCTGCGTCGGTGGCGGCCTTGATGACTTTCTTGGAGAGCAGACTGCCAACCACCGAGGGGCTGGAGGTCAGCTCGAAGATAGAGGAGGGCATTGGTGGGTACCGGAGGAGAAGGGGGTGCCCCGCCGGTTAGAGCGGGGCGGTTATGTCGAGGGCGTTAGCCCGAGACTCAGTCGAAGCTGGAGGTGACGGTCAGGCGGACGATGCCGAGGTTCTCGGTTTCGAAGACCTTCTCCCAGTTGGCGGCGGTGGCCAGGTCTGCCTGCTCCGGGTTGACCGCGCCGATGTAGCGGGCGCCCAGGGGGTGGTAGACGTTGTGCCAGTCAACCGACATGGCGTCGGACTTGGCCAGGATGTCCCGGTCCACTTCAGAGCGCAGGGCGGCTTGTTGGCCGGTGCCCACAGCGCCAGCGGCCATAACGTAGCAGGCGTACTTCGTGGTGGAGCCGGTGCCGGAGGTGGGGACGTCCTTGCTGCGGATCACGCGCATACCCATGTAGAAGGGGATTTGCGTGTTGTTGGTGTACGCAGCAGCCACGGAACCGCCGAAGGCGTTCATGGCGTCGAGCGAGCCAGCAGCGATGGTGGAGGCGGTGACGCGAGCGTCGGTGGCGGTGACGTAGTCAATCGCCTTGCGCTCCTTGAGGTCGGCATACACGAGGGGGTGCATGACGATGGCGGCCAACTTGTCGGAGTCCTCGTTGAGGAGGGCTTCGGCGGCGGCGATTTGGCGGGGGCCGAGGTTGGTTTCGCCCGAGCCAGAGGCATCAACGGTCAGGGCTGCGAAGGCAGCGCCGCTGTTGCTGGAGCCGAGGGCGCCGAAGACGCCCTTGAGGGAGGCGATCAGGTCTTTCTGCTGCTGGTTGGCGATGTAGTCGGCCACCTTGGCACCGATGGCGCCCATGGGGTCGGAGCCAGCGGCGAGGCGAGCGAGGTCGCGGGATTCCCAAGCACGGCCGCGGTGCAGGACCACGCCGATTTGCTTGTCGGCGGTGATTTTGCCGGGGGTCAGGCTGGTGCTGTCGGTCAGGCGCTCGGCGTCGCCGGACAGGTCGGCCTTCCAGTTGGGGATGGTGACCTTGTCGCCGCCTTCGTTGACGTTCAGGGCGTCAAGGGCGGTGACGACACCGGAGGTCAGGAAGCTGTTGCGGACCGTGGTGGCCTCGATGAGGTACGGCGTAAAAATCTCGGGGATGATTACGTCGGAACGAACGGTTGCCATGGCTGAAAATCAGTAAGGGGAGGGCGTACCGCTCAGCCTCGGGAGGCCTCGGCTTTGTAGCGGTCGTGGGCTGCACGGTCTTCGCGGAAAAGACGTGCGATCTCGGTCAGATTGGGCGGGCTGGCGAGGAACGGGTTCGTTCCAGTGGGGGCGGATACGGGGGCAGCGGCGGAAGATCCCATACCTTTTGCGCCGATGGGGGCGAAATGGTGGTCCCAGCCGGACTCCGGGGCGCGGAGGCGGGCCAGGTGGTCGGCCAGGGGGATTTCGATGCCTCCCGAGATGACTGCGGGTTTGCCATCGACCTCGCGGAGGTCGGTGGAGATGAGGGCGAGAAGTTGGTCGGGCCGGAGGGCCTTGGCTGCAGTGATCTCTTGGATGGCGCGGGATTTCAAGGTTTCCTTGGCTCGCTCTTGGCGCTCGGCGTCAAGTGTGAGTTGCATCTCGTGGAGCTGGCGCTCCAGGTTGAGATTGGTTTCCTTGGCGTCTTCCCACAGCTTTTTGTATTCGCCCGATTGCTCCAGTTGGGTGGTCTGACCGGACTTGAGCTGGGCCTGCGTCGCTCGAAGGGATTCCTCCAGTTCTTGAAGTTTGCGGTTGAGGTCGGCGTTTTTCTCGCCGGCTCGACGTTTGTCTTCAGTGACGAGGTCTAGTTTTGCCCGGAGGCGAGCCAGTTCGTCGGAGCTGGGGGTGCTTTGAGCGTCGGGGGAGGGCGTCGCGGACGCACTCAGTTCCTCCACGGGAGGAACCCCGTTGACTGATTCAGTCACGCGGGTAAGTGAGGGTACACTCTTAGTTTACCGTGTGCTTCGCACACAAATAACAGCCTAAGAGAATACGGGTACTGTTATACAACGGCAGCGCGGATGTATTGGGGGCGCACCATCGGGGAAGTCTGCGGGTGTGGGGGCGGTGGTGCCGTCCAGCGGGATGCAGATTGGGCAGGTTTTGGGGTCGAGGATGGCGTTCCAGCGGTAGAACTCCGGCGGGTCTGCTTCGCGGAATATCTCTTGTTGGATCGGTAGATTCAACGACCAGAGGAGGGCGGCGGTGGTGGCGCCGAGGCGGTCGAGCCAGGCGTTAAGGACGGTGCCTTTGCGGATTAGGGGGGTGAGGGTGCCGGTTTCGGTGCCGTTGCTGGTGCGGACGGCGATGACCGAGGCGAGGATTTTGCTGGTTGCGGCTTCGCGCAGGAGGGCGGGTTGGATGGTGGTGTCGAGGAGGCGTTCGAGTTGGAGGGTGAGGGGGGAGATGCCGGTGGGGCCGGGGGCGAGGAGGTCGCGGGCGGAGCGGTTGAGGACGGTCGCTCCAGTCAGAAGGTCGCCGAGCGGTGGGGTGGGGACGGCGTCGGTGCGGGCGAAGCGGGCGTGGATGGTGGCGAGAATGGGGTATAGCTCGGGCAGGGTTGTGCTGATTTGAGCGAAGTAGCGGTCAGATAGTTGTTGCAGCAGGGCGAGGATTTGGGGGCGGAGTTGGGAGTAGAGAAGGGCGCGGAGGGGTTGGCTGGCGGATTGGCCGAACGACTGGAAGAGGAGGGCGCGGATGCGGAGGGCGAGTTCCAGCAGGATGGGGCGGACCTCGGCGGCGATGAGGTCTTCGCGGCTTGTGATGGCGCGAGCCAGGGCGATGAGGTATTCGTCTTCAGTCATTGATGCTCGCGTCGAAGGTCCAGTCGCCGCAGGTTTCGAGGGGGGAGGTTTCGGGCCAGCCGGTGTGGTCTGGGGCGTAGCGGTGGCAGGTGCCGGGCATCGGGTCTTCGCCGATGCGGTTTAGGTCCGAGGTGGCGAACCACCAGCGGCAGGTGCGGCAGCGGGTTTCGGCGGTGAGCGAGGCGAAGATGTTTGTCATTCGTCCCTACCGGAGCGCATGGGGGTGGGGAGGGTCTGGCTGTCGAGATCTTGGCCTTGGCCGGCGTTTTGGAAGGCGAGGTCGGGGCCGGCTGCGTTGAGGCGGGACATGGCCATTTGCTCTTCGAGCATTTCGGCGGTGGCGGAGACTTCGGCGTCGAGGTCGAGGGTGGTGGGGAGGACTTCGCCCTGTTGGAGGATGGTGAGGAGGGTTTTTTGGGAGATGGCGTTCTGCATGAAGAGTTGCAGGTAGGCCGTGATTTGGTTGCCGTCGAGGAGGCGGTTTTCGTAGTCGCGGGGGATGGAGATGGTGGGGGGTTCGATGCCGACATAGGAGGCGGCGATGTCGAAGATTTCGGCGATCGAGCGCTCTAGGTCGCCGGCGATGACGGCCATGATGGAGTCGCTGTCGATGCGATCCATGCGCTTGGATTCGGCGGCGGCGTTGGTGACGTTCTGTTGGGTGAGCGTGTTGATGCCGAGGCGGGAGATTTGGTCTTCAAGGGCGGCGAGGCACTTGAGTTGGGCGTCGAAGGCGTCGCTGGTGGGTTCGACGTATTCCGCGCCACCGTCGGGCGGCAGGAGCAGGGCGCTGTTGACCGAGAGGCCGATGGGGCTGTCGGAGTCGGGGTCGAAGCCGCGGAGGACGAGGATGGGGGAGGCGCCGACGTGGATGGAGTGGTGGAAGTCGCAGAAGCGCTGGGCGTAGGCGATGTTCAGCTGCGCCACCTCTAAGAGAGGTGGCTTGCTGAGAAGATTGCCGAGGCGGCTGCTGTAGACGGTTACCAGCGGGATTTGATCCAGCGTGGTGGTGCCTTCTTCGTAGATTTCCCAGGCGGTGGGGCCGGGGAGTTGGACGCCGGTGGGGAGGTTGGTGCGGGGGGTGTTGGGGCGCCAGAGTTCGTAGCGGCCGGGCTCTAGGACGCGGATTTGGTCGGTTAGCTCTTCGCCGTAGCGGCCGGCGGGTAGGACGACGGTTTCGCGGATGCGGACTTGGGAGAGTTCGCTCGACCAGCTGTCGTTGGACGTGCGCCAGCCGAGGATTTGGCGGGGGTGGATGGGGACGAGATACGGTTTACGAGCCAGGGCGCGCTCTTCGGCGAGGTTGCGCGGGGTAGCTGAAGCGGAGAAGTCGACGATAGTCGACGAGTGGCCGTAGAGGATGGCGGTGATGAGTTGGCGGCGGGCGTATTCGTTGAGGGTGGTGCCGTCGCCGGTGACGTTTTGGGACCAGTCGAGCCAGTAGTCGTCGCCTTGGATGTCGATGCCTTTGCGGAGGATGACGCCTGCCGCTTGGGAGGCAAGTCGCGTCAAGAACGGCGGTAGCGTGGCGTGGAAGATGCGGCGGTTGTAGGCGGCGTCGTCTTCGCGGGGTTCTTGTGGGATGAAATCCCGCGAGCGGGTGCGGAGTTCGGCGGTGCCGCCGACGCAGACGTCCACGGGGTCCCAGGCGGGCTCCATGGACTGGACGAGTTGGGTGCGCTTGGAGGGGTCGGTGTCGTTGACACCGGGGGGTAGGGGGAGGGTGTAGGCGGGGCGGTTGGGGGTGGCCGCAGCGATCGGGTAGCTACTGTTGTCGCTCACGAGCCAGTGGAATACTCTTATATCCTAGTTTGCCCGTGGTTACTTGCGTTTTGGTTTCTTTTTGCCGCTCTTAGATAGGGCGATTGCCACCGCCTGCTTTTGGCTGTAGCCCTCGTCCATGAGTTTGCGGACGTTCGAGGAGATGGTTTTGGAGCTGGAGCCGCGCTTGAGGGGCATGGGGCGGGGGCCGCTAGTAGACAGTGTAGTTGGAGCCGCCGGTGGTGTAGCGGCGCAGGCCGGCGAGGGCGTGGATGGCGTAGCCGGCGGCGTCTACGGGGCCGGATTTGTCGTCAATGCCGCCGCGGCCTTTTTCGGGTTTGCCGCCCGAGTCATAAGCCTGGGTTTCAAGTGAGCGGATGAGGTATTTGCATTTGTTGGAGACGCGGAGGCGGTTGGCGAGGAGCAGGACGTTGATGGCGTTGACGCGGTCTTCGATGGCGGGGTTGGAGAGTTGGGATTTGACCGAGAAGCCGCCGCGCTTGAGGAGGGCGAGGTCGGATTCGGCGGCGTTGGCGGTGGAGCGGTGGCGGGAGGCGGCGTCGGGGATGACGACGATGTTGTCGCGTTCCAGCTGGGAGGGGTAGGTGGTTTGGATGAGGCGGACCAGGGCGGGGGTGTCTTTGGCGGTGTGTTCGGCGATGAAGTGGAATTCGGGGCCGCGGCGAACGAGCACTTCGAGGAAGCAGGCGCCGACGTTGAAGTCGATGCCGATGAAGAGGCGGTCGTCCTCGTCGGGCGTGGTGTCGCACCAGTGGAGGTCGCGCTGGAAGTAGGGGTAGACGGTGGTGTTGGCGAGGTTGGTGAATTCGCCGTTGATGTACGAGGCGATTAGCTGCGGGGGGTAGTTCGCGTACAGCGATTCCACAAATCCCGCCGGGAGGTGGGGGTTGTCGGTGGTTTTGGCTTTGATGAGGCGGCGGTCCGGGGCGGGGTTTTCGATGAAGGTGGAGTACATCCAGCGGAAGCCTTCGGGGGTGCTGGCGACGGCGAGTTGGGGTTTCGTTCCACCGCGGAGGCGGGCGAGCATCATTTCGCTGGCTTTTTGGGCGACGTCGTGGGGGGAGGTGTCGATTTCATCCGCCAGGACGGCGGATAATGTTTGACCCCGGATACGGTTAAACGTCTCTGTTGCTCGACAGAGCAACGTTGTTGTGCCGGAGGGGGTGTGAATGATGTATTCGGGTTGTGGTGAGACGCGGAAGTTGTGGGGTATATCGAATTCCTCTAAGAAGTCGTCAAAGGCGCGCATCCAGACGTCACGAATCATGATGTTCGTTGGTTCGAAGACGGCCATTACCGTTCCAGGGTTATCCATTGCCAGGAGAACGGCTTTTGCGGCGAGGGCGCGGGTCTTACCGGCGCCGAAGCCCGCGCAGAATCCCAGGATTTTGGTGTCTGTGTCGGTGCAGAAGTCGCGTTGGGAGGGGAGGAGCGAGGCGAGGATGCGTTCGCGTAGTGAGTCGTAAGACTCACTGCAGTTCGTACCAGTGCCGGTCGGGGGAGTTAGGCAGCCGCCTGCGGGGATTCGTGCCAGCAGGGACATGCGGGGGCGGGGTGGTGTTGCCTAGCAGTCTACTGGGGGCGGGGCAAGGCTTTTGTCGAGGGCGCAGCCCGAGACGGGGGAGGGGGTGGGTGTGTTTGTAGGGTGTGATTGTAGTGTGATTTTTGGGTTGTTCAGAGAGCAGCGGGTATCAGCACCTCACCGCCGATCGCTTGGCTGGGGGGAGGTGCTGGGGGGATCCGTGGTGGGTGCCACGGTGGACAAAGTGGACAAACGAAACCCCTTGCTAGCACTAGGGTTTGCCGTTGCGTACCTGTCCAATAGACAGATGCGCTGGCCCGGGTGAGCTGGTGGGGGTGACGGGGGGTCGGAATAGTTGAGAGACTTCAGCGCATCGGATACGCTCCAGCTGCTCAGGCCTTAGGTTCCAATCCCAGCAGCCGACTCTGAAAACTAATTGCGGCGATGGCGTTACTTAACTGCCGCGATTCTCTGGCAAGCTCCAATATTTCCGCAGCAGCTTCCAGCAGTTCGGCCGCTTTAGCTTGGCGATCCACGCCGGCGATATCCCGAAGCATCTCCTGCCTAGCAGCCTGCAGCCGACTTTCAGCGGTGCGGCTTGCCAATCCCCATTCCTCCGCACACTTGGCGCGGATCTTGTGCGGCCGCATCCCAGCAGCGAGCCAGTCGCGCACGGCGTCGACTTGTCTTGCGATCTCTAGGGAGTTGTACTTTGCGGCCATCCTGCAGCCAACCGCTACCGTGTGAACCTAGGTTACCGGCAAGGGTAGACGGATCGCCCCATAGCGTCTACAGTGGCAGTTGAGAGCAGAACGACCCCGACCCGTGGGCTCCGCTCCAACCCGAACCATGGCTGCTGAAACCTTTAACACTTGGCCCGATTTGGTGATCGATGGCGGCCGGCTGGCGGCGACCGAGTGGTCCCCGCGTCTGTCCGGCCGCGAGTGTGTTGCCGCGATGCTGCGGCGCGATCCCGATGCCGTTGTGCTGCGCGTCGTCGCATTTGACGGCCATCGCCGCGGTCTCGCCCCCGGAGGCCTGGGAGCATGATCGGCACCATCCGCACCAGTGCCCTAGCCGTCTCCGCCCTGGTGATCGCCGCCGCGGCGTTCGCCTTTGATGCTGGCCGAACCAGTGGCCGCGCATCCTGCCAGACGCACCAGCACCAGCCCACCCTCACCCGTGCCTACTAATGGACCTTTCCTATTTCGTTGTGATGGATCCCGACTCGGGAACCTATTTCCGCGCTGATGGTGCCGTGCTAATTGACACCCGCCAGCTAAGCCCGTCCGAGCTTGAAACCCTGTGCGAGGGTTGCGACTCGGAACGCGGCGACTTGGCAGCGATTTATGGCCAGCCCTTATCGGAAACGCACCAATGACCTGGCAGCTTTGCCGGCCGCATCGCGGCGCCGCTCCAATCCCATACGCTCCAGTGCCGGCGGCCGGTAGTGTCATCCGCTCCAGTACTGGAGAATATGGCACTATCCCCCATACAAACCATAACGACAAACCACCACACCGCAACCTAGAAACTATGGCCACGAGATCCGCCATTGCTCTACAGCTCCCCAATGGGAGCCTCAGGGCCGTCTACTGCCATTGGGACGGATACCCTTCCCATCATCTCCCCATTCTCACCGGACACTACGGAAGCGCTAAGGCTGCCGCCGCACTGATCCGGCCCGGTGATATCTCCGTTCTTCGCACCCGCTCCATTTGGGAGAGCGCTTCCGTATTGCGCGATGCCGCCGGCGAAGTGCTGACCGATGCTGAGGGATATTGGCGCCACAACGTCGACAGGGAAGCGCAGCCGCTCTACTACTGGGAGCGAGGCGACTCCGATATAAAGCCCCGCCGGTTTGCTGATCTGGACGCGCTAGCAGCGTGGGCCGATGGCTCCGGTTGCGAACACGTCTACGTCTACCAGCCGCGCCAGGGCTGGCAGCATGCGCCGATTAGCTACGGACCCGATAGCGGCGCCTTCATCGCTCCCGGTTGCGATCCGGCCCAGTACTGATCCCCTCTCCCCTTTCCTGCCATGACAAACAAAACCATCGACGTTCGCCTAGCGGACGGCGCCAAAACCAAAACCGTGCCCACGGTTTGGAACGGTCAACACCTAGCGGTCCACCGGCCACTTAACCGGAACGAACCGGACGGGCTAAGCAAAGAGCGCCGTTACTGGTCAGTGAGCCATAAGGCTACGGGATACCTTGCTGGCCCATCACTTAACGCGGCGCAACGTGACGTCATCGCCCTGGCCAAACTATGGGATCAGGCGTTTGCAAGCGTTACGGCGGCCGGCGATGCTAAGGCGTGGCGCTGGCGCGATCAATGGCGCGATGATCTCCACCGCGTGGGATATGGCAAGCCGCTAGTGGGGCCGCGCCAGATCACACCGCTAGAACGTCTCGAGTCTGCCGGTACGGCGGCGGAAGTTACGGCGGCCGTTCGGGCCGCTATGGGATACGAAACCGCAACGGATGATGAAGCGGCGGAACCGTTCCCGGCCCACGAAACCATGCCGGCGGATCGTATCCGTACCGGTTCGGATTCGTGGCCTGAAATTTTATGGCGCGGCCAATGGTGGCCGGTTCCCACGTTTGGCGACGTTGAGGCGTGGGCGTTGGATTCCGTTGCGGAAACGCCGGACGGCCGAACCGTTGAGCCGGATCACCCGGAAGCATGGACCCGCATTCTTGGCGTGATCTGATCCCATCCCGAACCATCACAAACCGAACCATGGCACAAACAAAACCACAAACCGCCGGCCGCTTGCGCTTCCACCTAACGCCTGTCAGCTCTAACGCCAAAACCGGCCCCATCCCCGTTAGTACTTCGAGTCGCGAGACTTGTCCGGATTCTTGCCCGCTGAAGCGTATGGGCTGCTACGGGGACGGCGGGCCCATTGCGATCCACTGGGCGGCCGTGACGGATGGGAGCCGCGGTGTGCCGTATGGCGACTTTCTGGGGCTGATCCGGAAGCTACCGGCCGGTCAGCTCTGGCGACATAACCAGGTTGGCGACCTATGGAAACCGGGAACGCTCACCGGCCGGACAGCACTCAACGCCTTAGTCGACGCAAACCGCGGCCGCCGTGGTTTCACGTTCTCGCACCACAAGCGGACACCGCGGACGGTGGAAGCGTTCCGGGCCGCAACGGCAAACGGTTTCACAATCAACGCCTCTTGTCACACGGAAGCGGAAGCGGACGCGGCCATGGCCGATGGATTGCGCGCCGTATTCATCGTGCCAGCCGATGATCCCCGCACCACGTGGGAAACCGCCGGCGGGAATCGCGCCGTGGTTTGTCCGGCCCAGCGGTTTGACGGCATGACGTGCCAGCGCTGCCAACTCTGCCAGACCCGGCCGTCAAATGTTGCCGTGGTTTTTAGAGCGCACGGCAATGGCCGCCGCAAAGTTGAAACCGTGATCGCGAACCTATGAAACGGAACCGCGCCACAGATGCGGAACGGGTGCAACGAGAGGCGGATGCTCTCGAACTGCTAGCGGCCGGCGTTGGTTCCGCCTTTGCGGTCCAAACGCTGGCTAGCCGGTACTGTGTCAGCTTGCGCCAAGCCCGCCGGTACGTTGCGGCCGCATCGTTCGAACTGGTAGACGAGGCGACGCCCCACGCGCTGGACACCGCCGCCATGCTCACGCTTCACCGGTTGGACCTGCTAGCAGGCCAGGCAATGGCGGAAGGGGATCACGGGATGGCAGTTCGCGCCAGCCGTGCCCACGCGGCGGCGCTAGCGCAGTTTCGACGTGCCATCACGGCGCCTGTAACGCGCTTCCGGCTGCCGCCCACCACGGCGCCGCCGGATGATCTCCCGTTCTGAGTCCGAACCACACCGGCCCACGCGGCCGGTTTTTTATGGCCATATTGCGTCCGCGGTTTGTGCCGCTTGCGAATGTTAAGTGTTGCGACAATCACGCTAGCCTCACACTGTAGCGGCGAGAATAGCGGTTGAGCCAACTGGCTCACCTAACACCGCACCTAGGCAAACCAGCCATGCAGACCATCACCGAACGCTCCAGCAAGGCCGACATCATCACGGCCGCCGTTGAGCTTACAGATCAGCAACAGGGCCAGATCGAAACCCTGCAACAGCGCCAGACAATCCTGCTAGCACTGCTAGGAGCCTTGGCCATTCTTCAGCTGATCTGATCCCCCACCCTGGCCAGCCTCACCGGCTGGCCTTTTCTGTGGCCTGCGGTTTAAGAATGGTTCCCGTTCCCATTCTCACCGCATCGCCCTAGGTTGTTGAGAATGCGTCGCAATAGCGTTAGCACTGGCACCGCCAGTGCCGCACCAATGCAGAAACTGCATCGCCCGCAGGCGCACCAGGGCAGAGCGGTAGGGGTGGCAGCTATGAATGGCCTTGAATGGCCCCTAGGAGCCCCTGGAAGGCCCTTGAATGGTTTTTAGGGTCCTACCCCTTGAATGGCCTCGTAAAAGATTCTGCAGCGTTCCAGGTAGCCGTCTTGGGCGCGAACGAGTTGGTCGCGGTTGATGAATGTCACGTTGGGTTCGCCGATGCGGCGAGCGACCACGATGAATGCGCCAGCGGGCTGGATGCCGGTTAAAAATTCAAGCCCGAGACTGTATGCGCCTGCCTGTAAACAGTAGTCAGCCATCATCTCGGGGCTGCGCTTGGTGTTGCTTGTCTTCCAATCGGCTATGAATGGCGATCCAGCCAATGCAGATGGTGCATCGAACTCGGCGAGGGTGTGTTTGTCGACCGAGATGAGGCCGTCGGCGGTGCCGGCGAAGCCTGCGGGGTGATGAATGGAGAATTCGCAGGCGTGGCACTGGGTCACGTTGCTGGCGATCCAGGTGGTGAGGCTGCGGGCAAAACCTTTGGCGCTGAGGCTGACTGCCGGAACACTCGGCATGGCTTGTGCAAGTGCCCATCGAAAGATGGGCACGGGGATGTGGGGGAGGCCGTGGGGGTCGGTGCGGAGCGAACCACGTTTGTTGGCGACTTGGCGGGCGATTTTGTTGGCGGATTTGAGGATGTATTCCGCCTGTGAATGCGCTTGGGTGCCTCGGGTGGCGGCGACGGTGCGGTCTTGCTCGGCCGCTCCAGGGCCGTAGATGGCGTTCTGGCGCTTTGCCCAGCCTTCGAGGCCGGACTTGTCGGCGGTGGCGCTGAGGATGCTGGTGACCGAGTGGTAGATGTTGCCGGTGGCGTCGCGGTAGATGCGCGAAGGGCCGGAATCATCGCGCACCAAGGCGGAGCGGCGTAGGGCGGCGAGGGCATCGGTGCGGTCCAGGGTCACGCCATCACCTGATTCAGCACGAAGGCTACGAGGGACTCGACTTGGAGGCGGTCAATGCTGCCGCGGGTGAACTGGTGGGCGTTGGCGACGACGCGGTGGTACTCGGCCGTAGTGAATGGCGATCCAGTGGTGTGGCGGGTGAGGGTGCGCTGGCGGATCAGCTCGGCGCGGGAGGTGCCGTGCTGCTGGGCGTCACGATCCAGCAGCTGAATGTCGTCCTCGGTGAATGTGACTTTTACGACGGGCATGGTTCAGTGCTCTGGGAAGCTGAATGCGCCTTCGGGGCTGGCGACGAAGACGATGCGGTGCTGGTGCCAGCAGCGGACGGTGTCGTATTCGCCGATGAAGCGGTCGTGATCGAGGCAGTTGAGTTCGGCTCGTTGGATGGCGCTGTTGGCGAGGCGGACTTTGTCAAAGATGGTGAGGCTCATGTGGTTGTTAAGAAGTGTGTATGGGGGCGGTTAGGCCCCCGGTGTTGTGCTAGGTCACTCGGCCTTGAATGGGTTGCCGCCGGTCAGGAGGCGAGCCAGGTCGAAGCCGGCGGTTTTGGTTTCTTCCCATGCGGCGGCAATGGTGGCGTCGGCGCCTTTTTTGCGGGGTGCGGGGCGGAGCTTGTACTCAGTGAGGAGGCCGGAGCCTTTCTTGCTGAGGGTGAAGTCCCACTCGGTCAGGTTGGCGTAATCCTCCTCTTGGGAGATGGCGTCCAGCTCGCGCAGGATTGACTTCTGGGAGATGGACATGACTTGGACCGCACCAGCTTCAAAGTTGAAGACGGGGACGGCGATGCAGAACTTGACGTCGGCGGTGCCGGGGCCGCCGCGGCCTTCGCGGGGGGTGTAGTCGCCCATTTCGGCGATCACGTCCTCGTAGGTGGGCTCGAAGTCGAAGCGGAAGGGCTTGGAGGAGCCATCGGCAGCGGTGCCCCAGGACTCGTAGAACTCAAGGGGCTCGTCAGTCAGGAGAGCGAAGCGGACGCTGCCGCCGTCTTGGAGTTTGGAGGGGGAAAGGTAGGAGCCGCCGGAGGTCGCGTTGACGGAGGCGGAGGCGGTTTTGGACAGGAATGCCATGGTTTTGGGTCAGTGAGTGGACGGCTGAAGTGCCATCGAGTGTGATTGTAGCAGAGGGGTGACGGGGTGTGTAGTCTGTGAAAACGCCCCACGCCGGGAAGGTCGCGGGGCGGAACACCAACATCACACTAGGAGTGTAACAGCGTGACGGACCAGGCGAAAGAGCTGCTCGCATTTGTGCGGGCTTTGCCGCAGGGATATGCGTATGCCCCGATTTATGCGAAGGGGTCGCAGCTTCCCAGTGGGCATGTGGCCAAGGGGAAAGAGCCGCTGGGGCGGGCGCACCACCAGATCATGGGGCCGGCGGATGTGCTGCTGCAGATCGAGCGGCAACCGGAGCTGTTCCAGGCGGTGGGTGTGTTCACCGGGCCTCGGAGCAAGGGGCTGGTGATTCTGGACGTGGATTACAAGCTGGGGCTGTTGCTTCGAAAGTGTGGGGACTCGCTTGAGGGCGCTCCACGGGTTACCAGTACGAAGAAGAACGCTGCCAAATACTTGTTCCGGGTGCCGGAGGAGTATTGGAACGAGGTCAAGGGCTTTCCGTTGGTGGAAGACGGGCCGGGATATGAAGTTTTGTGGAATCGGCAGGGGCTCCTGTATGGCGCTTATCCGGGCTCTAAGGAGGGGACGGCACCTGAGGGCTACTACGGGTTTGAAGGGGACTTAGAAGCCATTCCAGAGGCGCCTGCGTGGCTCATAGCGGAGATGCGTGATGCCGCTACCCGGAAGGAGCCCGTTGCGAAGGGTCTGCTGAAGAATCGCAAGGCTCTGGACTTTACGGATCGGACAGAGGACGAGATTGCCGAGATCGTTCAGGATTGCTTGAGGGTTATTCCGCACCAGGGGGCGCACAGCCGGGATCAGTGGGTGCAGGTGGGGATGGCGATCCACGATGCGCTGCCGAACGAGCTGGGGCTGACGTTGTGGAGTGCGTGGAGTGCTGAGGATCCTGAGTATGCAGACGACTGGAAGAACGGGAATCCCTGTGAGCCGGCGTGGAGCAGCTTTAAGCGGGGCGGGGGGATTCGGTTTAACTCGCTGATCTGGATGGCGGACCAGCAGGATCCGATGAGGCGGCGATTTTCGGACGCCAGCCGGGATGCGGTTGCGCGAGCTGAGGCTGCGACGGTTCAAAAGACGCGGATGAGCTATGCGGATTACAAGGAACTGCTGGCTAAGGCAAAGGAGCTTCAGGAGCTGGAGAATCCGGCGGAGCAGAACCACAGGATGCACTTGCTGGCTTTGGAATCCGGTTACCGGGATTCTGGGCCTATTGAGAGTCTGCTGATTGCAGATGCTGAGTTCCAACTCAACGGAGACGACATGAGCGGGGAAAGCCTGTACACCGACACGACCGACGTGGACTACTTGATTCCTGATCTGCTGCCGTCGCCGGCTGTGATCATGCTGCACGGTGAGGGCGGGAACGGGAAAAGTGCTTTTGCGGCGACGCTGGCGCGGCATGTGCTGCGAGCGGAGGAGTTCAGCGTTCGAGGGCAGATGTTCCCGGTGAATGGTGGGGTGCCTGGGAAGGTGCTCTGGTTGAACGGGGACCAGTCGGCGGCCCAGTTGAAGCGGACGCTAAAGGACGCTGACTTGACGCTCGACGATTTGAAGGGGTTGAAGCGGTCGCAGGGGTGGGAGCTGCAGTGGTACGGGCGGTTCAAGCGGATGGTGGAGAAGCACCGACCGAATCTGGTGGTTATTGACTCGATTACTGGGTGCTCGCGGGGCAGCGCCTACAGCGAGAACCAGAAGGAGTTTGCTTCGCCTGTCTACTGGCTGGCTTTGAACAACGGGACAGCGTTCCCGGCCTGCACGATTCTGCTGCTGCACCACAGCAACAAGAACGGCGGGTACAGGGGCACCTCCAGCTTGAAGGATGCGACCGACGAAACCTGGTCGATCGCTTTTAGCAAGACCCAGGCGGAGAACCGGGTTATCACGGTGGAGAAGTCCAGGGCGGGGCGGAAGGGGCGACAGATGCTGCTGCGCCAGACCGACGACATGGACTTTGTGCTGCGGGACATCGAACCAGATCAGCAGGACACTCCGGCGGGCTTTGAGGCGCGGATCTTGGCGCGGCTCCACACCGCCGGTGAGCGCTGGGTGCCTCGGACTCAGCTTGCGAGCGATCCAGCGGTTGGAGGGAGTGTGAAGGCTTTGAAGAAGCGGCTGGAGCGCTTGGTGGAGCACCAGCTTGTAGAGGAGAGAGTGGTGGAGGAGAGGAAGGGGTCCCCTCGTTATGAATATCGCTTAAAGCTAAAAACCTCTCTCTCACCTACGGGGGGTGTGGTGGAAAAAATGGCCACCCTGGAAAAACCCAGTCCAGCACTGGATCGTGAGGGTGGCGCAGTTTGTATAGCGCCACCCTCAAATAATTTTGACGAACCGCGTTTGGAGGAAAAAGTTGAGGGTGGCGCTATAAAAGAGGCGCCACCCTCGAAATCGAGTGGTGGACAGGGTTCTTCGAGGGTGGCCGAAATTTCCGTGACACATACAGGGAAACAGGCTAAAAATCGCTCCAAAGCGGAGCTGGCTAGCCTCATGCGCGAAGCCTCCTCCACTTGGGACGAGTGATGACACGCGCCGTTCCGCCCCGCAAACCCGTGGTGATGTTCTCCACCGGTGAGCTGATGGTTGAGAACGCCTTGGCGCTGGTGCGGCTGACCTGGTACAAGCAAGGTCGGCCGCGCTGGGTTGAGGAGTTCTGCATCTGGAACACCCCTGAGGGCTACTCGGTCGTCGAGCTAGCCCTTCGGGAGGCCGTGGAGCAGGGCGTTGACGTCCTCGTCATCGCCGCAGACGAGCCAGAGGCATTCGGCCTCAGCGAATGTTAAGTAATGCGACTGGCTGGTGGCAGCCATCGGTTCTAGACTGTTAGGGTAACCGCAGTTACACAGCCGTCATGGCTACCACCACCATCACACCCGCCCTTGCGGCACCCAGCGGCAATTTGTCGCTGTTCACCGCGCTCAGCTCTGTGCAGTACGCGCAGCGGCTGGCGCAGCATCACATCAACGTCCTGCATGACAGGGCGGTTGACGCTCCCTACGATGCGTTCCACCTGGAGCGCCTGAAGCAGCTAGAGCACTGGATCGTTGAGCAGATCGAGGCGGCGAGCCGTGTCGTGCTTGAGGAGGCAGGCAAATGAGTCAAGTTCTTGAAATCAACGACCTCCGGTTCGATGGCGACTTACTTGTGGTTGAGGCTGTGGTTGACGATGCGGTACTTGTCCGCAAACAAAGTGATCTCGACCCGCCCGAGTGGGGGCCTGCCTTGTGCCGAGGCACCTGGCACATGGACGATGAAGCGCTGATCCCTGCGACCGACGCAGAGTTCATGGACTTGCTGTCGGACAACGTGGACGACTGGGCACCTGTAGACCTTTCTGACCTTTATGACGATGAGTGACCCAGTAAACCATCCGCCCCACTACACCGTGGGACGCCAGTTTGAAGTGATTGAGGTGCTAGAGGACGCTGTGCGTCGGGCGCCTGATTCAGTGCTTGGGGCGCTCCAGTGGCAAGTGCTCAAGTACCTGGAGCGCATGTGGGACAAGGACAACCCGCAGCAGGACGCACAAAAAGCCATGTGGTATCTGATGCGGCTTGTGGACAAACTAGAGACAACCAAATGACATATCCCATCACCCCACCGCCGGAGCTGGTGCAGCAGTGGACCCAACAATCAACCACTGCTGAATGCACCGCTTCTCAAGTGGCCACCCTTGCTGCCCAATGGGGCGCCGACCAGGAACTGGAGGCGTGCCTAAGGCTGGTTGAAATTGACGCTGGTGAGGATGCTTATGACTTTGCTCGCTACATCCGCGCCGCCCGCCGACCCAAGCCGCCGAGCTTTAAGGAACAGGCGCTTGAGATGCTTGAGAACGCTTGGGAAGGTGGGCACATCAGCAACAAAGCCGCCCA